>LAZR01000195.1_pt1 | contig 62983 bp, 89 predicted proteins | sample 329461 | NCBI WGS metagenome assembly LAZR01 (sample SAMN03002196, study PRJNA259156) | marine sediment metagenome | biome: sea floor; feature: Hydrothermal impacted sediments; material: marine sediment; isolation source: Loki non-amplified sample from Loki's castle hydrothermal vent sediment ... | reverse complement strand
CAAAAACAACGCATTATGGTGGAATAGGTGGTGGTGGAGGAGAAATATCTCTCCAAGGTGGGCAAGGAAGAGATGCAGCTAATGACCCATCTGGTTACGCTCCAGTTTTATTGCAGTCCAACGGTGGCAATGTAGGTCTTGGTATCAATTCTCCAGATTCCGCATTGCATATTAAAGCAGGTACGTCAGGAACAGTTGGGTCTCACGCAGCAGGGCAATTAATTATTCAGAGTCCTACTAATAGTTTATCCGCCAATGTAGTTATTACTGCTTATGAATCAGATGCGAATGGAAATCCTGACCAGCAACTTTGGTATCTTGGAAGCTCGTCAGGTAGCAATTCAAATATTACTTTATTAAATAGAAGAAATGCCCTTCTTACACTTGGAACAAATGGTACTACACAGATGACTATTTTAGGAAACGGAAATGTAGGAATTGGAACACTATCACCCAACGAAAAATTAGAGGTTAATGGAAATGTTCAATTCTTAGGAGATTTGGTTTTTCAAGGTGCAGGTTCAGGACTTCCATATGGTGAGTGTTATGGTGATGCAATAGCGTGGACACAAGTTGCGGTACAAAATACTTGGTATAAAGTTAGTGATTCTGATATGGTTACTGATGAGTTAAACCTAATGACCCATGATGGAAACGGAAAATTAACATTAGAAAAAGCAGGAGTTTATCTGGTAAGTTACTCTTTTGTTTGGGAAAGCCCTCGTGCTAATGAGCATACGGAATTTGGAATAAGTGTTGACGGGGCAGGAACTCCACACATGGCTTCACATATACGTACAGAATCAAAATTTGCCAATGTAGAGCAACAACAAAGTCATTCCACTCTAATCACAATAACTGCAGGGCAAACAATAGAGGGCGTGATTAGAACAGTAGACTCAGGTAATCCAACCTTAACTGTGGATGATTTACATATAGTGGCAGTAATGATTGGAAGTTAAAAATGGAGATTTCATTTATAATACCAAGCAAGGGTAGTAGCAGAAGCAATAGAAGAAGATAATACTTAAAAAGGAGGATTTATGGATTTAGATACACTTTACAGACAATATGGAGAGTTATTGATTCAGCAAGAAATACTACAAAGTAAGGTGCAAGAATGTAAAAGAAATATTGTAAGTGAGATAAATAAGCTTAAACTATCTACAAGTAAAGAATAACAGAGGGTGATGATATGCAAGAAAAAACTTTAAATATTAATTTACCCGAACCTAAAAATCCTATAAAGGTTATTAAGGATGGAAAGGAATATGAACCGCATATGTGCTATACTCTGGAAAAACCTTTTGTACTTGTGTGTAAAAGTACATGTATAAGAGTTCACACTGGTTATGAACCTGTATATTTTAAAAGAAAAAAAATAAAGATTAAATTATTTACTCCAGTAAGTATGGAGATTAAATATAGAATAGGTTATAAATATAAAAACAAGGAAATTTCTTATTGGATAAACCCTAAAGGAGAGAAGATATAATGGCATCGGTAATAGTACTTTCACAATCTTACGGGGAGGTCTACGGAGACCCTTCAGAAGTGGCAAAGAACATATTTTACTTTTTAAATATTGATAGCGGATTACTTACACCTGCTACTAATCCAATAGTAGTACCCTCATCGGGAACTAATTATTCTTATGAAGTTTGGTTAAGAGTTAGATGTGATGTAGCTCCAGCAGTTAAAGTTTTTAATTTTAAAGTTTGGTATGATTCAGGAATGGTAGGAAAACCTGGATATACAATTACAGTTAATTCAGATGCAGTAGTTACCTATGTAGCTCCAGTAGATATTCAATCAGGAAAAGGAACAAGAATAGATTTTACTACTAAAGATAGTGAATCTAATTATATTTATGTAGCAGGGGAACTTAACAACATAGGAGATTATTCTAATTATTTAGTTTTTCAGTTAGAGGTAGATGATACAGCAACACCTTTGGAAGGTTCTGTTGATTTTATTTTAATGTACGATGAGGTGTGATTTTAGTATAAAAACAAAGTCTTATTAATGATTGATAGGAATAAAACATTTAAAACATTTGGCTATTACACAGAGTTAAAAGAACTTAGGAGTTACACATGGAAGAACAACGTATACTGGATATAAAGGCAGATGATATAACACCAGAAAAAGTGGGTCAATCATTTTTTATAGCAACTATGCTAGGTAAATTGGTGGAGTCTATGCAGAATTTACAAATAGCACATCAAAATCATTTGTCTAATCATAGAAAATCAGATATAATAAGTTATATACAAACAGCGATTGTAATAATTTGTTTTTCTGTACTAAAGTGGGGCGGATAATTACTAAAACGAATAAAAATATAAATCTTTGTCCTAAGTGTAAGAATGAGTTAGTAGACTATTTTTCTTTTTTACGATTTGGAGAAGTTTACAAAAGATGTATTTATCGCTTAGAGTTAGTTTTAATAACAAATAAAAAGGAAGTATAGATGGCATTAACAACAGTTTTAAATCCCTTTACTGGCAAACTACAATTTGTTAGTATTGAAGGAACACTAGATACCTTAGATGATTTACCTGATGGTTCGATTTATGGTAGAGTCAAATTAACTGACTTAAGGTTTGGACAATTAAATGATTTAGTCAAATATGGTGCTTATGAATCTCTTTCACAAACAGTATACGATGATGGAGATGTAGTAAATAATGTGTATGGAGTGAATCGTGCAGGGCAATCTTTTATAGCAGATAAAACGGGAACATTAGATTCTATAAAACTTCGTTTAACTAAAGAAACTACAGGAAGTATAACTGATTTAGTTATTAGGGTTTTTAATGCAGGGAGTGATAATTACCCTACAGGAGCAGAGCTAGGTTCAGTTATAGTTCTAAAAGGAACTATTAGCGGAGGAGCCTCTTTTGTTACTGCTAATTTTACAACAACCAATATAACATCAGGGAATAGATATGCTTTTACAGTCGAACAGTCAAGTGATGGAGGAGATAGTTCAAACCAATATAATATTCATGGTGATAATACAGTAAATTCTTATACAAGCGGAACTGCTATTTATTCATTAGATGGAGGTTCAAGTTGGTCAGTTTATACTGATGATGATGCTTATTTTGTAATAACTACTACTGGAACTCCTGGTGAAGAAATAGTGAACTTAATTGAAAATGGAACCTTAAAAAATAATTTAGATGTTGATGCTAATATTACTATAGATGGCAGAGATATATCTGCCGATGGTGCTGAAGTAGATTCTAATACTTCTGCAAGGCATACTCAGAATACAGACACTGGCGCATCTGGTGATTTTACTATAACTGGAGAATTAACTATAAAAGTTTATTCACAAGATGCTGAACCAACTTTAAACACCGATAGTAAAATGGCTGTGTGGATAGATACGAATGATTCAAATAGAGTGTATTTAATATTTAGAAGAGGGTCTGGAGACCACGTAAAAATAGAATTAGTTTAATAACCTAGGAGAAACTTATGGATACCGTACTAAACCCGTTTACTGGAAAGCTGCAATTTTTAGGAGCCAGTGTTATCAGTATTAATGAACAAACAGATGATTATACTTTAGTTTTAACTGACAAAGATAAACTAGTAGATATAGACAAAGCAACTGCTGTAACTCTTACAGTTCCAGCCAATTCTTCTGTCGCTTTTCCTATTGGCGCAAGCATACTTGTAGAGCAGAAAGGAGCGGGAGTAATAACAATAACTCCTGTTGACGGAACTGTAATCTTAAATAATATGGAAGGATTAGTAACTACAGGACAATACGCAATAGTCGCATTAATCAAAAAAGCAACTAACCTTTGGTTAGTCTATGGTAATTTAGGGGTATAAAATATGAAAAATTCCGCATGTTTAGGAATACTAGCAGTACTCTCACCTAAAGAATTTACTTTTGAAATAGTAACTTCTGCTCCCGATACCGTATTTACCTTACCTTTGGTTTCGGTAGGGGGCTACACCCATGACTTTGCAGTTACTTGGGGGGATTTAAGCTCTAGCACAATTACTTCGTATGACGATGAAGACAAAGCACACACTTATACAGATGCAGGAACTTATACTATTAGAATTAATGGTATTTGCCCAGGATTTAGATTTGATAATGGGGGTTCTCGTCTATTAATAACTGAGGTTAAATCATGGGGCAATGTATATCTTAGAGCATTAGATTTTTATGGATGTAGTAATTTAACTTCTTTGCCAGCACAGCCTAAAAAATTAACTCAAGTTACTTCATTGTTTAATATTTTTAGGTCATGTTCTTCTTTAACAGCAGTACCAGATGGAATATTTGACAACAATACTATAATCAATAGCTGTTTCTATAGTTTTTTTGGTTGCTCTAGTTTAACCTCTATACCAGCCAACTTATTTGATAGCAATACATTAATAACTAATTTCCAATATTGCTTCCAGAATTGTACTAGTTTAACTTCTATACCCTCTAACTTATTCGATTATAATACAGCGGTAACAACTTTTGACTCATGTTTTAGAAATTGTAGGAGCTTAACTTCTATACCCGCCAACTTATTTGATAGCAATACATTAGTAGGTACTTTCAAATATTGCTTCCAGAATTGTATCGTTTTAACTTCTATACCCTCTAACTTATTTGATTATAATACATTAGTAACTAATTTCCAATATTGCTTTCAGAGTTGCAACAGTTTAACTGCTATACCAGCTAACTTATTTGACAACAATACAGCGGTAACAACTTTTGCTAATTGTTTCCAGAATTGCTATGTTATAGCTGCTATACCAGCTAACTTATTTGATTATAATACAGATGTAAGAACTTTTGACACATGTTTTAGACATCTTTATGCTATAACCTCTATACCAGCTAACTTATTTGATTACACTACACTAGTAACAACTTTTAACCTATGCTTTAGAGGTTGTAGAGACTTAGCTGCTATACCAGCTAACTTATTTGATTACACTACACTAGTAACTAATTTTTCTTCGTGCTTCTATGCTTGTACCGACTTAACAGGAGCAGCTCCTGAGTTATGGACAAAAGAACCAGAACCAACAGGCACTAGTTGTTTTTACAATGACACAGGACTATCGAATTATGGAGATATACCTGCTGGTTGGAAATAAAAAATACTACAGACACTAATAACAAAAAGGAGTAAAACTATGGAACTTGAGAATGAGTTGAGAGATGGACAAAAAAATTTTTTTATACATGATGCTGTACTAGCCCTGGATGGATATGATTATTATGCGTATTTAAGTATTACAGGAAATAGCTACATTATGCGTAGAAACACCGCAGGAACTGAAACCTTATATGCTAATGGGGGTTTTGACTTGGCGAGCTGGTCAGGCAAGGTTGCATTACCCTATGATTCTATTAGAAAATTAGCCCTATAAGTGCAAAAAGTGCATTTTAGGCAAGGGTTTAATCGTTTTTAATTAGTGTAAAGGGAAAACTATAAATATAATTGCGATAAGGAGGTATTAATGCCCAGTTTAAAAGCTAACGTAGGCAGAATCACTATTGGTTCAGGCGTAGATGAGCATGAGTTAGCGTATTGTGAAGGAATCGAAATTGATTATGATTATAATGCTATTAAGCACTTTGCTGCTGACAGACAATTTCCTGTCTATGTAGCACACGGAAATAGTGAATTAACAATTACCATTGATTGTGCTGAATTTACAGCTTCTGAAGCTTTTGCTTTTGAGACTATAGCTCAGAGTGGTGCTGCAGTAAATGCAGTCCTTTTAGCGGGTTATAGAGGTGGAGGTATACCAGCAACTACTTTTACTAACTGTGTAGTAGTTCAATATACTGTTACTTCTCGTCAAGGCGATGTAGTAAAAGCAAGAGTTATTTTAAGCAAGCAGTCTGATACTTAATAAGGAGATTTTTTTATGGACTTAAAAACTAAGCGAAGAAGCTTTCAAACTACTCATGTTAGGACTGTGAGTGCAGAGGATATGACTATAGAACATATAGTTAATACTAAAACTCTTGACCGTTATGGAACAGTAGTTTTACCAAAAGCTGCAAGTGTAGAGAATTTCTTAAAAAATCCTGTAGTTCTTTGGTTGCATAATATGGATGATACTTCAGTTAAAATACCTATAGCTAGGTGTTTAGAACTTGATATAGATGAAGATGCTATTAAAACAAAAACTGAGTTTAATAGAAATGACCCATTATCTGTTAAACTTTTTCAAGCTTACAGAGATGGATTTTTGAGTGCCTGGTCAATAGGCTTTGCACCGCAAAAATGGGTAGAGGTTACTGAAGAGAATTTAGATTCTATAAATACTCTATATAACCTTAGTTTATCTTCAGCAGATTTAAAAAAACATCGTTGGGGTGTTTTTGTTGTAACAAAATGGGAATTGCACGAATATTCAGCAGTACCCGTTCCTGGTAATCCAGAGGCTTTAACAATGGCTCAGAAAGATGAGCATAAAGTACAGCTAGTTAAAAGAGGGCTTTTAACCCAGGTTGAGGCTGGTTCTGTTAGAGATTTAACTGAAGACAAAGCTGAGGACAAGGCTGAGGATAAGAAAGAAGACAAGGCTGAGGACAAAAAAGAAGACAAGGCTGAGGACAAAAAAGAAGACAAAGCTGAGGACAAGGCTGAAGATAAAAAAGAAGACAAAGCTGAGGACAAGGCTGAGGATAAGAAAGAAGACAAAGCTGAGGACAAAAAAGAAGACAAAGCTGAGGACAAAAAAGAAGACAAAGCTGAGGACAAGGCTGAGGATAAGAAAGAAGACAAGGCTGAGGACAAAAAAGAAGACAAAGCTGAGGACAAGGCTGAGGACAAAAAAGAAGACAAAGCTGAGGACAAGGCTGAGGATAAGAAAGAAGACAAAGCTGAGGACAAGGCTGAGGATAAGAAAGAAGACAAGGCTGAGGACAAGGCTGAGGACAAAAAGATTTCAGGGTCAGACGTAGTTGAAGATGACAAAGATGTTGATGATATTTTACCTGCAGATGAAAAGGATAAAGAAGATAAAAAGGATGAAAAATCTGAAGACAAGAAAGATAAAGAAGATGATTCTCCTACTTATATCTTTGAACAAGGTTCTTTTAAAGCAGATATTAAAAAAGCACCTAAAGCCAATTTACCAGTTATTGATAAAACTTCAGATAAAGAGTCTACTAAAGACTTAGAAGTTAGATTAGAAGTAGCAGAAAACTTAATTGCTAAACTAATTAAGGAACTAGCCAGCTTACAAGGTGTAAACGAGGATGTATCTAAACTTAAACAAGCTTTTGAAGGCATTATTAAGGAGTTATCTACTACTGACTTAGATACTATTAGAGAAATAGATTTAAAAAGTAATAAAACTAATTCTGGGGAAGTGTTTCCTTGGGGTAAGTTTTTGAAATATAGTAAATAATATTAATTTAAAGGAGGAGACAGACTATGGATTTCGTAATTCCTGCAGGTTCGGCTGCAAATTTACCAAAAGAAATGGTTGACAAAATTGTTGAATTGGCGGTGGAGAAAAGTATATTTATTAAACTTATGCAATCAAGAGACCACTACATCGAGATAGTTAATGAAGGTACTGTTCCTGTTTTAGGAGCAACAGACTTAGATAAGGTTTATAGAATTGACACTACTACAGACATTACTACCCTTACTGAGAATGATTTTGATATTCAAAGTCCTGATTTATTCCCCGTTGAGTTAGGTACTTATATGTACCTTAAGAGAAAACAGGTAGCTCAGTATCCTGAGTTAAAACTTGATAAATTGTTTAGAGAAAAAATTTCTAACGCTATAGCTCGTACAGCAGATAAGATAACCCTTATCGGAAATACTGATGCTGTTGGGGCAACCAATACGCTTAATGTTACTAATGGTATTGCTACTATAGCAGCTTCTGGTACTCTAAATGCATCTACAGCAGTTACTTATACAACTTCAGACTCACAAAGCATAATTAATGCTGTAATTGAAGCACAAGAAAACATTGGGCTTTACGGAGATACGGAGCATATAGAAGACCTAGTTATTTTTGCATCAGGTACTTTCTATTCCTCAGCTAAGAAATCAGCAAACAAAGATTATATAGGATTTGCCCTTGAAGATTATGCACCGCTCAACTTGAAGAAAGTTGTTCATATTGATGGTATTCCTGTAATTAAAAGACGACAGTTAACAGGCGAACAGGCAGTTCTAGCTAACCTGAAAGGTGCTTTCTCTGGTTACTACGGTAAATTAGAGATTGATGTAGAACATAAGGCTGGTCGCAGAGCAGATTTGTTAGTTATTACCTTCTGGTATGATTTCAAATGGGCTTTGTTAAACTCTTCTTCTAAAGCAGAAGGACTTGTTAAGATTTCTAAATCTGCAAGCTAAACATTGACTTTAATCTAGGGGCTGGTATTAACCAGCCCCTATTTCCTTTAAATAATAAAGGAGTTAAAAGTGTTAAATTATATAATAAATTCTTACCTTTCATACTATACCCATTTAAACTTACAAATATTTGGTGAACTCTAATGAGCGCAATCCGTTTAATCACATCGGAAGCTGTATTGCATTATCCAGATATTACTAATACCTATCTTATAAAACAAAAAGCTACTTATATTATTCCAGAACCTTATGGGAGATTCAGTATTGTTGGATTTATTCAACATGTCGGAGATGTACCTAAAGAAAATCATCCTATTGTTAAAGAGGCTATAGCTAATGATATCGGTGTTTTTTATTTATGTGATAAGCTTCCTAACAATCCTTTAGTACATAAAAATATAGTTTACGTGGTAGTCTCTTGGAAATGGATGATTCACACCTTATTCATAAACCCCCTTAAGTTTAAAGGGTGTTTTTCATGTACAAATTTTTCTAAACTAGCCAGGGCTTTTAGTAGTTTTACTAAATATAATATACCCGTTATTACCACGATTAAAGATGTTAAAGACGTAACTACGGTACATGAGGAAAATACGAATAACTTATTATTTGAAATTACTGGAGGAGTAGGGGATTTTCTGCTATGCACACCTACACTTAAAACACTAGCTGATAAGGGTTATAAGATAAATATTTTAGCCGATGCGCACAGAAAAGATGTTTTTAAAAATCTTAGTTACATATCTGAATATTATACTTTCAGGGAACAGATTAATGTAGCTGCATTTGATAGAATATATTGGTTACATTTTGGACAACTTTTAAATGACTATAGACTAGACTTAAATAAACAAAATAGAATTTATGCAGTTGCTAATGTTTGTAATTTATGGAAAGACCAACTATCTATAGATATTCCAGATATACTGGTTACAGACGAAGAGTCTAAATTTTTTAAGGATAGTTATGGTAGTTATAAAAATAAAATATTTTTAGGTTTCGATAGCGCCAGACCTGATACCAGAATAACTTTAGATAGAGTTCAATATATAATAGATTATCTTGTGGACAGAGACTTTACAGTATTTACTTCTTCCTTAAAGCAATGTGATATTAAAAATTGTATTAACCTATCAGAAAAATTAAGTATAAGGGATTTATTTTCTTTAATATCTATAATGGATTATGTATTGACAGTAGATAGTGCATTTTTACATATTGCTGGGGGTTTGGGTCTAAAAGGAGTAGGACTTATTAATTATTTTGAACCTGAATGGAGAACTTCCACATATAAAAATCTAAAGGTATATACCCCTTCAGTAAGCTGTTACCCATGTGCAGGCTCTCAGTTTGTACACAGCTCTAAAAAGAGGTGTCATAAAGAATCTTGTTATAATTTTTTTGACTGGAACAGTATACTAGATTACTTAGTGAGGTTAAAAAACAGTGCTTAAAATTTTATTACTATCTTTTATTATTACTGCATCGATTATATTATATATGCCTATAGTTTTTTGTATTATTTTTGCACGCAACAGGCGGTTTAATATAAAACAACTAATACAATGGTATAAGCTTATATGGGAGAAGTTATGCGGGTAAAAACCATTGCTTTCGATTTGGACAATACACTGTGCAGCTCTATTAGAGTTAAACACCCAGAAGATATCCTACGAGTAAAACCTAGACAGAAATGGTTACTCATAATCAGAGAACTTAAAAATAGAGGGCATAAAATAGTTATATTCACTAGTAGGGATTCTTGTGGTAAGGATGCAAGGAAGTTAACTAAACTTTGGTTAGATGAACATAATATACCTTATGATTCGCTGATAACCAATAAACCACATTATGATATATTTATAGGCGATAGATTATTCAGTTCACATAGAGACTGGTGTACAGTTAGGTTTATAGAGCTTTGGATTAGGTACATAAGAAGTAGTATCAATAGCACTAAATACAGGAGTAGGTAGTTATGAGTACTTTTGAATTTTACTGTTACTGTGGTAAATTACTTAAAATGGAAACAGGTTCTAAGGGAAAAATTAAGTGTCCAAAGTGTAAACAGAAACATACAAGTTTATTTTACAAAGGTAAGAAAAATGCAAAGTAAAAAGGTTTTAATACTACATAGTAATAGCACTAAAGCGTATGCTAGGAGGATAGGTATAGAATATGAAGACCCTATATTTCTTTGCGTATCAGGAACACCTAAAGAATATGTTACTACAATACCAAATAAATATGATTTAGTGATAGGTATAGGTGGGGGTAGCGTTATAGATATGGCTAAAATAATTGCAGGAGACCAAAGAGCTTTAGTCATACCAACTACTGCTGCAGGAGCAGCTATGACTTCCTATGCTACAGTGTGGGGAGCTACAAAGAGGAGTATCACAACCAGAAAACCTATAGTTAAGACTCCTAAATATTCCGAAATAAAATTAGATACAACAATACAGATAGCTACAATGTTTGATGCTCTATCTCACAGCTTCGAGTGTTTGTGGTCTAAGCATTCAACAGCTAGGAGCAACATATTGTCAATTTTAGCTATACAAAATATAGGTAAATTTTATACTGCTGGAAATATAAAGAAATTAATCATTGGTGGCAACTATGCTGGACAAGCTATAGAGATAGTAGAAACAAATATAGTTCATGCAATAACCTACCCGCTTACGCTTAAGTATGGAATGTCTCATGGAATTGCTTGTGCTCTAGTACTCCCATATTTTATAGATTATTTCGGAGACTGCGGAATGCATAAATACTTTAAGCATAAAGACTTATCTAGTTTAGTCTGGCATCTAAAGCAAAATTTTCCTGCATACTCGGTCAATATTAAAGAGCTTGCTGTAGATTGGAAATATGTTGTACATGAAGCATTTAAATATTCTAAATCTAGTAATACTGTTATGAATCTAGATGAGAATGTAGTTTATGAGTTACTTAGTGAGCTAATACAGGAGTGTGTTTAATGAGAGTAGTGTATGCTACTATGGCTGGAGACTTATTTCATAGAGGACATCTTGAGTTTATTAAGAAACTTCAGGCTGAGGGCGACTATATTATTATTGGTTTACATCCCGATGATGTTATAACTAAGTACAAAAGAAAACCTATAATTAAATTTGAAGATAGACAAAAAATTATTGAATCTATTGAAGGGGTGGCTAAGGTTGTAGAAGACTGTATGGATTACAGAACACCTAAAATGTTAGATAATATTCTTACCTATAAGGTTGATGTATTAGTGCATGCAGGTAATTGGCTTCCACCTCTATATTCAAAAGTGCGAGAGCTGGGCTTATGTGAAGTTAAGGAAGTACCCTACTACCCGTATACTTCTACTACTAGGCTAATACAAAAAATAAGAGAAAAGAATACCCTAAAATCAGCTCTGAATAAAAACGAAAAGTTAGTAGTTGTATCGGCTAATGATGCCATTACAGCAAAGCTTGTAGAGGAATTTGGTTTTGATGGTATATGGGTATCTTCTTTTGAGTCTAGTGCAAATATGGGGTTAGTGGATAACGAAACTATAAATCTAACTGATATGGTTAACACAGTAAGACCTATAGTCAATTCAACTAATTTACCCGTTATAGTTGATGCGGATACAGGTTACGGGGATACTGAACAAGTAGTTAGAGCTGTCAGGGAATTGGAGAATGCTGGTGCTAGTGCTATATGCATTGAGGATAATGTGTATCCAAAAACCAATTCTTTATGGGGCGGTAAGAAGGCTATAGCAACTATGGAAAATCATGGAAATAAAATTATTGCTGCTGTTAACGCTAGAGTAAGTTCGAGCTTTTGTATTATAGCTAGAACAGAGGCGTTAATTAGAGATTATGGTATGGATGAGGCAATTAAACGTGCTAATTATTATGCAGACTGTGGAGCAGATATTTTATTACTACATACCAGAGATGCTACAGGTAGAGAGGCATTGAGTGTTCCTAAGAAGCTGAACAGGGGTATTCCATTAATTATAATTCCTACAAAATTTCCGCACTTAACGAACTCAGAGTTATTTAACACAGGATATTCTATAATTATTTACGCCAATCAGACCCTTCGCTCCAAGATATTCGGGATTAAACAGATGCTTAAAGTTTTAAAAACAGAACAGAATGGTAAAGCAATAGAGAATTGTATTTGTAGTTTGGAAGACTTCAGAAGTCTAACTCCGATTGAAGCAACTAAACAGAGAATGAGTAATTATGAATAAACTAGATTTAACTGATTATGATATTATAGTTGGAGTTCCATGTAGTAAGTTTAAGAATATTTTAGACTATAGCAACTGCATTATAGTTACCAGGGAAGATGAAGGTGTTGCCCTTGCTGTGGGGGCTTACTTGTCTGGTAAGAAACCTCTAGTGTTTGTTCAGAGTAGCGGTTTTATGAATACCCTTGATATACTAACATCTCTGTGTAAACCATATGGAATAAAGATACCATTACTAATTAGTTTACGAACTAAACCAGAGCATCATGAATTTTGTGGGATGATAACAGAGGATTTATTAAAACTCTTGAGGCTAGTAGAAGGAAAGGATTATTTTTTAGTAAGAGAATAATATGAATAGAACAGAAGCCATAATAAAAATATTAGCAGGTGTTAAAGAACAGGATATAATAGTATCTTCTACTGGACTTATTAGCAGAGAATTATATAACTTATCGGATAGAGATTTAAATTTCTATAATATGGGGGCTTTAGGTTCTACATTGGCTATAGGTTTAGGTTTAGCACTTAATACAAGTAGAAAGGTGTTTGTTATAAATGGAGATGGTTCAGCTTTAATGTCTCTGGGTTCACTGGTTACACATAGCGACCTATACCCAAGTAACCTACAACATTTCATTTTAGATAATAATTGCCATGAGTCTACAGGAGGGCAACCCACAGTTTCAAATAAAATAAACTTCGACTTACTAGCACCCAATACTAAGACTATCAAAATAACTACTACAACTAAAAAGCCAGGTAGGATACCTTTATCGGGAATGGAGATACACACCAGGTTTAAAAAAGCACTGTCTGTAAAGATAGATAAGCCTGTAGCATCTATATTAATACCTTGCTTTAATAAAATACCTTTACTCAAATGGGGCTTATATTCTTTATCTAAGCAGGAGTGTCCATATCCTTTTGAGGTTATAATACTCAATGATGGATTACCTGATGGCACAGAAGAACTATGCAACGAATATAAGGATAAACTAAATATTAGGTATATTTATACTGGACAAAGAAACTCTCCAGGTAGTCTGATATGGAGGTGTCCAGGTTTTTGTTTAAATATAGGAATGCGGGAAGCTTATGCAGAATACTTAATCCTTACTAATGCAGAGATTTTTCATCTAGATAAATTTGCTGTAAAGAAAACTATAGAAGCTTTAAAGTCTGAGATAAAAATTCTAGTTAAACCTAAAGGTAAAGATGACCAAAGAAATACCTTCTTGACTCATGTAAAGGATACTAAAGGTGAAGTTACTTCCGCATTTGACTTAAATCAGGTGGAAAATTTAAATACTGAGATGCCCTTTTTTCTAGGTATAAATAAATCAGACTATTTGTGTGTAGGTGGTTATGATGAAGATTTTATTGGTTGGGCTTATGATGATACTGATTTTATTCTAAGACTGAGAAAGTATGGTTGCAAGTTTATCAATATAGATTCTACGATAGTACACTTATACCATCCCAGGCATAATATTAAAGACCCTAAAATATGGTCTAGGTATGTGCATAATAAAAACTTATATGAACATAAGGATAGACAGGGGGTTGTATTTAGTAATACTCAGCATACTTGGGGTCAATTAAATCCTAAAAATAGACCTAAAGGTAATCCTGTGTCTGCAGTAAGAGAATGGGAACTTAAAAAAATACCCAGGAAGGTACATTTTTACTGGGGTAATGTTAAGTTACCTTATCTCAGGTATCTATCTATTCTTAGTTTTAAGATGCATAATCCAGATTGGGAAATAACTGTGTATGTTCCTGAACATAAGTATACTGGGAGGTGTCTTGACACCCAGAGAGCTTTTGATTTTACTGGAAGAGATTACTATAATAATCTAAGAAGTTTAGGCATTAATATAAAGAAAGTGAAGTTTGGATTTGTAGAGAACGTCTGTGAGGGCTTACATTCTAAATATTTATCTAGGCAGGAAGTTTATAGGTCGGATTTTCTTAGATGGTATCTTCTGAGTACAGTAGGGGGTTTATGGTCAGATATGGATATAATGTATTTTAGTTCAATGAATAATCTAGATATAAATATTAGGGCTAATGGTAATATTAATACAGCCGTATCTTTACATCCAAAGTATAAACACTCAGTAGGATTTATGTTATCGGGTCAGCATAATAAATATTACAAATATATATTGGATAGAGCTCGTAGAGAGTTTAATCCACAGGATTACCAGAGTATAGGAGTTAATCTAATTAATAAAGAGTTTCCTACAGTAGCTTCAATAGAAGATAAGTTTCCAGCATTGAGGAATAATGTGGCTAATATAGATATAAAGACTGTGTATGCTTATGATGCATTAGTAATACCTACTATCTATAACTATGGGGATATGGGCAGGTACACTAGGGAATCACTAGGACTACACTGGTATGCTGGACATCATTTAGCTAAAAGGTTTATTAATAATTTAACACACTTAAATTACAATGATTTTGATAGTGTATTAAGTAAAACAGTGAGTAAAGTATATGGTCAAAAATAATTTTAAAATAGTAGTTCCAGTTTTTAATTCTGAAAAATGGATAAAAAAGTGTTTAGATTCTATTAAATACCAAACTTATAAAAATTATAAAGTAGTTGTAATTAATGATTATTCTAATGATAGGACAGCAGAAATAATTGAAAGAGAAATAAAAAATGATACAAGATTTAACTTCATTGATAATACAGTTAAGAAGTGTGCTTTAGAAAATACAGTGATAGGCATTCATTCTATCTGTAAATCAGACGAAGATATAATTGTTATTCTAGACGGAGATGATTGGCTGCCATCAAATGATGTTTTAGAGTATTTAAATGGAGCATATCAAGATGATACTTGGATTACATGGGGGCAGTTTAAGTTACTGTCTACCAACAAGATATGTAAGTTTAAGGAAGAAAACTGGTGTATAGATGTAGACAAAGACTTTCATAGAATTCACATGCTTAGATACTATTTTTCTCACTTAAGAACATACAAATACTTTCTATTTAAAGGTATAAAAGAAGAAGATTTAAGAGACTCAAAAGGAAACTACTATACTACTGCTGGAGATGTTGTCGTAGCTGTACCTATGATAGAGATGGCAGGACACAAGCATAGAAAATGCTTAGATAAAATAATGTATGTATATAATAATACTAGTAGTCTTAATGATATGAGAGTTTGTCCAGCTAAACAATTAGCTATTTATTCTGAAATAAGGCATAAACCTAAGTATAAACAGTATAATAAACAAGAGATAATCGCTAATGATATTAATATAGATATACTTGTATGGACAAAAGACAGAGCGTGTCAAGCTGATTTATTACTTAGAAGCATAAAAGATAATTTTAAAAGTTACAACAAAATATACTTTAGATACGACTATTCAACTGAAGCATTTAAACAAGGCTACGCAAAATTAATAGCTAAGGATTATGGATTAAATATAGAGTTTATTGAAAGAACTGATTTTGAAAAAGATACTAAAGGTATATTAGCTAGTATGAAAACTACATTTATGGTAGCTATTTGTGATGATGACGTATTTGTTATACCCACTAATCTAGAGGATATAATGCATTTTTATACTAAGGATGTAGCTGCTGTATCTATGCGTATGGGAGAGCACATAACCTATTGTTATGGTACAAATAAACCCACCCCATTACCTAAGTTTTATCCATGCGAGGGAAATTTTCTAAAATGGAAATGGTCTGAGGCAGACCCCGCTACTGATTGGGGTTATCCTGGAGCAGTTAATATACATATATACAGAACACAATGGTACAGAGATATGATTAAGGATTTTACTTTTGATAATCCAAATGAATTGGAATTTTTATTTAATACTAATAGGGATAAGTTTGCGCCTTATATTCTTTCTTTTAAGACTGGCAGGATACTTAATATACCTGTTAACCAAGTTCAAACTGTCTGTCCTACTAATCCTTTTGGTATAAAGTTTTCATATACTAAGGAAGACTTAAATAGTAGATGGCTAAATGGAGAAATAATAGATACAAAAAATATTTATGGTTATAAGAATAAAGGGGTTAACGAGGAAATTTCACTGCTATTTGTAAACGGAGATAAACATGAATAAAATATTAGTTACAGGCGGAGCTGGATTTATAGGTTCACACCTAGTAGAAGAACTGGTAAAAAATCCATTAAATGAGGTTTATGTTATAGATGATTTATCTACAGGTAATTGGAGGAATATTAAAAAGGTATTTCGGAGTCTGGCGTTTTTTCTTCCTGTGAGAGTACAGGATGTACACGAAGATTTAGTTAACCCCTTCTTTGATACGATATATCATCTAGCAGCTAAAGCTAATACCAGGGCAGTCGGAGACGAAGAAGCTATTGATAATATAGACTCTACCAGAGCTGTAGTGAAATTACTTAAACCAAATGGTAGAATAGTATTTTCTTCTAGCTGTGCTGTGTATGGTAATCAAAGGTTAGTTACAGAAAAATCTAAGTTCAGCCCTATAAGTACATATGGCTGTTCTAAATGGCTGAATGAATTACATATCAAAAAACACTGTAAAAATTATACTATCTTTAGATTTGGTAATGTATTTGGCGAGAGGCAAAATGGCAGTAGAAAAATGGGGCTTATTGGAGTTATAGAATACCGTAAGAAGAATGGAAAGACCATGACTGTATATAATAAAGGTCAGGACTATAGAGATTATATCTATGTTAAAGATGTAGTTAAAGCTTTAGTTACTGTTAAAGATAAAGATATTTTTCAAGTAAGTAATTCTAAGGCGCACAGAACTCTAGACTTAATTAAATTGTCAGGTGTGGACTATAAGTTTGGTAAATCAAACCCAGAAGTAGGTTATATTTTATTAAAGAATTCTAAGCTACGAGCTAAGGGCTGGAAACCTACTCTAAGTGTAACTGAGTATATTAAAGGATTATAATGAAGATATTTTTTATTTTGAATGATTCAGTTCCATATGGGAGTCTATTAGATAACTACTTTGATGGTAAAGGGTTCACTAAGCTAACCCAGATAAGTAATTGCTTTACCACTACTTCTGTAGTATCTTTACTTACAGGTAAGATGCCATCTGATTTAGTTCCAGGTGGTATAGCTTATCATACTCACTATAGGTATAAGACAGATGGGATAATAGACTATCCTTGGAAGCATAGATTGTTACTCAAAAAACTATATGATAAGGGTTGGATTGTGTATATAAACAATGCTTCTTGGTTTTATTTAACAATTTGCGCTGATAACTATATCTGTAAATCAACTTCACTAGATTGTGGTTTACACAAAGCAGATGAGTTTAAAGCAACCAAAGAATTTACTAAAATACTTTTAACTAATACTACTGAAAATAATGCATTCTATTCTCGTAATAAACGATACATTCAGGCTGCGCAGAAGGATGTAGATGTAAATGAATTTTATTTTATAAAAAACCTCCAGTACCATCAAGCATTAGCTACTGGAGAAAGTTTAAAAGTAGCTATAGAAAGGATAAAATTAAATCTTGATTATATCGATTTCGATGCTCCTGATTCTATATTCTATATTTTCTCAGACCATGATAACTTCTTGGAAATAGATAAGCTATGCAGACCCCCCAACTGTTTAACTACTGGATTTATCAAAGATAATACTAGAAAAACTTTTAATGAATTTCCTTATATTAATATTTCAGATATGTTTAACTACATACTAACTAAAAAGTTACCAGCAGAGAATAGGAATAGAATTTACTTTGCTGAGGATGCTAGAGTCCATATAGACCCAGAGAACTCCACTACTGCAGTAGCGTGTAAGTTTATTGATTGGGATAATGGAATGGCGAGAAAACTATTACAAGTAAGTTATTTTAGACCAGAGAACAAATACTATGGTTTTATATATGACTTAATGTTTGAGAAGTTGATAGAATGCCCAGTAGATACAGCATTAAAACAGGAATTAAAGGAGAGATTTGAATGGGTAAAGTAATAAGTATTTTAAGTTCCAGACCTGAGTTAATAAGACAAAGTTTAATACTCAAAAAACTAGATTCATTAATTGGTACAGAGCATACAATTATATACACAGGTCAGAACTATGATAAAAACTTATATAGTATAGTTTTAAAAGACTTATGTTTGCGAACCCCAGATTATATATTTAACATAGTCGAAAAGCTAAACAACTATGATTTTATCGGCAGTTGTATGAACAATATAGAAATAATCCTTACTAAATATAACACTAGTAACACAGTAATAAATTTGTTGGGTGATGTTAATGGTGCGTTTGCATCGGCTTTTGTGGCTAAGAGAATGGGGTTCAGGATATACCATAATGAAAGTGGTAATAGGGCTGGCAAAGATATTCTTGAAGAGATTAATAGAAAATGTGTAGACTCTATGGCATATAAGTTACTATGCTACAGTCAAAGGAGCCGAGAGAACTTGCTATTTGAGGGGTATAATCCCAGGGATATAATAGTAACTGGAAATCCTTTAGGGGAGGTTGTTAAAACTTACTTTGACATATCTGTACCCAGAGAAATTAAGCAGCCTTATATTCTAATGACTTTGCATAGACATGAAACAATAAATAGTTATTCTAAGCTACAGTCTGTAACCAATGCATTAAAAGTACTATCTAAAAAGTATACAATTATATTAAGTACACATCCGTCTTTAGCTGCTAAACTAAACAATAAGAATATAGAAAGTCTATTTGAAGATAAAGGAATATTGTTGTGTGAGCCTTTAAAGTATTCCAAATTTTTAAGTTTAATGTATTACTCAGACTTAATTATTAGTGATTCTGGTGGAGAGTGTGAAGAGGCTGCTATGTTAAATACTAAATGTGTTGTTATACGGGATGAAACTGAGAGAACTGAATTACTGGAAGTGTCTCAAATGGTTTTATGCGGAACTGGCACAAAAGATATACTACGAGGAGTAGATACTGTATTAAAGTTAGAGTTAGAAGGGATTCCTACAGAATATCTAAAACCTACTAGCTCTATAGTTACTAAGTTATTACTATCTAAATAGGAGAAAAATGTCTAAATTATTTGGAACCTGCAGGTGTGGTAGAAGGATTGATATTAAAACAGTGATGGAAGATGCAACCGTAGTCTGTCCTTGTGGAATAAGAATAGATTATTATTTTGACCCTAAACTAGATAAAACCATATTGGAGATAGCAGATGGTCGGGGATAGACTTATTTTTACAAGTTTGCACTACACTAAAGCCAAGTTAATTTTACCTGAATTTTTAAAATTCTACAAGGGTAAATCTAAAGTTATACTCGCTATTGGTGCAATCAGTGGAGTGGGTAAGAGTGAGGTAGCAGCCCTTGTGCAAGAGTATCTTTTTTACCAAGCTAATTTACATATAAAAATAATACATATAGATGACTTTTATTCTACATTTTGGGGAAATCGCAATGAGGTGCGAAGGAAAACTAAGATTATAGGCAAAGAGGAAATAAGTTGGGATAAAATTAATAAAATATTTTCTGATTTTAGGGCAGGAAAACGAAAATTATACATACAGCGAATTCATAAATTTTTAAACTCTATAGAGTATAGCATAAGCTCAGGTAGAAATATAGATATTCTAATAATTGAGGGTTTATATGCCTGTTATGCAGATGCAGATTATAGGGTTTACTTAGATGGTACTACTTCGGATACTTACCAATTTAGAAAAGGTAGAGGTAAGGAAAATCCAGATAATAAATTTAGAAAATTTGTAGTTGAGCGAGAGGCAGCATGTGTTCGCCAAAGTAAAAAATATGCTGATTTGATTATACCTTGGGAGTGTGAAGCAGATGAAAAAACTTTTCAAAAATAAAACTATATTTATATCTGGTTCTACGGGTTCATGGGGCACAGAACTTACTAAACAGCTACTAGAATTTCGACCTAAGGAAATAAGGATGTTTTCGAGAGGCGAGTATGCTCAGGTTAAATCGAAGCGGTTGTTTAATAATAACTCACGACTAAAATATATTATAGGAGATGTGAGAGACTTTAAATCTGTAGATAAAGCTTGCAAAGGAGTTGACTTTATATTCCATCTAGCAGCACTAAAGCATGTACCTATTTGTGAAGAACAATCAGATGAAGCTATTAAAACTAATATAATTGGAACTCAAAATATAGTAGAGGCTGCTTTAAAAAATAAAGTTGATAAAGTAATTGATGTATCTACTGATAAGGCGTGTCAACCATTCAATGTATACGGAATTACTAAAGCTCTAGGAGAACACATAATACAAGAGGCTGGTAGAAATTCTGATACTACAAAGTTTATAGTTATTAGAGGTGGTAATGCTCTAGGGTCAAATGGGAGTGTTGTTCCTTTATTTATAGATAAAATTAAAAGGGATAATATTATACCTGTTACTTCCCCAGAAATGACTAGATATTTTTTAACACTACCAGAGGCTGTCTCATTATTATTTACAGCAGCAACTTGTGATATTTCAGGGGCTTTATTTGTTATGAATATGCCATCTTGTAAGATTACAGATTTAGCTAAAGTTCTTGCTGAATACTACGGTAACAAATATACTAAGATTAAACTTATTGGAATTAGAGAGGGCGAAAAAATACATGAAATGTTATTGAGTGAACATGAAGCTCCAAAAGCTTATGAGTATAATAATAAATATTTTATAGTAATGCCCAATACATCTGATATTTATTCTGGGAAGAAGGTTACTTTTAAAAAATTTACCTCTAATGATAAACTTATGAGTTTAGCTGAGATACGAAGTATGCTGGACAAGGGAGGATTTTTAAAATGTTGAAAATACTAGTCCTAGCAGCCTCTGGTATGGCGGGGCATACAATAGTAAAGTATCTTAAATCTTTAAATAAGTATGAGATAAAAACTACAGCCAGAGATAGTAAGCTGATAGAACCTGACTATAAACTAGATTTTTCACAACTCTCTGATATAGAAGCACTTAGGGGTATAGTATTAACAGAAAAGTTCGACTACCTAATTAATTGCGTGGGGCTATTAGTTAAGGCATCCGAAGAAGATATAGAATTAGCTCAGGAAATAAACGGATGTTTCCCACATTTTCTGGAATATATTACAGTTAAACCTAAGACTAGGGTGATACATTTAAGCACAGACTGTGTATTTTCTGGAGAGGGTTCTGGTTGGTATAAGGATACAGATACACCCGATGGCACAGGTGCTTATGCAGTAACTAAAAGAGAAGGGGAAATAAATAATAAAAAAGACTTAACTATTAGGATGTCTATAATAGGTGATGAACTAAAGAGCAATGGTACTGGTTTATTTAATTGGTTTCTTAATCAGAGTGGAGAAGTAAAAGGGTATACAAAGGTTTTCTGGAATGGCGTAACTACTCTAGAGTTGGCTAAGAGATTAGAGGAGTTAATGCTATCTAATATTACGGGGCTCTATCAGTTAGCACCTATGTTTTCTATAAGTAAGTTTGAGTTATTATTTTTCATACAACAATTATGGTTAAAGTCCGATATTAAACTAATACCTTGTGATGAGTTAGTGCAGAATAAAACATTGCTGTGTAGTAAACCAATTAAGTATGGTCAGAAAATACCATGTTACAAAAAACAATTAGAAGAATTAAGATATTTTATGGAGAATACCAGTGAATAAACTTATTAGAAAAAAGATACTTTGGATTTCGGATTTTTCTTTGTGGCAATATCCTTATGGAGGTGCTGAAATAACTGATAGTTTACTGATAAAGAGAGGTAAAAAATTAATAGCCAATATAACTCCAGTACTTTGTGATAGTGTTAATAAAGTAAATATTGACGATTCAGAATTAATAATTCTTAGCAATAATTTTAATTTATCTTTGCGTAATAGAGATTATATTATGAGGGATAAAAAGTATATTTGCTTAGTTCAAGATTGTGGCAGATGGATGAATACCTGTCTTCAAACACCTGACCTACTTAAAAATTCTATATTAAATATATATATGTCTCCAGGACAGCGTGATATATACCTAAAACATTTTCCCGAACAGAAACATGTATGCATACCCCCAACAGTACCAGACATATTCAAAAATAAAAATACAGAGAGAGAGGATAAAATATTATTTGTAGGATTTCTGCATGAGGGTAAAGGTATAGGTAATGTAATTAATTACGCTAAAAACAATCCTAAAAAGATAGATTTCTATGGTTATTGTCAGTCCGATAAGTGGCTTAAGGCTATAGAGTGGCTGGGTAATACCACATTTAAAGGGGGAATATCTATGGAAAGCTTACCAGAGGTGTATAATAGGTATAAATATTACATTCATTTACCTAATATATATGAATCTTTTAGCAGAACTACAGCAGAAGCTTTACTTTGTGGCTGCCAATTAATCCATAATGGTAATTTAGGTATACTTTCATATTACTTTGATACTAAAGGACTTAGAGAAGCTGTAACACAATCGGACATAAAATTTTGGAATACTGTAAATAACCTATTTTAGGACAGTACTTATTCGTTTTTAATAGTGTAAGGAGGATATTATGTTGAAAGCCTGGATATACGGTAGACACAATGTAGGAGATAAGGCTATATTAGCCACTGTCCAAAAAGCACTCACTATTGAGTCGGAGCATCTTGGAGAAAGGGTTGATTTATCTAGGATTAAACCTGAAGAGGGTAATCTTATTATAGTAATAAACAATAGCCTTTTTAATGCAGATTTAGATAAAATTTGTGCATATATTAAGAAGGACTTAACTAAGCCTTTGGTGGTTATTCGCAAGATTAAGACTTTTGGAGCAATTTTATTCGAGGATAATCTGGCAGTTAAAGAGGTAGTTACTAACAAAATTTACATTTTTTCGGGTATTTTTTATGTACCCAAAGAAGACCTTAAAAGAACAATATCTGAAACTTTAAAAAATATAGATAAAACAAGATTAAGAACTTTTTTTCTTGATACTTGGAGGAGAAGGTAATGAGTTTAATTTCTAAATCCGATATAGCAGCTGTTATAGGTGTTTCTGCAGATACTATACCAGATGCGGTTTATAACTGGGCTGTGGCTCAAATGCTGGCAATGTTAGGAATAAAAGCTGCTGACACGACTAGAACACATAGGGAATTTATAGGTCAATCTACTTCCTGGATTGCTCTTAGAGATAGGGATATAAAGAGTATAGACTCCTTAGTTGTGGGGTCTACTACAGTTTCTATAAATATAGGCACTAATGTTAAAGTTAATGAAGACACGGGTATGTTATGGTACTCTGGAGGTTTTTCTGATAAGGTTGTGGTAGGATATACTATAAATGCCTATACTCCTAATTATATAAATGATGCTATAGTAAGCACCTTAACCCTAAAAAATCTAGCAATATTTCAACCTACCGTAGTATCTGCATCAGTTAAAAAAATAACTATAGGTAAGTATTCTAAAACTTACGGAACAGTAGCCAGTAATCTAGAGCAGTTTATAGATAGTTTAGATATGGAGTTATATTATCTTAGAGATATGTATTTCGGCTTTGACGGACAACTTAAAACAGGAATAATTCAATAGGAATATTATGTCAGACCAAAGTTTTACAGATTTACTTACTCAGACAGCGACTATACTTTCTAGAACATACAATAGCGGAGATATAGACAGATTCGGAGTTCCTACAGAGACAATCGCAGAGACTGAAGCATCGGAACCCTGTTTAATCCAAAATTTAGGTCAAACTATAGAGTTTAGTGTTAAAGGTAAATCTGAGTTAGCCACATATCTAGGATTCTTTAAAGTTACAGCTAATATTAGTTTAGACTCTATAGTAATATTTAATAATGTAAAGTATCAGGTAATTAATATAGACGATGCAGCAGGACAAAATCATCATTACGAGGTTTATTTAAAAAAGATGGAGAATAATTAATGCAAGCAGTAGCTGTCAATGATTCACAATTAAAAGCTTTTATACTATCATTAAGCACTGCAGAGATAAAAATATATAATGTAGGTTTAAACTTTGTGGCTAAACTAACCCAGTATGCCGAGAAGCGTATGAAGTTACATGCTCCTAGAACTAATAGGTCAACAGGAAGGTTAAAGGGAGGTATAACCTCCATAGTAACGCCTAAAACACAAAGTATTTCAGGCATTGCCTTTGTTCCAGAGCATATTAAATATCAGTTTGTTATAGAGCGAGGTCAAAAAGGAAAGGGTAGAATAGAAGGTAGCCCAAGAATGACTTTCTCAGCCTCAAACTGGAAAAAAGCTAGGGGTAACTCAGTGTTAATGGCAAAAGCAAAAGACGGAAAATTCGTATTTACATCGGTAAAACGTGGAAAGTTTAAAGGAAGGTTCTTTAGGGATAAGGCGTATAAAGACTTATTAAAATACTTTGACAGAACGCAATATGCTGCTACTAAACGTATTGTTAATATAATCGCTCACGGATAATAATTATGACTATTTTAGCTGAAAGAATTATTGAAGTACTTAGAAATGACAGTACACTAATAGCATTACTCACTGATGCTAATAGTGTTTTTATTCAAGAGTCTCCCATACGGAAGGAAAAATATGTGGTAGTATCTACAAACGTAGGAGAAGACCAGAATAACATTCCTGCAGATATAGGTAAATTAGATATTCAAGCAGTAGTTTCTCGTACAATAAAAAATGCTCATAGTGTATGTATAGATATAGCTAGTAGGGTGGATTACCTTATAAACAAGGGCGAGTCTAGTTTAGCAGATTCTACTTATAAGATAATAAGCATGGTTAGACTTGATAGTACTGGATTAAAAACAGATGACACAGCCCAAGAATACTGGTTTGAACTTACATATGCTTATATATTAGATGAAACAACTTAAGTTGATACCTAGATGTTCTAGGTATATTATGTTGACCTAACACGGAGGTTTAAAATGGAAGGAAAGAAAAAAATTTCTTTATCAGAAATAACTGAGTATGAACTGGATGGAAGAGTTGTTAAAGTACACCCTATATCTTTAGAGGGGGTAATAGACGTAAGTTCTATGCTGAAAGAGCTAGAGACTGAAACAGACATGAAAAAACAAGTAGATATAATGGCTGATGCAGTATTGCTAGTACTACAAGATTATAATACTATTACTAAAGCCGAAATTAAAAAGTTTCCTTTAAAGGCAGCTTTAATTATAATTCAGACAGCATGTGGTCAAATGAATTCTATAGGTAACGACAGTACAGTAATAGCTTAGAGGTAAGAATGAAGAATAAAGATGTATTAGAAATTGTTGATACCCTCGCTTCAGAATACTCCTGGACAATACCAGATATTCTAGAGCTTCCTATAGATGTAATTTCAAACTTATACAAACTAATAGCTTCTAGGAAAAAAAGAGAGTATTCGATTATGACTAAGCTTATAGGTATGGCATGTGCCTGTGCCTTTAATGGTAAACTAGAGAAGTTAGATTCAATATTTCCAGAGGAAGTTGATACTGAAAACCCAGAAAAATCTTCCGAACAATTAATAAATCAATTAAGACAATTATGGACTATGTCTGGAAAACCTTTAGCAGAGTTTGACAAGAAACTGAAAACTGGAGACGTGAGGTTCTGATGGTAACACGAAAGTTAATGATTGAGGTAATCTTAGGAACACGCAAAGCAACTGCTGGTGTAGGCAGGTTAGGCGGAGCTTTAAGATTATTAGGTTCCTCATTACGGGCAGTATTTAGAACGGCAGTAGTATTTGCTTTTTTTATGGCTATAAGAGCTGTAACACAGGCTGTTTCTAAGTTTGTGCAAGATATAAAATCTCTTACTGGTGAAATGGTCAAACTTAACCTGGCTGGAAAATTAACTGCTGCAGTTATGTCTAAGGGTGGGGCTTTGTTTAAGAGTGCTTTTAAAGGAGCTACCGATGCAGCTAGAGCACTATCAATACAAGCTCAATTTACTATGGAAAAGGTGCAATCTGGATTATACACAGCAGCAATAGCTGGTTTTAGTCTTAAGGAATCTATAACTTTAGCTACATCCGCAATGAAACTAGCTACTATAAGTGGTATGGAAATTAATGATGTTATTAATGATTCTATAGGTATATTTAAGGCATTTAATGTTACTATGGAAGAAGTTCCTAGAATAGCCAATATTATGACAGCAGCATTTACTAATTCTAAGATGACACTAAAAGATTTGTTCACATCAATGAAATATGTTGCACCAATAGCAGTTACAGCTTTTGGAGAAAGTACACGAACAATTAAAGAGACTTTGGCAGCACTTATGACTTTACAAGATGTTGGTTTAAATGCTTCAAAATCAGGTATATACTTAAGGAGTGCATTTCAAAAACTAGCATCTGCTTCATCTAAAACTAACAGAGTGTTTGCTGAGTACGGAGTTAATATCTTTGAAGTTAATGCAGCCAGTCAACAGTATTGGGATACCATTGTTAAGGGTAGAACAGTAATAACTGAACTAGAGAAAGACATGAATGGCTTAAAACAGACACAACTAGATATGGCACTAGCTGGAGATACTACATCAGAGTCATATGCAAAGATAACTGATAAAATATCCGACCTTAGTACCAAAATGAACATATTAAATAAAGGTATGTCGAGTGCGGATACTCAGTTTGCACTAGCTGGGGGTAAACTAAAACCTATGGCGGAGGCTTTGAAAAGGATAAAACAAAGTGTACCTACAGAGGTAATAGCTAGAGCATTTGGTGTTAGAAGTGGTACGGGTATAACTATTTTATTAAATAACTTAGATAAGCTAGTAGTAAAACTTGCAAAGATAGAAAAAGCAGATAGAGCACCTACAAGTATGCTGGAAAAAATGTTTGCAAGGGTTAGAGACAGTGTAAGCGTAGAGGCAAGTAGAATAGGTAATATATTTAAAGCCGTCTATTCCACTATGTTTGATGCGATTGCACCTGAGCTATTGGATATTTTGATAATTTTTAGAGGGGCTCTAGATAATGTTTTTAAAACTATTAAGCGTAATAAAGGTGTTTTCAAAAGTATTGCTAGAGACTTAAAAGAAACTTTAGAGCCTATTGCCAGAAATTTTGTAAAGTTATTAACTGATGGAATACAATCTTTAGATGCACTCTTAAATAAATCAACTACTTTTGAAGTGGCAGAATACGGAAGAGCAGTACTTCCAGGTGGGGGAGAGGGTAAAATAATTAAAACTGGTACAAAGGGAGTTACAGGTGATACTCTTACAAAATTAGGTGCGTTATTTTCTAGTTTAATAGATTTAATGATACTCAATATAGGTATAGGCATTGAAGCATTAGCGCCTAAGTTTGCGCCTATTGGGAAAGCATTGGGAGATGCTGTTGCTGCTACATTACATACAAAAGTTAAACTATTCATGACTATAGGTGGCTGGATAGCTCAGGGTATGATGGATAGGTGGTCATCGAATGCATCTAGAATGGTAAGTGCGCCTTCTAATGCTCTAGCTGCGGGAGTTACAACTACTGCAGGAGGTATACTATCCCTTGTACCTGCATTAAGAGCACCTTTAGCTAAGAACGATGCCACTATAACTAAATTTTTAAAAGTTTTAGTACGACATTACACCAGTCTTAATTATAAAATTGAGACCCTAGCTGAAACCCTAAGTAGGTTTAAAACACAACAAGCAAATGAATAGGGAGATATATGACAGTAACCAGTAAATATGAGATTGCTTGGAGAAATGTTAAAATAGGAGACCATGCCTTTATAACTTTTAATTACTCTGGCAATACAGATGAACGTATTATACCCAGAGCAAAGGGTATTAAAATATGGTCTACTTATGAATTGGGTGGAGGTAAAACAAATATAACCGTAACTGGCTTTGTAGCAAGGAATTCTAGAATAGCCTTGGAAGAATACTTTAATAACTTTGATTCCCTATTTTCGTTAAATGAAGTGGGGGATATAATTATAACAGATACATCTACAAGTAATACATATACTTTACCTGACTGCTATTTAAAAAGCTATTCACAGGAATCTAGCGACCTTAAATCGAATACTTTTATTATGGAATTTGTTAAAAGTCTCTGAAGTATAACTATGAGCAGTACTAAAATAGATAATCTAAGTAGTAAAATACTAAAATTCCATTTATAAGGAGATACATGGCTTATACATTGATAGATACAGTAACCACACCAAACCCTACCATAGATTCAAACCAAAGAAAACTAGTAGAAACTACTTTAGGAACTATAGTTTTATTTTCTAGAGTAGAGGGTGCAGTAGGTATAGATATTAAATACAAAATATCTACTGATGGGGGAACTACATGGTCTTCTTGGAATGCTGCTTTGGCTGTTGGTGATGTAGCAGATAATCCAGGCGACTTCGATATCTATATAGATACCAACAATGATATTTTATTAACTTGGTCGGTATCTACTGGTGCAAGTATAAAATACAGAAAATTAACTTACTCTGGTGGTTCGTGGAGTAATGGAACAATATATACAGTAAGAACAGGAAATGCAAAAATACCTTGTATTACAAGGAGAGCTAATGGAGATATTTGGATAGGTGCAAATCATTCATCTACTAATAAAGTATGGGCTTGGGATTCGGTAGATGAGGGGGTTAATTGGGTTAAAAGAGCGGAAACAGCTACAGCAAGTAATCCCAATCTAACAGATATAATTCCTAAAGGCTCGGATATATGGTTTATAGTTAGAGATGGGGCTGAGTTAGTAATACTAAAATGGAGTGGTTCCTGGGCATCTGATGTAATAACCAATACATTACCTGTCAGTAACGGAACAGTTAATGTTCTTAAAGTCAGTGATTCAGAAATATATATAGCTACTAATACAGCATCGGGAATAGTACTCTACACTTATAATGGCTCAAGCTGGGATGCGGGTACGGCTATATCAGATAATGTAAATGATACTCAACCTTCGTTAGGCACATCTCAGACTTACGTGGCTATAGTTTGGAAGGATTATGATGGAAGTAATTACAACGTAGCATACAAAACTAATAGTGCTGGAAGCTGGGGGGCTCAAGTTAACCTAACCGATGATGCTGTAGAGGATACTCGGATAGCAGCCATAGAAAGCTCGGCATCGGGTAAAATTTACACTGTTTGGACTAGAATAAACTCTTATGATATAGTTTTTGATTCGGCAATAATTTCTGCCACAAACCAACTTTCTCCAATTTTTCAATTTGCTGGAGTTGATAGGCACGCATTAATACCTAATCCTGAGTTTCAGTGGAAATCAATATATGAAAATAAATTCTGTCCAAATCTTATTAATTTTGAATACAAATGGGATATACCTACAATCAATGTAAGTACTTCCCCCATAACAGTGTATGGCTGTTTATATGGTTATAGCATTTTTATGAAGGATACTGGTTCTGCTGGTTCAACTATATTAAATATTTACGCTGCGGGAGTTTTAAAGAAAACTGTTACTATTGCAGCAGCTAATAGCGAGTATTCCGACATTTATTATTTTGGAATGACAGATGAACTTAAAACCTTAGATGAACTGACAGTTAAAGTCATACAGGTTGCAGAAAATTCTTCTTTACTAAAAGTTAATATATACCAGATGAGTTTTCCGTTTAAAATTGAGCCCCTATTTGTGGGTAACTTGAAAGATGGTAGTCTTGTAACAGGAACCGACTACAACTTAATAGTATCTTCTGCAGATTATTGGGTTATAGAGTTTAATCAACCAATTAAATCTATTAGTTCGGTAGAGGCTCTGGGAATAAATACAGATATTGTTTCTTTTACACCCACTTTAGAAAATGGATTATTCAAGAACAGTAGAATTAAAATAAATACTTATTCAGCTTTAGCTTTATCTAAGTTTACAATAATTTTACAGGATACTTTGGGGCAGTCTCAGTCTTTTAATATTAATATAAATCATTCTAAATATGCTAGTGTTTTTCCTCCATATGTAACCAGTACTTCACTTACTGTTTTATCTATTCTAAATATAGAAAGCTATAGATATAGTTTTGATGAGATAAGCTGGAGCGCAACTAGTAGTCCGATAAATAATACTTTGGATATAGATTTTTCTAGCCAGTCAGAAGGAAATATAGTTTTATACATGCAGTATTCTAATGGTTCTATTGTATACTCTGAAAGTATACCTATTGCATATTATACAAGTACTTTAAATTCAAATGTTATATTTGGAAAAAATGTATTAGAATTGGATTACTCTGATGAAGTACCTATAGATAAAATTGAAGTTTATTATGACGGTAACTTAGCAGACACAATTAATCCCACTAGTTTCACTGGTTTTGATACATTAGTTAAGGATGAATCTGAGCGTACTTTACAAATGAGCTTAGGAACTGTATATTATAAAAATAATGCTTATGCATATAGTTCTAGTGTTTATTCTTTACTTGCAAACGTAGCTGTAAGTCCATATTGGTTGGCTCTATTTTGTTTCAATACCAGTACTAACTCTTTTGAATGGGTAGAGGTATATTCCGATTTAATGGGAACTATACAAAATCTTCCTTCATATTTATTAATTATACATAAAGTATTTTATTCTACATACACTGTTTTAGACACTCCAGATATACGATTTCCAGGTACAGTGTTATTCAATGGTATTGATGAAAGACAAGAACCTCCTAAAATAGCAATATCTACAGAAGGTTCGCATGATGTATCTGTTAAGGTTTATGATATAGCTGGAAGAGTATTAACTTTTGAAGGAGAAACTATAGAAACTTTATTTACTAATTATTATACATTAGTTGTAACAGATGCTTTAAGTAATATAATAAAACCAGGGCAAATACACTTTGAAACAGATTTAACATATACCATTACTAGGGAGGACAGAATATAATGTCATTATATCCTTATATAAATCCAGCTAATGATACTAATTCAGGAGCTTTAGGTGGTACACAAGTAACTATACCTTTAAGGTGGAGGCAAAGCACAACTACTATGCGCTTACTAGGTTCAGACATACGCTTATCCACCGCAAGTTTTACGCCTGGTTGTGGTGCTGGCTTTATATGCCCTGGAGCTGAAACTGTCGAAGGTTCTTGGCAAATAGGTGGTACGGCTGAGATTCAAAAACAAAGCTGTCATGAAGAGTCTCCAGCAGCAGGAGATGTATTTATACGCAGAGAAATTTGGCTAGACAATCCACCCGCAACTCTTGTATGGAATGTTTGGAGCAGCCACGATAGTTATAGAATAACAAAAAAAGATGTAGAGATAGATTGGAGTAATTTTTATAGTCAATTAAAGACTTTAGTTCCATTGGGATTAAATAAACAAATTTTAGGTATTACTTTTGAGGATGGAGATAACGGGTTTGACTTAACTCTAGATGGTACTTTAACCTTACCCGCACTAAACTTTGGTTACGGTAACTTAAGTGGTAGTTTTTCAGGTTCAGATGGCACTTTGTTTAATGATAACATGATTCTGGCGGGGGATATACAACAAAAACCCCTTCCCGATGGAGGTACGGGTACTGTGCCTGTATACGATGATTTAACTGTAGAACCTCTTAATGATTCAGCACAGGTAGTAGAAACATCTGGGGATGGTTTTGAATGTCAAACTAGCTCATTCATGTTGCCTATGAGTATTACAGTGTGGCTAGGTGATAAAGCTGCTCCTTTAGATGACCCCGAAGAAGGTGGAGTTGTAAATGTAAATGATAGCTCTAATTCCAGTGAACCTAGTAATAGTGTTAGTAACTTAAGCCGTATGGATATTATAACAATGCCTGGAGGAGATTCTAATATGGGGACGTTCAGTGGTGGTGGTTATAACCCCGTTCAGGTTTTTATAGGTAACTCTGTATTACCTTTTGATTCTATATACTTTACTTCAGGAAATTATAATAATTTTGTAGCTGGCGGAGGTGGTATAGTAACAGAATCAGGAATATTTGCAAATGGAGCAGCTATCTATATAGATAATATACACTTATCTATAGAGGGCAGCACAATGACTGTAATACAAATTTCTGATTTTGATGCAACAGCACTCTTAACCGTAGGTGAAAGAATTTTTGGGTATATTATAAACCAAAGTGGAGATTACGAAAGTTCATTTACTGGGTTTATTTCCAGTAAGAAGAGAACTCTAACTGGTAAAGGCGAATCAATAGTATATACATGCAGAGATTTAAAGAATTACTTAAGCCAGTATATTACACCAGCCTATTTTACATATATACCGCCAGATAGTGAGAATTCTCAGAATACTGTAACTCTAGAAACTATAGTTAAGGATATACTTGTTAGAGCAGGATTGAATGGCGCTAATATAAACTTACCAGGAACTATGGCTCCTCAAGTAGAATGGACATACGAGAGTGTGCAAACAGTATTAGAGTGGGCTGCTAGATATTTTGGAGACCATGTATATTATATAGATAAGAGTGGAGTACTTAATTTTGAAAAATTTACTTCAGGCACTTTAATTAAAAGTTTTAGGATACCCTCTAGGGGGGAGTCTGTATCGAGCATCACTAAGGTCTTAAGTTTTCGCCCCATAGAAGACCATTCAAGGTCAAGAAGTAAGTTAGTACTTGTCGGTGATTTCCCAGTAAGAGAAATTTCAGGAGAGGGTATCTTTGATTACCCAACATTAGAGGTAGCATGGACATTAAATGAGATTACTGGTTATAAACCGACAGATGCGTTTATAATTGACCCTAAGCTTAATACTAAAACAGGTATATTTTGTTTCTTGGATACTAAATATGATAGATACATTTATTACTTTATGTATTTTCCTGGAAAAACACTAGTAACAGAGTTACCCTCAAACCCCGATATAGCAGCTAAGTTTTTAAAATTAAATGATATTTATTCAGGGAACTTGGGCATAACAGGCGCAGTACACGATTTTGATAATACTCCAGGAAATATTTTACCTCTAATTGGAGATTGGACTATGACTCCAGAACATATTAACACTATTCCAGGGCATAGTTTTATTTATATTACTGATAAAGTTTCCCCAGGAGCTGCTAGTATCATGAATTCATGGAGAGGGAATAAAATATTAAGACCAACACAAACTACTATAAGCTATAGATATGCTATTAGAGAAGACGAACCGCTTAAAGTTACGATTTCTACAGGACATCCTGGTGGAGTAGGAGTTATAAAAGAATCGGCTTTTAAAAAGGTAGTTTCTTCTAGTTCCCCCATAGATGACACTAATTTAATGTTAGCCTATTTAAATCAATTAAAGAATTTCTATAAACCTGAATTTGGAGGCTCTTTAGAAATAGATGGTTTAGATACAGACTTAACACTTTTAGGTAAGCTATCTATAACTAATACTTCATTACCTTCAGAGGAATCAGATAACTTAGTTATTCACAGTATATTATATGATGTAAGTAATAAAAAAACTACAGCAGAACTTACCAATAAAACTTTTTATAAATTACCTTTCTTTGATGTAGAGAGAGAGATAGCTAGAGCTAGGTCAGCTAATAAGGTAGAAATAGCTAAACTAACTAATGAATATCTAAGAACTGGTGTAAGAAGGGTATAACATAGGGTTGTATCCATTGTATATAGGTAGATAGGTAGAAAGAAAGGAGGAGAGTATGATAGTTAAGATTAAAAATAGTAAGGATGGTTGGTCGTATTTTGAATGTGAGATTATCCATTCAACTTGGACAACTTTGGAAAAAGCTACAGACAGAGGAGAGTGTATTAATCTCCTAGAAAGAAAAGAGGTAGATATCACAGTAGATACTGCGATTAAAAGATTGGGCTTAGAAACAGAAAAAAATCATTTAAGAACGATTCTTACAGACAGAGTATGTTACGTGTTAAACAATCAAGGTAAAACGATAGACAGAATATAGTTCATAAACCCTAACATATGGGTCAGGAGAGAGCAGCTATTTCTAATTAGGTAGCTGCTCTTTTCTATTTTAAAAGCAAATCCGCATAAGAAACATAATTCCCCGCATAGTTTAATTCCTTACCAGGCAAAGAAAAGCGGGAAACGCTTGAGTTTTCAATCTCAGATTCGCTTTGCTCACTTCGATTTAAACTCGCATACGCTCAATCCTCGCCTCATGCTCTTATATATCTATGCCCATTCGGGCTATATATACCCCCATACATATTATATATATCTTCGCCAAAGGCGATACATCCTCAGCTCTAAGAGAGCTTTAGAGTTTCTATTCACAGTTGTTCATAGCTGCCTTCGGCAGTCAATTCCCTAAAGGTCATAATGTACACAAATATGTACGTATACGTACAGATATATGTATGCATCAATACATAGTATTGTATGTTTAAGCCTCTAGAAGAGGCTCTATGATTAGCTAGTAAATACTAGCTTCGCCATAGGCGATGGGGCATAGAAGCCCCCAGTATAGGGCAAGTAAGATATAAAGAGATATATAGAGAGAATGTATGAGATATGCTCAGAAGCCCCTAGAATAGGGGGTTGTGGGCTATAGGGATAGGATATGTATAAGAGAGGGTTAAACACCTATTAGGTGGTTAGAGAGTAGATAGGTGTAGGCATATTAGACCTATATATTTTTACGAGTTAGAAGGGGAAATAATAAATTTTTAAAGGTAGTTTTGTTCTAGCTGCTTTCTTGCGGGGATAGTCTACTAAATAATAATCTAGCTTATCATAGTTTAGATAAAAATATACTAAAGATTCACTATATTCTGATTCGGAGTTATTTACTGTATAGTACCAGGCATTATATTTCCAGTCTCTCTCTATGCTGGTAACAGTGTGCTCTTCTTCAAAAGCAGTAAATGTAACTCCTACACAATACTTAGGTCTAGATAGTATAAATTTAATCCTATCAAATACTCTAGTAAAAAAATTTTTAATATCTCTTATGTCTATAATTCTTAGTTTAATAGTATACATTTATTTCTCCTTTGGTACTATTGCTACTAGCTTATTCCTATTAAATTTCATCCCTCTTTGGTAATCATTTACTTTATAACTTACATCATTTAAAGCTAGTTTATAATCGTTATTATAAGTTTGAAAAGGAATTTGTCTATTTAGCGATTTAACTATTCTATTCCCGTAAGTCGCTGTACTATCTACCATTAATGATATTTCTCCGATTCTCTTTTTCAATGAAAATTCTACTTCTTCTGAGGTAAATGGTCTTGTTAGCTCTTCGTCTATCAATCTTCTTGCTTTGTCAATGTTCTTAGCATCTAATCCTGCAAATACTGACCATATTATTGTTCCACAGTTTAGTAACTCATATGTAAAATAAGTAGAATAAACTAAATTATTCTTTTCTCTAATCACATCAAATATTCTACCTGAAAATGCATTACATAACGCTTTCATCATTTCTAAATAAAAGCAACTGCTAATTGAACTATGACTGAGAAAAGGTACAACACCCGAAACTGTCATACACGCTTGCGAAATTCCCTCACGTTCTTTTATTACTGTGTCATATGAATACTTCAATTCTTGAGCAAATCGTACATCATGCTGGAACACATCTATCACGTCTTCTTCGATGTCTCCTACAATTATTAATGTAGGATTTTTATAGTACTTCTCATGAAACACTTTAAACTCTTCTTGATTAATTTTATATAATGATTCTTTGGTTCCTATAATAGTTATTCCTAATCCCGATGTTAATGGAAACATACTTGTCTGCGACAAATCCCATATATGATAAAGTGGATTATCCTCATACATCTTTAATTCTTGCATGATTACTTCTCGTTCTTTATTTAATTCTATTTTATCGAATACTGGATTTTCTACCATATCAGTTAATAAATCAACAGCTTTATCTTTATACTTATTATCTATTTGAACCCAGTAACAGGTTACTTCCTCCCCTGTGTATGCATTTAATGTTGCACCATAGGCATCCATCTCTCTTTTAATTTGTTCTTTAGTTCTATTCTTAGTTCCTTTAAATAACATGTGTTCAGTAAAATGAGATATCCCCTTTATTCTATTTTCTTCATCTCTAGAACCTACAGGTACTACTATACCAACCCAAGTACTATTTCCCTTTTTCTTTACTTGTATCTGTTTCATTTCTCAGCCTCCCAATAACTTACCATCTTTATCATAAACAATATAGCAAGTTATATCTATAAAAATAGGTAAAGGTTCACTTTCTATATGTACTTTCCATATATTACCATGCTTAGAATATACTACCATTCTTTTCATCTGAGGATAGGTTCTAGTCTCTATAAAATATAACTCAACAGGTGATGCTATTATATTAAATGCTATAGTTAATAATAGGATTAAAGAAAATATTTTTTTCATTTTATTTCTCCTTATCTTATTCACACTATACCTCCTTGTATACCATAATATAATAGACCTATGCCTACTATACCAAAAGTCCAATAGCTTAAAGGTAATTTCCATAACCATCTTTTATGCCAAGGAATTTTTCCCTCTTTAAATTTTTTAATACCATAATGTTTATTGAAAACAAACCAAAGAAAATCTTCCAAAATAAAATAAATAAATAACCAGCCCCATACCTGAGCCTCTACAAATTTAGACCAAGGCATGAATATATATACTCCATGAAACACTGTTACAAATGTAGCTAGCATGAATATATGATACCCAGTAAGAGGTTTTCCTATTAATAATTTAGTTATAAATATATTAAGTCTGAATGTAGGTAGTTTTTTTGCCCAGCCATCTTTCCCTTCCACCTGCACCTCAACCATACTATAACATGCAGCAAGCATAAATACCCATAATAAAAGTTTTAAAGTTATCATTGCTTTATTCTCTCTTTAATAGCATAATATTTAATCATCTTAGTAGGAGATAGTGGACTAAAGTCTTCTCTATATTTTTTTGACTCTATCAGTTCTTTACCTAATAGTTTACCTAAAGCACCTGTAAATGATTTTCCTAACTTTTCTTCAATTAGTTTTATAGTTACTTTATCTTCTGAGGCTTTAATAAAGTCGAGTAATTCTGCTTCTGTTACACTTAAAGTTATTTTTGCTATTTTACTAAGCTCATCTTTAACCATATTGGGAATTTCATTTTTATCTCTAACTTCAACTGTACTTACTTCATTATGTAATAAGTATCTGTATAACTCATCTACTTCGTTATAATCGATATCATATGTGTTGAAATTAATAATATCGTCATTTAACATCACCAATATCTTAGCTAATAATTTTTTTATTCTTTCTTTCATAATAATTTCTCCTTTTTAAGTATCTCTAGCAGTTCCAGCGTATCATTTAGATATTGCGCTTTTTTTATCTGGTAAGATATAGTCTCTAAGTCCTTATGATACTCTGAACAATCTCTATATAAACATCTAAAATACTCAAGATTACTTCTGCCGCAACTAGGACATGTTATATAACCCCTATCTGCTAGTATTTCCGCTATCTGTTTTCGATATTTTTTAATTAAATAGTTATTATTCTTCATATTAACTCCTACTCTAGTATACCATGTGGAAGTATACTTTGACAATATGGGCAACAATCTACTGTATCTTCTATCTCACCTAAGAATGGATGGTAACGAAAATTTCCATCACCCTTTATCTCAGGATAATCAAATTCTTTATTACAGTTAGTACATTTCATAATTGCATAGTTATTACGCTATCAAAACCCTCTTCTAGAGTTGGCATTTCAAAGGCAGCTTCCTTCCTAGTATAAACCTCTTCCCAAACTTCTTTAGATGCATTACCATGATTAGCTCCAAGTCTGCGCTTGACTGACTCAGCCATAGATAGTTTAGGCATTACAATAGCCTCTGTTGTATATTTTGAAGAGTATGCCAATGATAAATAGATTTTCCTGGTAGCTACATCCATATTAGTCTCATCTATAACTATATTTACACCCTTCTCTAAAAATTCCCAGAACAACTCCATTGCAGCTTCGTGTATAGCTTCTTCATAATCAGGGTTAAAAATATAACTACCCGCTCCTATCATATAGCGTATATCATCTTTAGAGATTACTACATAACCTTCTTTAACAAAGTTTTTTACATAAGTAGATTTACCAGAACCTATATTGCCCACCATTAAAATTAGTTTAGGTTTGCTCATTTCTTCCTCGCTATGATTAGTACACTATACCACATAACACTGTCTCTGTCCACTGTAAACCCATATTGCATGTCAATAATTATGTGTGTAACAGAAATTTCTTCAATGGCTTTTGTAACGTCTTCTTCACTTCCTGTTTTTATTTTTATTGTATCAAATTTTTCTTCTCTAAATTTCATTTTAACTCCTTGTACTACGTTTATAAGTCTAGCTTATCCAACTCAGCTATACCATCAGTACCATCTACAGTTGGGGTGATAGTTTCTTCGTCAGGCTTGATGTTATCTTTAACCTCTTTGTCTTCTGTAGACTTTTTGTAGTCTATGAATTGTACTTTAGTTGCTACAAGTTTAATCTTCGACCTTTTTTGACCTTCTTCATTCTGCCAGCTATCCTGTTTCAGCCTACCTTCTATGTACACAGGTCTACCCTTAGTTAAATACTTAGCACAAGCTTCAGCCTGTTTACCCCATACAGCTATGTCAATAAAAACTGTATCTTTTTTGGTAGCACCATTAGAGTCAGTATAATCATTATTTATTGCTACGCCTAGAGTACTTACTGCTTTACCAGTAGGTGTATAACGAAGCTCTGGATTTCTGGTTAAATTTCCTGCTACTACTACTAGATTTACTCTCATCTTTACCTCCTTAATATAAAAATTGCCCATCTCTAAGTAACTTAGTTTCATCTGCGCTACACTCGGTAATAATACTAGTTATAGGATTAAATTTGTAGTATAGTGAACCATGCCAACAATCTCCAGTTTGATTCTTAGATACATACAGTTCCATTATAGGGAACATTCTTTCCTCATTTGTTTCAGGGTTTGTAAACTGCCAAATAAGATTTGATTGTCCTTTCTCGTTAAAATCATTATAAATACCTCCAACAAATCTAGCAGCATACCATAAATCAATACTAGCCTTAATATCCTTCCCTGTAGGTTTTTTACTTGAGGATTTAGGTACTTCTGCTGTACAGATAATAGGACAATTAAATTGCTGTGGAACTCTCTTTAAATAGTTTGCCACTCTCTCTGTGTTCTCTGTAGACTCAAACCTATAGGATGCAGTTATGGCATGTAAATTATCAATTACGATAATAAATTTTTTACCATTTTCGTTTGCTATTGCATAATGTATCTTTATAAAGTTATCTAAATCCTTAAGAGTTCTTATGTGAGAACCGTCTTTAAGCATAAAATTATCTTTGAGAGAATGAAAAAGTTTCATACCCTTATGCCATTTATCCTGTATCTTTTCATTTGGGTCTTTAATAACTTTTGAAGTTAAACCAGTTACCATACTCATCATACGAGGTAGTATAGCCCTCTTAGCACCATCATCTAAAGAATAAAAAGCAACATAATTTCTAGGGTCTCTTAGTAGATTCATCGTAAAGTTAATTAATTTTGTAGTATTATGTGTTATGGTGTAATCGCCTAAAAGAAACCTACCATTAGAATTTTTATCTAAAGTAAAACCATAGTAGTCGTCTACACCTATAGGCTCTAGTTTAAAGCCCACATGCATGGCATTTCTCCTGCTAACTCTCTTAGTGGCTTTTTTATAATCATACTTAACAGGTATTTCAGAGGTTTCTCCGAATATGCAAACCCTGTAATAGTTTTTATTAAACCTTTTGTTGTGTTTCAATTTAATAGTAACCATAAAACCTAAAGATTGTGCTAAAGCTGCAATATCCCCTGATAATGATTTCCATTTTGTAAATATCTCATAGCAGTTTTTATCTATGTAGCCATCGCTGTCTATTAGACCCGCCAATAACTGCAATCTATTAGTTCTTGAATTTCTTAAGTATTTAATAGTAATTCGTTTAGAGCCTTCAAAGTAAAGTGTTCGCAGTTCAGATGTTAGTTTATTAGGACTTCCGTGAGTACCTGTAAAGCATAATCTATCACATCTAGCTAAGTAGGAATTTCGTGTAAATTTGAGTTTGTGGTTTTCAGCAAAGAGTTTAAAATAGCTATCTAGATATTTGCTTTTCTGTGTGATACTGGGAGAATCTACTGACCCATCTCCTAACCAAAAGCCTATAAAGTATGGGTCGTATTCTAAAGGAATTTCTGGGAACTCTACCTTTGTTTTAATTAGTTTACATCTTTCTTGAAATGCTTCACTCTTAGCAAGGAAATCTTTAACCGATATTTCTAAAGTAAGATTTCTGGATGTGTTATAGTTAACTACCAATATGTGTGATTTATTACACTCCCAGGGTATACCTTTTTTTGGAACTACTTTATACATTTCCTCTTTACCACCACCAATACTTGTTACTCTAACCGCCTGACCCTTATCGCCCATTACAAAATCTCCAGCCTGTATTAACTGCGCCTCTTTCTTAGAACCATCTGACATTAATACCTCTGTACCATAACCTAAACATTTTCCGCTCTCTGGAAATGCAATGAACATATAAATTGTATTTTCAAATCCACCTACAGNGGAATCGAATAATGGAAATCCAGAGGATATACCTTTAAAGTCTTTATTCCAAGCAGACTGAGTAAAGTCTTCAAGTAATTCTTCAAAGGACTCTTTTTCTTGTACATATTGTACGATATTATATAATGGATTTTTGTCTTCTAACTTCTCTATCTCCTTAGTTATTTGTCTTTTACCAATACCTAATTTTTTAGATACAATACTTATTAATTTTTCTTTAGTTACTATATTAGGACAGCCTGATATATACTCATATATAATATCCATTTTTATTCTTTCTTTAGAAATATTATCTAAGAGATAGTCTATAGCAGATATTTTTTTAAATTTTTTAAATTCTTCAAGAGAATGTTTCTTCATACACTCATCGGGGTCATTCTCAGGCAGTAGAATAACTTCTACAGTAGTATCTAAATTCTTAAGTTTTAGAATAGTTTTAAGTATACCATCTCGACTTTTACCTTGATAAAGATTATCCGAATCTAAAGCTATTTTTATTTTTTTAAAACCTTGTTTAGCAACAAATTCTAAATCATGGTCGTGTAAAGAATTAGTAAGTATACCTAGCACATTGGTTTCTGGAAAAAGGCTTATGGCATCAAAAACCCCTTCAACTAAATAAACTTCATCCATACCTCGGATATTGTGAGTATTAAATAAGTTCTTTCCGTCTAAAGTAATATTTAAATATCTGTCATCAACAGGGCAACCAAACTGCCTAACAATTAAACCTACATATTGTTTATATTCATCAAATACTGGTATTACTAAAGATGGATAGTTTAATATAGTAGATAGTTTGTACTCATAGAACTGTTTGAATTCCTTATCTAATTCTGGGGTAATAAGCTTCGGAGAAAGATGTCCTATTTTGTATGTTTTAAGTTTAGCTTTAGATATATTTCTCTCTTTATATAGAGGTATAGCCGATTGTAAGTCAGTTAGACTTTGCCTATGTAATTTTTCTAGGAGAAGCCTTTTTTTAGATTTCTCAACTTCCTTTAAGGAATATTCTTTCTCTATCTCAAAGGGAATCTCGAATCTAGCTGCTAAATCTTTTAAACAAGCATAAAATCCCTCACCTATTATTTTTTTGTTTTCTAATATAGAGTATACATCAAAAATATCAAATTTTCTATTTTCGACAAAGCACCAAATTAAACCGTTGTTATGCCCAGGAAGAAATGCTGCAGATATTTTTCCCTTATCCATATTCCTGTGCTCAGAAAAATGAGGGCATTGTACTTTGTTTCTGTCTATTCTAAGCCCTTTAGATTTTAGATATTCTGGTAACTTAGTTTTAAGAATATTTTTAAGCTCTTCTATATTTTTAACTCTCATTTAATTATTTCCTTTTTAATCACCCTATTGCAGTATTTACATACAGTGGTCTTTAAGATACAGGGTAAAAATTTAATCCGTGTATTTCCGTGTCTACAAAATAAGCTTTTAAAAAATGTTTTAATCATTTTGTAATTATCTTACTCCAACTTAATAAGTGTAACTTACCTTTGCCCCCAGTAAATTGTGTACAGCCCTCGTATATGCTAGTCCTTCCTTTAGCTTTCATTGGGGTTTTATTCCAATCATATTTTTTGTACGGTTGTGTCTTAGCATTTAGTACTATTCTTGTTGCTAACTTTCTAGCTATACCCTCAAATACTGTCTTAGTAAATAAATGACCTAGCTTATGGGAAACTGAAAAGTTAAAACCTAAACTAGAGTCTACATCAATTAGAATACCAACATAGTTACCTCTGCCATCTTTAGCAAGAGCTGTAATACAAAATTCCCTATCTTTGAAGTCATCATGAGATGATAACATATCTTTGAATCCAGATAACATAACTTCATTGAGTTCTTGCATTGTTACTTTACTCATCAGCCTCTACCCTCCTTGTTTCATAACCAAAGTTAACCCCCCAGATAAAGAATGCGAATCTAACCTCTTGAGGAGTCCAATCTACTCCATTAGTTCTAGCTGTAGTAAGTGAATTATAGACCACAAAAGAGGGTATACTTCCTAATGAATAGATATAGTCAAATATCTTTCCTACTTGGTTGCTATCCAAGTGCATAATTTTAGCTACTTCAGAATAACTATCTGGCATTTTTCTCCCTTAGTCTACAGAATTTAACATCCTCTTTAGTAATTACTACTGTTTTATCTGGAAAAGCTATCTTAATCTGTATAAGAAAATTTTCCATTTCTGAACCAGGAGAGTCTAAGGGTACTTTTATAATTATGACATCATCTATCTTTAGCTTCTCTACTTTGTGGTTATTAATTACAACAGTATCCCCTCTAATTATCTCTACTGTATAGTCCATCTAGCCCTCCTTAGTAGGTTTGTCTTTAGTGGAATTAACGTCTAACCTATAGGTGTTTTTACAAATTAAGCAAGTAATTTCCTCATTGTTTAATATAATCCTCTGGTCTGTTATTACTAGTCTAGTATCACAGAAAGGACATATTTCAGTAACGCAAAAACCTTTTCTACGTTGTGGTATACCAAAATCCATAATTAATTCTCCTCTGGGTTTAAGTTTACATTTTTGTTATCATGAACAAATGTTCTACAAGTTCGCATTCCTTCTAAGCAAGCATCGAGTTTACCTTGAAGAATACTTCTTACTCGTCTTTCATCAGCAACATAAAGACTTGCTTCTTTATCCACTGGAGCAGATACAAACTTAGTATCACTATTTTCTATCTCTACTTTTTTGGTATGATAATAAGCTGTCTCTTTATTCTTTTTTAGAGCCTCTATTTTTCTAAGTATATCTACTATCTCCATGTAATACCCTGTTAACTTAGTAAGTGTATCTTTAACTGCAGTAGTATTGGCAGCATCTAGTTTTGTTGTCGCTTTTTTTAGTTTATCTACTTGCTCAAAAATGGGTTTAAACCTTTTAAGTATTTTCTCTAGAGTTGCTGTATTATCCTTTAAATATTTTTCCGCTATTTTATCCAACATTATTTACCCCCTCTTAATGACCTTATAAACATTTTAATTAGAACTAATAACAAGTAAACCCACCAAAATTTACTTGATAAGTCTACATGCCATAATCCCAGGGTTCCAGCTATTATAAGTTTAACTATTACCCAATTAATTAAATGAATTATTCCCAGTGCTATAAACGTAGCTACAATAGATGTCATGGTTTCAACTCCCTTATTTTAAACGGTTTGTAAATGATAGCCAGATAAACATACCTGCGCCACCTAGGATAATCCCTAATAGCACCAGACCCACTGCCTGTATTGTTTGAGTTATTGCTTGAATCATAGATAACCTCCTATTTAAAGTATATCATATTTATTTATCCTTAGCCAACCTTTCTTTCTTTTTAGGTTCTAAATTTAAGAACCATTTTCTTGCTTCGTCTACAGACATCAGTGCCTCATCACTACCTATAGCTATAGCTGCAGCTCTTACTTTGTTAAAACTCAGTTTAATAGACATAGTAGGTGCTGTTATAGTTGAGCTAGTTTGAAACCCCTGTCTGGCAATCTTCATAGTGTAAATGTAACTCTCGTATTCAAGAATTGGCAGAACCACATTTTCTAAGAATCTTGACCTTTGCTCTCTGGCATTAAGAGACCCAGTATTCTCTACTAGATTAAGCATAAATGGCGGAACCTTGTAAGCATTGGCTATATATAAGGCTAACCATTTATTTATCTTAATTATGTCTTCAGCAGACCAATAAGGTATAGCTGTAACAGTAGCTTTTTTGTTTACTCCAAACATCTTAGCTCCCTCAAGTGCAATATTGTTTAGATACTCTACAAATTCTTTTATTTCAGTACCATTGGTTTTCTCCATACTAATAAAGCTAGGTAAGAAAAAACCTCTATTGGTAAATTGCTGTAGAGCTTTAGTTAAGTTTTTCTCTGCTCTAACCATGTTGTAAATTCGTTTTAAAGGGCTTATGGCTAGGGTTCTATCACTGTCAGCATCTATTTGAAATAGTAAGCATTCTTTATTTTGAAGTTTTATCTCTTTGCCACTTTTATCCTGCAAAGGCGAGCTACTATCAATTTTTGTGAGAGGATACTTTGGCGGATTACTGTCATCTACTTTTACAGTATAACCAGGGATTATTCTAAGCTCGTAAGGTTTATCTTTTCTGTACTTAACCATACAAGCACCATTACCATATCTTAACATATCCTTTAAGTACTTTTTTCGGATAGTGAAAAGTGGTTCTACTAACGATGGGTATGATAAGAAAGCTTGAATTTTCTTATCTTTACTAGTAAGCGGATACTTAACAACTTCATCAATTATGGTATTAATACAGTTGTCAATCCAAGCGCAAGAAAGCACTAAAGTTCTTACTTCTGTAGAGCCCAAGTTCTCATATGGAACATAGACTTCTTTAATACCAAAACCAGTCATTTTTACTTTACTCTCTCTAACCTGCTGTTGCTTATATAGTCTTTTAGATGTAGTACTACCTCTTGTAGGTAATTTTTTGTTTGTACTTCCTTTTTGTCTACCCATTTTAATCTCCTCCTATTTTGAGTGATATGCTAAACCTTCTCCATCACTATCTTTCATTATGGTATATAAAATTCCAGCCACACAATCTGTAACATCTTTTGACCCACGATTAATCCCCTCTTCCTTCAATCTCCACGGACTTTTCCTTGGATGGTCTATTTTTGTTTTACCTTTAGTAGTTACTACTAATTCAGAGGCTTCTCGTATAAAAGGTGCATAAGCATATAAGTCTACATCCATCCTGTAAATAAAGTCTTTAAAAGTTTCATAGGGAGCTGTAGAACTTTCTAATGATAGTAATTCTGAATCTATATGATTCTTTCTGCAGATATCCATAAAAAGAGCAGAGTTCCAACTATCAGTAGTTAATTTAGTAATAGGAAATTTTTTAATTCTCTTTAGCCATATTATATACTGTAATATCTTTTCCATATCTATTTCTTTTGAAATACCTTCGCCACTTTTATCAGCCCTTATTTGAATCATTAAATCAATATAAGCTTTTGTTCTATCTAGTATTCTGTATGAATGTCCTAAAGCAAGCCCAGCACCATCCCTAACACCTCTAGATAAATCTATATGAATAAAGTATTCCCCAGTTGAATGTCTTTCTTTTAAAATTTTAATTTTTCTCTCCAGTTCCTCTGTAGGATTATCTACATATTTCTGTTCTAAATTCCATATTTCCCAGGTAGTGAAAGGATTGAACCAAGGTTCCATTACTTCATCCATTATGTTTAGAGTCCATATATTTTCTTTATCCATGAAGGGTTCAGGTCTATCCATATTAATACATTCAAGAATTTTCTCCCTTTTCTTTATAAGATTGTTAGAAAAAAACTTAGGTACTTTACACTCATACATAAGCATTGAACCTTCGGGGTCGTCATCATAATCATCAGTATAATCTTCCTTATTAACAACATATTTAAGTAATTCTTTTGGACAATTTTTGGCTGTCCTAATATCCCATGTGGCAGCTCTATCCACATAGACATTAGGTGTATTTTCTGTTTCGGCTTTATCTAGTAAGTGAGCCATATAATCATTACCCGATGTTAAATAAGATATAAAAAATAACTTGTAGTATTTTAATGCTGTAGTTCTAGCTGTAGTTCTAATATGTTTTCTTATTGATACCGCTTTATCAAATTGAAATGAACCTATTTCATCGAATACAGCTAGTACCGTATTCTTTCCTTCAGCTTTATATTCTCTCGAATTCTCAACTAAAACTCCGTGAGCAAAAAAATTATGATTATCTTTAACTTCTATGCAATATTTAACATTTTGAGATAAGCTAGCCTTATACCATCCATACTTGTCTAGTTTTCCGTTATGGTAATTTTTTGTAATACTTGTTATTTTAACCTCTGTATATGTGGGTTCTTGACGCCCCCATCTGAAAGTATTCTTACCTCTGTTTATTTTAGGCAGTTTGTACTGCATAGATTTTGGAATATACGGTGCAATATCTTTATATAACTTCCTAGAGCTGTCTGCATTAAAACTTAGTATAGTAGCATTATTTTTGTACCTATGTATTTTAACTATATACCCTTTGTTATGTAATTCCGCTATAATAAAGTCTCTAACTTCATCGGGTATTATAGGTAAAGCTATGGTTGCATAATCATTACAGGTTTTAGACCCATCATCCATATACCATACACCCAAACCTAAAGCAGTTAATTTAGGTAAATAGTGTTTAAATCTTTTTGCTCCTTGTGTTGGCATAGTTCTTAGCTCATATAAAGCTTTTGTCTGAAAGTAATTACCTTTGAATACACCTAACCTTGATACGGATGTAATAGGTTTAATTCCAGATTTACATAAAGATTTTAGAATATTATACTTATGCTGTAAATAATCTAACTGTTTATCACTGTGAGACATAGTAAGACAGCTTTTAGATATAGACCCATCGCCTAATAGATTGCCATACATAACTTGCTGCTGTATACTATTGGGTGATGGTCTATAGTTAATTACGGAATCACCTATTTTTATATGCTGTGCCTCTGTTAAACCCTTACCAACAATATAAACTCTGTGGTCATGAGTACATATAATTGATTTACCTGGATGGCAACTCGATTTAAAGTCGAAGTTTATTTTATACCAATTAACATTTGAATCCTCTTTCCTAAACCAATTTGTAATAGGTTTCCATTCTATTTTTTCAGTTTCTGTATTATAGCTTTTGACATCATCTTTTATTTTTTTGTTAACTATATCTCCGATACGCATGTAACCGTGATTTTTAGTTAGTACTTTTGCAATAGAAGGTAAACAGTTCAAACTCCAAGCTCTAATATTCTTAGGAAACTCTACTCTATTTTTTAGAATAGCTCTATCAATGTTCATACCTAAATCCTCAAATATATTATTGCCCGTTACAGGGTCTCTAGCATTTTTTATTTTTCTAGTAAATTTTTCAAAAAATACACTCTCCGCTTGCTCTCTATCAAATGCTACATTAACTATATCAATAGGTTCGCCTGATTTAATACCAAGGTAATCTTGAGGGTCATTTAGGCAGAGTAAAAAATATGCCATGTAACACATAAGATTAGCTATAGTCAAATCTTTACCTGACCTCTTACCCCAACCTAATAAGAATTCATTCTTAGTATCACTTATATCTTTGTAATCTGCTGAATATGCTGCATCAACAGCTCTTTGCTGCCTAGGGAATAAAATAGTCTTCAAGTAATCCTTAAAAAATATTCTAGGAGATACAGGCTCTACCCTAAACTTAGAACTATGCTGCTTATGCTCTTCTTCTAAGCCTTTCCAAAAGTTTTTGTAAGTATTTTTAATATCTTTTTCCATAATTATTTAATTAATTCAAGGTTTTAAGCCTGAGTATTGCATGACAATATATCTACTCATTAACTCACAACATTTGCGTATACCAGATAGGGAATAGTAGCTCATTGTCTTTTTTTCTGTATCCCACACTTTATATTTAGGTTCTCTCATTTTATTCTCCTACTACCTCTACATCAATAATCTCTTTACCGCTTAAAGCTTGAACGTCTATAGACTGCATCCTCTTAATAGCATAATCCTGTTTATCTTGGGGAACCATTTCTTGAATAATCCCCCTAAAAACTAGTAATATTTCTTTTAATACCTCTGCTGATATATAATTATTTTGTATTAACTCTGCTGGAGAAAATAATTTCATTAATCTTTGCTCAGTTTCTATTCTAGACATTATAGATTTTAGTAAGTCCATTCTGGTATTATAATAAGTAGGTTTATCTTTACGCTTTGATGTAAGGTTTTCTTTAGCTTTTTTTGATACTTCTCCATATATTGTCCACAATTCCTGTTTTATTAATGATACCTCGTCAGTAAGTTTTTCTATTCTAGCTATCTGCTTTTCCGCAATATAGGGATTGGTTAAAGCTAGTTTAGTATAATAAGCTTGCCAATAAGCGACATACTTTCTAGCTGTATCTGGATGCATACCTAATTCAGTAGCTATCTTATTAATAGAGAAATCTTTAAGATAAAGTTCTTTAACTTCAAGTCGTCTTTCTTTTCTTTCGACTAAATCCTTTCTTCCTGCTTTTGAGTTGCTCATACTTAATCTCCTTAATAAGCTTTTCTCTAAAATCATTAAATCCCGCCATATACTTTTTATCCAACTTAGATAAATTAGGATAAATTTTACAATAGATTAGTTCATAGATAGCTAACTTCTTGCCAATATAAATAAGTTGTAATATTAGCTCATCTCGTTTAACTACCTTAAGCTTCTTAACCATTTCGTTAATACCATAGTTGTAAAGATAAGCCTTTAGTATCTTATATTGTTTAGCAGTTAATAGGTTTTTTAATTCTCTGGGAATCTTGCTGTTGCTTTGCATGCCTTAATAACTCCTTATCTATTTTTCGCTTAATAATAATGCGTTTATACTTATCCAATAAATAATTTTTAAAAACTGTAAAACAGTAGTTCTTGTATTCTTGCCTATCCTTTTTTGCAGCTACCGACTTAAACTTAGATGAATTTTTTTTATCTAAGTAAAGAACTATAAGGTCATGATATAGGTCTTGCTTGCTGTCAACTATGCTATGCATACTCTTTGAAAACACATATGCAAGATAAGATGCGCTTTCTAAGATATCTTCAGGTATCTTGGTAGTCATTTGTTCTCTCCTTCAGTTTGACTATTTTTCAAACCACTTGAACCTATTCTAGTAACTCCAGAATGAATTAATAATTGTGCTTCGCCAACCGACCTAATACCACCACTAGCTTTTATGGGTAGCTTAGTTATTTTTTTTAACACTATTACATGCGCTAACAAGGTTGTAAAGGATTGTTTTATTAATCCTGAATTAGTTTTAACTATATCTATACCAGCCTCTTCGAGTAATGAGCAAATTTTCTTTAGATGTTTTTCCTCTTTAAATATAGTTCCTAATTCAATAATTACTTTGACCTTTCCTGGAAATATTTTTTTAACTCCCTTAAGAAAGTGTAAAATTCTTTTGTCGTATCCCATTGTATGCCAAGAAAAGGGAAAAATTATATCCAGCTCATCAGCAATATTTTCTTTAGCTATCTCTCTGATTCTTTTAATTTCAGCTCTAGTGTAATGCCCCAGTAAGAAAGAATATCTGAAATCCTTTTTAATTAAATCATGTATCCTGGGGAACATAATAATTGGAGGAAATCCAGCTATAGTAACTAGTTTAAGACCTTCTCTCGCATACTTTTTAATTACTAGCAAATCTCTAGCTTGTACACATACGCCTAAGTAACCTTCATTATTAGCTTTTTTAGTGAGTAATTTTAGTACTTTACTCCTTGGGCTTTTTAAGTCAGTCAACTCTATAGTCTGTTTCCAATCCATGTGTCTCCTTATTTTTACTATGCTAGTATTCTTACCCCACCTGTAATACTTATCTACGTTTTCTATTTTTCTTTTTCTTTGTTAAGCTCTTTCTTGATTCTCCTATTCCGCCTCTAGGTGCTTTAATAACTTCTTTCTTAGGCGCTGTAATGGCTTGTAAAAAGTTTTGAAAATTATTTGCTGTTAAATTAGCTATATTAGATGCACTTGTCTTAAGATTCTTCTTAAGCTCTCGTCTATTAACTTTTTTACCTTGAGTGGGTATTACTATAGTAACAGGAACTAACAGTTTAAATGTAGCTACATACCTATCCGCCTCTTTCTTCAATCTAAATCGTTTTACCTTAACATCACTAGCCATATGTACTCCTTTTTTATTTCCAGGTTAAATCTATCTTTTGTAGATTGTGTAGTGCTGACCTTTTTGATACATTAAATAGATACTGTTTAGCTGTTGAAAATTTTCTTAATTTATAATAAGCATAAGTATCTTTGTTTATAAAGCATCCATTCACCAATAGGGTAGTCTTAGGGGATATGGGAAACTCATAGCAGCTATGAAAATGCCCTATAGTTATAACATCATAGTTTTCTTGTTCAACTAGTAAAGAAATTTCCTTTGCTGCTTTTTCAATAGAGTTCAAAGTACATCCTTTAATATTATTACCATGAGTTAATAAGTATCTATGACCTCTAATCAAATGGGTATAGCTATAATCATCGGGTAATATTACTTCCACTCTCTTATTATCCGCAAATCTTTCTTTAATAAGCATTCCTAGAAGATATTCAAAGTTACTGTTCGCCTCTTCCCCATTGGGTTTTGCAGATGTCCTTCCATGATTCCCTTCCTCATTAATGTAAACTACTCTTGGATATATCTCTAATAATTTTCTAATCATACCGCTTATGTATTCAAAAGCCTTTTGTATTTGAGAACCTACCCCGCAAGTTATCTCAAGTTTTTGACCTTCAAATATTCTATCGTTAGTTATTAAATCCCCTAAGCCATAGATATAGAATGTTTCTATATTATAAGATGGTTTATATAGCTGATAGAATCTGTTAACACCTCTGAGTAAATTTGTAAGCTCTTGTACTTGAATTTCGTCATTGTAAGTAATTTCTCCTGTAATCGGGGCTTTGTTAATCATGCCCGTATGCATATCAGAGAAAAGTAATACTTGGTCTTCTATTTGTTTATTTCTATCCCAGGTAGTCTTTAACTTCACATTTTTGTATATGTCATTATATTTGAAACAAACCTCTCTAACTTGCTTTAAGTAAGCCTCCACCTCTATCACAACTTCAGAATGGCTAAACCTAGTTTTTTCTCTCTTATTAGCTGGTTGTCTAAGTTTAATCTTACCTTTGCTTCTTAAAAAGGCATTATATCTCTGCACTGTTCGTAAAGAAGTTTTCCATAGGTTAGCCAGTTCTATATCAGACTTACCATTAGCGTACAACTCTATATAAAAGATTTCATTAGGTACTGTCATTATGCCCTCCTTAATTATATTATACCATATCTAATATGGCTTTGTCAACTTTTAACTCACCAAGCTCTAGCATACAATCGAATATCTTATTAAGACATAAAAATATCTTAGAGCAAAATTCTTCCTCTACTTGACTCAAAATATGAAAAGTTCTCTTGTAACCAGTTCTAGGAATCTGTAGTATAGCTAATTTTAAGTTCTGTTTTCCCGACATAAGTTTATAGCCACATACTTGAATCTTATGCCCTAGGTATATACCTGAAGATGTTTTTATATCTATTAGCATGGGTTCCCCAAACACTGTACCTAGCATATCTACTCTTCCAGCACACTTTAAAGATTCACTTATTATCACTCGTTCAATAAACTGAGGTTTGGTTTTAAAGTCTACCTCTTCTTTCCAAGCAATAAACATTTTAATCCATTTATCTTTAGAGTCGAACTCCTTTGTAAGTAAATACTTTTGTGCTGCTTTATGCTTTGCTGTACCCTTATCCCCCAGTTCATTTAGTCTAATCTTAGAATATCTTAATGCTTTAGCTATAGTTTCTTTGTCTAGTTGTTTTTGTTTAACTATCCATTCAACTGTTTGTCTTATAGCCCAGTCTTGTATAGCTGGTTTATCTAGTAAACCCACTACCGAAGTATTTGATTTAAAAAATTTATTCCCGACTTGATAAAATCTTAAACCATTTTTTGTTATAGTTTTAATTTCCATTATAACCCTGTTTTAAGCCTCTCCTCCACCTCATCGAATAACTCTTCATTTAAAGCAGCACTCAAGTCTAGTGTATATGTGTATTCTTTCTTAAACACATTATGTTCTTTTGATACAATCTTTTTTACAGAAAATACCACAGTATCTGTTTTGAGTGCATTTAATAACCCATCAGTTGCTTCGCTTAAAGCTTTCTTAACTCCCAGTCTCACCATATCCTTTTGCTTAATGTGTACCCTAGCTATCATCTGTACCTCCTATTTTCACATAGTTTATATCTTCTAAATTTTTCAAACACTCTTTATGACTTACTATTGCTATCTGCTTTAGATATCCAAGTTTGATAAAGTTTTTAAACAAATGAATTATTTTTAAACTATTCTCTGTATCTAACTTCTCTAATCCTTCGTCTACGAGTAACCAGTCAATACAAGTATTATGCAACTGTTTATATATAACTATAACTCCTAAGCGTAAGCAAAGATTTACAAGTACTCTTTCTGCTCCACTTAAATCGTCCAGTGTTCCTACCTCTATGCCATTCCTGTAAATCATAACTTTAAAATCTGGTATGTTACTATTAGGTCTATAGGTTCTAATTTTTATTGAGAGGTCTTTAAAAATAAGTTGAATAAGACTATTTGCTGTTTCTTGTATGACAGGAGTATACGCTTGTAATAGGTATGCAGGAAAACCATTGTTAGAAAACACAGGTATAATCTTCTGTAACTCCTTTATTCTATTGATGTTAGGAGTTTCTTGTCTTTCAGATAACTTCTCTTTTATAGTAGCTAAAATTATTCTTCCTTTACTAATCCTGTTATCTAATACACCTAGCTTAGTGGAATGCTTATCTATTAAAATTCTTAATTTATTATACTTTTCTGTTATAAGTTTATCTGCTGCAAGCAACTTAGGTTTCTGCGATTTTAGTTCCTTAATAGCTGGCTCTTTTTCTTTTGCTGTAATAGGTCTATCACAAGTATAGCATTTATCCCATTTTATCCTTTTAACTTTTCTGGAATACTCATCTTTAGCACTAGCTAGTTTTCCTTTAGCTAGATTTATCTGCTCTCTCACTGTATAATATTTGTAGCCCTCTTTCTCTGCACTAACCCTCTTCTCTTTAAATTTAGCTACAATATCTCTTACCCTATTAAATCTGTTAGTAAGTAACACTCTATTAATTTTTTTAGGTGGCTGTATACTCTTTAGAGTATTGAGTTCTATTCGTAGCCTTTCATAAGTTTTAGTATATTTCTCTATTTTAAAAAGAGCTATTAAAAATTTCTTTAGATAACTTGCATCAAATAACTTACTGGACTCATGGACAGATATATAAAATATTCTTAAATATTCTTGATACTCTACATTAAGTTTGTTTAGTAAATCCGATTTCTTAATTTTAGATAACTTAGATATACCTTTAGTCCTAGTACGTTTGGCTGTAAAATCCTGATGTGTAAGCTCTACACTGGCAGAGTCGGCATCATAGTTTATAACTTTATCTAAAGTCGAATGATTAGTTTTACTGTATGCTGCAAAAGAAATAGATTCAAGAAGATTAGTTTTGCCTATAGTATTCTTACCCAGTAGGATATTAATACCCTCAGTTAGGTTTAACTCCACATCTTTATGCTGACAGAATTCTTTTATTTTTAATTTTTTAATCATTATATATTCTCTATAATATATTTTGCTAACTCATCTAACATTATACATAGTTCTAAAGGCGTACAGGTATTACTTAGATGCAGTCCAAGCTTACTCAGGCTAAGGGGCTTACACGCATATTTTCCGATATGCTTATTCATAAACCCTAATTCTAGACTTCCAGGTTTAGCAATGGGAAAGTGAACCGAATACTTTTCACCCCCACTATTGTTTTCATGTGATTCTATATTTAGTCTAACTCGATTACCAGCACTCACATGAAAATAAATGCTTGCACTCCCGTCATTAGCTACCATAAAACTAAATTCTTCCCCAAACTTCCGTTTACAAATATTTAAAAGAAACCTAGTAGAAGCTGTTAATGCTACACATAATTTAGTATTAGCAGCCACTCTAATGTCTTCTTCCCTATTTAGCTTATCTCTCTTTAGTTTAATAATATCTGAATAATTCATTATACCCTCTTAATCATTATCTATTAAGCCCACTAAGGCACATGCAAAAGCATCTGCGATATCATGGTCTTTGTTCTTGAGCTGTAGATTCAAAGCTGCATTGATATACTCTACTACATACTTTTTTAATTGATATGCTTTTAGTTTACCTGTATTGCAATTAATTATTTTTCTTATTTGCTTAGGAAATTTATAATAACACTCGTCTGATATAGTCTTAAATCTATCTCTGGCTAAAGCACTACATCTAGCAAGACCTTTTAAAGTTTTTACATTCTGACCATAAAAACAATTCTCTATAACAACAGAGTTCAAGGAATATTCTTGCACTATTTTATTCTTATAAGTATCTAATTGAGATGTAAAAATATCTTCAGCCTTTTCCTCTATAGCTTCTTTAGGAGTTATTAATTTATGTGTATGCTCTATGATAAGAAAATCATTAGTAGTCCTTAGAAGAGCTATCCCTGTAGTATGCAGAGCTACATCAAATCCAAGAGATAAGTGGTTTCTCTTTAGGTTTTTATCCAGATAGTCTTCGACTTCAGTTATTTTAATTTTATAGCTCACCATAACTCCTTTTTAGTTATATCTGGTAATTTCATTTTCATACCCTTTCCAGGATAGGTTCTACCATCACGTTCTTTATCCACTATGATAGCTCCACAAACGCTACACCATCTCACAACTGTGTATACATCGTACAGTTCACCATAGGTTACTATTTCTTGCAGTTCATGATTACCTTTTTGACATTCCTTAAAGCCTAACATTTTATTTCCTCTATTGACAGGTATACATTACATGGTTTTTCTCCACAATCATTCATGAAGTCTAGAGCATCTGCCATAGCGTAGCTTGTCATAGTAGACACCATGACATAAACCCTACTGGGATTATCTTCAGCATGCTTAATAATATACCTACAGAAATGCTGTAAACAAGAATTGCCCATTGACATTCCGCCCCAATCAAAAAATAGTATATCAAAATTCTCTTTTAGTACTTGGGGTAAGTCGGAAGTTCTTACTTTTTTTAGAGTAATGCCTTTCTGCTTACAGGGGTCTAGAACTTGTATTTTTAAATCTAGCTTTAAATCATCTGCATCCACATAATCATGCCAATAAACCGCATTTTTAAATATTAATTCTTTTACTTTCATTCTATCTCCTTTGCGAGTATCTGCATTTTCTTAGGTGAATAAAAACCACTATATTTTCTGCCACAATTAGGGCAAGGGGTTGTTATTCTTCCTGCTGCAATCCAGCCTTTAGCTTTTTTACACTTACACACAAATGTGCAGCTTACCCTAAACTCATCTTCTGGGTTAATTTTCATTTTATCTCCTTTTTATTAAATCATACTCTGTGTTACAATCATCACATTTATAGCACATATATGCTTCATTCCACTTTACCCCATATGTACCACATACTTCACAGTACACTATTTTATCTCCTTATTTACCAATTCAAAATCATATTTATTTTTCTTACAATAAATTTTTAAAAGTTCTTGCTCATCTAAACTATCTGGCATATCTATCTTTACTCTATTAATTTCTATATCTTCTTTAAAATATTCTATATTAAACTTTGCCTTTATCTTTGCTATATTAGAATGTATAGATGGTAGTGTAGCTGAATCAGTTGTGGCAAATATCTTTAAATCTATTTCTGCATCTTTGAGTAAATCTTTAAGTAGTTGAAGTTCCTTACACTTAACCTTACCTTCTTTACCTTCTAAGTGTACAGTATACATAGGTCTCATAGCTATAGGAAAGTATTCTATCTCACCATCTGTAATCAATGCAATTCTTTTCTTCTCATCTTTTTCTGCAAATGATGTTTTATAAACAGAGCCAAGATAATTTTCTTGAGGGCAGTGAATATGCCCTAAGCAATACTTCTTACCTTTCTCTGGTTTAATCTTTGATTCACTCTTAAAACCATTAGAATAAACTGAGCCCGCTAATTCAAAGTGTCCAAAGGTATAACCTGCAGCTTCATAAATATCATAGGCTTCTATATCAAGTAGGTTACAAATATCTTCAAGATTATATATTGAATTTTGATACTCATGTAAATCTGTACCTTTTATCATAATAACTTTCTTGCAATGTTTTCTAATAACTTTTAAGAATTTAGCAAATACAACCCTCTCCAGCATATTAGGGTACTTATCAAATATATCCCCTAGTAAAATTATTACATCTAGTTTACCATGAGTTTTTAATTCTCTTAAGACAGAAGAAAGGGCAAGTTTAATTGCCTTCTCTCTCTTAGAATTAATATGTGTATCTCCTATTATACCTATTTTCATAAACTCTCCAGATAGTTACTTAAGTATTCTCCTGATTTTAGTTGCGCTATTTCACAGCCTTTTTGAGTTAGCATTTCATTAATAAAACTATTCCAATTTGATTCTATAAAGTTAATAAATTTTGAATCATTATCCCTATCTATATATCTTTTAATATACTCTTCCTTTAAACTTATATCAGGTATAACTAGAGTAAAATATAATTCATTGCTTACTAGTGCATCTCTAACAACTTTATGAGATGATACAAATATCAAGTCTGTAATAGGTATCAGAACCTTAATGTGTTCCATATAATTCTGCGGAAAATCAGGATGTCTAATCCCAGGCTTTTCCCAACTAAAAGAACCGCTGTCTGAATCAGCTACTCGTAGGCTATTAGCATCTTGTTTATAATAAGACTTGCCTATTCCAGGAAAGCCACTAATTATTTTACTCATTTCTTAACTATCCTCCCTACTACATAGTAATTAGGTAAATCTAAAATAATTACAGAATTTCTTTTACCCATAGCTAAAGAATCGTCAATAATTTTTTGCAACATTTCTTCAGTAACTCTTATAGATTTATACTTAGTAGATTTGTTATCAATTAAAGTATCAGATGTACTGAAGTCGCCTTTGAAGTTTAATGCACCGCTAACAAGATGTTTAAAAACCTTTGCCTCTTTTTTATTAGCAGTCTTCTTTACTGAATCGGGCTGCATGTATTTAGGTAAACTCATAAATCCTCATAATCTACAGCATCTTTCAGTATCTCATGTAAGTATCCCATAGTATTAAATAGTATAGCGCATAAAGCTTCTTTTAGTGTAACTTCATGACCATCTAGCTTATCGTAGCGTTTATGACCTCTGTGTATAAACCATAAATCTAAAAGATGTCGCCAACTAGATTTCATATATACATCTATGGGTATTCCTTTCTGCCAATTATCTGAATCTCTAAGTTTCCCATCTGCCTGTTTCCTATGACTATTCATGTAGTTACCATACTCTTCAATAACCAGTGGACTTAAAAATCCCTCATAGTCATTCTTACCTTCTACAGAATTCCTAGTTGCACCTGTTTTAAACTCACGCATTTTTTGCTTACCCATTCTTTTTACCTCGCTTCTTTTTTATGGAATAATATTTTGATATTAATACAATCCAAGTACATAGAGCAATAAAGCTGCCTAAAATATACTCGCCTAAACCTATCATCATAGAGAATGCTACAGTAGAAAATATACATGCACTGGTAGTAATTCCCTCTACTGTATTTTTTTTAACTATAATAACTATGCCTGAAAGAAAACCTATACCACCTATTATATAAGCCAGTATTCTGCTAAAATCAAATATTATAGGTAAAGTTTTAGCTATATCTAAAAGTGTAAATGGCACTAGGGTAAAGGTAACTGTACCTAAGCTTATTAACATTACAGTTCTTAACCCAGCCTCTTTATGACTTCTTTCTCGCTCAAAGCCAATTATAGCGCTGAGTAAAAGTACTAATAATATTTTTGTATAGGGTATTAAGCTAATCATTTTTATTTTTTATTCTTGGTGGTATTACTACTTTAATATTGAATAACCACATATTCAATACTTTTTCAACTAAATAATTTGCACAATTATGTATATCCTCTTGAGTAATATTCTTAAAAGTTTTTAGAGTAAATATTCCATCCATATAAAAAGGTATATGAGCTACATCTTTTAAGTCTAGAGTTTCGTAAAAATCTCTATTAAAAGTTCTTAGTTTACTCCAGTCAGCAGTTAGCTCTAAATCCCTAAAAGCCATAAGGTTCCTTATTTCAAATAAGTAATCTCCGCATTCTTTACCTGCCTTATCAGTTATAACAATATCGTAGATACACCTACATTTAGGTTTCCAATACCAATCAGATACTGTTCTTAAATAAAGGCATTGGCTGTTACCTTTCCAATAAACCTTATCCAATTTTTGTCTTAATTTATTTATACTATTCATTTCTTTTTAATCCTTCTCTTAATTTTTGTTTTAAAAGAATCTTTTATTTGTTTCATTATAGCATCTACTCCGCTCTTTCTAAGGTTCAAGAACATATCCAGTATCCCCTTACAGGTTGGGCAAATTTCCTTACTATTTTCTGGGTTGCCTTTACCATATAAGTATTGACTAAATTCAGCTTCAGGAATAAGTATTAAATATGTTTTTTCACCCTCTTTAAGGATTAAACCACAGACATCACAAAAATGTGAAACACTCATCGAACTCCTTATTGTAGTGTATCGCCAAAAAAAGCCATACCCTTGTAGATAAAGGTAAAATCGTACTCTGTAACTTTTCCCGCACCTTTACATCTTTTACAGCCCGATTCAACTCCTCCACATATTTTACATAACCTAATTTTAATATGTTTTTCTACTGTTAGCTTTGCTGCATCTTTGGCAGCAGCTCTGCTTACCGTACTCTTTGATTTAGCTCTAATAGTTCTTATACACTTTTTAGTCATCCTTTTCTCCTATTTGTAAGTCATACTTTTTATCTAGGAAGTCTAATAGCTGAGATTGATTTTGAAATATTCTTCCTTGTCTGTGTCCACTATCTAAGAGGAAGTAAAGAATACTTTTATTTATTTTTGATTTAGGTATATCTGTCATTAGATAAACAGGTATACCTCTGTACCATGCTATAACTAATTCGGCTATAGTTCCTCCTGGTTTATCTCCTGCCTTTAAACGCATGATAAGAAATTTACTTCTTTCTACATAGTCAACATCACCGAGAATATGTATAAGCCTGGAAGAGCCTGTTGTAGAATTTCTTTTTAATATAGATTTACCTCTCCAAATTAAGTCCATGTTCTCAATAAACTTATTCCAATGCCCACCTAGCTGTAATCCAGTTAACTTTTCATGAAATTCACCTGTCGGCATACCTACTTTAGCAATTTCTTCTCTTGTAGGGTCAAAAACATATATTTTTCTTGCCTCTAAATGCGGTGATAAATCTGTTCTCCAGCCCTTACCATCATCTTTATCTGCAGTACTCTCCATAGACCCTATGAGATAAGTATTGAATAAAAAATGGCTATAATCTATAAGTTCTTCTTCTGGTAGTTTCTTTATCTTCGCTTCTTCTAAATCTTGCACAAATCGTTTTATCTCAGAGTCTGCTAAAACTTTTAATTTAGACCTAGCCCTAGAATCCTCTAAATCAGAAAGAGATTCAAAAGTAATTGCTATTCTTTTTACATCATGTAGTAATCTATCATAGTCATATTCATTTATCATAATGACCTCCTAGACCTTCCATTCATAGCTGCAAGCTTGACAGAAATACCAAAATTCAAAATCTATTTCTCTTAGGTATACTCTGCGCTTACGACATTTTGGACACACTATTAAATGTTGATAATTTTCTGGCATATTATATCCTCCTATACCTTTAATACTTCATCTACAATACCTTTAACTACACACTCTTCATCGAATAGCCATAGCTCTCCGTTAGTAGCTTGTTTAATCTCATCTCCTGATAGCTTAGTCTTAGTGGCTAAAATCTTATTATTTATATATTCTAATCTTTCTATAAATTTCATTCTATCTTTTAGCTTCTGAAAATAATCACACATAAATGCTTGCCCATCATGCGCCATCCATACAGAATCAAGAGTAATAAATCTCTTATAACCATGTACAGATATTAAAGCAGCCATTGAACAAGCTCTGCCATTTATAATGGTTACAACAGGAGAAGATATATATTTAATTGCATTTATTATTGCATAACCATCAGTAATACTTCCACCACCTGAATTAATCCATAGGATTATAGGGGTTTTAGGGTTTAGTTTATCCATAGCTATCATATTCTTTATAAGTCGCTGAGAAGATTCAGAAGTTACATAGTCATATAAAAATAACTGTCTATCTCCAAATAAGAACTTGTCTAAATCAAACTTAGCTAAATCTAAAACTTTTTGTTTTACTGATTTTTTAAAAAACATAGTATCTCCTTTCAATATTACTGTATTATGTTATTGGTTTCCATAAATTTTTTAACGTCTGGATTTCGGTAATTTTGTACTCAGGAGCTTTGCCATAAATAGCTGCAAATACAAGGAATCTAATGGCATCAAAAACCAATGCCATTATTAATACATATACTAAAACTATTGTTGAAATAACTAAAACAGGTAATCCTAGTGTATACTTAATTAAATTCTTCTTCATATTAGCTCCTTTTAAAACCTCGTTACCCAGTATAGCATCATTCTGCTGTCGCCCGCAAATCCACGCCCCGCAGCCAGACCTACACCTGAATGGTCGGTGAATTGATAGCTCGTTCCTAAGTATATTCCTCTATTAGTAATAAATGCTTCTGCTCTCTGCTTAAAAAATCTAAGGAATCTTATTCCTGCACCACCTTCAAATCCTGCTCCCCGTTCTCCTAGTCCTACTCCTGCTACTATTATTGGTTTCAACTCAAACCCTATTGGTTTCAATAAATCTTTTATCTCTTTTATATCGCCAACTTTTACTTTCGTTTTTCTCCCATTCTCGGATACCCAATATGCTTCGGCTGAATTAGCAGGTTTATGTAATAGAACGGAGCCTCTGGCTACCTTTAATGTTATTTCTTTCTCATAATCCCAATTAAACTGAGCGGGTGCTTGGATGCGCCCTTGCCAATAAGAATAAGCTCCAAAAGCGATAAGGAATATTAGTATTCTTATTACCCATTTCCTTGCATCAAATATATCTGATAATACTTTGCCCCATTTTCTTCCACTTCCCAATGAAAAGTTATCTTTAAACTTATCCCATCTAAATCTATCTACTTTATATGTTTTACCTATTGAGGAATTTCCAGTAGTAATATTTTTAGATAACTTCTCTCTTAGCTGTCGTCTAATGAATGATTTAACAAGCATCCATAATAATACTGCAACAATTCCTGTGCCTAATGCATATAATATTTCTAATAATCCTATCATTTAATTCTCCTGACTATTTTCTTTATCATTATCTTTCAATGGATGTCCACATCTAGGACAAGCCTTTGCTTCATCTGATAAAGGTTCATCGTATGGGAGCATACCATATTGACAATTTGGGCATTCCATAACTTTTCCCTCACTATTATTATATTATTAAATCTATCCACATATTTTTCTGTATTGCTCTTGAATCCATGTATGTAATAGCTCTTCAGCTCCTACTTGAGCATCTAATCTTGTTTTAAATATTTTTTTCGATTCATAATAATCAATTTTTTCATCATCAGTCATATTTGCTGTATTAACGATTTCACCTAATGAAATACCATTAAAAATAATTTTGGGGTTTTTGAACGAGCGATGGCCTCTGGGGTATCACCCCTAACAAACAGACCATAAATCATACCTAAAGCATATGGCAAATGCGTACATACATATAAAGCACTCACCCTCCACAACTTCTTAACCTCCCTCCTGCGCACTAACAACTGAAGTGAGTACAAAAGTATGCATAGCAGATACACTGGAAGAAACAATAGAGCCAATACAGGCAAAAGAAAAACCAAAGAAAAGGCTTGCGGGTGTCGCCGAATCAGCCAAACCCTTCCCTTCCCGTAAACAAACATGTTGTCAGCCCATGTCTTTATTGTGTCCCTTTGAAAATGAAGCACTTCTGCAGACGGGATATATAAAAGCTTCCCCCCTGCATAACCCAACCTTCGAGATAAGTCCTCATCTTCACCTACAAGTGCAAATGCTTCATCATACCCTCC
>LAZR01000194.1_pt1 | contig 63349 bp, 63 predicted proteins | sample 329461 | NCBI WGS metagenome assembly LAZR01 (sample SAMN03002196, study PRJNA259156) | marine sediment metagenome | biome: sea floor; feature: Hydrothermal impacted sediments; material: marine sediment; isolation source: Loki non-amplified sample from Loki's castle hydrothermal vent sediment ... | reverse complement strand
TCTTCTTGTTGTGTGACTGTTCCATAATGGGCAATTCTCCGAAAGTTTTGCCCTCCGGTAAACCCGGGGCGGTTCAACCTTTCTGAACCCGCAACTGTCCAACAACAGCGTCAACGCGCAATTGGAAGTGAACGTGGACGATAGCGCCGCGGGGGACATGGGGCTTAACACCGCAGATATCACCAGTCTGGTCAGCGCCATGGTTCAAGGCGACGTTGCGGTCAGCGTCTTTTCCGATGATGTTGAAATAGACGTCAATGTCGTCCCCGGCGGGCCACCGATTGATGATCCTTCCGATATCGCATCCATGTCTATCCGCCTAGATAGCGGTGCCTATATCCCGCTCTCTACCGTTGCATCGCTCGACATGGTGGTGAGCGATGCTCAGATCGAACGGTTGGGTGGCGCGCTGGCTGTCTCGCTTCAGGCGAACCTTGGTGAGGGCGTCGACCTGTCGACCGCGATGGACCGGGTGCTCGCGATTTCCGACGAGGTCTTGCCCGATGGTATGGGCATTACCTTCACCGGAGAGGCCGCAACACTCGGCGACTCCCAAAGCGGCATGTACATGGTCTTTGGCGTGGCTTTGGTCGTCGTGCTTCTTGTGCTCGCAGCCCAGTTCGAAAGCTTCGCCAGTGCGGTTGTCATCATGATGACGGTACCCTTTGGCCTTGCTGCCGCGTTACTGGCAATCTCGCTATCGGGGGGGTCGCTGAACTACTACAGTCAGATCGGCCTGGTGATGTTGATCGGGGTCATGGCCAAGAACGGTATCTTGATCGTCGAGTTCGCAAACCAGTTGCGCGAAGCGGGCGAGGACATCGACAGCGCCATCCGAAGCGCGCTGCGCCTTCGCATTCGACCGGTAATGATGACGATGGTCTCAACCGTCTTTGGCGGTCTTCCGCTAATCCTGACCTCTGGCGCGGGGGCCGAAGCCCGTATCGCTGTGGGGTGGGTGATCGTCGGCGGCTTGGGCTTTGCAACGGTGTTTACCCTGTTCCTCACGCCGATATTCTACCGCTGGATTGCGGTCTGGGGCGCAACACCCGGAGGTGCGGCACGCAAGCTAAAGGCAGAGCTGCAGGCACCTGCGAGTGCCTAGTGAAACGGTTGTGGGGTATGGCCATCGCCCGCCTATCCTGCCGCGGCTTCAAGGACCTCGGACATTTCCTCTAGGCTACGTGGATGGCCCGCAAGGTTCAGCTGCAGCAAATACCGAAAAGCACCGTCAAAGCGGAGATAGAGGAGTTCCTTGGATGCGCGATCAGGTGCAATCGGGTTCATCATTTCGATCAACTGTTCTTCGATCTCGACAATCACGGGCACGAAGGCTTTGTCAAACATCGCCTGATTTCGAATGTCATACCAAAGGCGGTGAAGCTCGGCTTCTGTGGCGATCGTTTGAGCCAGCGCAGTACAAAAGGCCGTCTTGATGCTTTGTGGGCTGGAAATGCCACTGACTGCTGCTGAAATTGTCCGTACAAAATCACCTTTGTACTGCCGCACACAGTAGATCAGCAGTTCGTCCTTGTCCTCAAAATAGTAGTGCAGACTGCCGAGCGACATTTCAGACTGCGATGCGATGTCACGCAAGGTCGTGCGCGCATAGCCATAGAGCTTGAGCGCGTTAATCGCACTTTGGGCGATTTCGCGTTTGCGGCTTTCGCGCTTGCGGACCTTGTTTGCCTTACGGTCCGCAAGCTTTGGTGCTGGGGTCATGTCGTTCATAGGATGCTCACTGTTGACCCCGTTGGACTTAGCCCAAGAGGGCGTGAAAGAAAATACGCGGCAGCTTGAACCAGCTGGGTTTGTGCTGAAACTGGGTCAGCAAACGACCGATATGATGCTGACGCTTGTTTGATACGAACCAAGGCGGACGCGGCAGTAAGCTCATCCCACCGGACAACAGATTGCGCGGGAAGGGGCGGAACGGGGCCTCGATCACCGTGCGTTCGACGTTTTCCAACATGAAGGTATTGTGGACCGTGCCCACACCAGACTGGACGTTTTGCAAGGTTGCGCCGGCAAAGCCGCCCCAGGGACAGGCAGTCACCAGAAAGGCAAGGCCGGACCACGCATTGATCGCAATCGCGCCATAGCGGAATTCGGCGATGATCTCTTCGAACCGTTTACGGCCCATGGCGCGGATCGTGGCAGGGTGGATGATGATATTGCCGCCCAATGTGCCATAGAGCGTGTCATTCGCCCATTTAATCGCTTCGATCATATAGGTTTCGGCATCTTTTGCCTCGATGTGCATGACACCAAGCGCAGATGTGAAGACTTCGGTCTGGGCCAGCCAATCGCTATCACCCTCGGCCATGTCGGCAAGATAAAGCGGAGCCACATCCGCCCCACGATCCAGCTTTTGCGGGTTTTCAGCGTGATCGACAAAAGCCTGTTGGCGATCTTCGGCACCGGGGTAGTAAGCGGCCCGTTTAGTGTGCTTGGCCATCACATCGGCGACATTCCCCATCAGCTCGGCTGTCTTATCCCAGCCTTTCGGCAAAATAAGGCTCTGCACCGCGACACAGTTAAATCCACCGTTATGCAGTTTCATGGTGGCGATGTTTTCCGCCTGAAAGCGCAAGTCCGCCTTGGTCCACGGGCCGGGCACGACGATGGTGGGGCAAACGGCACCAAGCTCGGACGTCATGTGACGGGTGTTTTTCGGCGTGTTGGCGGCCTTGTTCTTCTCGCCTTCCTCGCCTGCGCCCCAGACGATCAGATCATGGGTGGCGCGGGCACCGGTGATGTGAATTTCCTCGACCAACGGATGCGACGTAAGATAGGCCCCCGCCGGGCCATCGCCGCGGTGAATACGTAGCGCGTCGCGGTCGATCAACGGCTTCAAGGCGGCCTGCAGCGGCTCGGTCAAGTAGTCGTTGACGGGGTTCATTTTCAGCAAGACAACCTGATTTTCCAGAAAAAGCTTCTGGAACGCATCCAGCGGCGTGATCGCGGCGATATTGCCGGCGCCCAGAACCAGCGCGACTTTGCCACGCCGTTGATTGGTAGGGATATCATAGGCCGAAGCGGCGTTGTTCTTGAGGTTGGCGGGGGTCACGCCTTTCTGCATCCAGACATCCGCATGCACGCCCGAAATCAGCAGCCGGTCCCAGATCGAATGTGGCACAACGCGCACGGCGGTTTGGCCGCTTGGCAGGCTGCGTTTCTTTAGCCCGTCCAGAAAGGTTTTGCCTTCCATCTGCGACAGCGTATCCATCAGACCGTTGCAGCAGGACATGACGGCATAGGGGCCCGACGTCCATTCCTCCCCCAAGAGAGGGGAACCTTGCGGGATGCCCTTGGCCTTGCCCGCCGCATCGACCCATTCGTCGGCGACGCGCATCAGATTATCTTTGACCGCCTGCAGAACCGCGATGCGTTCACTCAGCGAGGTTTGCGCCCAACGGTCCTTGGCCGCGTCTAGGGCTTTTAGGTCGACGTCATAGGCCGCTTGCAGATCGGGGGTGAAGTTACTTTGATGTTTCATGCGGCTCCCTCCAGAAGGATGTTCGCGTAGGTCTCGCGTAGTTTGAGTTTCACCACTTTGCCCGTGGCACCTAGGGGCAGTTCATCAACAAAGATCACGCGATCCGGCACCTGCCAGCTGGCGACTTTGCCGTCGTAGAATTTCAACAGCTCTGCTTCGGAGACGTCACCGGATTTGACCGCGATCAGGATCGGGCGCTCGTCCCATTTAGGGTGATGGGCGGCGATGGCGGCGGCATTTGCGATAGCCGGGTGACCGATTGCGATGTTTTCAAGCTCAACCGTAGAGATCCATTCGCCCCCGGATTTGATGATGTCCTTTGAACGGTCTCGGATCACCATGAAACCATCCGCGTCAATCGTGGCAACATCGCCAGTGTCGAACCAGCCATCAGGGGTCAGCGCCGAGTCTTCTTTGTTAAAGTAGCTGTGGACCACCCAAGGACCGCGCACCTGCAGGTCGCCCTGCGTCGTACCATCTTCGGGCAGCAGATTACCGGCTTCATCTACCAGCCGGATTTCTATCCCGTAAACCGAGCGGCCCTGGCCAACGCGAACGTCGGTTTGCGCTTCGGTCGACAGACCCTCGTGACGACGCAGCAGACGGTTGACCGTCGCGAGGGGGCTGGTCTCTGTCATGCCCCAAGCCTGTATTAATTCGACATCATATTTGTCACGGAACGCCGTATACATCGACGGCGGCATCGGTGCGCCACCGACGATGGTGCGGGTCAGGCTTGGCAGCTTAGAGCCGGATTTTTCCAGCGCCGCCAATAGCCCCATCCAAATTGTGGGCACGCCAAAGGCCGCAGTCACGTGTTGGGTGTCGATCAGGTTTGCAAGGCTGTCCCCATCAAGCCCCGGACCCGGTAGCACCAGTTTTGCGCCGGCCGACGCAGCGGTATAGGGCACGCCCCACGCATTGACATGGAACATTGGCACAACCGGCATCACCGTATCACAGGCCGAGATCGCAAGCCCGTCGGGCTGGTTGCCCACAAGCGCATGAAGCAAGGTTGACCGGTGGGAATAAAGCACGCCTTTCGGGTTTCCCGTGGTTCCCGAAGTATAGCATAGCGAAGAAGGCTGGCGTTCATCGAGTTCGGGCCAGACAAAATCCGGGTCTCCGTCAGCGATCAATTCATCATAGAATTGCAGCCCGTCAAACATCTGGGCCGCCTCATCGTCCCGCGGGCCCAATAGAACGTAATGCTCGACCGTATCAAACCGGTCCTTCAAGTTTGCTACAGCGGGCAGGAAGGTTCGGTCAAAGAACATCACCCGATCTTGCGCGTCATTGGCGATATAGACCATCTGGTCGGGATGCAGACGCGGATTGAGGGTATGGCAGATGAAGCCTGCACCCGAACTGCCAAAGTAAATCTCGAGGTGCCGCCGGTTATTCCATGCGATGGTGCCGCACCGAGTTTCCTGCGGCAAATCCAGCTTGGTCAATACCGAACCCAAGCGCCGCGCATTCCTGGCCACCTCTTGCCAGTTCGTGACGTCGACTTCGCCCGAAGTTTCAACCGAGACGACTTCGGTGCGCCCATGGCATCGGGCTGCGTGATCGATAAGGGAAGAGATCAGCAACTGCTGGTCCATCATTTTGCCAAGCATAGAGCGGCTCCGTAATTTTAAAACTAAAGGGGGGGCTGCGACCTCGGTTCCCCGAGGTCGCGAGGGGTAAGTGCCGGTTAGGCCCGGATCAGGTCAGAACACTTTTCGCCAATCATGATGGCGGCAGCATTGGTGTTGCCATTGACGATCGTCGGCATGATAGACGCATCCGCGACGCGCAGCGCGTCGATCCCGTGGACTTTCAAATCCGCGCCGACCACCGCCATGTCATCGGACCCCATTTTACAGGTGCCCACAGGGTGATAGATCGTCTGGATATTGGCGCGCAAATAGGCTCGGATTTCATCATCGGTTTGGACATCCGCCCCCGGAAAGCGCTCTTCGCCACGGAAACCATCCAGCGCAGGAGAGCTCATGATCTTGCGTGCGATCTTGACCCCCTCGACCAGAATTTCCAGATCTTGCGCCTCGGCAAAAGCATTCGGATTGATCAGCGGCGCATCCTCTGGGTTGGCTGACGCGAGCGTGATTTCCCCAACCGACTTTGTACCGACTAGGCTCGGCATAATGGTGAAGCCTTCGCTGTCCGTCGGATTGCCTGCACCGTCCGAGATGAACCAGGTCGGCGCAAAATGAAACTGTAGATCAGGGGCCGGGGCGTCTGGCATGACCGTCAGATAGCCGCCCGCTTCGCCAATATTCGAGGTGAGCAGCCCCATGCCTTTGGCCAGCAATTCCGCCTGCTCCGGCTCATTCGCATGGGCGAGGGTTACAGGTTGCGTGCAGACATGGGCAACCGGTGCCATGAGATGTTCCTGAAGGTTCTGCCCAACGCCGGGGAGGTCATGGACCAGCTCGATCCCCAGCCCCTCTAGGGCGCTGCGTGATCCAATGCCGGAGAGCATCAAGATCTGCGGCGAACCGATGGCCCCGGCGGACAGGATGACCTCTGCATCCGCCATGGCCTCGTGCATCTCGTCACCTGCTTTAAAGCGCACTCCGACGCAGCGGCCATTTTCGACGAGGAGCTTCTGCACATGGGCCTCGGCCTGAATAGCGAGGTTGTCGCGCGTTAGGGCAGGGTGCAGGAAGGCGACGGCGGTCGAATTGCGCATCCCGTCTTTTTGCGTGACCTGATACAGGCCGAACCCTTCTTGATCCGTGCCCGCATTGAAATCGGGCTGCGCTGGATAGCCCGCCTCTACAGCGGCATCGACCATCGCTAGCGTCACAGGGTTGGGGTCGCGCAGGTCAGCTACATTCAGCGGGCCACCTGTGCCGTGATGATCATCAGCGCCGCGTTCATTATTTTCCGACCGTTTGAACAGAGGCAGGACATCTGCGTGGCTCCAGCCGGGGTTTTCGGCCCCCCAAGCATCATAGCAGACCGGATTGCCACGCTTGTAGATCATCGCGTTAATCGAGCTTGAGCCGCCGAAGACTTTACCTCGGGGCATATACAGTTGGATATCGGCGGAATGCTTTTGGGGCGTGCTGCGGTAGGCCCAGTCCAGCGGGCTCTGGAATAGATTTGGGAAAGCGGCGGGGATATGGATGAACGGGTTTTCATCCGCAGGCCCTGCCTCAAGCACGAGCACGTTCTTGTCCGGGTCTTCCGACAGGCGCGCCGCAAGGGCACAACCCGCAGAGCCGGCACCGATAATGACGTAATCATACCGTTCGGCCGCTTGCGCTTTGGCATGGCTGGCCCCGAATGCAAGCGGCGCCGCGGCGGCCACCCCGAGTGCTGCGCTTTTACGCATAAAGTCTCGCCGCGAGATGCGGCCTGCGTCAAATTCCTGTGCAACGGCTGCGTATTTTGTCCGGTTCTTTTCGCTGTTCATGATCGACTCCTCCCAAGTCATTTTTCATCAAGGTCCACCCCTCCACTGGCGATCCCTGATACTGATTGATATCTGAACAGATGAACTGGGCAGTTGTCCAGTATTTTAAAATTTATATTACTGGACATATATTATATAATAAAAACAAATGGTTACTCGGCTCTAATCGAGGGTTGACTGCCCTCTCGCGCTTCTATGCAAGTGGATCTTTATCAAGCCAAGCTGTGCGCGTGTCCTGCCGCAGCGCACCGAAATAGGCTACGATGGGGATGACGAGCCATTGCAGAACCGGAGTGAGACCCGCACCAATGATCGGAATGACCGGCATAATCTCGCGGTAGGCCCAGGCTTCGCGGACTTCGATGTTCAGCCATTCGCTGAAGATCGTATAGCCAAGTCCAATTGCGATCATCGCGCCCAGAACGGGATAAACCCGCGCGTGCGGCCACCTGCCCGTGCCAAAGGCCAACAGTGCGATGAACAGGCTGCTCATGGCGATCAGCAGGTCGCCTCCGGTGCAATGGACGACAGCAAAAACGATTTCTCCCCACGTCCCGTCGACCCAAATTGTGTAAAGGGGGATATGCGCGATCTCCCAAAGAAGGTGCGCCAACAGGGTAATCACAGCGAAGCGGCGCAACGCGGACAGCCAAAGTAGTTCGGCGCTAGGGTGAAGATTTGTCATGAAAACCATCCGATCACTCGTTGCAAAATGCTGGGTTCCTCATGTGGATGCGCATTGGTCAGCCCGTTAATATAAAGCAGAAGGTTCAACGGCTCAAAGTCGGCACCGTGAAATATGCCGACCTGCTGGCCTTTGCGGTTAAGCAGATGCACCTGAGGGGATGTGCTGGGCCGGTCGCTCGGAGCGGCAAGAGCGATGCTCGCATCGACAAGGCTTTCGGCGTCGGGCCCCTGAGCAGACATCCAATTCTGCTCTCGTGGGTCGGTCTGCGGATCATCGCTCAGCGTGACAAAGACCACCATTTCGCGCATCGCACTGGAATTGAGCGCGGAGATCGTTTGGCCAAGTTTCTCTTGTTGCGCTTCACAGGGACTGCCGCAACCGTTGGGCAAGAAGCTCAGAACCACGACCTTCCCTTTCAAGGTGCTTAGCGAAACGAGATCGCCGGACGCCCCTTGCCATACGAGCTCTGGCGCATCTCGCGGCGTGATCGGCTCGAATGACGCTTCTTTAGCGGCCATAACCTGATTGAGGTTTTCGCCGGGATGATCGGCAAAAGCCGGTACTGCCGCTAATTGGCTCGCGCATAGTAGAAAAGCACCAAACCGTGCGGACAGTGAAAAGATCATAGTCATCGGGTTTTTCTCTCGTTGGCGATACGCATTGAGATCTGTTCGGCCATTTCCGCGGCGGGTTGCTCGCTTTCAAGGAAAACCGCCTCGAAACCTCCGTCTCGGTTCATCAGATAAAAATGACCGGCGTGGGCCACCATGTATCGGTGGGGCCCCGTCTTTGCCGGAAGCTTTTCGTTATAGACCTTGAAGGCATCGGTTGCCTTTGCGATCTGATCTTGGCTTCCCGTTAGCCCGATCAACTGCGGGTGAAAGTTCGCGACATAGTCCTTGAGAACTTCGGGCGTGTCGCGTTCCGGATCTACGGTCACAAAGAGAGGGGCGACTTGATCTGCATCGGGGCCCAATAACTCCAGCACATTGTCCATATAAGCCAGAGAGGTCGGGCAAATATCCGGACAATGGGTAAAGCCGAAAAAGACAAGCTGCCAGCGGCCTGCAAAATCCTCTTGTGTGACGGCCTGACCATGGTGATCAACGAGCGAGAACTCTGACCGAATGTTGGCTTCACCGTGATACACCGTCTGTGCGGCATGATTTTGGTCCGAGCGTAACACGGCAAACCCAGCAACGAGCACGGCAATAGCAATCGCGCCCGTCCACAGTGCAATGCGAATTCGACGGTGGGTAGGGGTAATTCTAGTCATGATATTGCTTTCAACTGGATGCTCCGCCGGCCCCATAGACCCGCGGAGCGACGGGTTACCCCGTGCTAATTTGGAATGGAGTTTCTGTCGGTCGCGGCGTTCGCGTTTTCCACCGCATTCCTTTTGGCGCAGCCGGAGGATCCGCCGCGCATGCAAAGCCCCAAAGCGCACATGGCAGCACAAGGCGCGAGGCTGAGGATCAAGGGCGCGGCACCAACAGCGGTAAGCCAATCCCAGTTGAACGCAGCACCACCGCCAATCGCGGCAAAACCGGTGATCATCAGCATCTGTCGACGTGAGGGCCTAGGGAGGGCGCTTGCGGCCCTGATATCATTCGAAGTTTGGGTCATTTCTGGGATCGTCCTTCTAGGATGACGCGTTTGATCTGAGAAATTGCCGACGGGCTGTCCCACTCGGCCGGGCCCAGCTTGCGTGCGACTTCACGGCCTTGGGCGCTGACGAGGAGCGTCGTGGGAAGTCCGGCGACGCCGAGGGCGGTCATCGCTCTCAACTGTTCGGAAACGTATAGATCGAGGTGCTTGATACCGATGTCAGCATAGAATGCCCGAACGGTTTCAAGGCCGCCTCGGTCGATCGACAGGGCAACCACATGGAACTCTGGCCCGCCAAGATTGGCCTGCAATCTATCAAGTGTTGGCATTTCGGCACGGCACGGTGGGCACCATGTCGCCCAGATATTTAGCAACACCGTCCGGCCCCGAAAAGCCGCCAACGTCAGATCCCGGCCTCTCCCGTCAGTGATGGGCGGCGAGAGCATCGGTAGGGGCGCCTTATGTTCTGCCATAACCTCTCGTGCTGCTGCCGGAGAGGCCCCGAGGGCAAGCGCACCGCCAAGAAAACCGCGCCGCTTCACGCGACCTTCCCCGACTGCAAATGCCGCGCCGCTGCCTTGATTGCAAAGGTACTCGGCAACGCGTGAACGCGCCACCCTATAGAGGTCCGACCAGAAGTATCTGCGCTGCCACGATTATAAGGGTCGCCAAGTTCAGCGATAGACTTGCGGGCACCGGTCAAGAAGGACCACCGCGACTTTCGCGCAACTTGGTCCAGACGGCTCATGATCCCTCCTTATTATTGGCGGTAATCTCGGCTTGAAAGTCGCGTTCCCGTTCAGGCCAAGTGCTTTTGATATAGCCAAGGATCGCCGTGATTTCCGCGTCACTCAGGATGCCGTTGAACACCGGCATGTCGCTTTCATAGCCAGGTACGACGGATCCCACCCCGTTCTTTGTAATGTTAAAAATCTGCTGGTCCGCGTGGTGCCACGTATGGCCGGTTTCGTCATGCGGCGGCGCGGGCATGCGGCCATTTTCGAGCCGCCTGCGCCAATCAGGCTGACCTTCAAGCTTGGCCCCGTGGCACGAGGCGCAGTTATCGGCATAAAGCCCTGCACCCAGATCGACCATCTTTGCGTCGACCGGGCTGCCAAGGACGGTCAGCGCCGGGGGGCTTTCGCCCTTTCCCCCGGCCCAGACAGCGATTGCCGCCGCTCCCGTGAAGCCAATCACGGCAGCTATGGCCACGCGCTTCATCTTGGCTGCCTCAGATATTTAATTAGGGCGACGGCACCCAGCAAGAGCAAGGCCAGCACCAGCAGGAACAGCACGCCGCATCCGATTATCATCCAGGCCGACATCGGGCCGCTCATCATTGAACCGTTCATCATTTCCATCATTCTATCCTCATTCATTGGAATACACATTTACGCCATCTTCGCCGAAGGCGTAGGTCTTGAGCGTGCCACTTTTACCAGCCATGCCGGGCGCGTTGCTGGGCATACCTGGCAGCGTGATGCCGGTGACATCGGGGCGTTCAGACGTGAGGCGCTGGATGATTTCAACGGGCACCAGCCCGCTGACATAGTACCCGTCGACCTCAGCGAGGTGGCAGCCCAGACCTTGTGCAGGCACGCCGGCCTCGACCGACCGTTGGTCGAAGTCTCGGTCGTCGATGCGGGTGACGTGATACCCGTTTTCTTCGGCATAGTCGGCATAGGCATCGCAGCAACCACAAGAGGGGTCGCGCCAAATCGTCATCTGCTGGTCTGCTGGAATGGTGGCGGCCGTGAGGGTGTCCGACACGGGCGTGCTGTCGCTTTCAGCGATGCCAAAGGCCGCGAAACTGGCGATACCGGCGACGGTAAGCGCCACGGTTGCACCAAGGGTGAATTTATTGGTCATTCCGAGTCTCCTTAAGAGAGGTTGAGGGGGTCAAAGGTCATGCCGCCATCGCGACTGACCGATAGGGTTTCATTGCGGAGGGCCGCAAGGTGTCGGGGGTTTTCAGGATTGACGGCCAGCGCGTCGAAAGTGCCAGAAGCCGTCATGGTCCAATTCACGCCCGCATCCGTCGACGTCCAAATTCCGCTTTTCAGCACAGCGTAAATACGTTCGGGCTCCTCGGGAGAGAGGGCGAGATGGTTGACCTGCTCCCTCTCGGGCAATGGCTTGGTTGGCGGTGGGGTCTTACCCGCGACCAAGGCGTCCATGGCGTCCCCAGCGGTCACATCTTGCCAGCGGCAAAAGCAATCGGGCACGCGGGTTAATCCGGCTTCGGTTCCGGCATAAAGCCAGATTCCACCCATGCCGGTCGGATTGCCGACGGACACGAGGGTGAGCACGTCGCGCTCGGTGCCGTCGAGATAGGGCCGATCCATGACAAATTCCCAACTTATCCCAGCATCCTTGCTGCGCCAAAGCCCGTCCCCTTCCAGTGCTGCATACAGCATGTCCGGTTCTAGCGCCGCCTGCGCGAGTGCCGTGATGCGGGTGGCCTGCAGGCCCGCGCTGATATCGGCCCATGTGCGTCCACCATCACGGCTGCGAAGAAGGTCGGATGGGGCAACTGCCGCGAAAAGCGTGCCCGGGGTTTCGGGGTGGCTGGCGAAGGCGGTGATTGAACGGTCGAGGGGGCGATGTTCAATTTTGCCCGCAGCGTCAACGCGCCAAAGGGTGCGCTTGGACGCCGCAAGTATCGCGCCGTCGGCGTATGTAAGGCTGCCGCTCGAAACCACCGTCGTGGCGGCAAGAGAAGTATGGGGCAGGAGTAGCGCTGCCCCGAATGCAGCGACGCCGCCACACAACAAGCACCTGCGCGACAGGGCGCGCGGTAGATTTTGTGACATGAAAGTAGTTCCCAAAAGTGAAAGATAGGATTGACCGTGAAACTGCCTATTAGCGGCAAAATCGCGGAACCTGGCCGTCACCCGAGGGTGCGGCCGATCAAATCAGGGAGATGGTTCGCGGAGGAAACGGGTCAGACGCGGGATCGGTGCCGCTAAGACCAAGGTCTTTCGGCATAGGCACAGCAAAGCGGTGCAAAGTTTCCGGCTGAGGATGGAGCAACTGAGCGATCAAAAAGACGGGAGCCGTGCAATCAATGTCGCAAACAATTGCGCCTTGGTCATCTTGTAGGCACGCAGTGCAATCGTCATCCTGTTCGATGTGTGCGGACGTGGTCAGGCCGGACATCTCCATCGACATATTCGCAGCCGCCAGATCATGCGCGAGCACGCCGCTCAACAGAGCGAGCGAGAGGCAGAAGGTGGTGAGGCGAAGCAGAATGCGCATGGTCCTGATATAGGAACGCCGTGCAGTTCTGTCGATGCCTTGCTTTGAAATATCTGGTTATGACCGTAGGATTTGTGAGTTCACTGACTCGCGTCGGAGCACCCCTGCGCGCTTCAACAAAAAGTGTATTGCTGCGCCTGAGATAAAGCGACATAGGCAATCTTATGTGGGTAAAATTCCGCCTTTTCCTGATGTCTCTGCTGGTCGGTGCAATTCTTGCGCAGACGGGCACTGCTTTAGTGTCTTCGGCCCAAGCGGCCACGATGGAAATGATGCAAGCCGAAGTCGCGCCCGATGTTGCAATGGAAGACTGCGCAGATATCCCCGGTTGCGACGCCCCTTGCCACCTATCGTCCCAGTGTCGCGGCGCGGTTGGCCTAGTAGGCCCTGATTGGGTGCCGGTTCCGAGCCGCATTCTTGTCGACGCTGTACCGCTTTCCACCGCGGTTATTGCGCACACGGCGCAACGCTCCGGCAATGATCTGCAAAGACCCCCGGAAGCCTGAAAACTCAGGTGCCTTGCGCACCTTGATCTCCGCGATCGCAGCACGCCCCTGACAGGTGCGATGTCGCGCGCGCGCCCAATACATTTATAAAATTTCAGGCCCGCTATGCCCCATATTATCTCGCGTTTCTGCGCGGCCTTTGCTGCCGCCAGCCTTTTGACTGTCTCCGCCGTTCAGGCAGGTGAAGCCGACTATGCGTTCGAGCTCGTCGAGACTGTTTACTCCGTCAGTGACAATGCTGTGCTGACCCTGCGCCTAACGGATTTGCGCAGCCAGCAGCCCGTTGAGGGGGCCATTATCTTTGCAACGCGGGTCGATATGGAGCCTGACGGTATGGCGATGATGACATCACAGATCACAGCGTTGCCTGTTGAAACGCTGGGCGAGTACCGCTTTGCCACCGATCTTTCGATGGAGGGCAACTGGCAGATTTCGGTCGCGGCCAAGGTGCAAGGCGAGGCCGAGACGGTTCAGGCGCGCATCGTTATCGAGGTGCAGGAATGAGCGTGTTCGGAAAATTGGCCCTGATCACCATCGTCAGTGGCACCGCAGGGTGGATCGGTCTGTCGGCAGGCGGCAAGGGCTGGACCCCCGCGCGTCTAAGCGGCGAAGCCCAGATGGCGTTCACAGCCCTGATCGGGCGGAAAGCCGAGGCCATGCCAGCCCCCGCAGCCACCGGACCGGTGATCTATTACCGCCACCCTGACGGGCTTGCCGAATGGTCGGCCCAGTCCACGCAGACAAAGGACGGCCGCGACTTCATCGCCGTGCTGGCCAGCGAAGATGTCTCTTTCGCGCCAGTAGAGGAAGCTGCGCCTGCCGCCACCGACGGCGAACGCACGATCCTTTATTACCGACATCCGATGGGGCTTCCCGACACCTCGCCAGTACCCAAACAAGACTCGATGAATATGGATTATCTGCCAGTCTATGCGGATGAGGCCACGGACGCAGGCTCCGTAAGCGTCTCCCCGGGCAAGCTGCAAAGAACAGGCGTCCGTACTTCGGTGGCGGTCTTGGCCCCGATGGTGATGCCCGTGCGTGCGCCCGGTATCGTTGAGCTGGACACGCGCAAGGTTAGCATCATCTCGCTGCGCGCCGATGCCTTTGTCGAACAGGTAGAGGACGTGACAGTTGGTACCGTTGTCATCGCCGGAGCCCCTTTGGCGATGCTTTATTCGCCCGAGATTGCAGCTGCGGCCGCGCTTTATGTCTCGGACCTGCGCAGTGGCGAAGCGCGTGCCAAGGGCAGCCGACAAAGATTGGCCAACCTCGGAGTGCCACAGGCGGTGATTGAACAGATAAGCGCTGAAAAGACACCGCCCGTGAACACACCGCTTATGGCGCCGTTGTCTGGCGTGGTCTTGGAACGGATGGCTGTGCAGGGCATGATGTCGCCTGCTGGCGCACCACTGTTCCGCATTGCTGATACGTCAGTGGTGTGGGTGATGGCAGAGGTGCCTGAATCCTCGCTCGCGGGATTGGCGCGCGGCGCGCCAGCCTCGATCACATTTCCCGCACTGCCCGCAGAGACGTTTAAAGGCACAATCGACGAGATCTACCCCGCAGTCGATATGCAAACCAGAACCGCACGGGTGCGGATCGAACTGCCCAATCAGGACGGACGGCTGCTGGTCAATATGTTCGCCGAGGTCACACTGGCGGCAGGCGATGCGACGCCCGTGGTGCAGGTGCCCCAGACCGCTGTTATCGATACGGGGGACCGTCAGGTGGTGATCCGCGATATGGGGGAGGGCACGTTCGCACCGCAAGATGTGGTGATCGGACGACAGGGCGACGGGATGATCGAAATCCGCGAGGGCATTGCAAGCGGCGACAGTATCGTCACCACGTCGACCTTCCTGATAGACGCTGAAAGCAACCTGAACGCTGCACTAGCAGCTTTGGTCGCGCCGGAGGCGACGCAATGATCGGGCGTATCATCGCATGGTCAGCGCGCAACCTGATGCTCGTGTTTTTTGCCACGGCGATGATCGTGGGTGCTGGCGTTTGGTCGTTGAGAACACTGCCGATTGATGCGATCCCAGACCTGTCTGATGTGCAGGTTATCGTAATGACCAATTATCCTGGCCAGGCCCCGCAGGTGGTCGAGGATCAGGTTACCTACCCACTGACCTCCGCGATGCTGACGGTGCCGCGGTCGCGCGTGGTGCGGGGCTTTTCCTTCTTTGGCATTTCGTTTGTCTACATCATATTCGAAGACGGCGTAGACCCGTACTGGGCCCGTTCGCGGGTGCTGGAATACCTGAACGCCGCCGCCGCCAATTTGCCTGCTGGTGTCACACCTGCCCTTGGCCCCGACGCCACCGGGGTGGGCTGGGTCTATCAATACGCTGTAACCGGCGAAAACCTGTCGCTGGCCGAATTGCGCACCCTGCAAGATTGGGTGGTACGCTATGGCGTCAGCCGTGCCGAGGGCGTGTCTGAAGTCGCCAGTGTCGGCGGCTTCGTCAAGCAATACTCGGTCACGGTCGATCCGGTTCGAATGCGCGCCCAAGGCATTACCCTGTCAGACGTCGGCAAAGCGGTCGCCTCCAGTAACATGGACACCGGCGGCCGCACCGTGGAGCTTTCAGAATTCGAATTCATGGTCCGCGGTCGCGGCTATTTGTCAGGGACCGAAGACATCGGCAACATCGCTTTACGCAGCGTTGCGGGCGTGCCGATCTTGCTGAGCGATGTCGCGCGAGTAGAGATCGTCCCAGATGGGCGGCGCGGCATTACAGAGCTGAACGGTGAAGGCGAGGTCGCCAGCGGGATTGTACTGCAACGCGTCGGTGCCAACGCGCTTGATGTCATCGAGAACGCAAAATCAGAGCTCGAGGTGATTGCCCAGAGTTTGCCTGAAGGGGCCGAAATCGTACCGGTCTATGACCGTTCGAACCTGATCCTTTCCGCGATCAAGACCCTCAAAACGACCTTGCTGGAAGAAAGCATCGTAGTGGCAGCAGTGACGATCCTGTTTTTGCTGCATTTCCGTTCCGCTTTGGTGGCCATTGTGATGTTGCCGGTGGGGCTGTTGATGGCCTTTACCGCGATGAAAGCGCTCGGGATTGGGGCCAATATCATGAGCCTTGGCGGCATTGCCATTGCCATCGGCGCGATGATCGACGCGGCCATCGTGATGATCGAGAATGCGCATAAGCACCTTGAACGCGCCGCCCCTGATAAGCCACGTGTCGAGGTGTTGATCGATGCCGCGACCGAAGTTGGCCCTGCGCTGTTCTTCAGCCTGCTGATCATCACCGTATCCTTCCTGCCGATATTCTCGCTGGAGGGGCAAGAAGGCAGGATGTTCGGCCCGTTGGCCTATACCAAGACATTTGCAATGGCCGCAGCTGCGTTTCTATCGGTCACTTTGGTGCCGGCGCTGATGGTCGTTTTCGTGCGAGGGAGGATTATTCCAGAGCACAAGAACCCAGTGAACCGTTTTTTGATTACGGTCTATCGCCCGGTTATCACATGGGTGCTGAAGGCCAAGACCCTGACCATTGTCATAGCGCTGGCCGCACTTGTCGTCACCATTTGGCCCGCGCGACAGTTGGGGTCTGAATTTATGCCGACGCTGAACGAGGGTACCTTGATGTATATGCCGACCACCCTGCCCGGCCTTTCGGTGACAAAAGCCGCGGAGCTGATGCAGACGCAAGACCGGATTATCAAATCCTTTCCCGAGGTTTTGACAGTTTTCGGCAAAGCCGGGCGCGCGCTCACCGCGACTGACCCTGCGCCGACATCGATGTTTGAAACCATCATACAGCTGCGGCCCGAAGAGGATTGGCGACCGGGCGTCACGACCGAAAGCTTGCGTCAGGAAATGGACGCAGCGCTTCAGTTTCCCGGTGTCTCGAATGCTTGGACCATGCCGATCCGTGCGCGGATTGATATGCTGTCGACGGGCATTCGCACGCCGGTGGGGATCAAGGTCTATGGCGACAACCTGACAGAAATGGCGAAAGTAGCCCGAGAGGTTGAAGCAGTCGTGCGCGCGGTCCCCGGAACCACCAGCGCCTATGCGGAGCGAGTCATTGGCGGGTATTACCTTGATATTACCCCCAACCGTGCCGCCTTGGGCCGCTACGGCCTGTCCGTTCAAGACGTTCAGGAGGTGATCGGCATGGCGTTGGGGGCAAAAGCGATCACTCAGACCGTTGAAGGGCGCGAGCGCTACAACGTCGCGGTGCGCTACCCTGCGGCGCTGCGCTCTGACCCCGACGCAATCGGGCGCGAGGTGCAGGTTGCCTTGCCCGGTGGCGGCACCATCCCCTTGGGCGATGTCGCCACGATTGAGCGTAAGCGTGGGGCCACGTCGATCCGAACCGAGAACGGGCAGCTGGCCGTCTATATCTTCGTTGACATAGCAGGGCGCGATCTGGGCGGTTATGTGGCCGATGCGCAGGCGGCAGTGGCGGCTTCGATCACCCTGCCGCAGGGCTATTCTTTGGGATGGAGCGGTCAGTTCGAATATCTGGAACGCGCCAAACAGCGACTTGCTATCGTGGTGCCGTTGACCTTGGCGTTGATCTTTTTGCTGCTTTACCTCAACTTCCGCCGCCTGACCGAGACTTTGATCGTCATGCTGTCACTGCCCTTCGCGCTCGTCGGGGGGATCTGGCTGATGTGGTTCATGGGGTTCAACATGTCCGTCGCAGTTGCCGTGGGGTTCATTGCGCTTGCGGGCGTCGCGGCAGAGACGGGTGTCATCATGCTGATCTATCTCGATCAAGCCCTCTCCGAGGCCAAGGACCGCGCCAAGGGCCGCCCGCTTACACAAGAGGAGCTATATGCCGCGATTATGGTCGGCGCCGTGGACCGCGTACGCCCCAAGATGATGACCGTCGTGGCGATCATGGCAGGCTTGATGCCCATTTTGTGGGCGCATGGAACCGGCTCCGAGATCATGCAGCGGATCGCCGTGCCGATGATTGGTGGCATGGTGTCATCGACCTTGCTCACGCTGATCGTGATCCCTGCGGTTTACGCGGTCATCAAGGGGTGGGGGCTTGAGCGAAAATAGGGCCCGGTCGAGCAGGGCAATGAAGCGCGTACGATGTCGTCATGACGCGCCTTAGATTTGTAGAGCTTTTGCTTGGGGATTTTGGGCGGCGCCGCCCTAGAGCGGCGTCCGAGATTGGATGGCTTTTAACCGCATCTGGATAAGACGGAGAGGTTTCGATCAGTCTGTTCTCATATCCATTGGCGTCGTGCCAAACTGGTTCTTAAAGGCGCGTGTCATGGAACTTGCGTTTTCGTAGCCGCACCGCGCGGCAATCTCAACGATGGACAGATTGGTGCTTTCGACCAAGCTTCTGACAGCGATCAGGCGCCTATGTCTGTAGACCTGACCGGGCGTTGCATTCAAACTGCGTGCGAACCGTCTTTGCAGGCTTTTCAGTGAACACCCAAGGTGACGCGCGATAAGCGGGATAGGCACAGGCGTCTCAATATTCTGGTCCATTAGGACAAGAGCACGAGACACGAGTTTTGAGCGCACGGGTATGTTGTCTGCGTTCCCGAACGGCTGATTGGTTTGATGCAGAAAAAGGCTTGCGACATCGAGACGTATGATTTCGCCGCAGTGCTGCCCGATCAGGGTAAGGACCAGGTCAAAGGACGCCATGGCCCCCCCGCAGGTGATCCGGTTGCCATCTATCACAAACCGCTCTTGCCGTGCATCTACCTGCGTGAACGTCTCTGAAAAGCTTTCAAAAAGATGCCCATGGATTGTCGCCGGCCTGCCGTTCAACTGCCCCGCCGCCGCCAGCAGCCACGACCCCATATCGAGCCCAACCAGACATTTGGCGTTTGCGAAAAGGGCCCTCAGCGCGGTCAGGACCTGGCTGCTACAGAGTGCGAGGTGGCCATAGCTGGCTGTCACCATAAGATAATCACACGTCGGTCTGCTTGCTGTGGCCATTTCAGTTTGAACCAATATCCCACTCGAAGACCGCACAAGGCCTCCTTCAAGCGAAAGCAGGCGCCATTGATAGGGCATCTGACCGGTAATGGTGTTTGCGGCGCGAAACGGCTCCAGCGTGTTGGCCAGACAATGATTGGAGAACCCATCAAAAAGCAGCACGTCGATTGTTACAGTATCAAAGGGCGATTTTGTCTTTTCATGCATGTTTATGTCTAGCACTGCACACCTCGACTGATCAATCCGTGTAGTTTCGTATAAAATCTGAGAGGAAATTAAGATGCCCCTGCACATGACCCGTGATGTTTTTATCACCTGCGCCGTGACCGGATCTGGCAGCAGCCAGGATCGCTCACCCCATGTTCCACGCAGCCCGGAACAGATTGCCAATTCGGCCATCGCCGCCGCCAAGGCCGGAGCAGCGATTGTGCATTGCCACGTACGCGATTCTGAAACGGGCGTTCCCTCACGTGATCCGAAACTCTACCGCGAAGTGACTGACCGCATCCGCGATGCAGATGTCGATGTGGTCTTGAACCTCACAGCAGGCATGGGCGGCGACATAGTATTTGGCCCGCCATCCGCCCCACTGCCGCTGAATGACGCCACTGATATGGTCAGCGCCGAAGAACGGCTGGCGCATATCGAAGACTGCCTGCCCGAAATTTGCACCCTCGATTGCGGCACGATGAACTTTGCCGAAGCTGATTATGTGATGACGAACACGCCCGGCATGCTGACGACGATGGGCGCGCGCATGGAAGCGCTTGGCGTGAAGCCAGAGATCGAGGCCTTTGACACGGGCCACCTTTGGTATGCGAAACAACTGGTTAAGGATGGTGTATTGTCGTCGCCCGCGCTGGTGCAACTGTGCATGGGCATTCCGTGGGGCGCACCCAATGACCTGAACACCTTTATGGCGATGGTCAACAATGTCCCTGCCGACTGGAACTGGTCCGCGTTTTCGATTGGCCGTGACGAGATGCCTTATGTGGCCGCATCTGTTTTGGCAGGCGGGCATGTGCGCGTCGGGCTAGAGGATAACCTGTGGCTTGGCAAAGGCGAGCTCGCCACGAACGAAGCGCTTGTTTCGCGTGCGGTGTCGATCATCGAAAACATGGGGGCAACCGTCATGGGCCCCGATGCCGTGCGCCAAAAACTTGGCCTGACAAAGCAGGCTCCACGATGACCAAAACAGCAGCAATCATCGGCGGTGGAGTCATTGGTGGCGGTTGGGCCGCGCGGTTTGCATTGTCTGGATGGGACGTCGCGATTTTCGACCCTGATGCCGAAGCCGAACGCAAAATCAGTGAAGTCATGGCGAACGCGCGACGATCCTTGCCGGCCTTGTCCGAGGTCGCGTTGCCGCCCGAGGGGCAGGTCAAAATCGTCCCCACAATTGCCGAAGCCGTTGCAGGCGCAGACTGGATTCAAGAAAGCGCGCCGGAACGCCTGGAGATGAAGCACAAGGTCTTCAACGATATCCAGTCCTATTGCCACAAAGACGCGCTTATTGGGTCTTCGACGTCAGGGTTCAAACCGTCCGAGCTTCAGCAGGGGGCGTTGCGCCCAAACCAGATTTTCGTCGCGCACCCGTTCAATCCTGTCTATCTGTTGCCGCTTATCGAACTGGTCGGTGACGATGCCACGACCACGCGCGCGCATACGGTGCTCGCTGAAATCGGCATGAAACCACTGAAGGTGCGCAAGGAAATAGACGCACATGTTGCCGATCGCTTTCTCGAAGCGGTCTGGCGCGAGGCGCTTTGGCTGATCAAGGACGGGATCGCCACAACCGAAGAAATTGATGACGCGATCCGGTTTGGCTTTGGCTTGCGTTGGGGGCAGATGGGTTTGTTCGAAACCTACCGCGTTGCGGGCGGCGAGGCCGGGATGGCCCACTTCATCGAACAGTTCGGGCCTTGCCTGCAATGGCCCTGGACCAAATTAATGGATGTGCCTGAACTAACCGACGAATTGGTGCAGATGATCGCCAGTCAATCGGATGAACAATCAGGTGCACATACGATCCGCGAGCTTGAACGCATTCGCGACGACAATCTGGTGTCGATGATGCGATCCCTGAAAGGCCGCGATTGGGGTGCAGGTGCGTTGTTGAATGCGCATGACGCCCGCCTTGAAGCCAAAGCTGATCCTGACTTTACCAAACCCATCATCAGTGTCGCCCGCGCCATTCCAATCGATTGGACGGATTACAACGGCCACATGAACGAAAGCCGCTATGGGCAGCTGTGGTCGGATGCAGCCGACGCACTTATGCGCATGATCGGGGCCGATGCGGCCTACATTGAATCGGGCCTCAGTTATTTTACCGCAGATACCCACACCAAGTTCCGCAATGAATGCCATGCAGGCGACAACGTAACAGTTGTCACAACCATTCTTGAGGGTGCAGGTAAAAAGCTGCGGCTGTTCCATGAATTGAAAAATACCGATGGCGATGTCGTGGCGACCTGCAACCAGTTCCTGCTGCACGTCAGTCTGGAAACCCGCAAATCCTGCGACCCAGCGGCGCATATCGGCGACAAGCTCGCATCCATCATCGCGGCCCAAGCCGCCCTGCCCAAGCCGGAGTTGACCTGATGCATTTTGGATTGACCGAAGAACAAGAGATGATCGTTTCCACCGTGCGGTCCTTTGTCGAAAACGAAATCTACCCCCACGAGGCCGAGGTAGAGCGCACTGGCGAAGTCCCCCATGACGTCGCGCAGGCGATCAAACAAAAGACTATCGATCTTGGGTTTTATGCCTGCAACTTCCCCGAAAGCGTTGGCGGGGCTGGCCTCTCGCATCTAGAATTTGCGCTGGTTGAACGCGAGCTGGGCCGCGGCTCTATGGCGTTGAACCACTTCTTTGGGCGGCCGCAGAATATCTTGATGGCCTGCAAGGACGATCAGATTGAACGCTATCTGACCCCCGCCATTCGCGGCGAAAAGATGGATGCGCTGGCCATGACCGAACCCGATGCAGGGTCCGATGTCCGCGGCATGAAATGCACAGCCAAACGCGATGGCGGTGACTGGGTTCTGAACGGAACCAAGCATTTCATCTCTGGCGCGGATCATGCGGATTTCTTGATCGTCTTTGTGGCAACCGGCGAAGACGACACGCCGCGCGGCCCCAAAAAACGCATCACGACCTTCCTGGTCGACCGCGGCACCCCCGGATTCACCATCCGCGACGGCTACAAATCCGTCTCGCACCGCGGCTACAAGAACATGATCCTCGAATTTGACAACTGCCGCCTGCCGGATGCTCAGGTTCTTGGCGAGGTTGATGGTGGCTTTGCGGTGATGAACGAATGGCTTTATGCCACGCGGATCACGGTCGCCACGATGTCTGTAGGGCGAGCACGCCGTTGTTTTGACATGGCGTTGAACTACGCGGCTGAACGCAAACAGTTTGGTCAGCAGATTGGCAAATATCAGGGCATCAGCTTTCAGCTTGCCGACATGATTACCGAAATCGATGCGGCCGAGCACCTGACATTGGCAGCGGCGTGGCGGTTGGATCAAGGCCTGCCTGCAAACCGCGAAATCGCCAGTGCAAAACTTTATGCGTCTGAAATGCTGGCACGGGTTACGGATGCCACGCTGCAGATATTCGGCGGCATGGGATTGATGGACGATTTCCCCATTGAACGCTTCTGGCGTGATGCGCGGGTCGAACGGATTTGGGATGGGACGTCTGAAATCCAGCGCCACATCATCAGCCGCGATCTATTGCGCCCCCTTGGCGCATAGGACCACGGGTATGAGTGATCTTGAACGTCTCCTCCGACCGCGATCCATTGCCGTGGTCGGAGGCGGTGCATGGTGTGAAGCCGTCATCGAGCAGAACCAGAAAATTGGTTTTAAGGGCCATATTTGGCCCGTACATCCCCAAAAGGACATTGTCGGTGGTTTGCCAGCCTTCAAAACGCTTGCTGATTTACCGAAGGCACCGGATGCGACATTTATCGGAGTGAACCGTAACGCAACCATCGGTCTGATCGGCGAATTGAACCAGATGGGTGCAGGGGGCGCGGTATGTTTTGCCAGCGGGTTCAAAGAAACAGCCGACGGTGCGGATTTGCACGACCAATTGCTGGCCGCAGCAGGGGGAATGCCCATTCTGGGGCCGAATTGCTACGGGGTTCTGAATGCCGTGGATCGGGTGGCGCTTTGGCCGGATCAACATGGGCTGGTGCCCGTTGAACGCGGCGTGGCGATCCTTGCGCAGTCGTCCAATATCGCGATTAATCTCACTATGCAGCAACGCGGACTGCCGATTGCCTATACCATCACTGCGGGCAATCAGGCCCAACAAGGGCTTGCCAGTATCGCCCAAACTGTCATCCGCGACGACCGCGTGACGGCGCTTGGGCTTTATATCGAAAGCTTTGGTGACATCGCGGCGTTTGAGGAATTGGCACGGCTGTCGCGCGCGCTCGGCAAACCGATTGTGGCGTTGAAGGTGGGGCGTTCGCAGGAATCGCAACTGGCAACCATTTCGCACACCGCGTCGCTCGCAGGTAGCAGCGCGGGGTCGGATGCGGTACTGGCACGGCTTGGCATTGCGCGGGTCGGCTCCCCCGCCGCACTGCTTGAAACGTTGAAGCTGTTTCATTGCCATGGCCGCCTGTCCGGGGCGCGAATTGCTTCCTTAAGTTGTTCAGGTGGCGAGGCGAGCGTTATGGCGGATACCTCCGCGCAATATGGGCTTACGTTTCCACCGCTGACATCTGATCAAGTAGATACACTTTCGCAGCACCTCAGTTCACTGGTCAATCTGGCAAACCCTCTGGATTACCACACGCAAATCTGGCGTGATAAGGCGGCCATGACGGCGGTGTTCGCGGCCATGACAGGCGATGATATCGATCTGACGCTTGTGGTGCTTGATTTCCCACGCTTGGACAGCTGCACCGCTGATGACTGGATGATCGCGATCGAGGCGATCGAGGACGCGGCCCGACAAACGGGTCACCCATTTGGCGTGGTTGGGTCGATCGTCGAAAACCTTCCCGAAGCGATTGCAAAACGCCTGCTTGGTGCGGGGATTGTGCCGCTGTGCGACTTTGGCGCGACGTGTGAAGCAATCAGCGCAGCGCGCATACCAAATAGCCAAGATCACCAGCCCCTGCTACCTGCCCCTAGCTTCGCAACCACCACCACGGCCACCGAAGGCGATGCCAAACGGGCCCTTGCGGCATACGGCTTGGATATCCCTAAAAGCCGTGCAGGCATCGCCTTTGCAGATGTGATCGCTTGCGCCCAAAAGATCGGTTTTCCTGTGGTCTTGAAGGGTGAAGGGGTTGCCCATAAAACCGAAGCCGGCGCGGTAAAGCTGAACCTGACAGACGCCGAGCAAGTCGGCGCGGCGGCGCAGGCGATGCAGGCCGGAACCTTCCTTGTCGAAGAAATGATCACCGGCACCGTCGCCGAACTTTTGCTGGGCGTCGTCGCGGACCCCGCTCACGGGTTTGTCCTGACGTTGGCCGCGGGCGGTACGCTGACGGAAATTCTGGAGGACGGTCAATCTTTGCTGCTGCCCACGACGGATGCCGATATTCGCCACGCTTTGGGGCAGGTAAGAATAACCCCCCTGCTGATTGGCTATCGCGGTGGCGAGGCAGCGAACATAGACGCCATTGTTGACGCGGTCCTAAAGCTGCAAGACTTCGTCAGCGACCACGCCGACGAGATTGCCGAAATCGAAATCAATCCCCTCATCTGTACAAAAGACCGCGCGATGATCGCCGATACGCTTTTGGTGAAAGGAACAACATGACAAGCCCCGTTAAAACGCGCCGCGAAGGTGCCGTACTTGAAATCACTCTGGATCGCCCAAAGGCCAATGCCATTGATCTGCAAACCAGCCGTATCTTGGGCGATACCTTTGCCGCCTTTCGCGATGACCCTGATTTGCGCGTTGCGATTATCACAGGGGAAGGGTCGAAATTTTTCTGCCCGGGTTGGGATTTGAAAGCCGCCGCTGATGGGGACGCGGTTGATGGCAATTACGGTGTTGGCGGCTTTGGTGGCCTGCAGGAATTGCGCGACATGAACAAGCCGGTGATCGCTGCGGTAAACGGTATTTGCTGTGGCGGCGGGCTCGAATTAGCCCTGTCAGCTGACATTATTCTGGCGGCTGATCACGCAAGTTTTGCCTTGCCCGAAATCACGTCAGGCACGGTGGCTGATGCTGCATCGATCAAATTACCAAAGCGCATTCCATACCACATCGCAATGGAGATGCTGTTTGCGGGCCGCTGGCTGGACGCCGAAGAAGCTCACCGCTGGGGGTTTGTAAACCACATCCACGCGGCGGATGATCTGATGACGCAGGCGTGGGATATGGCACGCATTCTCGCGTCGGGTCCGCCGCTGGTCTATGCCGCGATCAAAGAAATCGTGCGCGATGCCGAGGATAGCAAATTTCAGGATGCCATGAACCGGGTCACCAAGCGCCAGCTCAAGACTGTCGATGTCCTTTACGGGTCCGAGGATAACGCCGAAGGCGCGCGCGCCTTCGCAGAAAAGCGGGATCCGATTTGGAAAGGTCGCTGATTTAGCGGCTCAAATGGCGTTGGCTGACACCAGCGCCGTTTGAGCCGGATCAGGATCCACTGAGCCTTCGGGACAAGCTGTGACCGAAAGGTGCGGGGGGCTAGTGCTCCCGCGCCACGTCGACGGCCCACGCGACAAACGATCGAGCTGCCTCTTTCATCGCCCCGGTTTTGGACGAAGAAATAAAATAGGCCGTTCCGAAATCTTTGTCGCCACCGGGCCACGACGCAAATGTGCCGTCACTCACATGCTCTGACGTGATGGACTTCCAACCCAGCATTAACCCGCGGCCATCCAGCGTTGCCTGCACGGCCTGAATGTAATTGTCGAACACCTCTCCCTCGGGCTTGAATGTTTCACCCGACGCCCTGAGGTAGTCCGACCATCCAAGCCAGTGCTGCGCCGTTGAGCGCACATCAATGAGCCACGCTTCCGACAAGCCACCCTCTTTCAGCGCCCGTTCAATCACATCCGGCCGGCCCACCGGACAAATCCGTTCGTCAAAAAGCTTGATGGTCTCGCCCTCCTGCCAATCCCCGGTGCCGTAGCGCAGCGCGATATCGATGCCGCGCGAGAGCACAGGGCGGTCAAGGGGCGGGGCCTGAACATTGACCGTGATCGACGGATGCTTGGCATAGAAATCCGGCAGGCGCGGCATGAGCCAGTAGGTCGCCATACCTATCGTGCAAGCTAACGTGACGTGGCGGTCGTTGTTGCTGTTTTCGGCGCGGATGTCGGCGATGGTGTCTTCGATCAAGGCCAAACCGTTTCGCGTGGCGCGGGCCAGCCTTTCGCCGGCTTCGGTGGGCCGCGCAGGTTTTGTGCTGCGATCCATAAGGGCGGCCCCGACGTCGTCTTCCAACAAACGAATTGCGCGCGTGATTGCGGGGGGGGAAACATTCAAACGCGCCGCCGCCTTATGCATGGAGCCCAAGCGGCACACCAGTTCAAGGGTTTCAAGCGCATGGAAAAACGATCGATCAGCCATAAGTTAACCCCTTCGTTAACTTATATTCCGCTTTTTCTGGCTTTTTCAAGCGATCCGTTTGGGCGAAGGTCTATGAAACATGTCACCTTGCACAAGGATCACACCATGAACATCCAAACCTCACCCAAAACGCATGTTTTATTAGAAGAAAACGGCCTGCGTATCGCACTGTCAAACGCTGAGATGGCCTATTTCAACTACTACTGGCTGCGCGATAATTGTCCTACATCCTTCAGTAGCGTCACGCGTGAGCGGACGTTTGATATCTTTCATTTAGACCTTCCTCCGCGGGCCCGTGCAGCTCAGCTCGAAAACGAGAATTTGGTGATCACATGGGCTGATGAAGACCACGTGACGCGCATGCCGCTGACAACGCTGGAGACATATGCAAATGGCACAGGACGGCCCGACCCCGCCGATTTGCCACGCAAACCGTGGTTCGGAGATCACTTGGCAGATGTGACCCGTTTCACCCTTGATGAGTTAAAGACAGATCGAACCAAGCGGACGGCGTGGCTTGAGGCGATGATCGTTGAAGGCATTTCTATCGTGACCCAGATGCCGGATACAGATGCAGCGCTTACGGATCTTGCGAATTTGGCGGGGACCGTGCGCCCAACTTTCTTTGGGGACTATTTTGACGTGCGAACGCATATCAAACCGACCAACAGCGCCTATACCGCTGCGGCCCTTGAGCTGCACACGGATGTCCCCGCAGAAGAGGCCGCGCCCGGCATTCAATATCTGCACATGCGCGCCAACAGCGTAGAAGGGGGTTTGAATCTGTTTGGCGACGGGGTTGCAGCGGCCAATGATTTCCGCGACATCGACCCGGAGGGCTTCAAGCTCTTGTCGGAAATCAATGTCCCGTTTTACTGCGAGCATGATGACTATGACATGCGCAGTCATCAGCGCGTTATTGAACTTGACCAGAATGGCGCGGTGTCCGGTCTGACAATCAGCCAGCATATGCTAGATCTGATAGACCTACCGCAGGAGGTGTTGGACACCTATTACCCCGCTTTCTGTCGGTTCGGAAAGCTGTTGCAGGATGATAAATACATCATGAAATTTACGCTCCAAGCGACGGAGTGTATCGTATTTGACAACCACCGTATTGTGCATGGACGTGCTGCCTATTCCGCGACAAGCGGTGAACGCTATCTACGCGGAACATATACAGACAGGGCAGAAATGCGGTCAACGTACCGGTCACTTGTCGCCGAAGGGCGGTTTAAATCATGAATGTGCAGTCAGAAATTGATACAACAGCGGCCCTACGTGCAGACCTCGCCGCTGCATTTCGTCTATGCCACCAAATGGGATGGAGCGAATCCGTCGGCAACCATTTCAGCGCGGCTGTGTCCGATGACGGGCGTCAATTTCTACTGAATCCATGCTGGCAGCATTTCGCAACGATTGATCCTGATGACCTACTGTTGCTGGATGTGGATGATGACCAGACGATGTTGGGCGACAATGCACCGGACCCATCCGCATGGGCCGTGCACGGGACGCTACACCGCGAGATCCCCGCCGCGCGCGTCATCCTGCATTGCCATTCGCCCTATGCGACGGCCTTGGCCAGCCTGAAGGATCCCACATTGCTACCGATTGATAACAACACTGCGCGATTTTGGGGCAGGGTCGGGTATGATCTGGAATTTGGCGGTATCTCTGACAGCGCAGAGGAAGGAGCCCACCTAGCGCAAGCGATGGGGAACAACACTGTTCTGGTCATGCGAAATCACGGCATCACAGTGACCGGCCCCACAGTCGCGGAGGCGTTCGAGGACCTCTATTTTTTCGAGAAAGCCGCCCAAACCCAGATACTCGCTCTCTCATCTGGGGAACCTTTGGCGGTGCTGAGCGATACTGTCGCAGAGGCCACAGCGGAAGGCTGGAAAGCCTATCGTGGTATGGCCCAACGTCATTTCGAATATCTTAAATCAACGCTTTGACGATCTGTTCGCCAGGGTGCCAAGCGATCGCGAGGCGTGCCGGCTATAGGGATAGGCCGTGCCGGACGCGACGAACATGACGTGGTCTGTGGATATCATCGCGGTCTTCTCGGTAAGGGTTGCGCATTCTGGCATAAATGTCCGAAGCAACACGTTCTTCTGGGCGTGAGAGGAACCCAATGTTAGCCCAATTGTAAAGCGGCTTAGGACGTCGCAGCATCGTTTCTAGGCCGCGGGGGTTGCAACAGATTAACTCTCAGGCCACTGGCGGTGAAAATCGTCTATATGAACGTCGTGCTGGTGGTTCTCGGTACCATAGCGTCGCAAATGAGGATGATCGGGAGGCAGATCAGGGTGCCTATGAATGAGGTTGTCTGGCGCAGCAGTTGGCCAAAACTGCAAGGCAGCTACGATGCCGAACGCAGCTAAAACACCCAGCACCAGCAGCGCTGGAACAGTCCCGAATGCGGTCATGAGCCAACCTGCCAGCGGATACGTCAGCAGCCAGCAGGCATGAGAAAGTGCAAATTGCGCTGCAAATACCGCGGGCCGATCTTCTGGATGGGCCGAGCGGCTCAGGAGACGGCCCGATGGGGTCAAAACCGCAGAATTGCCCAGCCCGATGACCAGCCAGATCGCCAGCAGCAGGGGCCAAGATAGTCCGAAGCCTATGATGCCGGCTGCGATCCCAAACAGCGCCAGCACCATCAGCCAAGCACCGGTTAGCATCACGGGTCTGTCTGGAAACCGGTCCAACACTCTGGGCAGAACCAGCGCCGCGATCATGCTGCCAGCCCCGAAGGCGAACATCGACCAAGCCAGTGCCGTATTATCAAGCCCCAGCTGCCCCCGCACCAGCACGACCGAGTTCACCAGAACCATCGCGCCCGCCGACGACACCGCGAGGTTTAGCCCCAGCAGCCCGCGCAGCCGCGGCGTTGCGAGGTAGATCCGGAGACCGCGCGTCGTGCGGTCATAAACTCCGCGCGGATTTGTCGCTTTGGGGTCGGGCAGAACGACCGTCACCACCAGCAACGCTGAGGCCGCGAAACCTATAGCCGTCCCAAGAAACAGGGTGTTGTAGCTCATCACCGTCAGCAGCACAGCGGCCAGCGCGGGCGAGATGATGTTCTCAAGATCATAGGCCAAACGGGACAAGGACAGCGCTCTGGTATAGCGCGCCTCATCCGGCAGCACGTCAGGGATGGTTGCCTGAAAGGTCGGCGTGAACGCGGCAGAGGCCGATTGCAGGAAGAAGATCAGGATATAGATCTGCCAAACCTCGGTCACGAAGGGGAGTGCCAAGGCCACCGCCGCCCGAACAAGGTCCAACGTCACCAGCAAAGCGCGGCGTGGTAAACGTTCTGCATAGGCTCCGGCAATGGGCGCGATACAGACATATGTCACCATTTTGATCGTAAAGACGGTACCAAGCACCATTGCCGCCCGATCCCCGGCCAGATCGTAGGCCATAAGGCCAAGTGCCATTGTCGCCAAGCCAGTGCCCAAAAGCGCGACAACTTGGGCGAGGTAGAGGTGTCTGTAGGTCCGATCCGATAGAACAGCCAGCATAATGCCCTCAGAGGTAGCGGGTGATGGTCTTGAGCTCTGCGCGGTCACTTTCGGAGCCATCGACTTCAAGACAATGGTCAATGTGGTCATGGATCAACACGCGCTTGGCGTTGGTCACGGCCTTTTCAACGGCCTGCAGCTGCTGCGCCACGTCAACGCAGGGTTTGCCCGCTTCCAACATCGCGATCACCGCACGCAGATGCCCATCGGCACGTTTCAGCCGGGCGATGAGGGCGGGATGACTTGCATGAGTGTGGGTGTCTGACATACTAGGACCGTATCCCCCTAGGGGGGATAGAGCAAGACGGCAAAGAGCGCCGCATTTTGGACGAGAGGGCGGACAGGGCTGATGATTTTTTTACGGACAACTGGGCAAGCCGCGTTTGCGATGCTTCTCTGTGTGGCCGTGCTTGTCTGGTCCGTGGTGCCGACGTCCTCCCATGTTCCTGCGGTGCTGGATGTTCTTCAAGAACATGAGCAGTTGATTGCGGACCACGGGCATTCTCACGGGATGGAAGAAGACCTTGCGTGGGCCATGCACGGGCACAGCCACGACCGTGCGGACCATGATCATAGCCAAGCCGTCGTGCTTGGCCGCGCCTTGGCCGCGCAACCCGTCGACGTCTTCAGGGCTGCATGGCGGCTCAGTGCCACATCTGCAAATATCTCAAGGGTCTACCTGATCGAACGTCCGCCGCGCGTGTGATTGGCCGCGCCCCTACAGGCGCTCCCTTTTATCACAAACCACATACGCGGAGTTCAATCCATGAACACAGTCCCACGGGGCTGGACCGATTTTGGCGCACGCCGGATCGCGATCCTGTCTCTTGTCACAATTACCTTGCTCATCCAGAGCGCAAGCTATGCCTTGGCGCATAATGTCACGCCCGGGGATGCGGGCTATATTCAGGAGATCTGGGGGGTGAACATCATTCCCTTCATGTATCTCGGTGCGAAACACATGGTGACGGGCTACGACCACATCCTGTTTTTGTTCGGCGTCGTCTTCTTCCTCTACAAGATGAAAGACGTTGGCATCTATGTCAGTATCTTTGCGTTCGGGCATTCGACCACGATGCTGGCCGGCGTCTGGTTCGGCTGGGGCATCAATGCCTATATCGTTGATGCCATCATTGGTCTGTCGGTCGTCTACAAGGCGCTCGACAATCTTGGTGCCTATCAGCGCTGGTTTGGTGTGCAGCCCAATACCAAGATCGCAACGCTGATCTTTGGCTTCTTCCACGGCACCGGTCTGGCCACCAAACTCCTCGATTACGAGATCGCCCCCGACGGCCTTTTGGCCAACCTTCTGGCGTTCAATGTGGGCGTTGAGTTGGGCCAGCTGATGGCGCTTGCCGTCATCCTTATTGTCATGGGCTTTTGGCGGAAATCACCCAACTTCTTCCGCCAAGCCTACACAGCAAACGTCATCATGATGGCTATGGGGTTCATCCTCATGGGCCTTCAAATCACCGGCTATTTCGTAGCCGCGTAAGTAAATAGGAGAACCAAATGTTCAACGCAGAAAAACCAAGCCTCAATGAATTGCCCACCTCCGCGCAGCTCATCCGCTCCACCGCCATTGCTGCGGTCAGTGCTGTCGCGATCCTTGTGACCGTGGTGTTGCCCGCGGAATACGACATCGACCCCACCGGAATCGGCGGCATGCTCGGTCTGGCCGAAATGGGCGAGATCAAGAGCCAGCTTGCGGCAGAGGCCGAAGCGGACAGTATCAAGGCACTGGAAGAGCAGGGCGCGCTTGTGACCCAAGAGCAATCCAGCCTGATGAACGACATCTTCAACGTCTTCGTCGGGGCCGCCCATGCCGAAGAAGTCGCATCCGAGCCCGCCGAAGAATGGCGTGATGAGATCACCTTCACGCTGCCTTCCGGCGAGTCTGCCGAGTGGAAGTTGGTGATGGAGGAAGGCCAGACCGCTGAATTCGTCATGCTGGTCGAGGGTGGCCGGGTGAACTTTGACCTGCACGGTCATGGGTCGGGCCAATCCGAGACCTACGAAAAAGGCCGCGGCTCGACCGGTGAAGAGGGCGAAATCACTGCCGGATTTGCGGGTCAGCACGGTTGGTTCTGGCGCAATCGTGACAAGACTGCCGTCACGGTGACCGTGCGCGTTCGCGGTGAGTATGCCGAGTTCAAAGACGCCAGCTAAAACCTCTGACTGCCAGCGCAAGAAGATCATGCGCTGGCAGTCGTATCTTAGCCGACGCCCTTTTGCATCACCGTGAGCGGCAGCCAAATAAAAAATCAAGGAAGCGACGCATCGAAACCCGTCGGCCAAACGCCAAAGCAAACGTGCAGCCTTCAAAAAGATTGCCTCGACTTACTGCGGCTGAGGACGTCAGATACAGCCCGAATGACACTCGATGGAAAGAGCAAAATGCCCGAAGTTGCCCATACAGCCCACGATATGATCGCAGGTATGACCCCAACACTGACACCGGGCGTTTTCGTGTTTATCACAACGGATGACCCCGCATGCTTCAATGCACTCTCATCCCAAGCGATATCGACGTTCAAGGAAGCCGAAGGGATGTCGTTGCTTGTTCCTGCCGACGTAGCTGAAGAAGCCGGTTTCGATGCGGCGCACCCCATGCGGTGCATAACACTTAATGTGTATTCCTCTCTGGAAGGGGTCGGGCTTACGGCCGCCGTATCAAACGCATTGGGGGAGGCCGGCATTCCCTGCAACATGATCGCCGCGTACCATCACGACCATGTGTTTGTACCGTCGGACAAGGCTTCAAAGGCGATGGACGTCTTGGCGCGCCTTCAATCTCAAGCCAAATAACGCCACTGCTTCGCCTGCCACGGTCCGCCCGAGATCGCCACTCCGATCTTACCCATGTGCGACTTTTCCAGGAATGCCAATTGCGCCGCGTGCAGATCGCGCAGCGGATAGGTTTCGGCGACCACTGGGGGGATCTCGCCCGCTTTGGCCATCTTCGCGCGGGTAGTCGACGAAAGCTCACTTCGTGCAGCGGCGAAAGCCATAGGTGGGGTGCCTTCGCGGGAGAGCGAAACCGCTTAAGAAATCGAAGTTTTCCTCGGCGCGACGCTGCTTTATTGCACGACCCGCAAGATCGCGCTCAGCAATGAAGGGCGCAGTTTCTATGCGTGTGTGACCGACGTGCTGAAAGCGGATTGATTGAACTCAACGCGCTGTCACTGGAACCGGTGGGTGCCTGAGGGTGTCGATGCCTGCGTTCATGTCGTCCTCATCGCTATCGACGGTCATCGCCAAGTTCGCACACCTTCATCCGCAGGTCGCCCTGTCGTTGGCCTTCTCGGATCAAAAGATAGACCCTATCAACGATGGTTTTGATGTGAACATTCGCGTTGGTTGGCTCGAAGTGGACAGCGTGGACACCCTCTACCATTTTGCCTGCCTCGGAATAACGTAGGTTCACTCATCAGGCTTCGGTTGAACCCCGCAGGACGCTTAACATGCGCCTGCATTGGGCACCGGGACGAGAAGGGTCACACGATCCGGATTCATTTCTGCGATCACGATGGTTCCATCGTTTTGAACAGCTAAACCATGCCCATAGGTCGAAAAGGTGCGACAGCGTCCAACCAACTGGCCATCTGGGGCATAGGCAGACAGCCGGGGGGTCTGGTCAGTGACGAGCAGGAGGCCATTGGGAGACAAAGCGAGCGCCATTGGTTTGTAAAGGCCTTCGATTTGACCCAGCCATGTGCCCTCGGGGTCAAACAGTTGTACACGGTTGTTTTCACGGTCTGCCACGCACAGCCTGCCTTGACTGTCGAACAATAGACTATGCGGCGTCGAGAATGCGCCTGCCTCAGTCCCGGGGCGTCCAAAGGTCTTGAGGTGGCGCATGTCTGGACCAAAGATATGAACCGTGCTGTTTCCATATCCGTCAGCGACATAATAGCGCCCATCCGGACCACGCGTGCAATCACAGGGATGATTGAAAGGCCGACCCAAGCCGGGATGCTCGCCGCAGTCCTTTCGGGCAGTTTCCCGCATACGCTCGTCAAACAGCACGATCTTGTGGCCGTCCATATCCGTCGCAGCTAATTGCCCTGCGCCAATCGCCCGCAGGCCGTGACCGCATACGAAATGGGGTAGGTCTGCGCTTTCGCCAAGTAAGGTGCCGTCCAATCCAAGCATGACCAGTTCGGGCGCTTGCCGTCTGAGGACCACGATCCTGTCGCCCAACGCCGCGACATCAGAGATACCTGACAGCATTGGACTGCTGACATGGGTCACGCGGTAGCGATGCGGACCTAAGGCCACATAGGCAGAGGGCCGCTCGGCCGTTTCGCTCATGGCGCACCCTGTAACGTTTCAGCCATATTGAGCAACATAGCATCCCGACCCGCAGCGGCGGTTAACATCAGGCCGGCACCGGGATGGCTGGCGATCGGCATACTGACCGAACAGCCGTCGATAACATTCGCAAGGCTGGTGTTGCGGAGCGCGAGCAGATTGATGCGGTCATAGGTGGCATCGTCGCGCAGATCATCAAGCTTTGGTGGCATGATGGCCACGCTTGGCAGGGCTACTGGCGTGTCACTGAACAGGCGCGCGGCCCGTGCGATCAGGGCTTCGCGCGCGGCTATTGTGCGGGCAAAATCGATAGCGGTGACACCATCGGCGCGTGCCATACGCGAGGCCACACGCGGATCAAGCGTTTCGCGGGCCGTGTCGAAATGGGCTCCGTGATGGGCGCGGGATTCCACTGCTGAAAAATGCCAAACGGGCAGGGCACGATAGTCATCGAAGAAATCCAGTGTCTGTCGACGTACGCTGACTCCGGATACCTGAAGCGCATCAAGAGCGGCCTCGAAGGCGTCTGCAACCTCGGCGTCCAAATCGTCCATACCGAAGTTTTCCGGCACGATGACAGCGCGCGGTGTGGCAGAGGGAGAAAGAGGACGGTCGCGCAGTACGTTCAGCACGGGACGAAGCAGCCCCACGTCTCGCGTCAGCACGCCTACGCTATCAAGCGAATGCGATAGCGGCACAGCCCCCTCGCGGGAGATCGTCTGCGCCGTTGCTTTAAACCCGAATAGCCCGCAAAAAGCGGCCGGAATACGTGCGGAGCCGCCCGTATCTGTGCCAAGCGCGATATCTGCCATACCCCGTGCCACGGCAGAGGCACCGCCCGAGGTCGACCCGCCCGCGATACAGCCTTCCCGCAACGGGGTGAGGGGGGTGCCGTAGTGTGGGTTCAGACCGAGGCCAGAGTAAGCAAACTCGGTCATATTGGCGTGACCGATGAGCCCCGCCCCGGCGTTGCGTAACCGAGAGACCGCGACGGCGTCCTTGGCGGCGGGCGCGATGCCCTTACGTACCAATGATCCTGCATGGGCGACTTGGCCACGCACGTCGAACAGGTCTTTGACCGCCACATTCAGCCCTGACAGCGGTCCTTCGCCTTCGACCGGATCATCGAAGGTGCGGGTGAAATCGGGCGCGGCTGCGCGGGTACGGGCTGCGTCGAGTAGGGATTGGGAAATATGTGTCATCAAGTTGTCCTTCAAATCGTTCGCTCTACAAGCCATGTCGCGATGCCGGGGAATGCCGTCAGCAGGATCACGGCCAGCACCAAGATCATAAAATAGGGGACGATCATGCGGGTAATCTCAAAGATCGACTTGCCCGTCAGGTTCTGGATCACGAAAAGATTGAATCCCAGCGGCGGCGTGATCTGCGCCATCTCGACGACGATGATCAGATAGATACCACACCAAACCGGATCGATCCCCACGGCTGCCACGGCGGGCATGACAACCGAGGTCGTCAGCACCACGATAGAAATCCCGTCAAGAAAACAACCAAGGAGAACGAAGAATACGGTGAGCACCGCAATCAACCCCGGTGCGCCCAACCCGCTGGCAGAGATAATTTCCGCCAGTTGCCCGGGCAGACCGGAAAAGCTCATCGCCGAAGTCAGGAAGGCTGCGCCAAGCAGGATCAACCCGATCATGGCAGAGGTCCGGGTGGCACCCAGCAATGAGGATATGAAAGTCTCGGCGTTCAGTGAACGCCCAAAAGCCGCGATAATCAGTGCGCCGGCGACGCCGATGGCGGCCGCTTCGGTTGCGGTGGCCACGCCAGCATAGATCGACCCGATGACCCCGATAATTAACCCGACCACCGGCAACAACATCCGCAGGCGGCGCAGACGTTCAGCCAACGGCATGCGTGGTTCGGGGGCAGGAACGCCGTCGGGGTTCATCTTTGCCCAGATTGCGATATAGCCCGAAAACAGCGCCATGAGCATGAGCCCCGGAATCACGCCCGCGATAAACAGGCGGTTCACGGACACTTGGGCCGCGACACCATAGACGATCATCACGATGGACGGCGGGATCAAGAGGCCAAGCGTACCCGATCCGGCCAAGGAGCCAATGGCCAGCCGGTCGGCATAGCCGCGCGATTTTAGCTCGGGCAGGGAAATGCGGCCCACTGTAGCGGTGGTGGCCGCCGATGATCCCGACACAGCGGCAAATATCCCGCAGCCCACAACGTTCACATGCGCCAAACCGCCGGGCAGTCGACCGACCCAAGGGGCGAGGCCGGAAAACAGGTCTTCGGCCAGACGTGTACGATAGAGAATTTCACCCATCCAGATGAACAGCGGCAACGCTGTCAGCGTCCAGCTGGCGGAATGGGCCCACATGGTGGTACCGAGGATCGCATCGACCGGCGTTGAGGTGAACATCATGAAGATGACCACGCCCGACGCCATGAGCGCTACGCCAACCCAAACCCCCAGCCCCAAAAGCAAAAGCAAGGTAACGACCAGAACGGCCGATTGCAGAAAAATATCCATGATTACTCGCCCCGACCTTGTTCGTTGGTATCATCGCTTTCGACTGGCAACCCAAGGATCAGGCGCAGCGTACGTTCGGCAAAAGCCAGTGCAAAAAGCACCGAACCCAGCACCATTGCAGATTGTGGCAACCAAAGCGGGACAGCGACTACGCCTTGGCTGACTTCGTTATAGGTCCAGCTTTCTTGGACGTAGCCAAAGATCGCCCAAGCGACCCAGCCCATCATCGCGGTGGCAAAGGCTGCCGCCAGAATATCAGCGATTTGACCCAGTCCATCCGGCATCAGCTGCCGCAGTGATGTGACGCGAATATGATCACCCCGTATCAACGTGGCAGGTAGGGCAAGGAAGATCGACGCACTGAGCCCCCATGCCGCGAAATCATCGGCCGACGGGATTTGGCTTCCCATCAATCGAAGGCCAATCTGCGACAAGATCAAGACCGCGATCCCCAGCAGGGACAGCGCGGCCAAGGCTCCGCAAAAATTGAAAAGATGGCGGGTCAGCATCATGGCGGCGGGCTCCGGATAAAGAGAGGGGGCAGGGTGCGGACACCCCTACCTGTTTGCAAAATAGGCCCGGGCGTTTGACTGCCCGGGCCTGCTAGGATCAGTTCAAAGCATCGACGATCTTCTGACCGTCTTCGCCCGCTTGTTCCAGCCATTCCGCACGCATTGTCGCGGCAATAGTTTCAAAGTCGCTGGCCAGCCCTTCGGGCGTCGGCAGGACGTTCATACCATTGTCTGCCATTGTGTCGGTTGCTTCGCCGGTGGCCACTTCGGCCATTTCAAAGCCACGGGTTTCCGCGAGATCAGCCGCTTCCTGCAGCGCGGTTTTCACTTCTTCCGACAAGCCGTCGTAGGCACCTTTGTTCACGATCACCATGTTCTTGGGCAGGAAGGCCTGAACGTCATAGTAATGCGAGACGAAATCCCACGCTTGGCTGTCTACACCCGTCGAAGGCGACGTGATCATGCCGTTGATGACACCGGTCGAGAAAGCTTGGCTGATTTCAGCGGTGGCAATGGTGGCCGGAACGGCGCCCAAAAGCTCGGCCAGACGCGCGGTCGACGGGTTATAGGCGCGGAATTTGACACCCTCGAAGGAGGATGCGTCGGTCACCTCTTGGTTCATGTAAACGCCCTGTGGAGGCCAAGGTGCGGCGAACAACAAGACAAGCCCGTCTTCTGCCAGCTTTTCTTCGTAGATAGGACGGGACGCCTCCCAAAGGGTGCGGGCCTCGTCGAATGTCGTCGCCAGAAGCGGCACAGCGTCAGCAGAGTAAACAGCGTCTTCGTTGCCAAGCGCCGAAATCAGGACTTCGCCAATGGGAACGATACCGCGCTGGACGCCGCGCTTTAGTTCCGGGCGCTTGAGCAGTACCGAATTCGACACAACGTCAATTTCCAGTGCGCCATCCGACAGGCGGGCCACATCATCGGCGAAGGCGCGGATGTTCTTGGTCAGATAATTTCCATCTGGCGCGTCAGCTGACATTTTCCAGGTTTCGGCATGTGCCAGACCGGCTGTGAGGGCTGCGATCGCAGTACCTATGAGAAGGTGTTTCATATGAGGTATCTCCTTGTTGGGTGGTTTGTTGTCCCTGTCCTGTCGTGTTCGCAGAACAGGGTAGATGTCTCAGTCTTCAAGTGCGGGCAGGTCATTTTCGTCCAGTGACCACATCAGGCGGAAGGTTTCGGCCTCGCGCACTGCACCACCGAGCTTTTCGGTCAATTGGCGCAGGGTCGCTTCGGCAATCGGCTCCGAGGTTACATCCACGGCGATGCAGGGTGCCAGCACGCGCCCCTCGGTGGTCTCAGACGGCAGCGGGGTAGAAAGGGTTTCGTCGGGGATCATGTGGTGCACACGCAGCACGCCTTCTTCGGCCATCAACTCGCTCAGCACTTCGCCAACGGCAGTGGTATCCATTGCATCCGGCACCAGTTCAATCAGAACCAGCGCACCGCCCCAGCCAAAGCCGCCCTCTTGGGCGACATGCATCACCCGACGGCGCGTGTTGGACATCCGCCCGAAGTTGGTAATCGACCACTGGGTCTGTTTGGTAAAGGCCCTACGGTAAACATCAGAGGTAAAGTCGGCGAGGCTGGTGGCGCGGTATAGCGCAAGGTAGCGGCGTGCAGAGCCCGATACCGCACGATAGCGCCGTGCACCAGTGAAGCCGGGAATGCGAACGCGTTCTTCCATATGTTCACGGTCATACCACTGATTGAAATCGGCCTCGTGATCGGGGTCGATATCGCTCCAGACGAAAAGCTGTGCCTGATCTGTCGTACGGATATTGCTCATTATGCATCCTAATCCCTGGACAAAGCCATCTCGTCACGTGGCGGGGCACGGCCCACCTCCGTTGATCTGCGGTCAAGCTCTGTCGATTGTTGTTGCGCCACAGTCGCCAAGATTGGGTCTATGGGCAAACGGGATTATTCAGGGGGGGGTGATAGGGTTTTCCGATCATACCATTTCTGGCTGCATCAAGTTTGTTGTTGATGGCGCTCTGCGCAGGCCCGCGCCAGCTCGGCAATTGCCTTGTAAGTTGCCACATCGGAGCTTCGCCGCCAGATGCAATACAAGGGCAGAGGCGGTAGTTTCGCATCAACATCAAGCTCGTAAATGCCCGGCCCCGCCAAATCGCAGGCCAGTGGCAAGGTCGCAATCCCAAGTCCGCGCTGTGTCAGTCGGGCAATCGCTGCCATCGAGGTGATACAATGCACAATCGAAGGGCGCAGACCGCGGTCGCTAAAAAGCGCAAGAACATTGGCGTGAGGCCGCGAATTGCGGGTAAATGTGATCAGCGGGCTGGTGACAACATCGGCGAGGGACAGTTTTTCGTGGCGCATCCCCTCAGGGCCGAACCAGCCCATAGCCAGCGGCGGCAAATCCGCGCTGACACAGGTTTCATCGTGACGATCCTCTGTCGTCAGCAACATATCCAAAGCACCGCGTTCAAAGGCAGTGGCGATGTTTGGTGTGGGCTCGACCGTCAGTTCTAGCTCCAGTCGGGGATAGCTGCGCGCCACCTCTTCGATCAGGTCACACAGCCAGGTATGCACGACCGAAGATACCAGCCCCAGACGCACCCGACCCGCAGCGGTGGTAGGATCGGACAGGGTGTTACGCAAATTACGTTCCGTCGCCAGCATGTCCTGCGCTTTGTCGAGGATCATTGCCCCAGCCACCGTGATCCGTGTCGCGTGGAATTCACGGTCAAACAGATCTACCTGAAGGTCCGTCTCCAGAGACGAAATCCGGCTGGACACCGTTGCTTGGCTGACATTCAACTGCTCAGCTGCCGCCCGGAAACTTCCCAAGTTGGCGACCGTGACAAAAGTTTCTAAAAAGCGCGTGTTCACTAAGACCCTCGATTATATTGTATGGTCGCGAAGGACGAGCGTAGGGCAAACCAACGTTAAAGTCACCTGTCCGCAAGTAGCAGTGGCATAAACTGCGTGTTGCTTGGCACCAATGGCGGATGTGTTGAAAACACTTTCATACAGCGCGATCGGGCCAAATTTGGCATTTCGCAGAAAGCGGCCGCTTGGCCATCGACCCGTTCTTTTAGTCGCGCAGACGCAGCAAATGAAGGCTGTGAGCCCATTGTTCCAAATGCAGTGCAGTCTACGAATGTCAGCTTTTGAATTAACTGTCCGACGAGTTGGCTTCGCTCTCAAACCGGGCTTTGCGAAGTCGGGCTGTCTTCTGATGACGTACTTCTGCCTCGTCCTGAGTAATACGCCGCATAATGCGCGTGGTCTTATCCAGTGACGTTTCTTTCGGGGAAGTGTCGGAGCTAAAGACGGTCGTTTTAAGCAGTTTGGCCATGATGGGTCTCCTTGAATATTTGTGTAGCGATGTCGTGACGTAGCCAACCGGCCGGTCGTTGCTCTGGCCGCAGAACCGGACGGCTTTGCGGCTAAGTGCTTTTGACAGATGAAGTGGGAAGAACGGTTATGCTGGTTCAGGTACGACCAGAACCGGACAAAGTGCCGATCTTGTAACCTTGCGGGCGACCGAGGTGTCGAGAAACGTTTCGAGCCAAGATCGGTTTGGGGAACCGACAACGATCAGATCGGCGTCAAACTCATCGGCATAAGCGACGATGACCTCCTCGATCTGGCCGCTACGTACCTCGATATCGGTTTCGACACTTGATCCGCAGGCGATCTTTAGCTCTTCAAGCTGATCGCGGCGATCTTCGATGATTTGCGCATCGTCACTCGCGGAAAAGGGAACTGCGGTGACCATTGGTCCTGCCGCCGCCAGGCCCGCCCCGTGGAACGCGGACGGGGCAACATTGAGCAAAGCGACCTTGCCGCTCATACTCTCGGCCATATCAAAGGCGACGCCGACAATTTCGTAGTTGAGGTTCTGATCAACTGTTGTGACGACCATGATGCGTTGGAAGCGCGCTGATAGGACGTTTGTAGTCTCTACGCCTTCGACATCTTTGACGTTTTGGAGATGAACAAGTGCAGACTGTAAATCCGCTGCGTTGCAGGATGGCGTCGATCTGGCCATGCCTTCAGACGTCGCTTCCAGCTTTCGACCGGCATCGTCAGCCATCGATTTAAGAATTTTCACCTTGTCATCGTGGCCGAGCCTCACGTCGCTTAGGACATGATCCGGTGTTTCAAAGTAGCGCGAGGGGTTCGATATTCTTACTTTCGCATAACTGGTCATGGTGCACTTTCTTTACTGCGATTGAAAAGCAATCGGCAATAAGTGCCTGAATGATGTGGGTTGCGACCACCCTGTTCGGGTTAGTCTATTTGGACCCTGCCGGCGGCTTGGACATCATATTCCAGCACTCGCTTCAAACCCAGTTTCATGCAGGTTTTCTCAGTCCATCTGTTTATTCATACAAGAAACAAAGGGAAAAATCAATGTCAGTGGCCGATAGCAATCGTCTGCTTCTCGATTCCGCACTGAATGCGTGACTGAGCACGCTCAGCAAAACGTGCAGGTCCAACGACTGACAGCTTCCAGCCCATATTGATTTCATTCTGCGTTGCGGCAATGTGCCGAGGCAGTCAGTTTGAATGGACAGTAACGTGACGAAGATCAAAGAACGCACCTTTGGTGTCGTTGGTTTGGGCAACTTCGGAAGCTCTGTTGCGAAGGAATTGCAACGTTTTGGCAACCACGTCATCGGCATCGACATCTCCGAAACGCGCGTTGCCAGCCCTGCAGATACCCTGTCGCAAGCCATGATCGTAGATGCGCGCGATGATGCTGCACTGCGCGATGCGGGCTTTGGTGACTGTGACACCGCCGTGGTTGCGATGGGCTCGGATCTGGAGGCCAGTATCCTGTCGGCGATGAACCTCAAGCTCGTGGGCGTTCAGGTTGTGTGGGCCAAGGCCACGACCAGAACCCATCACCGGATCTTAAAAAAGCTCGGTGTGGACAGGATCGTGCATCCAGAGGTCGAGATCGGTCAACATATCGCGCAAATTCTGCACAATCCGCTTTTGCGGGATTATGTCAGCCTTGGGAACGGTTACCATGTAGTGAATTTTCGCATCCCCGAGGGCCTTGAGGGCCGGCGCCTGACCGAATTGCCGCATGGGAAAACCTATAATCTGCGCTGCATCGGCGTCATGCGGGGGAGCGAGTTCATCGGTCAGGATGGTGACGAATGTCAATTGCAACGCGATGATCTTCTTTTACTGTTGGGCCAGCGGAAAGACCTGCACAGCTTTGCGGCCAGCCTTTGACCATGGCGACGTCGTTTCGGACGCTCTTCAGGCGGAAAAAAACCTTGGGGATGCCGCCGCCAGCGCTTTTGTCGCTTTATTACATGGCGTTTATCATTCTGGGCGCGGTCCTGCTGTGGATGCCGATCTCGCATCACGGTGACATAGGTCTGGGCGAAGCGCTATTCACCTCGACATCTGCGGTAACCGTCACAGGGCTGGTGCTCTTTGATACCGGGGCGACTTTCACAGGCTTTGGTCAAGCAGTCATTGCGACGCTGATCCAGCTTGGCGGTCTCGGCCTCATGACCTTTGCGGTACTGTTGCTGGGCGCGCTTGGCATCCCCATTGGCATGCCGCAACGGCTGATCCTGCGCGAGGACCTGAACCAGACATCGCTGTCGAACCTGTCTTATATCGCCCGGATGATCCTGATTATTGCCGTTGCCTGTGAGGCTGTGGGTGCTGCCCTCCTGGCCTTGGTCTTTGTCCCCGAATTTGGCTGGGCAGGGCTGTGGCAAGCGGTTTTCCACTCGATCTCAGCCTTTAACAATGCCGGATTTGCCCTGCATCCCGACAGTCTTTCGCAATGGGTCGGAAACCCGATTGTCAATTTGGTGATCCCTGCGCTTTTCATTCTCGGCGGGCTTGGGTTTATCGTGGTCGGCGACGTGTACCGTACGCGGAATTGGCGAAAACTGACCCTGCATTCTAAGCTGATGCTTGTGGGCACCGCACTTCTGATCACTTGGGGCAGTGTCATGTTCGGCCTGCTGGAATGGCAAAACCCCGAAACGCTCGGCCCCCTAAATGTTGTTGAAAAACTGTGGGCAAGTTGGTTTCAAGGCACCACGCCGCGCACCGCCGGCTTTAACACAATCAATACCGGCGGGATGCATGATAGCACGTCTTTGTTGACCATGACGCTGATGCTGGTGGGCGGCGGTAGTACCTCCACGGCGGGTGGTATCAAGGTTACGACGCTCTGCGTCCTGCTGCTTGCGACGATCGCATTCTTCCGGCGTCAAACCACCTTGCATGCTTTCGGTCGGTCCTTGGGGCTGGACGAAGTTATGAAGGTCTTGGCACTCACCACCATTTCGATGCTGCTCATCCTGACAGGGGTTTTCGTGATGACGATCAACCATGACGGTCAGTTCACTGACATTGCCTTTGAAGTTACATCCGCTTTTGGAACGGTCGGCCTGTCGCGGGGAATTACCAGCGAGTTGGATGGCATCGGGCGCGGCATCATCATGACGATCATGTTTGTGGGCCGGGTCGGGCCACTGGCGATCGGCTTCTTCTTCGCCACGAGGAGCGTTCCGAAGGTGAAGTATCCGGCGGGACAGATCTATCTGGGGTGAGGCAGTAACCGCTTGATCTATGAAAGCTCTTCCAAGATTGGCACTGTCTTCATATGGGTCTCTACGGCTGATCTGACTTCATCGCTCATCGGCAAGTTTGGCGCTTCTGCATCCCAATGCTCCCGAAAAAGCTGAACGGTCTCTTTAGCCGCATCAATCGCCATCTTTTTCGGTATGGCCGCTTTCACCGCGAGATGTGACAGCTCATCCAACGAGAACGCCGAGAAAACTTTTGCGCGGCTGATCTTCATGTTGGTCGCATCGCCCGGAATGTAGGGAACGGTCGCCACAAAGTCGTAAGCCGGTGCCAGCGATACATGCCGCCTGTCCGGATAGATCAACGACCAGTTCTTCATGTGCATATCAGCGTTGCCGATCAGCATGTTAAAGGTCAGACGCCGGACATATTCGATGATGTCCGCATCATTCCCTTCAGCGGCGATCACCTGAGCGATGTTCCGGAATGTGCCATTGCCGTACTTGTCCTCGGGATAGAGCCCATAGACCTGTGCGAAATCCTCGATATGCACGCGCGATCCGTCGGAGAGCCGGTCAAAGCGCTCAATCACAAAGGCATGTTTGCCGATCTTATCGATGCCTTCGGGCAGGTTCTTGATTGCATCTACACTGACCAGATCAATGGCAGGCACGTTCATCCCGATAAGGCTAGCCAGCTTCATCATCGATGAATTCATTTTCAGGGACACCTGAGAATTCGCGAGAGGGAAGCTTGACGATCCAAGAGCCCCCGACGCCAGAGGCGGGGATGGTCAGTCCGCCGCTTGCTTCCATCACGGCGGAAAACTTCAGCTGAACACCTGCCAGCGAGAAGCGCAGCGCGTTTTCGCGGTGATTATCGCCATGGTTGCCGGCACCCCCGGCAGCATCCGGCGGCCATGCTTCACCATCGGAAGGGGTTATTGTGATTGCGCCAGGCAAGTCACGGCCAAGTGCCCAAAGTAGATAGAATTCACGTTCGGGATTTACGCCCGCTTGTTCAGCCAGATATTTGCGCAGATGACCTTCGGGTAGAAGATTTGAGAAAAAAGGCATGACGCGCTTTTGATAGGGCCTGAAGTCCGTATAAAGCTCCCCGAATTCTTCCTTGAAGGCGAGGCCGAGGATCGGCCTGTCAGGGTTTTCGATGTACGCGTCAGTGAAGGCGAAGAAGGTGCGATCGCCGCCGACATTGGTGAGTGTGCCGATCGGCTTGCCATACAGGTTCACGTCGAGAACGGAGAGACTATTCATCGCTATCTCCATCAAGGCGATAGGCCGGACGCGGCGCGCGCGCGTGATCCTCGTGAGCCATCCCCTGCGCCAGCGTGTTGCGCAAACTATTCATGTGCTTTTCCGCCTCTTGCAGTGCTGCCACGCCACCCGCGCCAGCTACGGCCTTGAGGGCCTCATGGATGCTGCGCAATGTATCAGTATTCCGGATCAAGTTTCCAAACTGTCGGATCTCTCGAAACTGCCGCTGCAGGTTTTCGACGGCGGGACTATCGATCTTGAGCGACTGGATATGCTCAAGCTGCTTGGCAAGCCGTGCAATCTCTTTGTGCACTTCCGGCGTGACCTTCGGCGCGTCGCTTACGCTACGGGTGATCGTTCTGACGGCGGGCGCTGCCTTGCGCGGCACAAGCGCCAGTTCCAGATCGAGTGCGTTGGCGATGGCGGTCAGGCTCGAGACGGTGAGATTGACCGCGCCGCTCTCGATCTTGGAGATGTGCGACTGCGGCACGCCTGCACGGGCACCCAACGCGCGCTGGCTAAGCCCTTTATTCTCGCGCGCAGCCTTCAGTGTCGCCGCTAACTTCTCGCTCTCATAGTTCATATTGATATATTCCTAGACATCAAACAAACCTGTTGATCTGCTTTGATGTATCATGTGAGGCGTGGGTCATCAAGTTATGATCTATTACAGCGTATACATATACGGCCATGATATATTTTGATATATCAGTATGCGACCAGCCAAGCCAAGAGGCCCCCTGCGAGCGATTGAGCAAAGATACACTTGTCGTTCCAGCGCCTCCACCGGTTGTACAGCGTCTTGTCTGGGCACTACAAAACGCGCCGATCATCGACGCGTGGCCTGCCGTGGGACTTTTGGGGCACCTTATATTTCATCTCGTCTTCGGACGTTAGCAACGGTCTGACCAATTTTAAGGTAACGGTTGGCTGCCCCCCGAAAGGCCGTTCTTCGATGCAATAAGTCGAAGTTATATTTAATCTGCACAACAGATGGGCACCTGCGTCTCTTACGCTTAGTTTTTGCGCTGACTGGGCCGGCTGCCCCGGCCTCATAAGATGGGCGAGATTGATCTTATACCGTTCATCGCGGATCAAAGCGGATGAATGAAAACCTGCGCATTCTGGTAGTAGAACCAAACCCCGACCGCGTTCGTGATATCGTGGATGCGTTGCGTGAGGCGGGCTGGTCCGACGTGAAAGCCCTGTCGCAGATTTCGGAATTGAACCGGACGGTCAGGGAATTTGCACCTGATATTGTCCTCATAGATCTTGCCAACCCCGACCGCGATACGCTTGAACATATCTCCTACGCGACCGAGACGACGAAGCGGGCGGTCGCGCTGTTTGTGGATCAGACAGATGAAAACCTGACCCAGGCCGCGCTGAATGCAGGGGTGAGCGCCTATGTGGTGGATGGCCTCCAGATGGACCGGATCAAGCCCGTGCTGCAAACCGCGATCGCGCGCTTCAAAATGATGCGTCAGATCCACTCGGAACTGAGTGCGGCCAAGCAGGCGCTGGAGGATCGCAAGACGATAGACCGCGCAAAGGGGATCCTGATGCGCCAGCGTGGCATGCCCGAGGATGAGGCCTATAAACTGTTGCGCACGACCGCGATGAGCCAGAACCGCAAGGTCATCGACGTGGCGCATGCATTGGTGACGGCAGCGGATCTATTGTCATGAGCGAGCTTGTTCTGAACTGCGGCTATGTTCCGCTAGTTGACTGCGCGCCGCTGGTGATTGCCGAAGAACTGGGATTTGCCGCCGAGCAGGGGCTCGCGCTCAATCTACTGCGCCAGCCTTCATGGTCTGCGCTGCGCGATATGCTGGCCTTGGGACATCTGGACGCGGCGCAGATGCTGTCACCGATGCCCGTGGCCATGACCATCGGGATGGGCGGATTGCCCGCGCGCGTGGATGCCCTGATGGTATTGTCTGTAAACGGCACCGTCTTTGGCGTGTCGAACGCCGTCGCTTCCGAGTTGGGTGATGTGCGATTTGGGGACACCACCGCGTTGCTGGCGGGCCTGAGCGCGCGCGGCGGCAAGCCGTTGCGCGTGGGTATCCCCTTCCACTATTCTATGCACCGGCTGCTGCTATCCTATTGGGCAGCCCAAGCGCCCGACCTGCAGATCGAGGAAGTCACCGTGCCGCCAATGCGAATGGCGGACGCCGTGTCGGACGGATTTGTCGATGCCTTTTGGGTCGGCGAGCCGTGGGGCGGCGTGGCCGTGCAGAATAACGTTGCCCAGCTGATGATGGCAGGCCGCGATGTTTGGCAATTCGCGCCGGAGAAGGTGCTTGCCGCGCGCCATGACTGGGCGTCGCAGAACGCAGACAGTGTGCGTCGCCTGATGCGGGCGGTATACCAGGCCTCTGCTTGGCTTGATGCGCCGGGAAACAAACCGCTGGCCGTAGAGATACTGGGCCGCAGTGAACACCTAAGTATGTCGCCCGATCTGATTGATCCGGCCCTGACGGGGCATATTGTGCCGAAGACGGACGCCCCACCGATTATTGTAGACCGGTTCTTGCAGTTCAACCGCCATGCCGCGTCTTTCCCGTGGCGCAGTCAGGCCGCATGGATCGCGCATCAGTTGGGCGCAGACGCCGAAGGCATTGAGAAAGCCAAAGCCTGCTTCCGCTCAGACCTCTACCGTCAGAATCTATCCGACATCGGGGCCGATATGCCCGAAGCGTCCGAGAAAGAAGAGGGGGCGCTGATGTCTTCAACCGCTGTTGCGTCCATCCGGGGGCAGATGATTCTTTCTCCCGATGCCTTCTTTGACGGCAAAACGTTTGATTTCGCTGCAGCTGCACGCTGAATTATTAAGCGGGTTCTGCATAGGCGTTTGAATATGCGCCGCAATGCAGAAAATTCATTGCGCAAAGCCTCGCGTCTGCGCCACCCTTGATACCAAGGGACAACGTTGTCCGACCTACACCGCTGACCAATGCTGGTCGCACATCTCTCAAGAGCAATGCCGCTCGTACGGAACACGGATTTTCTTCCCCGTGAACCATACGTGCGGCTTTTTTTGTTTCTGCCCTTCGGGGCAATGAAAGGACATGAGCCATGAAAAATACACTCGCACTCCTGCTCGCCTCGACAAGCCTGCTGGCGACGGCGGCTTCGGCCGATATGCTGGCGCTCGAGAAAGAGGAGTTGACGTTCGGCTTTATCAAGCTGACCGATATGGCACCTTTGGCCGTGGCCTATGAGCTGGGATATTTCGAGGACGAAGGGCTGTTTGTCACGCTTCAAGCGCAGGCCAACTGGAAAGTGCTTCTGGATGGTGTGATCGGCGGCCAGTTGGACGGCGCGCATATGTTGGCCGGTCAGCCGCTGGCCGCAACGATCGGCTATGGCACGAAGGCACATATCATCACGCCCTTTTCGATGGACCTTAACGGCAACGCCATCACCGTTTCTAATGACATCTGGGAAGACATGAAGCCGAACGTGCCCACGATGGACGATGGCCGTCCGCAGCATCCGATCAGCGCCAGCGCACTTGTGCCGGTGGTCGAAGGGTACAAGGACCGGGGCGAGCCGTTCAACATGGGCATGGTTTTTCCTGTTTCGACCCATAACTACGAGATCCGGTATTGGCTCGCGGCGGGCGGGCTGAAGCCCGGCTATTACAGCCCGCAGGATATCTCCGGCCAGATTGATGCGGATGTGCTGCTGTCTGTGACGCCACCGCCACAGATGCCTGCAACAATGGAAGCAGGCACGATTTCCGGCTACGCCGTGGGTGAGCCGTGGAACCAGCAGGCGGTTTTCAAGGGGATCGGCGTGCCGGTGATCACCGACTACGACATGTGGAAGAACAACCCCGAGAAGGTCTTTGGCATTACCGCAGAGTTTGCCGAAGAAAATCCCAACACCACGCTGGCCCTGACCAAGGCGCTGATCCGCGCGGCGATGTGGCTAGATGCCAACGACAACGCCAATCGCGAGGAAGCTGTTCAGATGCTGTCGCGCTCTGAGTATGTGGGTGCCGATGCCGAAGTGATCGCCAATTCCATGACCGGCTTTTTCGAGTTCGAGAAAGGCGATGTGCGCCCTGCGCCCGACTTCAACGTCTTCTTCCGCTACAATGCGACCTATCCATTCTACTCTGACGCTATCTGGTATCTGACCCAGATGCGCCGCTGGGGCCAGATCGACGAAACAAAGCCAGATGAATGGTATTTCGATACTGCCGCAGACGTGTATCGCCCCGACATCTACCTAAATGCCGCACGGTTGCTTGTTGATGAGGGCATGGCGGATGAAGCGGCGTTTCCTTGGGATAGCGACGGTTTCAAAGCGCCGACACCGGAAACTGATATCATCGACGGCGTCAGCTATGACGGGCGCGCACCCAACGCCTACATCGACAGCCTGCCTATCGGGCTGAAGTCCGGCCAAACGGTCGTTGACAGCAAGGTAGAAGGCTAAGCCCTCCCCCCTTGCTTTGCGGCAAGGGGATGACGCCACTTTCCTCAAAAGCAGCAGTTGGACACCCGATATGACCGCGATTGACACGAACACACTCGACATTGAGGCCCGCCGCGCACGGCGCTTTGCCCGCATCAACAAGGCCGACGCATGGTTAAATGTATTCGGCTTGTCTTGGATGACACCGATCTTGAAGGCTGCAGCGGGCGACAATCCCCGCACGCAGGCGGGCGAAATCTGGCGGCTTCTGGGCGTGCCGCTCCTGGCAATTGCTATCTTTCTGACACTTTGGGCAACCTTGGCCCCCAAGGTTCAAACGTCGCTCGGGGCGGTACCCGGACCCGCGCAAGTCTGGGAACAGGTCGGCGAACTGCACCAAGATGCTGTCCGCGAGGGCGAGCGTGAAGCTGCCTTTTACGATCGGCAGGATGCGCGCAACGCCGAGCATATCGCAAGCGGTAACGAAGACCGCTTCCGTGATCGCGCCTACACCGGCAAGCCAACCTACTACGACCAGATCTGGACCTCGATCAAAACAGTATTATTCGGTTTCCTCATTGCTTCGGCCGTAGCGATCCCCCTGGGCATCGCAGCGGGCCTGTCGGTAACGGCGAATGCGGCGCTGAACCCGCTGATCCAGATCTTTAAACCGGTTTCGCCGCTGGCATGGCTGCCGATCGTGACCATGATCGTCTCGGCAGTTTATAGCACCAATGACGGTATGTTCTCAAAGTCGTTCCTGATCTCGGCCATTACGGTCACGCTCTGCTCGCTTTGGCCCACGCTCATCAACACATCCCTTGGTGTCGCCAGCATCGACAAGGACCTTGTTAGCGTCAGCCGCGTGTTGAAGATGAACACCTATACCAAAATCACCAAACTGGTGCTGCCTTCAGCACTGCCGCTGATCTTTACCGGCTTGCGGCTGTCGCTCGGCGTGGGCTGGATGGTACTGATTGCGGCTGAAATGCTGGCGCAGAACCCCGGCCTTGGAAAATTCGTCTGGGACGAATTCCAGAACGGATCTTCGCAAAGCCTCGCGCGGATCATGGTCGCGGTGCTGACCATCGGCATCATCGGATTTTTGCTGGACCGTGTGATGTATGCGCTTCAGTCCATGTTCACCTTTTCGAACAACCGGTGATCCGCGCTCTGGTAGCGAAGCGATAGCGTAAAAGGAAAGAAATATGAGCATCCTGACATTCAAGAACGTCTCGAAAAGCTATGGCGAAACGCCGGTCCTCAAGGACGTCAACCTGAGCGTCGCAGAGGGTGAGTTTGTCGTCATCCTCGGGTTCTCGGGCACTGGCAAGACCACGCTGATCAACTTGATGGCCGGCTTGGAGCAGCCGACCTCGGGTACCGTGGCCTACAAGGGAGAGCCCATCACCGAACCGGGCCGTGAACGTGGTGTGATCTTTCAGAACTATTCGCTGATGCCATGGCTGACTGTGCAGGGGAATGTCGGGCTTGCCGCTGATACGATGTTTCCCGATCTGTCCAAGGAAGAGCGGGCGGCCAAGGTCGATCACTATGTCAACATGGTGGGCCTGTCCCATGCCGCCACGCGCCGCCCCGCGGAACTGTCCGGTGGCATGCGCCAGCGGGTCAATGTGGCGCGTGCGCTGGCGATGGACCCCGAAATGCTGCTGTTAGACGAGCCGCTGTCGGCGCTGGATGCCCTGACCCGTGCTAATCTGGCGGACGAGATCGAGGCGATCTGGGACAAGGACAAGAAGACCTGCGTGCTGATCACCAATGATGTCGACGAAGCGATCATTCTGGCCGACCGGATCATCGCGCTTAATCCAGACGGTACATTGGGGGATGAATTCAAAGTCGACATCGCGCGCCCTCGTGATCGGGTGGCGATGAACAACAACGCCGCCTTCAAGGCGCTGCGGGGACGGGTTACGACCTATCTGATGGATATCGGCATTGCTGCCAAAGTCGAAGAGACGCGCCGACTGCCCAATGTCACGCCGATCCATTCCGTGCCTGCAGCGGTTGCCAAGGCGCAGAATGGCGCGATCCAGGAAAAATTCCTGAATTTCTCGCAGCTCGACAAGGTTTACCCGACCCCGAAAGGGCCGCTGACCGTGGTCGAGAACTTTGATCTAAAGATCAACAGGGGTGAATTCATCTCGTTGATTGGGCATTCGGGATGCGGCAAGTCCACTGTGCTGACGATGGCCGCGGGGCTGAACCCGATCTCGAAAGGTGCGATCCGACTGGATGGGTGGAACGTCGAAGGCGCAGACCCTGAACGCGCCGTGGTTTTCCAGTCGCCCAACCTGTTCCCGTGGCTCTCGGCCAAGGAGAACGTCGCCATTGGTGTCGACAAGGTCTATCCCCGCGCGTCGCAGGCCGAGCGTCAGGATGTGGTGGAATACTACCTTGAACGCGTCGGGCTGGCTGACAGCATGAACAAGAATGCCGCCAGCCTGTCGAACGGGATGAAGCAGCGCGTGGGCATTGCGAGGGCCTTTGCGCTGTCGCCCAAACTTCTCTTGTTGGATGAACCTTTTGGCATGCTCGACAGTCTCACCCGCTGGGAATTGCAAGAAGTACTGATGGAAGTCTGGTCGCGTACCAAAGTGACGGCGATCTGCGTCACGCATGATGTAGACGAAGCAATTTTGCTGGCCGACCGCGTGGTGATGATGACCAACGGACCACAGGCCACCATCGGTAAGATCACGGATGTGAAGCTGCCGCGTCCGCGTACCCGCAAGGCCCTCCTCGAACACCCCGACTACTATGCCTATCGCCAGGAAGTGCTCGATTTTCTTGAGGAATACGAACACGGCGCGAAACCGAAACCCAAAGCAAAACCCATAGCAGCGGAGTGAGCGATATGACCCAGAAACTGATCGTCATCGGTGCAGGCATGGCCACGGGCCGCATGCTGGAGCATCTTTTTGACGCGGGCGCAGATTACGATGTGACACTGTTCAACGCAGAGCCTCGCGGGAACTACAACCGGATCATGCTGTCTCCGGTTTTGTCCGGTGACAAGACCTATGCAGAGATCGTGACCCATGATGACACATGGTACGCAGCGCAAGGCGTGACCTGTCGTTTTGGCGAACGCATCGCCACGATCGACCGTGCGGCCAAGACGGTGACCGCGCAAAATGGTGATGTGCTGCCGTATGACAAGCTGGTGTTCGGAACCGGGTCGAACCCGTTCATGATCCCGCTGCCGGGGCACGATCTTGAAGGGGTGATCGCCTACCGCGATCTGGAAGACACCACGCGCATGATGGATCTGGGGCCGGACAACAAATGTGTGGTCATCGGCGGTGGCCTACTGGGGCTAGAAGCCGCGGCAGGGATGGCCGCACGCGGTGTCGACGTCACTGTCGTGCATATCATGGGCCACCTGATGGAGCGACAGCTGGACGAGGCCGCGGGCTATCTGCTGCGCCGCGCGTTGATTGACAAGGGGATCACCGTCAAATGCGCGGCCAATTCAAAGGAAATTCTAGGCGAAAACGGCCACGTGCGTGCGTTGCTGCTGGACGACGGGACAGAGCTGCCTTGCGATCTGTTGGTCATGGCCGTCGGCATCCGCCCCAATGTGCAGTTGGCCCAAGATGCAGGGCTAGCGGTCGGCAAGGGGATCCATGTGGACGACCAGATGCTGACCTCAGACGCTGATGTGCTGGCAGTAGGTGAATGCGTCGAACATAACGGCGCGATCTTTGGTCTGGTGGCACCGCTCTACGACCAAGCCAAAGTTGCCGCGCAGACGCTGATGGGAGAGCAAGCGCAATTCGTGCAAAAGGAAATCTCGACCAAACTCAAGGTCACGGGCTGCGACCTGTTTAGCGCGGGCGATTTCGCCGACGGGGAAGGGCGCGAGGATATCGTGTTTCGCGATCCGGCGCGGGGTGTCTACCGCCGTTTGGTGATCGAAAACAACATTGTGCTGGGTGCGGTGATGTATGGCGACACCGCCGACAGCAACTGGTTCTTTGGCCTGATACGCGACAAGACCGATATCGCCGACATGCGCGATACACTGATCTTCGGACCCGCCTACCAGGGGGGGACCCCCCTGGACCCTTTAGCGGCTGTTGCAGCCTTACCGCGTGACGCGGAGATCTGTGGCTGCAACGGAATCTGTAAAGGACAAATCGAAGACGCCATCGCGGCGGGCGCCTCTGATCTGGGCGCGATCAAAGCCACGACAAAGGCCAGCGCGTCTTGCGGGACGTGCACCGGGCTGGTCGAACAGGTGTTGGCCGTCACCTTGGGGGATGAATTTGTCCTCCCCGCCGCGGCTTCGGTCTGTGGCTGTACTGATATGACCCACGAGGACGTCCGGCGCATGATCAAATCGCAGCGGCTGACGTCAATGCCTGCGGTCTGGCAAGAATGCGGCTGGAAGACGCCCGATGGGTGTCACGTCTGCCGGCCTGCGCTTAACTTCTATCTGCTAGCCGACTGGCCGCTGGAATATCGCGACGATCCGCAGTCGCGCTTTATCAACGAACGCAAACACGCCAACATCCAGAAGGACGGCACCTATAGCGTTGTGCCGCGTATGTGGGGCGGGATCACAACCCCGAAAGAACTGCGTGCCATTGCGGATGCTGCCGATAAATACATGGTCCCGACCGTCAAGGTCACAGGTGGCCAGCGGATCGACTTGCTGGGTGTAAAGGGCGAGGATCTGCCGGACATCTGGGCCGATCTGAATGCTGCGGGCATGGTTTCGGGGCATGCCTATTCAAAGGGGCTGCGTACTGTCAAAACCTGCGTCGGCACAGATCATTGCCGCTTTGGCACCCAAGACAGTACCGGTCTGGGCATCCAGCTTGAAAAAGAGCTGTGGGGCGCATGGACCCCGCATAAGTTGAAACTGGGTGTGTCGGGCTGCCCCCGCAACTGCGCCGAGGCGACCTGCAAGGACATTGGCGTTATCTGTGTCGACAGCGGTTATCAAATCAGCATCGGCGGGGCCGCAGGTATGGATGTCAGAGAGACCAAATTGCTGATGCAGGTCGCAACCGAGCATGAGGCCATCAACGTCATCAAAGCGATTACCCAGCTTTACCGCGAGAACGCCAAATACCTCGACCGGATTTACAGATGGATGGGCAAAGTGGGCATCGATTGGATCAAGGAGACCGTTGAATGCGACCGTAATGCCTTGGTCGAACGCTTTGAATTGAGCCAAGCGATCTACCGCAAAGACCCATGGGCAGAGCATGTTCAAACCAAGGCGGATCGCTATCGTCCTTTGACGCCACTTGCACTGGAGGCGGCAGAATGACCAACTGGATTGATATTGCCGCGCTTGAAGATGTCCCACAACGCGGCGCGCGGATGGTAAAGACGGCTCTGGGCTGTGTGGCGGTGTTTCGCACTGCCGAGGACGAAGTTTTTGCCCTCGATAATGCTTGCCCGCACAAGGCGGGCCCGCTGGCCGAAGGTATCGTTCACGGCAAATCGGTGACTTGTCCGTTGCACAACTGGGTGATCGCGCTGGATACAGGCGTAGCACAAGGCGCAGATGAGGGCCGTGTCGCGACCTATCCGGCGCGGGTAGAACAAGGCCGCATTCTGCTGGACAGCGCCGTGCTGCGTGCACGGGTGGCGGCATGACCCTGACGCGTACCGTGTGCCCCTATTGCGGTGTCGGCTGTGGTGTGCTCGCGGGCGCCGACGGCACGATCAAGGGCGATCCGGATCATCCGGCCAACTTCGGGCGGTTGTGTTCCAAAGGTGCCGCTTTAGGCGAAACCATCGATTTGGACGGCCGCCTTTTACACCCCAAGATCGGCGGCACCCAAGCTGATTGGGAAACGGCGCTTGATCTGGTGGCGCGAAAGTTCAGCGAAGCGATTGCCGAATACGGCCCCGACAGCGTGGCCATCTACGCCTCGGGTCAGATATTGACCGAAGATTACTACGTCGCCAATAAGATGATGAAGGGGTTCATCGGAGCCGCAAATATCGACACGAATTCACGTTTATGCATGGCGTCTTCGGTCGCGGGTCACAAGCGCGCTTTTGGCACAGATACGGTGTCTGGTACCTATGAAGATCTGGAAGAAGCCGATCTGATCGTACTCGTTGGGTCCAACCTCGCGTGGTGTCATCCGGTTTTGCACCAACGGATTGCCGCCGCGAAAGAGGCGCGGCCGGATATGCGCATCATTAATATTGATCCACGCCGGACGGCGACGACCGATCTGGCGGATGTGCATTTGCAAATCAGGCCCGATGGCGATGTTGCCTTGTTCAACGGGTTGTTGGCCTATCTCGCAGAGGCGGGAAAGGTCGACACGGCTTATTCTGAAAACCATGTGAACGGGCTTGACGCGGCGCTTGCGGCAGCGCAGGTCTGCGATCCTGCCGACAGCGGACTAAACGCGCAAGAGCTGGCTGAATTCTATTCACTTTGGGCAAATACACCCAAAGTCGTCACTGCCTATTCCCAAGGGGTCAATCAATCCGTCTGCGGCACCGACAAAGTGAATGCGATCCTGAATTGCCATCTTGCGACGGGCCGGATCGGCAAGCGGGGCACGGGGCCTTTCTCGCTCACCGGGCAGCCGAACGCCATGGGAGGGCGCGAGGTCGGCGGGCTGGCTAACATGTTGGCCAATCATCTTGAGCTTGGAAATGCCGCACATCGCGATGCCGTCCGCCATTTCTGGGAGAGCCCCACGATCTGCACAAGGCCGGGGCTAAAGGCTGTTGATATGTTTCAGGCCTGCGCCGATGGGCGGATCAAGGCGCTGTGGGTCATATCGACCAACCCTGCCGTGTCCTTGCCTGACGCGGACGGGGTCGCCGCGGCGATTGCGAACGTCCCTTTTGTCGTCGCCTCGGACATCATGGAACAGACCGATACCAATGATCTGGCCGATGTCCTTTTACCTGCAACGGGATGGGGCGAAAAAGACGGCACCGTAACCAATTCTGAGCGGCGGGTTTCGCGCCAGCGCGCCTTTCTCCCGGCACCGGGCAGTGCGCGCCCCGACTGGAAAATCATCAGCGACGTGGCCGCGCGTATGGGGTTCGCTGAGGCCTTTGCCTTTCAATCGCCTGCCGAAGTTTTCGCGGAATACGTGGCGCTTGATGCCGCAACCTCACAGTTTCCCCGCGACCTTGATCTGAGCATCTTTGCTGACGCGGATTATGCCAAGCTGATCCCGACCCAGTGGCCGCACAACGGCGCGCGGTTCTTTGCGGACGGGCAGTTCTATCACCCCGACGGCAAAGCGCAGATGTTCCCTGTCAAGGCACCCGCGCAGATCACGTCGCGCTTTACCCTCAACACGGGCCGCAATCGCGACCAGTGGCACACGATGATGCGGACCGGAAAATCGCCGCGTCTTGGGGCGCATCTGGCCGAGCCTTATGTCGAAATTCATCCCGCTGACGCTGCGACGCTGGGGGCGGAGCCCGGTGCGTTGATTGCCGTTCAAAACACCTATGGGCGCACCGTCTTGCGTGCTCTGATCACGCCGCGCGTGGCCAAGGGCCAGCTTTTCGCGCCGATCCACTGGACGCGCCAACGCTCCTCTGCCGGTACCATCAACAGTGTCGTCGCACCTATTACGGATCCGTTCTCGGGCCAGCCTGCGTCAAAATTTGGCGCAGTCTCTGCCGAAGTGTTCAAGGCCAAGTGGTACGGGTTTATTGCAAGCAACCGTGAACCAAAACCGCTGACCCCATACGCCGCCGTTGCGCGCACGCAGACTGGCTGGCAAGCGGAATTGGCGGGCAGCAAGGTGCCCGATGACTGGGAAGCCGAAGCCCGTCGTCTCTCTGGCCACTTCGGCGGGGATGTCTCGTTTCAGTCGGACCCGGCTACGGGTAGCATCCGCATCGCCATTGTGCAGGGCGGTCTGATCACTGCGCTGTTCTTTGCCGCCTCAACCCCTGTCGTTCTGTCTCGTACGGCGAGCATTGGCTTGATCGGTTCCAATACATCCCCGCTGGCTGCCCTTGCAGGTCGAAGCGCATCTGACCAGTCCGATCCGGGCGCTACGGTGTGCGCGTGCTTTAATGTGGGTCGAAATACTTTACTGGCGGCAGTTACAGGCGGCGCATCCACAGTCGCAGCATTAGGAGAGGTCACATGCGCGGGCACAAACTGCGGGTCGTGCAAGCCCGAGCTCGCAGCCCTGCTGGAACAGACCCCGCAACGGATGGCCGCAGAATGAGCCTCGCCCCCTATGTCCGGATCGTCGCACGCGGCAAAGGACGTGCGCGCGCAATGACCATGAACGAGGCGCAAGAGGCCATGACGGTGGTGTTGCAGGGCGATGCGGCCCCCGAAGCAGTGGGTGCCCTGTTGATGGTCATGCGTTTGCGCGGGGAAACACCGGAAGAGATCGCAGGCTTCACCGCTGCATTGCGCGCGCATGTGAAGAACAAATTGCCGAAAGCCGATCTTGACTGGCCGTCCTATGCCGCAGGCCGCAGTCGCGGTGTGCCCTTGTTCCTGCTGGCGGCTCGGCTGGTGGGGCAGGCGGGCTACAGCATTTCGATGCACGGATGGAATTCACACCAATCGGCCACTGCTTCGGTGCGCGAAGCGATTGATCTTGCGGGGCCTGACGTCACCTATACGCGGCTGGAGACGCTGAGCCCGCCTGCGTTTGACGTGCTGACCCTGCGCGATACTCTCGGTCTGCGATCATGTTTCAACACCGTTTTGCGGATGTGGAACCCGTCGGGGGCACAGGCGACGGTGCAAGGCGTGTTTCACCCTTCGTACCGCAGCCTTCAAGCCCAAGCCGCGCAGCTTTTGGGCCAGAAGGAGCTGAGCATTATCAAAGGGGGAGGTGGGGAATTCGAGCGCCATCCTTCCAAGGACATCGCTTTGTTCGGTCTGCGAGAGGGTGCACATATTCAACAGGCCGCGGCGCCGATCTTGGACGACACACGCCGCCTGCACGAAGCAGGTGACACAATCGACCTGCATGCCCTTTGGCACGGGCGGGCGGACAATCCCTTTGCCGTGGCCACGGTTACGGGCACAGCAGCACTTGCGCTTTGGACGCTCAAAGCGGTCCCGACACTTAGCCAAGCAGACCAAATGGCACGCAGCCTTTGGGATCAGCGACACCAGCCAAAGGATCAATCCGCATGAAGACATTTCCAATGTTCCTGCAAATGGCGGGTCGCCGCGTCGTTATCATGGGTGGGGGAGAGCAAGCCGCCCAGAAAACGCGTCTGATTCTGAAAACTGAGGCAACGGTCGAGATATGGGCACCCGCGGTTGATGCTGAACTGTCGGCCCTTGCCGCATCAGGCCGCGTGGCGCTTCATTCCGGTACCATCACACCCGAAAGCTTTTCAGGGACCGCGCTAGCCTTCATCGCTACCGGTTGTCCCGGTGCGGACATGGCACTGCACGCGCTGGCCAAAGAAGGTGGTGCGACCGTCAACGTCGTCGATCAACCCCAGCTTTGCGATGCAATCACCCCGTCGATCGTTGACCGTGATCCGGTGGTTGTGGCCATCGGTACTGAGGGAACAGCACCGGTGCTGGCGCGTCAAATCAAGACAAAACTCGAAGAAATGCTGGAGCCAGGGTTAGGTGATCTTGCCTTCCTTGCAGGCCGGTTGCGGACCAAAGCATCTGCGCGCCTTGGTCCACGCGCACGGCGCGATCTGTGGCGCTGGGTCTTTAACGACAGCCCGCGCTGGATGTTCACCAGCGGTGCTGAACGCGAGGCAGCCAAGCTGATCAAGTCGGCTATCGAGACGGGCGAATTCGGAGCAGCGAAGGGCGGCAGCGTCAGCCTTGTCGGCGCAGGACCCGGTGCCAAGGATCTGATCACCCTGCGCGGTGTGCAGCGCCTGCAAGAGGCGGATGTGATCTATTATGACCGTCTACTTGATCCCGAAATCCTCGAGCTGGCGCGACGCGATGCCGAGCGTATTTACGTTGGGAAGGCACCGGGTTGTCATAGCTGGCCGCAGGAAAAAATCACGCAGACCTTGGTGATGTCCGCCAAACGCGGCCAGCGTGTCGTGCGCCTTAAATGCGGTGATCCGGGGGTGTTCGGACGCAGCACAGAAGAAATTGATGCGCTCAAAGCCAACGGTATCGACTTCGAGATTGTCCCCGGTGTTACAGCCGCCTGTGCCGCAGCCGCGAGTAGCGGTGCAAGCCTGACAGATAGGGGGAAAATCGATACCTTGGTGTTGACGACCGGCCACCGCCAAGATGGCTACACGGTGCCTGAACCGGTCAGGGACATCAAGCCCGGCACATGTGTAGCACTTTACATGGCCGTGGGTGCTGCACCGCAGATTGTAAAGCACCTTGAGACAGCGCATCCGGGTGTTCATTTTGATACTCAAATCGTCGCGAAAGCGCAGCGCAAGGATCAGAAAATCCTCAGTTGTTCGCTTGGTGATCTTGAATCAACGCTAGTCTCCAATAAGGTCGCAGGCGAGGCAATGGTGTTCATCCGTTGGCCGCGCGAAGCGCACCAGGTGGATATTGTCAGCTCGGCGCAATCCATGCTTGGCAGACCTGGAATGCATGATAATCTGACGTCCAGATTGCGGGGCCAAAAGCCCGTTTATTTTGATAATGCCGAGGCGTCTATCGGGCGACGTTAGAAAAGGGCGTAACACGAGTTTTGGCCGAGGTTAGCCAGATGTTCCACCTACCCAACTCGACGGTGCATTTCTACTGCGGTGGCAGGTCAACATGGTAGGTTAAGCCCGATGTATGTTTGCCAGCGATAATGCTGTACTTGGTTCGGTTATCCACAGTTATCGACGGCTGACGTATATGTGGTTTCATGTTGATGGCTTAAAGTGATGGGTAGAACAGGAGCCCCTCATGCACACGACCTTCAAACACGTGGTACATCACGTGAACGCCAATCCAGCCATTTATGTCGACCATGCGCTGTGGTCTCGGGTAATGCCATCTAGTGAACGGATGAGGGTCTCTAATATGTTGTCGGGCGTAAGCGATCCTTTGTTTGCGTTCGGGTCTGACGTTCTGGATTATTACCACGCGCCGCAGGGCCCACGGGTTAGCCGTGGCATGGCAAGTGGCCACCGGTTGATCAAGTCCATTGAGGCGACCACTGTAAAACAGGCCGTGATCGACACCCTAGCGCCCAAGGAAATCAAATACGATTATGTTGCGGTCCGCGAGGCGTTCGGGGAAATCGGCGACGGGCTGCCCTTGGTCACAGTCGATCTTCGCCCCGGTCGTGAAGCAGAACGCAAAAAAGCACTGGTCGATGCCATCGCCGCAATCCTTCGTGCCCAGCTTGGCGTTGACCCTGTCGATCTCTATGTTTTGTTTCGTGAGACCCCCGCAGAAGACCACTATACCGGTGGGTCCCCTCTGCCTGCGTGGGTTCCGGCCGATCAATGACAAGCTACAAAGGCACCCCCTATGTCAGACCGCACACCTCTTTCGACCATTGTTTTCGACGTAAACGAAACCCTGCTGGATCTCTCGACGCTTGAGCCTTTCTTCGATCGGGTGTTCGGGAACGCGACCGTTTTGCGGGAGTGGTTTGCAGAGCTGATATTGTATTCGCAAACGGTAACCTTGTCCGGGCTCTACGTCCCTTTCGGCGATCTTGCGGGCGGCGTTCTGCGCATGGTGGGGGAGAATAAGCAGATCGCCGTGCAGGAAACCGACGTGTCCGAGCTGAAGTCACTTATCGGGTCGATGCCCGCCTACGGCGATGTGGTGCCCGCATTGACCAGATTGCGCGACGCGGGGTTCACGCTTGTGACCCTCACGAACTCAGCACCATCTCGTGCGCCGACGCCCCTTGAAAAGGCCGGGATTGCAGCGCTTTTCGATGACCACTTCAGCGTGGCCGAGGTTGGCAATTTCAAGCCTCATCCGTCGACATATCAAATGGTCGCGGACCGTTTGGGCGTGGACACCTCAAGCCTTTGCATGGTCGCATGTCACATCTGGGATACCATCGGCGCGCAGTCTGTCGGGTGCCAAGGAGCTTTTATCGCGCGGCCCCACAACAACGTCCTCGACGTCCCGGGCGTGCCGGAACCTGACTTCGTCTCACAGGAACTATCCGAGCTTGCAGACCAAATCGTCCGAGCGCAAATGATCACCGAGTAATAGACGAAACGGCTTTCGTTTGGCGGTCGTCGCTCTGTTATTAGTTCTTGCCACAACCAATGCTCCTCAAAGGTGCTGATTTCACGATTCAATGTTCAAAGCGGGGATGCGGACAAAAACTTGGACTGTTTTCTCGGCATAAGGCCGAGGCTTCTACGGTATTCGATTGGGCTTCTGCCACCAAGGGACATTTTGATGCGTGTTTCGTTGTACCAACGGATGTAGGCGTAAACCTCGTCAATAAACTGGGCCGAGGTGAAGGCCCGCCAATCACGAGGATAGAAGAATTCCGTCTTCAGGCGTCCGAAGAAGCCTTCACATGCAGCATTGTCTTACGAACTCGCCTTTCGCGACATCGAACGAATGAGCTTTGCTGCCTCTATTCGTTCCAGCCAGCCAGGCCAGCGATAGTGGCCTCCGCGATCGCTGTGGACGATGGGCCGCGCTTCGCTGTCAGCGATGGTTTCTACCGGTGCATCAAGCATGGTGTTTACGAGATCGGCGTCCGGTCTGGTCCCAATGGTCCCAATGGTCCAACTTATGACGAGGCCGTCGAAGCAATCAATGATCGGGGAAAGATAGACTTTACCTGCTCGGATGTGGAACTCTGTGATATCGGTTAGCCATTTCTCATTTGGCGCTGCTGCCTGGAATTCCCGGTTGATGATATTCTCCGGTGCAGGGCTGAACTCTCCCAGATATGAGCTGTAACGACGTCGCTTTGGCTGTTGGACGATCAGAGCTTCCTGTTTCATCAGGTGCCGCACCACTTTTTCGAAGATTAAGATGGATTCCCGCGTCATATATGCCTTGAGGCGACGGTACCCGTAGCAGCGATGGTTGCTTACGAAAGCCTCCTTCATGGCCTGTCGAATGGGAAGATACTTATCTCCCTGTTTCATGCGAGCGCGGTGGTAAAAGTAAGAGCTGCGTGCGAGACCGAGCCGAGCCAACAGCGTTGGTGTCTTATACCGGTTTTTTAGGGCGACGATGAGCATGGTCTTTTCCCGGTTGCTCAGGCCCTGCAGATCGCCGCCAAGTTCCTTTTTTATCATTTCACTCGCAGTCTTGAGGAGGTCATGCTCAATCTGGAGCTCGCGGATGTCGCGCTGCAGGGCTTCACGCTGACGGTCCAATTCTTCAAGCTCTGGATAAAGGGCGCTCTTCTTGCGTTTCATCATGGCAGGAGCCTCCGGGCCAAGGATCTGAGTCTTCCAAGCATAGAGTGTCGGCCGACTAACTCCGAACTTTTCGGCTAAGGCCTGAGCACTTTCTTGGCGATTATAGAGCCCGACCACAGCAGCCTGCTTCACGGCGTCAGAGTAATTGCCTGGTCCATATGCTGTGGTGGAGACCGTCTTCGTGCCAGGAAAGGCCACGCGCACCCAGGCCGTCAGGGTGGCTCGGCCTGGATAGCCTAAAGCACGCAGCGTCCATGAAATGCAGCGCCCATGGCTTGCATAATGATCTAACGCCATTTGCTTTTGCGCCAACGAGAATTTAGCCGGGCGCGGTGCCGATCGTATCGGCAAGTCCTGCAGACGTGGGAGTGTCATGAACTTTGTGTATCTGGTCTGGCCCATGCGGGTTTTAGATACAGTCACGCATTGAAGCGATCCTCA
>LAZR01000193.1_pt1 | contig 64351 bp, 63 predicted proteins | sample 329461 | NCBI WGS metagenome assembly LAZR01 (sample SAMN03002196, study PRJNA259156) | marine sediment metagenome | biome: sea floor; feature: Hydrothermal impacted sediments; material: marine sediment; isolation source: Loki non-amplified sample from Loki's castle hydrothermal vent sediment ... | reverse complement strand
AACATTATGTGGGCGACGCCGCCGGCCAGCTTGGCCAGCCGCTCTTGCAGCTTCTCGCGATCGTATTCGCTGTCGGTGGTTTCCAACTCGCGGCGGATCGCGCTGACCACGGGCAGCGGCATGCGCACCAGCCGCGCCAGATCGCGCAGCGCCAGCGGGCCGTCGTTTGCCACGATCCGCAGAATTGTCGCGACGCCCTCGCGGCCTTCGCGCAAGCTCGTCGCCTTCGCGACATCGGCGAGGATGTCGCCGGCGGGCGGTGAGGGATCGGCGCGGGGGTGATCGTCAGCGGTCATGGGGCCATAGAGCCGAGCGCGGCGTTTCTGTCCATGGTTGCGGCGTGTCTCCCTGTCCCGCAATGGCGGAAAACCCGTTCCGCCGCGCCGTTTTCGCCCGCGATGCGAACCGCGTGCCGGCGGCACAGCGCGATCTGGGGCGCGCGCAGCCGGGTCTGGAAAATCCGCAGCACGGAGAGCTTGGCGGCGAGGGCAGGTGGGGGCAAGGCGCGGAGCGCCTGGGCAAAGCCGGCCGGCGCGTCCGGGCCGGGCATGTTGGCCGCCGCGTAGGGCAGATCCTCGTAGAATTGCGTGGTCTCGGGGGCCAGCGCGCCGTCGGAGAGGAGGTCGACGACGGCAAGCCGGACCAGCAGATGGTCGAGATGACCGCCGATGCCGGAAGGGGCGAACAGCCGGACATCGCCCGTCGCCTGCTCCGGCGCAACGAGGGCCAGGATGCGCCCCGCGAGGCCGGCGATCTCCCGGCGGAACCGCGCCTCCGCCCGGACGCTTGCCTCCGTCCAGCCGAGGGTGCGGGCGAGCGGCAGGCGGTGGCGGTCCTGCGCGCCGGCAAGGCCCCAATCGCGGCGTTCATAGCCGAGGACGCGCCCGGCCAGCTCGTCCTCCGCCCTGGCGAGCGCGGCGAGGACGGAAGCCGGCGCCCGCAGCCCGCTCTGATAGGCCTGGTCGGAGAAGATGTTGCAGACGAAGCGGCGGCGTCCGTCGCCGCGATGCCGGGCGAGCGTGCCGCCGAGCGACAGTGCCGCGTCGTCGACATGCGGCGACAGGATGAGATCGACCCCGGCGCCGGGGTGGGCCGCGACCGGCGGCGGCAGCACGATGGCGAGGCCGCTTCGGACTAGATCGGTAAGGGTGCGCTCCGCGCCGGCTGGGGTTGCGGGCAGCGCGTCGAGGGGCGTTTCGACCGCCAGCTTGGCGGCGAATGCCGCCATCTCGGGATCGAGCCGCACGATCCGGCCGCCAGCGGTCTGCACCCCTTCGGGCGCGGGCGAAAAATGCGGCAAGAGCAGCGCCGTCGCGCCGGGTGCGTTGGGCGACGCGGCATCGGTGCGGGTCACGGGATGCCGGCCGGTGCGCGGTCCTCCGGCACGCGGTCGTGGGGCTGCTCAAGCGCGGCCCCGGCCGGGCAAGCGATCCGCCGCGCCTGGCCCGAGAGCACCGCCGCGATCAGCGCCGCGCGATCCGGCTTGCCGGCGGCGGTGCGGGGAAAGCACTCGAGCGTCGCGATCGCCTGCGGCATCGACCCGCCCCGTTCGGCGACCGCCGCCGCTAGCTGGTCGGGCGCGATCCCGTCGCCCTCGCAGACCAGCGCCAGATAGTCGCGATCGGGGGCTGACGGCGCCTGGAGAACGAGGGCGACTGCGTCGGTGACGCCCGGCACAGTGCGGGCGGCATGGGTCAGGCGGTCGGTGTCGATCGTCTGGCCGTTGAGTTTGAGCCGGGCGTCGCGCCGGCCGAGCAAGAGGATCGTCCCGTCCGGCAGGCGGCGGGCGTTGTCGCCGCTTCGCCAGATGCTTGGCGTTCGCTGGTCGGCGGACAGCACTGTATGGCCGAGGTCGAGGACGAGCTCGGCGGTCTCGTTGCCCGAAGGGCTGAGGACACGAATGCCGTTGAAGGGCCGGCCGATGACGCCTTCGGGCAGCGCCGCCGCTTCGCCGAAACTCGCGCCGGTTTCGCTGCAGCCGTAATTGCGGCCGAGCGGGCAGCCGAACGTCGCCGCGAAATCGTCCGACAGGGCGTCGGAGACGGGACCGGCCCCGGCAATCGCCAGCCGCAACCCGGCAACGGCTAGCGCGTCGATCCGGCGGGCGGCCGCGACGAGCAGCCGCGCCATCGGGGCGGTGAGGATGACGACCGCGTAATGGCCGGCGATCAGCGCGCGCGCCAGCCGGCGGGCGTTGAACACCGGCGGAACACGGATGATCGCGCCCGACGCGGCGAGGCCCAGCAGCGCGCCGAAGCCGAAGGAATGGCCGATCGGCGCGGCGAGAAGCGCGCGTTCGCCCGCCTGGAATCCGTAGCGGGCGCAATAGCGTGATGCTTCGTCGAGGAGGCTCGTGACGCCGCGGGGCGCAAGCTTCGGCGAACCGGTCGAGCCCGAGGTCAGATGGATGATCGCGGCCGGCTCGGTGCCCTCGGCGCGGACGCGTGCCGGGGCGTGTTCGCCGAGCCGCGCCGGCCCGTCGCCGTCCCATCGCCAGTCGGTTTGGTCCGTCAACGTGGCGCTTGCTGGATTTGCGCCGGTGGGCGCAACCAGCGGGATGGTCCCGACATCCCAGAGGCCGAGGATCTTCGACAAGAGCGACAGGCCGGTGTCTTCGGCCAGAAGCACCGTGGCGCCGGGTTCCAGCCGATGCCCGCGCGTTTCGCCCGCCGCAAATGCCGCCGCCGTCGCGTGTGTCGCCGCGGCCTGAAAGCTGGCGAAGCCGACGACCGCGCCGTCCCTCTCCTCAAAACGGGTCCCGCTGAAAGCGTCCGACAATTCCGTGAAGCCGGCTTCGGGGCGACCCATCGGGCGTTACGCCGGAACGGCGGATCGGGCGGACGCGACGCTTGCCGGCGCTCCGGTTCTCAGCGAGGCGAGTGCCGCCGCGACGTCGGCGAGCAGCGCTTCGTCGCCGAGCAGCAGCGTATGCGAGAACCAGATGACCGAACCGGCCGCCGCGTCGGCGACGGGTGTCGGCAAGGCGGCATAGTCGGGCGGCGTCCCGGTAATGCCGGCAAGCTTTCGAAGCGCGCCGGGCGCGAACATTTCGGTCTGGTGTATCGGCGGAAAGCAGCGGAAGGCCGGAATTCCCATCGCCCGCAATTCGGTCGACAGCGCGCCGGCGTCGCGGTTATCGAAATCGGCCGGGTCGAACCAGGCCAGCACCATGTAGCGGCCGTGCCGCTCGACGAAGGGGCGGGTCGCCAGCGGCCGGAGCCCTGCTTCGGCGAGCCGCGCCTCGAAGAACGGCGCCATCAGGTCGCGCCGCGCCATCTCGTCCGGCAGGCGCCGAAGCTGGCCGAGGAGCAGGGCGGCCTGAAACTCGGTCAGCCGCATGTTGGTGGCGGGCATCACATGCCGATAATCCGTGTCGCCCTTCGGCCGGCCGCAGGAATGCAGCGCGAAGCTCGCAGCCGCGATGTCGGCGCGGTTGGTGACCAGCGCGCCGCCTTCGCCGCAGGTCATCAGCTTGCCGGACTGGAAGCTGACGATCGCCGCGTCGCCGATCGCACCGAGCGCCTGACCGAAGGCGCGGGCGCCATGGGCATGGGCGGCGTCCTCGACGACCGACAGGCCGTGGCGCCGGGCGATCGCCATGATCTGCGGCATTTCGGCGGCTTGACCTGCCATATGCACCGGCACGATGGCCCGGGTGCGCGGGCCGATCGCTGCTTCGATCAGGGTGACGTCGATATTGAGCGTGTCCGGCTCGACGTCGACGGGAATCGGCCAGGCGCCGAGTCTGAGGACCGCCGAGGCCGTGGCGATAAAGGTCGTGGCCGGCACGATGACCTTGTCGCCGGCGCCGATCCCGAGCGCGGCGAGCGCCAGTTCCAGCGCCGCCGTGCCGTGGGAGACCGCGCGGACGTGGCGGACGCCGATAAACTCGGCGAAAGCAGTCTCGAATCGGTCGCCGACATCGCCATTGCCGCGCCACCAGCGCCGCGACCGCAGCACATCGACTATCGCGGCTTCGTCGCCTTCGTCGAAGCGGGGCCAGGCCGGAATGCGGGAGGCGAAATCGGCGTGCATCGATACCTCGCTAAAACTACAGGTAGTATTATTGAGGTGATTGTGCGCGTCAAGCGAGTGTCTGGGAGAAAGCCCGCGCCGCGCCGATGAGCGTGGCATCGACGCCGTGCGGATGCCGGATCGGCGGCGGCCATCCACTACTGGCGGTGAAGCGTTCGCCACAAAGACCGAACAGGGGCGACAGGCCGAGGCCGCCGCAAATGGTGAGCCTGTGTGGATCGAACAGCCGGGCGAGGATCGCCAATGCCTCGGCGACAGCATCGGCCGCGCGGTCCAGAACCGGATCGCGGATCGATGCCGGGAGCGCGAAGATGTCGAAGGCATCCGCGTCGTACTTCCCCAGCATGCGGCGCAAGGCCCGGCCGGACGCTGCTGCCTGCAGGCAGCCGATCTCGCCGCAGGCGCAGACGAGGCCGCTTGCGGCGGGAACCTTGATATGCCCGACCGCCATCGCCGCGCCGCGCCGGCCGGTCAGCAGCCGGCCGCCGACGACCGCGCCGCCGCCGATCCCGGTGCCGATCGCCATCGTGACCGTGGTCTCGCGCGCCTTGTCCGGCGTGCCCGTCGGATGCGCGGCGAGGGCGGCGGCGGCGGCGTCATCGAGGATGCGAATGTCGACTTGGCCAAGAAAATCGGGGGGAAGGATCGCCTCACCCTCATAGGCCGGACGGTTCGGCCAGCGGATGACCCGCCCCGCCGCGTCGCAATGGGGCGCTGCCGCGACGGCGAGCCGCGCCGGCCGCCCGGCCGCTTCCCATGCGGCGGCGATCGCGCGGACACAATCCGGCGCGCTCGGTGGCGTCGGGATCGTGCCGATTCGGCGGTGGATAGCGTGGTCCGGGCCGACCAGCGCCGTGCGCAGCCACGTGCCCCCGAGGTCGACGGCGAGGACCGCGCTCATCGCAGCGCCGTTTCGATCGCATCGCCGAGCGCCGCAGTGAAATCGAGGTCCGGTTGCTCTTGCCATCCGGCGGCAGCGCGGCGGTGAAATGCCGCGAGCATCGCCGCAAAACCCGCGACATGGAGCGCCGGGCCGGGCATGAAATCCGAAATCTCCGGCGCTTCGCCGCGTCGCTGCAGGGTGACGCGCTGATGCGGGATCCGGCGCTCGCTGGAGAAGCCGAACAGGCCGTCGAGCCGGCAGGCGCCGTCGTCACCGATCGCCGCGAGCCGAACGATGTCGCCTGGCGTGTCGTCGAGCCATCGAACCGAGAGGCAAACGGTGCAGCCGGCGACGCGCCACTGTGCCTCAAACCGATCGGCGACGCCGGTGGCGCTTGGCATGACCTCTAGCGCTGTTCCGTCGTACCACGCTGCGGGCGCGGCGTGTCCCGTGCGGGATTGGCGCGCGAAACGGATATCCAGCCCGTCGGTGCGCCAGCCAAGCGCGGCACCGGCCAGATCGACAAGGTGCGAGCCGAGGTCGGCGAAGACGCCGGTCCAGCCGGGCGATTTCGCCAGGTGCCAGGCGGTCGCCGGAAAGCCGCGATGGCGATGCCAGGTCAGATCGAGCCGCCGGAGCGGGCCGATCGTTGCTGCGCCCTCCAGCCAGCGTTGCGCGTCGGGGCGGTGGCGGCAGGCGACTCCGGCGACAAGCGCGGCCCCGCCGCGACGGCCGGCGGCTGTCAGGCGCGCCCGGTCGGCGGTGCCACGCAGTACCGGCTTTTCGACCAGGCAAGCGAGGCCGGCCTTAAGAAACGCTGCCGCGTCGTCGACATGGCAAGGGTTCGGCGAAGCGACGACGATGGCCGCGACCGGTGCCGCCGACAGATCCGCGCGCGTTGACACAATCATTGCATCCGGAAACAGCTTGCGGACCGCCGCTTGCGCCGCCGGTTCCGGTTCGAGGACGACCGCCACGGCGATCCGGCCGCCAAGGGCTTCCAGCGCCGGCCGGTAGCAATTGCGCACCACCCAGCCGGCGCCGCAGAACCCTATTCGAAGAGGAGCCGGCGGGCTCACAACGCCGCCAGCGCCGCTTCGGGCCGACCCGCGATCTCCGCCATGACCTCGCGGATACCGGACGGTTCGCCCTTGGCGAAGACCTGACGGCGAAACATCTCGAACAGTACAAAATCCGATTTATCGTCGAAGAGACCGCCGAATTCGGAGGATTGGAGAGCGCGATCGGGGATGGCGCGCTCACACAGTCCGCGAAACCGGGTGAGATGCCCACGCGCGGCCTCCGGCATCATCAGCTTCGGCCGTGTGACGATGGCGCGGGCGCGCTCACCGTAGCGGCGGGCCGCGAAGCGGCGCAGGATCGCCTTGCCGGACGCGCCGGGCGGGCCGACGATCACCGAGGGTGGCAGGGTCTCCAGCAGTTGCCCGAGATCGTCGTCGAGATAGGGAACCCGCATTTCGACCGAGGCGGCCATGGAGAGCCGGTCGACCGGCTGCAGATGGCCGCGCTCCAGCGGATCGGCGCGATCGTGGGCAAGAAGGGCATCGCGCAGGCCGCCGCTGCTGTCCGCCGCACGCAGCGCCTCAATCCGGGTGAGCACGCCGTCGCGCGGCGTCAGCCCGGTCCGGCGCACGCGCCGAAGCGCCGTCTCGATGGCAGCGAGCGATCGTTCCGGTGTCCGGTAAGCCGCATAACCCCCCATGAGTTCGTCAGCGCCCTCGCCATTCAGGCAGCAACGGGCGGTCAGGCCGATCCGATGGCAAAGCAGTGCGAAGAGCGGCCCGGCGGCGAGATCGGGTTGTTCCACGGCGCGGAGCGTCGCGGGAATCGTCGCCAGAAACGCGTCGAACGACACAGCGAGGAAGTCATGCTCGGCGCCGAGCGATCGGGCGATTCTTGCGGCGGCGACCGCATCCGGATGATGACAATCCTCCGCGACGGTGAAGGTCCGTGGCGGGCGACCGGTCAGCTCCGCCACGGCCAGCGCCAGTACCGCGGAGTCGAGCCCGCCGGATAGGCTGACGACGATCTCCGTGTCGGCGATGCAATGCCGGCGAACCGCCACGAGCAGAGCGGCCTCGAAGCGTTCGTCCGCTTGCGCTTCGCTCACCTTTGCTGCCGTGGTGGCCCGCGCAGAGCCGCCAAAGGCCCGCTGCGGACCGACGCGGACGTGGCCCTGCCAGGTCACCGCCATCATGTGACCCGGATGCAGCTCGGTGATGGTCTCGAAGAAGGTGGCGCCGTCGATCGGCGTTCCGAGAATCGCGAAATCCGCAAGGGTCGTCAGATCGAGGCGCGGCGGTTGCGGCAGGACGGCGGCGATTGCCTTCGCCTCGGAGGCGAAGAGAAAGCGGTCGGCGCGCGCGTCGCAATGGAAGGCGAGTGGTTTGATGCCGTGGCGGTCGCGGACGAGCAGCAGGCGATCGGGAAATCTCACGGCGATCGCGAACATGCCGGTGAGCCGATCCGCCGCGGCCTCGCCCCAGGCGGCGAAGGCGGCGAGCACGACTTCCGTGTCGCAACGGCCGCGGAAGCGATGGCCGCGCCGGCTCAGCTCCTCGCGGAGTTCGGCCGCGTTGGTGATTTCGCCGTTGAAGACGACGGCGGTGCCGCTTTCGGGGTCCCGCATCGGCTGCGCGCCATGTTCCGCATCAACGATGGCCAAGCGCGCGGCGCCGATCGCGACCGGACAGTCCACCCATTGGCGGGCCTCGTCGGGACCGCGATGGCGCATCGCCGCCAGCAGTTCCCGGCAGTCCGGCGCGTCGGCGAAGGAGATGCATCCCGCGATCGCGCACATGCCGGGTCAGCCCGTCCGCCGGCAGGCGGCGATCGCCGCCGCCACCTCACGGAGCGCGACGCCATAGCCCGATCGGCCGGAAGCCTCCCGCTGCGCATGAAGGGCGGGCAGGCGATGAAACGGCAAGGCCGGGTAGCGGTGGTGCTCGACATGGTAATTGTCGTAATTGACCAGATAGCTCCACAGCGCCGGCGCGCGATAGGAACGGGTGTTTGCCGTCAGATCGCGGGACGCCGGATCGCGGCCGAGATGCTCCGGCGCGGTCATCAGGAAGTGCAGCGGCGGCGCGATGAGGAAGGCCGGCACCAGCCATCCGAAGACGAGGAGCCGCGGCGCGAGAAGGCCACCGGCGACGATCAGCCCGATGGCGAGCGCGGCGAGCGCCAGATGCTCGGTCCGCGCTCGGGCGAGCGATTTGGCGCCGAATGGACCAGTGCAGCCGCCCCGCGCCAGCATGAACGTCGCCTGCAGGAACGCCGTCAAGCGAGCGGGATCGAAGATATGGAGGAGGATGGCGCGCCGGTTGGTGAAATCCCGGCAGCTCCGATCGAAGACGTCGGCTGGCGTGCCGACATGGCGGTGGTGATGGAGATGGCGGATGCGGGTGTCGGTGAAGCTCGCCAGCATCGGCGCGCCGAGCAGCGATCCGGCAAGGCGGTTGGCGGTTTCGCCGGAGAGGAAAATCCCGTGCAGCGCCTCGTGCTGCAATTCCAGCCCATGCGCGAAGAGTACGGCGAGGCCCAGCGTCGCCGCGAACAGCAGCGGCCCGTCGCTTGTGCCGACCACCCAAATGAGTGCCGCGACCGAGACGACGAAGCCGGCGAGCTTCACGAGCGACAGCGCATAGGAGGGGGTGAACGCCGCCACGGGTGGGTCGCAAGGGGCGGTCATGGCGCGATCTCTTCGGGTTTCGCTGGCAGCGGGCGCGCGAAGATCGATAGCTGCCGCCGCGCGCAGAACATGGCGGCGAGCGTCATCGGCGCCGCGCCCTGGAATCGACCGCAATCGACGATCGGCCGGGGGCGGCCGTCGGTGTCGGCCGGCCACGGCTCGATGGCCGTCGCGAACGGCTCGCAGCGCCGGACGACCAGCGATCCGAGCCAGTTGCTCGCCAGGGGACGCTCGCACCGCAACCGCCAGACGGCGGCGGTGTCGAGATGGGCTGTGAAATCTGGCACCGGCGGCGTGTCGGCGGCGACCTCGCAGCGCCGGCAGATCGTCAAGAACCGCTGCCCGACAGCTGATGACCCGTCGAGCATGAGACGGGTCGAGTGGCTGCCGCAATGGGGGCAGGGCACCGCGCCGCGCATCGACGCTTGGCTCGCGCGTACCCAGACGCCTTCGAGCGCGCCCTTGGCCAAGGCGTTCGTCAGGCAGGCGAAGGCTGCCGTGCGGGCGGCCTCATCGCCGCGCGTCGATACGAGCGCGGCGAGGGCGGTAAGCGTCGCTTCGTTCGGGGCGTCGGCGGCAACAGGTGCGAGAGGCGGCCGCGAAAGACGCGGTGGCGGGGACGCTGCCGTGCTGTTGTTCGATGCCGGCTTCGGCGCGATGCACAGCAGGGGATCGCCGAACAGCACGAACCGGTGGCCGGAGGCGAGAGCTTGCGGCGAGCGATTGTGGGCAGCGACCGCTTCCCCGATCGGCATGCCGCGCGAGAGCGCGCCGGCCAAAAGGTCGATCGACACCGGTGAGGCGATGACGATCCTAGCCGTCGTCACCAGCGCGCCGAGCGCCGGTGAGGCGGCGAGGCGCAAGCCGGCGCCATAGGTCCGGTCGATGAAGCCGTCGCGGGACGGCCAGCCGACACAGGTGTTCCAGATCATCGCCCGCGCCTTGACGGCGGCGGGATGCAAGGTCGCGTCGGCGAAGGCCGCCGTTTCAGCGGCGACGTGGAGACGGTGACAATGATTGGAGACCCGGCAGGTCGGCATGCGGGGCCTGCCCTCCGCGGCGAAGGCCGCGTCAACCGGGCACAGCACGAGCGGCCCGAGATCGCCGTCGATGCCATCGCCATGGCCGGTCACCGAGACGAGACTGTCGCCCTGGCCGAGCAGCCGGCGTAAATGCGCCTTGTCCGACGCGCGACCGCACAGGGCGAAGTCCGATGTTTCGACGATGCCGATGGGAAGCTGGGGGGACAGGTCGAGGCGAAACGGCGCATCGCCCAAAGGCCTGCCCAGCGCCGTCGCGCTCGCGACCGCCTTTGCGCTCAGTTCCTCCACGGTGCGGCCGACCAGGAAGCCGGCCAATGAGCCGGCTCCCGGTGCTGTCGCCGCGTCCACGATATCGTCGGTCAGATCGTCTGCGAGCGCGACGATCACGTCGCCGTCGTCAAAACGGCGCGGGGCCGACGATGAAAGGCGGCGAAGAATCCGCCCCGTCGCCTTTGCGTAGGCTTCAGCAATCGGTCGCGTGGCGGAGCCGATGGCATGGCAGACGGCGGGGTCGTCCGCGGTAACCTTCTCGCTTCGGACCCGGGGCGCACCGGACGAGAGGACCTGAAGCATCTCGCCATCCACCCCCACTGCTACCAGTGCAGTGAATCGGGGGCCGTCAAGTCGATGCCGGAGCGGGCCAGATCAGCGCGCACGCGCGCAAGTTCCGCCTCCGCCATGTGCAACTTCTCCAGCCCCGTGTGGAATTTTTCCAGCCCGCCGAGATGGGCTTTCTGCTGTTCGGGGGACATGCTTTCGAATGAGCTTGTCGCGTTTCCGGTCATATCGCCATTCCTTCTGCGGATAGATTTCCTGGTGATCGCAAAGGATCGATTCACATCGTATGGTTGTGGTCCAGCCGGTGTGGAGGCGTCTTCGCCGCCTACCAGTGCAGCGAGTCATTCACGCTCAGATCGGCGCCGGAGCGGGCAAGATCGGCGCGCACGCGTGCCAGTTCCGCTTCCGCCTTGTGCAGTTTTTCGAGCCCCTTGTGGAAACGCTCGAGGCCACCGCGATGCGCCTTCCGTTCGTCGGGAGTCAGGTTCTTGCCCTGCGACAGGCTATCGCCTTCTACATAGTTTCCCATGTTCCACTCTCCGTCCGGAGTGCATCTCCTCATGATGGAGGAGATGAAAATAATACACGTTAAAGGTGTATATTCAAGCCAACTGCGTGGCTTCGGCGCGGGAACTTTCCTCTCCGCTTCTTCCGCTCTCGCTTTTCAGGGCGCCATGGGTGAAACTATGGGAGACTGGCTTTTTCTCCTGCCGAGCGATTCATGCGCAAGCCGAGCGGCGTTCTTGCCGGTATCATCCTCACCATTCTGTCCGGCCTTGCGCTCGCCACCATGGATACGGGGGCGAAGTACCTGACCGGGCGTTTGCCGGTGCTGGAGGTCGTCTGGGCACGCTACTTCTTCCACGCGGTGTTGATGACCGCGTGGCTGGCCAAGACCCGGGGGACGACCTTTCTGAAAACCCGGCGTCCGCTGCTGCAACTGGCGCGCGGCGGGGCGCTGCTCGGCGCCACCATCACGATGTATTTCGGACTCTCCAAGGTGCCGCTGGCTGACGCGACGGCCGTGATGTTCTTCGCGCCGGTGCTTGTGACGGTGCTATCGGTTGTTTTCCTGGGAGAAAGGATCGGCCTTCCGCGGATCGCGGCGGTGCTGGCCGGGTTCGGCGGCGTCCTGCTGATCGTCCGTCCGGGCTTTGCCGATACCGATCCCTATCTGCTGCTGCCGCTTGGGGCCGCCGTGATCGTCTCGCTCTATTATTTGCTGACCCGCGCTCTGTCCGGGCCAGAAGAGAACGCGGCGACGCTTTTTCACACCACGGCGGTTGGGGCGGTCGTTCTGAGCTTCGCCGTTCTGGTCGTCTGGGAAACGCCCTCGACGACCGAATTCGCTCTCATGCTCGGGATCGGCGCGCTCGGCGCGCTTGGGCATTTCTGCCTTGTTCAGGGCTTCGCCTACGCCTCCGCGTCGACGCTGACGCCGTTCCTTTACGCCCAGGTTCTGTTTGCCGGCATCTACAGCGTGGCGCTGATCGGCGATCCGCTAAGGCCGAACCTCGTCATCGGCGCGGCGATCCTGATCGCCAGCGGCCTGACCATCTGGTGGCGGGAAAACCGCCGACCAAGATGACGCAGCGCCAGCAGACGCCGGGCGCCTCTACCTATGCAATCGTCTGGCGGGTCTTCTTCCAGTCGGCGAGGAAGGTTATTCCTCAGGCCGATCAACATCGCGACGTGCCGACGCTCAGCGCGAGAGGCGCAGGCTCGAAACCTCATCGGTGATCGCCCCGAAGGCGGCAACCAACTGCTCCTTGTTCTGCGCGTCGTAATAGAGCTTGGTGGTCGGATCTTTCAGGCCGTAGGAGGCGCAGCCTTCCAGCAGCGTCTTCACCTTGCTCCCGTCTTTGACGTCGAAGGCGATGGTGAAAATCAGGATGCCGTCGGTTCCGTCCGGCCGGCGCCCGTCATTCTTGGCGTTGGCGCAGACCTTTTCCGTCATCTCGTTCATGGCCTCGACGTAGCGGCTGTCATCGGCCTTCTTGATCGTTCGTGTCGTAGCGTCGAACATCCGTCCGGGCTGAGGCGATCCACTGCTCCAGACTTCCCCGTAGCCATAGGCGCCCCAGCGGGATCTGTTGGCGTTGGAAGCGCCCCCATAGGTGTTTTCGCCGTCCGTCATCACCACGAGGACCTTGAGGTTGTCCTTGGCGTCCTTCGCTCGACCCTCGGTGAAGGGGGCGCCCGGCGACAGCACGCGCCAACCCCAGGCGATGCCCTCCGGGATATTGGTCATCTCGGTCGGCTGCATCTTGTCGAGCGCGGCATCGACAGTGGACTGATCCGCGCTCAACGGCGTGATGGGAGTCGTGCTGCAGCCCAGATTCGGACCGCGTCCACTCCCTCCTCCACGCGTGGGAGCGGTGGATTCCAGATATTTGTTCATATCGCTTTGCCAGGCAACAGATTGCGCCGCGCCGGCGGACTTCCCGTCGCTGTCGTCCGCCAGGTAGTCGTTCTTCCAACCCGTAAAGCCCCACCAGTCGTATTCGTCCGGCGCGAACATGGGAACGAACAGGCTGGCGCCCGTGAGCGGCGCGTCGTCGGTCACAGCCAAACCCTCCGGACGCGACTCGACGCATCCTTCCCATCCCTCGGGGAAACGCTTGGGGCCGGGGACGTATTTGCCCTTCTCCTTGACAAGTTCCCGCGCGTTCTCGAACAGCCACTGGCGGGTCAGCACTTGGCCGTCCGATTTTCGACGCCACTGCAGGCCGACCTTCTCCGCGAGCGGTGCGCCGGACTTGCCGTTCTTCGCCTCGGTCCAGCTTGCCCAGTCGAAGTTCTCGTGATGAATCGGAGATTCGCCAAACCGGTCCATCCACGGTGCGTTGATATTGGCCGGGCCGACGTTGACCGAACCGGAAAACGGCACCACACCCATCATCACCGGCGGCTTGCCAAATGCGGTGGCGTTCACCTTCATCAATGCGGCGGTGAGGTCCTTCGCGGCGCTCTTGAGGGTGTCGATCTTCTTGGCTCCGCCGACGCTCGAGCCCATCGATCCCGAATTGTCGAGCACCAGCGCCATCTCGATCGACAGGTTCTCCAGGACGACCTCGCTCGTACTGGCAATCGGGAAATTGCGCCAGTCGACCTTTTCGTTCGTCACGAATGCGAGAAGATCGCCGAACCAGGTAGGCTGCTGCCGCGTCGCCGAGACCTTCAGAACCCTGTCGCCGCCGACCAGTTGAACCCCATCGTAGCTGAACTGGGTGTAGCCGCGCGAATCTTCGCCCGCATTGTGGAAGAAATAGCCTTCGGCAACCTTGGCCAGGAAGCCTGGATCCTCCGATTGGGCGTATTCCTTGGCGGCGGCCAAAGCCGCGGTGTCAGCCGACTGCTGCAAATTGCGTTCGGCGCCGTAAATCGTGCTGAGATCGACGGCTGCCGCCATTGTAGCGGCCAGGATCGGCAGCGTCAGCCCGAACATCATCGCAACGTTGCCACGACGGTCCGACCACAGGGCAAGAGAAGTGAATCGCGTCCGCATCGTACTTCCTGTCGTATTTATTCGATCAGAAAACGTCAGTATCGTCAGAGGTATTCAATTTTTCATAAACTAAATATATTCAATTTTCCCATTTTACGGATTTACTTAGGCGGGGTCTGAAAGTGTAAGTCTTGCTGAATGTTATGTTGGAAAAGGAATTGGTGTAATCGAGGAGGGGTGCGTAGGCATAGGAGACATCCGCAACGATCAGATAACTCGCAGTACCGAAAAACAGCTCCGGCGCTACCGGATAGAACGCGCCGGCCGCCAGCCCGCTGCCGGAGTTTGCCTGCGACCAGTCGACCGTGCCCTGGCCCTTCTCGTCGACTTGAACAGCGGTCACGATGATCTTCAGGGCGTCGGGCGAAAACGGGGCCATTACGGCGCTCGAAATACCGAAGATATTGCCCATCGCGGTCGGGTTCATCATCCGGTTGCGCGCCACAAGATTGCCGACCGTCTCCGCCGTCGTCTCGACCTTGCGACTGGCCTCAAGTGCCTTCGATGCCTCGAAGCCGCCGAGATACAGCAACAGCATCACCGGAAGGATCAAGGCGAATTCGACGGCAGCCATGCCGCTGCGCTCACGCGCGAAGCCGCGGAACAGGGTCGTTGCCCGGGGGCATATGCTGGATGGACTCGTCCGCATCATTTCCTCAGGAGCAGTTGGATTTGCTGCTCTTCAATTCGCCGAAGGGTTCGTTCATGAAAGCCGTGATCGAGAAGAGAATATCGTTGCCGTTGGTGTCGGACGCGATTTCGTGAAGAAACGACGCGATCCACGGCCATTCGTAGAACGCGCGCAGCACGGTGATCGAGTTGGCGCTGCCCGGATCGAAACAGAAATTCGTGTCGTCGACATTTTTCAGCCGCAGGGGAACGTCTGTCGGAATGTCACCGAATGTAGGGAATGTACGAAGGTCGATCTTGAGCTTGTCGCAAGACAGCATGAAGTCGACCTTGTCGCAGATCTTGGTGCGGAACACCTTCTCGTCGATATCCGATTGCTGGATCTGACCGGTCAGGACCTGTCGCGCGACGCCGTCGACCGCGGTGTCGAGCAACATGCCGGCCGCGGAAATCGCAAAGGTCTCGATAATCGCGAACATCAGCATGAAGAATGGCGCAGCGACCATGGCGAATTCCACAGCCGTCGCGCCGGATTGGTCGCGCGAAAACACAAAGCGTTTCCGGATCATGGCCGAGAAGGCGTGCCGATACGTCACGTCGCGGAGATCTCCATCAAAGTTCAGTCGCTCATTATCGGCATGTTTTGTTACTTTTCTCTGATTTTCGTTGAACAAATGTCACGGGATCCGAACAAAGCGGTCGGCCGCAGAGCGTCTTGCCTTTATTGCGCCGGCTGCTAGAGCTTGCTGGCGAGTTCGCAGCCACACGGCGCCCGATCGTGACGCTTGCGGATCGGTCCTGCGAAGGTCCCCGCCAAGTTTCGTATCGGCGTCGGATGGTCGCCTCTTATGTCGATCAGCCGAAGGTTTCCATGTTTCCCAAGCCCGTCGCCGTCGCCTCGCCCAACAGTCTTGAATTCGAAACCCGGCCTTTGGTGAAGCCCACCGGATTTCGCGAGTATGACGCGCGCTGGTGGCTCGGCCGGCCGGGCGATCCCAAGGCTCCCGAGCTGAACCTCATGGGCGTGACCGCTCTGGGTCTGGGGCTGGCGACGCTGATTGCCGAGCGGGGCATTCCCCGCGATATCGTCGTCGGCCATGACTTTCGCGAATACAGCCTGGCGATCAAGACCGCGCTGACCGCCGGTCTGCTGGCTGGCGGCGCCAAGGTGCACGACATTGGCCTGGCGCTGTCGCCGATGGCCTATTTCGCTCAGTTCGCGCTGGACTGCCAATCGGTCGCCATGGTCACCGCGTCGCATAACGAAAATGGCTGGACCGGGGTGAAGATGGGCTGCGAGCGCCCGCTGACTTTCGGTCCGGACGAGATGGCGCGGCTGCGCGACATCGTCCTGTCGGGGAATTTCAAGAGCGAGGGTGGCGGTTCCTATCGATATGTCGAGAACTTTCCTAAGCGCTATGCCGACGATCTCGTCGAGGGGCATGCGATCAAACGCAAGCTCAAGGTCGTCGCGGCCTGCGGCAACGGCACGGCCGGCCCCTTCGCGCCGGACGTCTTGCGGCGGATCGGCTGCGAGGTGATCGAACTCGACACCAACCTCGATCATTCCTTCCCGCGCTACAATCCGAATCCGGAGGACATGGAGATGCTCCATGCGATCCGCGACGCGGTGCTGGAGCACGGCGCTGATGTCGGCTTCGGCTTCGACGGCGACGGCGACCGTTGCGGCATTGTCGATAATGAAGGCCGGGAGATCTTCGCCGACAAGATCGGCGTGATGCTGGCGCGCGATCTGTCCTCGATCTACCCGAACGCGCAATTCGTCGTCGATGTGAAGTCGACCGGCCTGTTCATGACCGACCCGGTCCTGAACGAGCGGGGCGCCACGACCGACTACTGGAAGACCGGACATTCCTATATCAAGCGCCGCGTGAACGAGCTGTCGGCGATCGCCGGCTTCGAGAAATCCGGCCATTTTTTCTTCAACACGCCGATCGGCCGCGGTTATGACGATGGTCTGATGACCGCGATTGCCGTCGCCGAAATGCTCGATCGCAATCCGGAGAGGTCGATGGCCGACCTTTATCGTGATCTGCCGCTGACCTACGGCTCGCCGACCATGTCGCCGCATTGCCCCGACGAGGTGAAATACGGCGTCATCGACCGCGTCGTCGCCGAGATCGAGACGATGCACGCGTCCGGAGAACCGCTCGCCGGCCAGCCGATCGCCGATGTCGTCACGGTCAATGGCGTTCGGGTGACGGCGGAAGACGGCACTTGGGGTCTCGTCCGCGCATCCTCCAACAAGCCGGAACTCGTCGTCGTGGTCGAGAGCCCGGTGTCGGAGGCGCGCAAGCGCGAGATGTTCGAGGCGGTGGACACGATCCTGCGGCGAAATGGAGAGGTCGGTGCCTACAACCAGACGCTTTGAAATGCCGTCGCGCACGGTGCGCTGGTGGGCGTTCGGGCGGGTGACGTCGCTTTGCAGCAGGCACGAGGCGTAAGGTGATAACAGCCAGTGTCGATACAGCCCTTCTCGTCGCTGCGGTCCGGGCCGGCATGGCCGCGATCCTGGCACGGGGGGCCGGTCCGAAGGGCGTCGACTACAAGGACGATGCATCCCCGGTGACCGACGCCGACCGGGCGGCCGAGCATGCCATCACCGGGCTGATCGAGGCCGCCTGTTCCATTCCCATCATCGCCGAAGAGCGCTTTGCGGCAGGCGTGGTTCCGTCCGTCGGGCGACATTTCCTGCTGGTCGACCCGCTCGACGGCACGAAGAGCTATATCGCCGGCAAGCCCGACTACACCGTCAATGTCGCGCTGATCGAAGACGGGATTCCGGTCTTCGGTTGTGTCGGCGTCCCGGCGACCGGCGAGATCTATTATGGCGGGACGGACAGGCCCGCGACGGTGGAGCGCGACGGCGCCATGCTGCCGCTGCGGGGCCGCCGGCCCGGTCCGCGGCTGGATGTCGTCGCCAGCCGCGATCATCTGTCCGAAGCGACGCGGCAGTACCTCGCCGGACTCGACCTCGGCGAGAGGCGGTCTGTCGGCTCGTCGCTGAAATTCTGTCTCTTGGCGGAGGGGGGGGGCGACCTTTATCCGTGCCTCGGCCGCACCATGCAATGGGATACCGCGGCGGGCGACGCGGTGTTGCGGGCCGCCGGCGGCCTGACCGCCACGCTGGACGGGGCGCCCCTTCGCTACGGCCGCACCGGAATGCCGGACGAGGACATCTTCGCCAATCCGCATTTCATCGCCGTCGCCGACACGGGCGTTCTCGAGCGACCGGGTGTCGTTCGGCGCGGGGGCTCCTGATCAATAGGCGCCTTCGGTCTTCAAAAGGCTGATCGGCGTCATCATCAGGATGTAGAGGTCGAGCAGGATCGACCAGTTCTCGATATAGTAGAGATCGTGCTCGAAGCGCTTCTGCAGCTTGTCGGGCTGGTCGATCTCGCCGCGCCAACCCTTGATCTGCGCCCAGCCGGTGATCCCGGGCTTGACCTTGTGGCGGCCGAAATAGCCCTCGACGATCTCGACGAAGGTCTCGTTTCCGCTGGAAATCGCGTGGACCGCGTGCGGGCGCGGTCCGACCAGCGAGAGGTCGCCGCGCAGAACGTTGATCAGCTGCGGCAACTCGTCGATCGAGGTCCTGCGGATGAACCGTCCGACCGGCGTCACCCGCTTGTCGTTCTTGGTGACGATCTGCTTGGCGAGCGGATCGGACATTTCGTGGAAGAGCGATCGGAACTTGAATATCTCGACGATCTGATTGTTGAAGCCGTGGCGCTTCTGGCGGAACAGGACCGGTCCCTTCGAATCCAGCTTGATGGCGATGGCGGTCGCCAGGAAGACCGGCGAGAGAAGGATCAGCGCGAGCGTGGCGAAGCACAGGTCGAAGACGCGTTTGGCGATCCAGTCCCAGTCAGCCAGGGGGCGGTCGAAGATGTCGATCAGCGGCACTTGGCCAACGAAGGAATAGGTGCGCGGGCGAAACCGCAGCTGCGCCGAGTGCGCCGACAGGCGGATGTCCAGCGGCAGGACCCACAATTGCTTGAGCAGCGACAAGACGCGCTGTTCGGCCGACAGCGGGAGCGTGACGATCAGCATGTCGATCCGCGTCAGCCGGGCGAATTCGACCAGCTCGGTCACGGTGCCGAGCTTGGGATAACCGGCGACGATCGGCGGCGATCGATCGTTGTCGCGGTCGTCGAAGATACCGCAGATGCGGATATCGCTGTCTGGCTGGATTTCCAGGTTGCGGATCAGATTCTCGGCGTCCTTGCCGCCGCCGACGATGACCGCGCGCCGCTCCATGCGGCCATTGCGGGCCCAGCGGCGGATGTTGGCGCGCAGCACCAGCCGCGCCAGGACAAGGCTGCCAGAACCCGCGGCGAACCAGGTTCCGAACCAGACGCGGGAATAGGCCGCGTCGTTATAAAGAAAGAATAGCACGACGCTGAGCAGCGAGAGCGCCGCGCCCCAAGCCGCGATGACACGCCAGAGCTGTATGAAGCGGCCCTTGAGGATGCTGAGTTCATAGCCGTCCGCAAGGTTGATCGCGACGAGACCGATGGCTGCCCCGGCAAGAGACAAGACGATGTAGGAAAGCCGGAGAGGGCTGGAAAGGCCGACATACTGCACAAAGACCAGCAGTCCGACGCTGGCGAGGAGGACGAATTCGATCCCCCGCCAGATGCCGGACAGCATCCGCGGCGTGATGAAGTCGTCCTGGTACTGCCTGGCAGCCCGCGCCGCCAAGGCGTTGATCTCGACTGGAGCGGTCGAGGCCGGTGACGGAAACGCCCGCACGACTTCACGGTCGAACGGCAGACCGCTCTCGAAATTTGCCATCCTGTCTCGCTTCCCGCTCGGTCGGCCCGCGCCCCAACACAGGCGCTCCCTCGAGCCGGCGAATATAGTGCGAAAGGGCTAAGATTTGCTTGAGCAGGTCCAGGGCATTCGAGTGAAGGGGGCGGGTACGCGTGACTTTCATCCCGCTTCTTGTGACGGGTCGGACAGGCCCGACCCGCATGATGTGTCCAGCGAAGTCGTTGACCGATGCTCTAGAACCACCGCTCCCGAATGTAGAGCGTGTCGCCGGGCAGGATCGGATCGGAGGTCAGCACCCGGCCGGTGAGGACGCGGCCGCCGACCTGCCGGGTGACGTCAACCGATTCCTGCTCGCCGCGCGGGGTGAAGCCGCCGGCGATGGCCACCGCCTTCTGGACGGTCATGCCGGGAACATAGGTGTATTGGCCACCGGTGGTCACTTCGCCCATGATGAAGAACGGACGATACTGTTCCACCTGGACGGTGATGTCGGGATCCTTGAGATAGCCGTCGCGCAGGTGATCGGCCAGCTCTCGCTCAAGCTGTTTGGTGGTGCGACCGCGCGCCGGCACCGATCCCACCAGCGGAAAGGCGACATAGCCGGCCTTGTCGACTGGGTAGGTGCTGGTGAGCCCAGTCTGTTCGAATACCGTGACCCGCACCACATCGCCGCTGTCGAGGTGGTAGGGCTCGTTCAGTGCCGCGTGAAAGGCCGGCGGCACGGGCTTGTAGGACGCGCAGCCGGCTAGCAGCGCGAGCGTTGTGGCGATCAGGGCCAGCGTCGGTTTGTGCATGGCTGCTTTCCCGTGGCGATCCCATGCCGGCGGGCAGGGCGGCATCTTGTCCGATCTTATAGGCCCGTTAGGGTTAATCGTCGGTAAAGCCGCCGGCTGGTTCCTTCGCTAGGCGTGCCATGCGGCTTAACCACGCGGTTACCGGGACAGGTCAGGATGGGATCGATGCCGTCCGTCCGGAGTAAAATGTTGCGCCGATTTCCGCCGTTGTCTTTTTCGGGACCGCGATGCCACCATATCGCGACGGATGACGCCGAATTTCGTGCGTCACAGGGCGGTCCGTCCGGATGGGGAAGGCGATGAGTGGCGCGCGAACCGGGACGGGCGAGGTCGTCACGGCAGGCGAACTGGTCGCCGGAATTCATCACGGCGCGATCCGTCGATTGGTCGTGCTGTCGACCTGGAGCGACCGACAGCATATCGGTGGTGTCGAGATCGTCCGGCGTCTGACCGCCAGCGGGCTCACATCCGTGCTGATCGATCTGACCCGCGAGGGTCGCGTTGCCGCGGCGATGGGCCTGCGGCCCGATTGCGAGGGCTTCGCCGCCCTTGCGGAGGGGCTTTCCTCGCTCACCGACGTCATTCACCGCGATCACTTCACCCGCGCCCATGTGGTTCCCTCCGCCGGCTACGACATGAGGTTCGCGGACGGGGCGAAGCTGGCGGATCTGCGACTGTTCCTGGCCGCCTTCGCCGAAGCCTACGAATGCACCGTGACCGAATACGATAGGGACGCGATCGATCGGCTGCCGATCATCCTCGATGAGGAAACCGCTCTCGTCATCGCCGGACCGCCGGGCGTGGACGCCTGCTCTGGCGATCTCGTCGATGCGCTTCGCGCGGTTGGCGTCGAGGATTTGCTGTTCATGGAGTCGAGCCGTCTGGCGACGGGGGCAGCCGGATAGGCGGACGAACCGGCGCTATCGGCGCGGCGCCGATTCCATCCATTTGATGACGAGCATCGCCGGAACCACCCAGAGAATCCCGCTGAAAAAGAAATAGGCGAGATGAACCCAACCGCTCGACTCTGCCAGGTACAGGCTGGCAAAAGCGGTGGCGACGATGGCGTAGACGACGACGAGCGTGATCAGGATGACCGCCCCGACGAGTTTCTTGATCCTGATCGGCAATGTCGCGTCTTTCCAAATTGCGGCCCGATGACGAAAGGCTGGCTCTCGGGCGAGCGGGTTTCTCTATGGCGGTTTCGGCCGGGTATTTCCAGCCGGGCAGCTGCGACCTTCCCGCTCTTGATTGCGTCGGACTTTCGGTGCAATGGCATGCGGCATGACGATCCTGGCCCACTCCGATAGCGCGCCGTTCGCGGCGAACCCGACCACGCGCAACCGGGCGGCCATCCGTCTCTGGCTCTATGCGGTCGCGGCGCTGGTCTTCGCGCTGGTCGTGGTGGGCGGCGCCACGCGTTTGACCGAGTCGGGCCTGTCCATCACCGAATGGAAACCGATCCACGGGATCATTCCGCCTCTCTCGGCGGCGGAATGGCAGGAGGAATTCGAGCTCTACAAACGCATACCCCAGTATCAGGAAATCAATCGGGGCATGAGCCTCGATGCCTTCAAGACGATCTTCTGGTGGGAGTGGGCGCATCGCTTCCTAGCCCGGGCGGTCGGCTTCGTCTTCGCGGTACCGCTCGCCTTTTTCTGGCTGACCGGCCGCATCGAGCCGTTCCTGAAACCGAGGCTCCTGGGCATTCTCGGTCTTGGCGCGCTGCAAGGCGGCGTCGGCTGGTGGATGGTGGCCTCGGGCCTCAGCGTCAGGACCGATGTCAGCCAGTACCGGCTGGCGACGCATCTGATCATCGCCTGCTTCATCTTCGCTGCGACGATCTGGGTAGCGCGGGGCCTGGCTGCGAAACGCTACGAGGCGCCGCCGTCGCGCGCCTCCGCGACGGTCGCGGGTATCATTGTGGTGGCTGCCTTGGCGCAGATCTACCTGGGCGCGCTGGTGGCGGGGCTGAATGCCGGCTTCACCTTCAACACCTGGCCGCTGATGGACGGCGCGCTGGTGCCGGACGGTCTTTTCGTCATGCAGCCGGCATGGCGCAATTTCTTCGAGAACGTCATGACGGTGCAGTTCATCCACCGGATGGGCGCCTATGCCCTTCTCGTGATCGTCGCGCTCCACGCCATCGCCGCGTTCGCGCAGGCGCCGGGGACGCGCCACGCCAGACGCGCCGTCGCGCTGTTCGTCTTGGTGCTGGCGCAAGCCGCTATCGGCGTCGTGACGCTGCTCCTCGCCGTGCCGATCAGCTGGGGGTTGATCCACCAGGCCGGCGGCATGGTGGTTCTGGCCGCCGCGGTCGTCCATGCGCGGGCGTTGAAGGGCGAATATCAAGCGCCGGCGCTATCGAATTGATATAGCTCGCTTCGCGGAGCGTTAACCCACCGCATGCCAAGGTTCATCAGGTGATTGAGGTGGACCCTGATGGATCTCGCGATACAGTCGAATGGAGGTCAGCTTTCCAAGGCTGAACTGGTCAGTGCGCTGAGCTACGCGCTCGACCTGACCGAAGGCCAGCCGGAAGGCCATGGCATCCGTTGCTGTTGGATCGGAATGAATGTCGGGCAAGAACTCGGCCTGTCCGACGCCGAGATGAGCGACCTCTATTACACGCTCCTGCTCAAGGACATCGGCTGCAGCAGCAATGCCGCGCGCATCTGCCAGCTGTTTTTGACCGACGACATCGCGTTCAAGCGCGACATCAAGATCGTCGATGACAGCCTGCCGCAGGTGCTTCGCTTCGTTCTCAAGCATACGGGGTTGAAGGCCAATCTCGCCGAGCGATTCCGGACGATGGTCATCGCTTTGGCCCAGGGCGAAAAGGTCGGTCGCGAACTGATCGAAACGCGCTGTCATCGCGGTGCGGACATCGTGCGGCAAATGCGGTTTTCCGAAGCCGTCGCGGCCGGCATTCTCGATCTCGACGAGCACTGGGACGGGAAGGGGCAACCCAGAGGTCTCACCGGCACCGGGATTTCCCTGTTCGGACGGATCGCCCTTCTGACCCAGGTAGTCGACGTGTTCCACACCAGCGCCGACGCGGATTTTGCCCTCAAGGAAGTCGAAAAACGCAGTGGGCGTTGGTTCGATCCCGATCTCGTCGCCGCTTTCGGGACAGTTGCGGCGCGGAAATCCTTTTGGTCGACCCTGGCCTCGCCACGGCTGGACGCGACGGTGGTCGCTTTGGCCCCTCGGCAAGACACGGAGTTTGTCGATGAGGAATTTCTCGACAGCGTCGCCGAGGCCTTCGCCCAGGTCGTCGATTCCAAAAGCCCGTTCACGCACGGTCACAGCGAGCGGGTGGCGCTGTTCACCGATCTTATCGCCGTTGAGCTCGGTCTCGATGCCGAGCACAGGCGCTATCTGAAACGGGTGGCGCTGCTGCATGACATCGGCAAGCTGAGTGTGTCGAACCAGGTGCTGGACAAGCCCGGAAAGCTCGACGACGAGGAATGGGTCGCCATCAAGCGCCATCCCGCCTTTAGCGAAGAGATTCTTGCCCGCGTCAGCGTGTTTCAGGATCTTGCCCGGATCGCCGGGGCTCATCACGAGCGCCTGGACGGCAACGGCTATCCGCGCGGCGTGACGGGTGAGGAGATCTGCTTCGACACCCGCATCCTGACGACCGCCGACATCTTCGACGCCATGACCGCGGACCGGCCCTATCGCAAGGCGATGCCGGTATCGAAAGCGCTGGACATCATGCGGGCCGATGTCGGGACGGCGATCGATGCCCGCTGTTTTCAGGCGCTGGAGACGGTCATGGCAAGCTTCGAGGGCGCCATTGGAGGGCCTCAGCCAGATTGAGACGAGCGCTTTGGGCGCCCGGCGGCTTGGACGCGCAACAAACCTATGGAAATAGCGGAAGCTGCGCGATGCCCGTCGTCTCTTCGATCCCGTAAGCGACATTGAAGTTCTGGATGGCCTGGCCGGCCGACCCCTTCACCAGATTGTCGAGGGTCGAGATCACGATCGCCCGCCCGGGAATGCGGTCCGGCACGACGTTGACGACCACATAATTGGAGCCACGCACCATTTGCGTCTGGGGCAGGACACCCTCGTCGGCCACCGTCACGAAGGTCTCGCCGGCATAGGTTTCGACGAGGCGCTGACGCAGATCGCGGGCGGTCGCCCCATCCGTCAGCCGGACGTAGCTCGTGCAGAGCTCCCCCCGGCTCATCGGGATGAGATGCGGCGTGAAATTGACCCGAAGATCGGCGACGCCGGCGGCGGCGCCGATTTCCTGCTCAATCTCGGCCATATGTCGATGCTTGCCGACCGCGTAAGGGGACAGGCCTTCACCGGCCTCGCAGAATAGCGTGTTCTCCTTCAGGCTCCGCCCGGCGCCCGAAACGCCCGACTTGGCGTCGATGACGATGTCGGAGACGTCGATCATCGCCGCCTTGGCCAGCGGCACCAGTGCCAGAAGCACCGCCGTCGGATAGCACCCAGGGCAGGCGATCAGCCGGGCCTCGCGAAGGGCGTCGCGATTGAGTTCGGTCAGACCGTAGACCGCCTCGCCCTGAATGTCGGTCGCCATGTGGTCGAGCCCGTACCACTCCTTGTAGACGGCCGGGTCGCGCAGCCGGAAATCGGCAGACATGTCGATGATCTTCGTCTTCGGGTGCTTTTCGAAGATGTCCTTGGTGATCGCCTGGGTCGTGCCGTGGGGCAGGCCGCAGAACACCGCATCCACCTCGTTCCAAGGGGCGTCCTCGATGGTCACCAGATCGGGCAGATCGATATGCGATAGATGCCGGAAGACCTCCCGCATCGGCTTGCCGGCGTGACTGTTGGCCGTCAGGACGGCGATGTCCATCGCCGGATGACGGGCGGCCAGGCGCACCAGATCCGCGCCGGTATAGCCACTCGCGCCGAGCACTCCGATCCTGATCTTGTCGGCCATCCTGACTTACCTCGATGTTTTCACGCGTCCGTTCGCGCGCGGAACCGCGCACGTCGATTGTCTCGACGGTTTAGCTGATTTCCTGAACACGTCCAGACCGCGAGCCGGCGTGGTAGCTCCCGGGCGACGGGTTTCGTCGCGAACAGCCTCAGGCGGTGAGCGCCGCCGCCAGTTTTTCGACGATGAAGTCTTGCGTGTCTTCGGCCAGATAGGCGTGCATGGGCAGGCTGATGACGTCCCGAGACAGGGCGTCCGAGACCTTCAGTTCGCCGCCGACGACGGGAAAGGACCGGTAGGCGGTCTGGCGATGCAGCGGTTTGGGGTAGTAGATCGCCGTCGGCACGCCGGCCTCGCGCAGGCTTGCCGCCACCTTCGCCCGGTCGGTGTCGTCAGGTAGGCGAATGGTATATTGCGCCCAGGTCGAGGTGGCGTCGCGCAGGAGCCTCTGCGGTGTGACGATGTTGGAGAGTTTCTGCGCATAGCGCGCCGCGATCCGTCCGCGGGCGGCGATCTCATCGGGAAATATGGCCAGTTTTTCCAACAGGATCGCCGCCTGGAGCGTATCCATCCGGCCGTTCATGCCGATGCGGATATTGTCGTATTTGTCCTCGAAATTCTGGCCATGGACACGCAGCGACGCCATGATCGCGGCAAGCTCCTCGTCGTCGGTCTGGACGGCGCCGCCATCGCCGTAGCAACCGAGCGGCTTGGCTGGGAAGAAGCTGGTCGACACGACATGCGACCAGTGGCTCGACAGTTCTCCGTCGATCGTCGCGCCGTAGCCCTGCGCGGCATCGGATATGAGCTTCAGCCCATGGGCGTCGGCGATCTTTCGGATCGCCGGATAGTCCGCCGGCTGGCCGAACAGATCGACCGCGATGATCGCCTTCGGGACGAGGTCGCCCGCTGCTTTCGCCTCGGCGATGGCGGCCTCGAGGCTCGCCGGGTCCATGTTGAACGTCTCTGGATCTACATCGACGAAATACGGCGTCGCGCCGAACCAGGCGACGACCTCGGCGGTCGAGGCGAAGGTGAAGCTCGGACAGAACACCGCATCGCCGGGCCGGATGCCCCAAGCCATCAACGGCAGCGCCAGCGCGTCGGTGCCGGAGGCGCAGGACAGCGTGTGCGTCATCTGGCCGAAGCGCGACAACGCCGCCTCCAATTCGCGGATCTCGGGACCCATGACGAAGGCGCCGTGATCGAGCACGGCGGCCATACGCCGGTCGATCTTATCGCGAATCCTGTCGCGCTGGGTGGCGAGGTCGATGAAGGGGATGCTTTGGGTCATGGGCCTGATCTGAAAAGGAATCGCCCGTCGGCCGGGCGTTTGCGGTGGTGATCGAAAAGCCGGCGACAGGCCATTCAAAATTCATGTCAGCGTCTTACGCGGGGCTTCGTATGGCGACGAAAATTCGGCGAAGCCATGGCCAACGCCGACGTCCGGGTCATCCCGCGTGCTGTTCCGCCAGGATGCCGAGGACGTACATGGCGACGGTGGCGCCGGCAATCGCCGTGACGTCGCCATGATCATAGGGCGGCGACACTTCGACGACGTCGGCGCCGACGATCGGAAGGTTCTTCAGATGATGGAGGACGGCGAGCATCTTGGCGCTCGACGGTCCGCCGGCGACGGGGGTGCCGGTTCCCGGCGCAAAGGCCGCGTCGAGGCAATCGATGTCGAAGGTCAGATAGGCTTTCTCTCCCCGCGTTCGCTCGCAAATGCGCTCCGCGATGGCCGCGCTCGTCATCTCCTCGACCGCGTCGCCATAAAGGATGTCGATACCGCAATCGTCGGGCGCGTGGGTGCGGATCCCAACCTGAATCGACGTTGCCGGATCGATGAGATCCGCCTCCACTGCCGCTTTGACGAAGGAGCCGTGATCGACGCGCGGCGCGCCGTCGGAGCCGGCGGCGACCGGCCAGGTATCCTGATGGGCGTCGAACTGGATCAGCGACAGTTTGCCGTGGCGGGCGACGTGAGCCTGAAGCAGCGGAAAGGTGATCGAGTGATCGCCGCCCAGCGTCAACAGGAAGCCGGTCTTCTCGAGCAGCGACGCGGCTTCCGTTTGGATCGCTGCGTGGGCGGTTTCCGGCAGGCGGTAATCGAGGCAGCAGTCGCCATAGTCGACGACGCGCATCGTGTCGAACAGGTCGCGATGGAACGGATATTGCGGATCGTTGTCGAAGATCGCCGAGGCGCGTCTGAGCGCCTGCGGGCCGAAGCGGGCGCCGGGCCGGTTGGAGACCGCCGCGTCGAAGGGCACGCCCCAGACGGTCACGTCCGTCGCCTCGACCGCCTTGGTGAACCGCCGCCGCATGAAGGACAGAGCGCCGGCATAGGTCGGGTCGCCGGCGGCGCCGGTCCAATCGTTACCCGCGAATGCGTGGTCGATGCTGTCGCCGGCCATTCGTTGGTTTCTCCGCTTGCCTGAGGGTGGCGCTTGCGCCCGCCGTCGCAGGATGTTCACTCGGCTGGCGATATGGGGTCGCGGCCGGCGATTTCGAGCCCGAAGGCGCGAGAGCTCTCAGCCTGACAAAGAGCTCTTGCCCACGCAATGCTGCGTAGCGTCAGGGGTCGGCGGTCATCCGGCTGGTGAAGCGAAGGCCGACCACGGCGATCCAGGCCAGCAGCCAGGCCTGCTTTTCCCGGTCGAAGAAGAAGCTCTCCAACGCCGCGTTGAGCAGCATGAAACCCAGCACCATGACGAAGAAATCGGCCAGGCGCCGGTTTTCGACGTCCGGCCGGCATCGCGCATAGTCGACAAGCGGAAAAACCAGAATGACGAGGAGAACGATGGCGACCGCCGGCCAGCCGAGCTGCAACACGACGTCGAGGTAGCTGTTGTGGGCGTTGGCCGCGCCGCGCATGTCCCAATCCAGCTCGAACGGCTTCTCGGCGAATTCGACATAGGAGGTCGTCCAGAAATTCTCGTAGCCATGCCCGGTCCAGGGCAGGGGGGCGGCGAGATCGAGCGCGAATTGCCAAAGATCGGTACGGCCCGTGAAGGTCGTTCCCGGGATCAGACTATGCAGGATATCGCCGAAGAACGGCACGATCACAGCGCCAAGAGTCAATGCCAGCATCCCGGCCACCGCCAGGAAAAGGGCGAGCGCCGTTCGTCCGCGCCCCAGCAGGACAGGGCCAAGAAGCGCCATCGCGGCGATCAGCGGCACCAGAGCCAGCGAGGTCTTCGAGCCGGTCTTGAAGAGGAAGACCAGCCCGAGCACAGTCAGGGCGGCGCCGACGAGGGGCCGGCCGCTGCGCACGACGTAAATGCCGGCGAAGACGATCACCGCCATCACCGGTCCGGTGATGTTCTTGTGCGCGTAGATGCCGCGCCAGAGACCGGCATGCTCGGCTTCCACCTCGGCGGCGGTATGGATGGCGCGGTCGGGGATCATGATCACGCCGGCGTAGCTCAGCGCGAGCACCGCGCCGCAGGCGAGGATCAGCGCCGTGCGAAAGCCGCGCGCGTCGGGCGGCAACGTCAGGACTCCGGTGGCCGCCAGCATCGTGGAGAAGGTGAACAGCATGGCCCGCACGCCGGTCGGGGGCCAACCGGCGCCCCACAGCGACAAAGGCAACGGCAGCAGCAGGAGCAGCCACCACGGATTGAGCAGGTGCTTGAGGATGCGCGGATCGGTGACCACGACATGCGTGCCGAGAACGAAGGCGGCGAGCAGCGAATAGCCGACGCGATTGAGGATCACGCCGTCGCCCGTGGCGATATTGGTGGGAAACGGATTGAAGGAAACCAGCAATGCCGTCAGCACAGCCGCCGCGGCCAACACACGGACCAGCCGGACGAGATCGGCCCTGGTGCCCTGCCGTTGCTGGCGAGCAATGGCCGGTTCGAAGCTGGTTTGTATCGACACGGCGCCTTTCCGATCCCACTCTTCGAAAGGCGCGGCCTGACAAGCGCGATGCCTTTTGTTTCCAGAGTGTTATCGGTCAGTGGGGTGCCCGTGCCAAATCCTTCGTTAAGAGTTGGTTAAGCATAAAAATTAGCACAATCTTTATGCTTTCGCCGCTCCGCCCAACAAAAAAGCCGCCGGGCGGACCCGGCGGCTTTGCTGATGCGAGGGGCGACGCGCGGTCGCCGGAGCGCTTGATCAGCGCTTGGAGAACTGGAACGACCGGCGGGCCTTGGCCTTGCCGTACTTCTTGCGCTCGACCACGCGCGAGTCACGGGTCAGGAAGCCGCCCTTCTTCAAGACCGAGCGCAGGCCCGGCTCGTAATTGGTCAGCGCCTTGGAAATGCCGTGACGCACCGCGCCGGCTTGCCCCGAAAGACCGCCGCCGGCGACCGTGGCGACGATGTCGAACTGGCCGTCGCGGCTGGCCGCGACGATCGGCTGGCGCAGCACCATCTGCAGCACCGGACGGGCGAAATAGGTGGCGAAATCACGCTCGTTGATCGTGATCTTGCCGGTGCCGGGCTTGATCCAGACGCGGGCGACCGCGTCCTTGCGCTTGCCGGTGGCGTAAGCGCGGCCGAACTGGTCGAGCTTTTGAACGTAAACCGGCGCTTCGGGCTGGACCGAGGCTTCGGCCGAGCCGAGTTCTTCGAGCGAAGAGAGCTGGGACATTATGCGGCCCTCGTGTTTTTGGAGTTCATTGCCGCGACGTCGAGCGTCTCGGGGTTCTGCGCTACGTGCGGGTGTTCGGCACCGGCATAAACGCGCAGGTTCTTCAACTGCTGGCGCCCGAGCGGGCCGCGCGGCAGCATGCGTTCGATCGCCTTTTCGACGACGCGCTCGGGAAAGCGGCCCTCGAGGATCTCGCGCGCCTTGCGCTCCTTGATGCCGCCGGGATAGCCGGTGTGCCAGTAATACGTCTTGTTGGCGTATTTTTTGCCGGTCAGGACGATCTTGTCGGCATTGACGATGATGATGTTGTCGCCATCGTCCACATGCGGGGTGAAGGTCGGCTTATGCTTGCCACGAAGGCGAAGCGCGACGATGGAAGCGAGGCGGCCGACGACGAGCCCTTCGGCGTCGATCAGAATCCACTTCTTCTCCACCGTCTCGGACTTCTGCGAGAAGGTTTTCATGGGTTGCCCCTGGGTGTTGGTGAGCATCGAGGCAAACCTTCGCAGGCCGCCCTAAGAAAAGAGCGACCCACGGCCGCTCCTCATGCGGCGTGACATACGGCGCGAGGACGCCGCTGTCAACGCGAAAACGTACCCACCGATGATCCCGTAAGCCCTGACAGGCAGGGGATCAAGCGACAGTGGTATTATTTTACCGTGGTTTTTTCGGGTTCCGTCCCGGCCTGGCGCGGCGGAATCGAATAGGTGGCGACCGCGTGGGCCAGAACGTCGTCGCCGCCCGCGTCATGGCTTTCATTGGTCATCGCGACCTCGACCACGGCAAGGCGCTGGCCGAGCTTGAGAATGCGGGCGCTGCCGATCAGCGGGCCGGGCTTCGGCTTGCGCAGGAAATTGATCGAGAGATTCGTCGTGACCGCGTGGGCGACCGGGCCGATATGAGCCAGAACCGCCACATAGGCCGCGACATCGGCAAGGGTGAACAGCGTTGGGCCGGACACGGTGCCGCCGGGGCGAAGGTGGCGATCGTCGGCAAGCAGCCGCATCGTCAGCTGGCCGGGCTCCAGCGCGACGATCGAAAAGCCGCCGTCACGGCCGCCGAGCTGCGGAAACTCGCTTTCAAGGAACGCATCAAGCGCCTCGATTGTCATGATCGGTTGCAACCGGCGTCTCCCATCGGGTGTCGTTCGCTTGTCGGTCCTTCCGATGGCACGAAGCGGCGCCATGATCTAGATAGGGCCGGGGCATCGGCCGGCTGACGCCCCTTCCTGTGAACAAGGAGGACCGGGCATGGCAGACATTTTCGAACTCAATGATACGCGGACCCATCCGGTGGACGTCCAGCGCGCGCCGGGGCTCACTCGGATCGTGTTGTCGAGCCCGCCGGCCAACGCCCTGTCGATGGCGATGATGGAGGCGATCCTGTCGGCCCTGCGGGACGCGGCGGCGGACAAATCCAACCGCGTCGTGGTCATCGCCGCCGAGGGCAAGATCTTTTCGGCCGGGCACGATTTGAAGGAACTGACCGCAAGGCGCGGCGATGCCGATCGCGGCCGGGCGTTCTTCGCGACGACCATGCGCAAATGCTCCGAGCTGATGCAGGCGATCGTCCGCCATCCGACGCCGGTGATCGCCGAGGTGCGCGGCCTCGCGACGGCGGCCGGCTGCCAGCTCGTCGCTTCCTGCGATCTCGCCATCGCTTCCGAGGAGGCGCATTTCTGCACGCCGGGCGTCAATATCGGCCTGTTCTGCTCGACGCCGATGGTGGCGCTGTCGCGCAATCTGACCCGCAAGCACGCCATGGAAATGCTGCTCACCGGCGAGACGATCGACGCGCGCACCGCCCGCGAATTCGGCCTGATCAACCGGGTCGTGCCGCCGGAATATCTCGGCACCATCGTCGGCAAATACGCCACCACCATCGCCTCGAAATCGCCGGTGACGGTGAAGATCGGCAAGGAGGCCTTCTACAAGCAGGCCGAGATGGGGCTCGCCGACGCCTACGACTATGCCGCCAGCGTCATGACCGAGAACATGCTGGCGCGCGACGCCGAGGAGGGGATCGGGGCGTTTCTGGAAAAGCGCAAACCCGAATGGACCGGCGAATGAGCGCCGCCCTGCTCACCTATTCCGACGCGACGATCCGCGACATTCTCGACCGCGTGAAGACCATCGCCCTGGTCGGCGCCAGCGCCAAGTCCGTGCGGCCGTCCTATTTCGTGCTGAAATACCTGCTGGCCAAAGGCTACCGCGTCATTCCGGTCAATCCGGGCCTGGCCGGTCAGGATCTGCTCGGCCAGCGCTGCCACGCCGATCTGAAGAGCATTCCCGAGCCGATCGACATGGTCGACATCTTTCGCGGCGCCGACGCCGTGCCGGGGATCGTCGAGGAAGCGCTGGCGCTCGATCCGAAGCCCAAGGTGATCTGGATGCAGCTCGGCATCCGCCATGAGGACGCGGCGGCGAAGGCGGAAGCCGCCGGGCTCACCGTCGTCATGGATCGCTGCCCGAAGATCGAATTTGCGCGCCTGTCCGGCGAGATCGGCTGGAACGGCATCAATTCGCGGGTGCTCTCGTCGAAGAAGCCGGTGATGGGCAAGGGCTACCAGAGTTTCGGGCTGAACCCGCGGCGGTAGCGGGGAGGGGTGTCAGGCGTCCATCTGACGAAGTGGCGCAACGAATTTCCGGGTTATAGAAGGAAGCGTCGATGGCAATATTTGACAATCATTGCCATATTGCTTCAAGTTCCTGACACTGGTTCGGAGGCTCATTCATGGCCACAATGAACGTCTCGCTGCCTGACCCGATGAAGGCCTGGGTGGAACGTCAGACGGAAGACGGCCGCTACAGCAACGCGAGCGACTATGTGCGCGACCTGATCCGACGGGACCAGGACCGCCAGAACGCGATCGACGAATTGCAGGCGCTGGTGACGGAAGGTCTAGAAAGCGGGCCTGCCCGGCCTTTCGACTTCAAAGGCTTCCTCAGGGCGATGCGTGAGGACGATGCCGGCCGGTAGGCTTGCCGAATACCGGCTGACGCCACAGGCGGAGGCCGACCTCGGCAGCATCTGGCGCTACACGGCGCGAACATGGTCGGCCGACCAGGCCGAAGCCTATGTGGCGAGCTTCGAGAGCAGCTTTCACTTGCTTCTGGGTACCCCGGAGATCGCGCGGGAACGCACCGAGATCACGCCGCCCGTCCGGCTCTACCGGCATCGGTCGCATTGGATCATCTATCGGACCGAAGCAGGACACCTGCTCATTGTGCGCGTCGTCCATGTGCGGCGAAACTGGCAGGCGCTGATCGCGGGCTGAGGCGGTTGACCAAGGATCGCATAGGCGCGTCTGCCCGGCGAGATCGGCTGGAACGGCATCAATTCGCGGGGGGATCGCGTCGAAGAAGCGCGTGATGGACAAGGGTATCAGAGTTTTTAGCCGAACCTGCGGCGGTAAGGAGTAGGGGCGCGTAGTCTCTCGTATCGTTCAAGCGTCGCCATTTGTCATACCTCGGCTGCACTGGTCTTTGATTGATTAACCTATCTGCTAAGCCCGCTCGTATGCGGCGTCGAAATTCGTTGATAGCGGCCACTCTCCCGCACGCCAGCGATCGAAACTTTCGAAGAAAACGCGAACCTCGCGCGCCGCCAGAAATCCAACGTCAAATTCAAGTCGCCCCGCCAGATAAGTCACGCTTCCGCCCCAACGCGGCCGGCTCAACAGGCCTCGCTTGAGCTTATTGCCTTTCAGATGGATGAACAGTTGGTCGACCAGACTCTCGGGCTCGATTTCAACTTGCGGCAGAGCCGTAGCCATAAGGTCGTGCATTTCCCACGCTTTGAGGGGGACCATCATCCACAGATGGCCGTCGATGCCGATCCCGGGATCCGGATCCTCCGGCGGGGTGCCAGAGCCAAATGCCCCAGAGTAGACTCGGACAAAGCGACCCCAGAGTTTTATGTCATCCGTGCTCGGCAGCAGCGGCTTATAAGCCATGGAATTTCTCCAGCTAGCGACGCTACAATATATGCGACGCTATATGTGGCAACGTGTAGGAGCCGCTCCCACCGCCTCATCGCAGAACAATATCCCCGCTCGCGCCGAAAAACGGGTTGACGGTTTCTCGTCCCCTGGCGCGCGCCGTGCTAAGCCGTCGGCGGCATGATGCCGGGAACCGGCCGCCGAGCGGCCGTCGGCGAGATACGCAGGGAGCGAAAGAATGAGCGGACCGGGGTTCGAGACACTATCCATCCATGCCGGCGCCCAGCCGGATCCGTCGACGGGCGCGCGCGCGACCCCGATCTACCAGACCACCTCCTTCGTCTTCGACGATGTCGACCATGCCGCCTCGCTGTTCGGCCTGCAGCAGTTCGGCAATATCTATACGCGCATCATGAACCCGACCCAGGCCGTGCTCGAGGAGCGAGTCGCCGCGCTCGAAGGCGGCACCGCAGCCTTGGCGGTGGCGTCGGGCCATGCCGCCCAGCTCATCGTCTTCCAGGCGCTGCTGCGGCCGGGCGACGAGTTCGTCGCCTCGCGCAAGCTCTATGGCGGCTCGATCAACCAGTTCGGCCACGCCTTCAAGTCGTTCGACTGGCGGGTGAAATGGGCAGACCCGGACGACGTGTCGAGCTTCGAGGCGGCGATCACCGACAAGACCCGCGCGATCTTCATGGAATCCTTCGCCAATCCAGCTGGCGCCGTGGTCGACATCGCGGCGGTCGCGGCGATCGCCCAGAAGCACGGCATCCCGTTGATCGTCGACAACACCATGGCGACGCCATATCTGTGCCGACCGATCGAACACGGGGCCGACATCGTCATCCATTCGCTGACCAAATTCATGGGCGGCCACGGCAATTCGATGGGCGGTGCCATCGTCGACGCCGGCACCTTCGACTGGTCTGCGAGCGACCGCTACCCGATGCTGTCGCAGCCGCGAGAAGAGTATAACGGTATCGTTCTGCACGAGACCTTCGGCAATTTCGCCTTCGCCATCGCCTGCCGGGTTCTCGGCCTGCGCGATCTCGGCCCGGCGATCTCGCCGTTCAACGCCTTCATGCTCCTGACCGGCATCGAGACGCTGCCGCTGAGGATGCAGCGCCATTGCGACAACGCGCTCAAGGTCGCTCAGCACCTCAAAGGCCACGACAAGGTCAGCTGGGTGTCCTATGCGGGTCTCGAAGACGATCCGAACCACGCCATGATGAAAAAATACGCGCCCAACGGGGCTGGGGCGGTCTTCACCTTCGGGCTCAAGGGCGGCTTCGAGGCGGGCGTCACCTTCGTCGAGGCGCTGGAGCTGTTTTCCCATCTCGCCAATATCGGCGATACGCGCTCGCTGGTGATCCACCCGGCCTCGACCACCCACAAGCAGCTCGCCGACGAGCAGAAGATCGCCGCCGGTGCCGGGCCGGACGTGGTGCGGCTGTCGATCGGTATCGAGACCGTTGCCGACATCATCGCCGATCTCGATCAGGCGCTGGCCAAGACCTGATCCCGTTCGCCGGCTTCGACCTCAAACCTGGAACGGTCGCCCATGAGGCGGCCGTTTTGGCTTTCTCGCCAATGACGGAACGAGCGGCGCCGCCGCGCATTTCTGCCGGTCCGATAATCTCTTCTTCCTGCTGAAAGATCCGATATGGCCGAGCATTTCCTAAGATTCGACAAGGACGGCATTGCCGTCGAGACCGGAGCGCCGGCCAAGGAAAAGATCAAGAGCGGCCGCCCCGCCAACAAGACCTGGAACATCGAGGACGACGGCAACGGCCTTTACGCCGGCATCTGGGAATCGACCGCCGGCGAGTGGGAGATCGACTATACCGAGTGGGAGTTCCTGCACATCCTGGAAGGCGTTTCGGTGCTGACCGAGGAGGGCTGTGAGCCGGTCAAGCTCGTCGCTGGTGACAGCTTCGTCATCCGCCCCGGCTTCAAGGGCCGATGGAAGGTCGTCGAGCCGACCAAGAAGCACTACGTCATCAAGGTCTGACCGGAGAGCGGACCCGGATCGCGCCGTGGCGGTCAGATCGATCCGCTCCTGTCAGCGAAGGTGCGAACAGTCGCAACAGGGCGGCGCAAAAAAAAGGGCTCGCAGAATCCGCGAACCCTTTTTGCCATTTTCTCCGTCACAGCCGAATCGGCCCTATTTCTCGTCCATTTTTCGAAATGCTTCGAGCGTGTCCTTGTCGGGCTCGCGCTTGGCACCCGCCTGGGTCGTGCGCTGGTTGTGCTGATCCAGCTGGTTCTTTGCCTGCAAAGCGTTGTCGCCCATCCGTTCGGAGGCGATTTGATCCTCGCTGAGAATATCGGGATCTGTCGTTCCGGCGGGCATGTCGCCACCTTTCGGCGCCGTCTTGTGAGGATTGTCTTGTGCCATTGTCATCTCCATTGGCTGGCGTCGCGGCGCAAGCGTCTCAGCGTTCGATCTCGATCAGGATTTCGTTGCGCTTCATGAAGCCGGGGGTCCAGGGCGGATTGTAGAAGGCGTATTCGGGATCGCTCTTCTGCTTCAGATTGTTGTCCGCCAGATAATTGTAGAGGCTCATCAAGTGCTTGCTGGCGAGCGTTGCATTGAAGTTTCCGGAAAAGCGGATCGCCGCGATGCGTCGCGCCTGAACCTCCTTGATCGCCACGTCGCCATTGCCCGGCTTGGGGAGGCTGGCGAGGGTGAATTTCTTCGGCATGACGAAGCGCACGGCCCAGCCCTTGGTCCGGCCATCGCCTTCGGCCAGCTGCTGGGTCACGGGGGTCGTCATCTTGATCTTCTTGCCGGGGCGGCTGCGGGCGAAAATGTAGTCGGCGAGCGTCTGGAAGCCCATGCGGCGCGCCTTCTCATGATAGCCGCTCTTGACGGTCTCGGCGACGATCATCGCATCGTAATCGCGGATTTCGATCGCCCCGTCCTCGCGGACCACGTCGTAGTCAGGTTCCTCGGTGTGTTCCTGTACCTTCTTGGTGACGAAATACGCCGTGCCGACGACCGCGACGGCACCGCCTACCACGAGAAGCGCGGTCAGTTCCGGCCGGTCACGCAGGTAGTCGATCCCGCGCTGGGGCTGGTTTCCGCCGCGAAAACCCGGAAGGCGGGCCAGGCGCAGATCGGGAAGATGCTGGCGAAAATCACTCAGATAACCGCGCGCTGTGTCGATTCCCTCACCGGCGTCGTCGCGAAGCGAGCGGACGTGGCGGCGGGCCTCGGAGCCGGACGGCATCGACAGGCCGGTCAGAAAGTCCGGCATGTAGCGCGACAGGCCCGTCGGCTCGGTGTGGAACGGCAAGTGCCGGGAAATCGATCGGCGCATCCGCTCGGCTCGCGACGGCCGGGGATCGAAACGGTCGACGACCCGCCCCTCGAGCTCTTCAATGCGCTCGCCGATATCGCTGAGGGCATCGGCAATGCGATCATAGGCGGTGGGCTTGTCGCGGAACATGGGCTGGGACTCCTGCGGTCGTCTGTTGGTGTGCGCCGACACTGGCTCCGGGCACTTAGGTCATGCCGATCGGGCGGTGGCGCAAGAGCATTCGCTGCGATAACGCCACCATGCGCGGTTGGTTGCGTCTGCTAACGACTTTGCCGCGCCTGAGCGCGGTTCTCGGCTGAATTGCCGGCGCGTGCGCGTCGGGCTGGATCACTTATTTTTGGCACGAGTGCAACCAAACCGGAGCTGACGCATTAGCAGGACATCGGGTTTTTCATGACCTGATACTCCAGCCATAATTCGGGCGGCCTCGTGCCGCCCATTTTTTTGCCTGCGGATATCCACGGCGGTTGGGCGTCGGCCGCCGGAGATATCGGCGGGACGACGCCTGTGCGGCGACATCAGACGCGATCGGCCGTACGTGCTGAAGCATCCAGGACCGTACCGAGCCCCCGATCCAGTCGGATCGGCTCGACGGCCGCGAAGCCACCCGCTGCGGTGGCAGCGAAAAACTCCAGTTGGTCGCTGTCCCGTTCGATGACGACGGCCGAGAGCCGGCCGGTGAAGACGGCGCCGGTGTCCATCGAGATGCGGTTTTCCGTAACCACCGGACGGCCACCCTTTTGGGGCTGATGGCCATGCACGACGACGTGGCTGAGCCGTCCGATATGGTCGAGGAAGGGCGCGCGGATCCATAGGCAGTCGTGCGGATCCTGCCGGTCGATCGGCCGACGCGGATCGATTCCGGCATGGACGAAGGCGAAGCTTCCGTCGACCGCGATCGTCGCGGCGCCGGACAGGAGCTCCAAATGCTCCGGTCGATCCTTCAGGATGCGGTGTCGGATAGCGTCGAGGTCGCGGTCCGGGGCGGCGCCATAGGAGGCGAGAGTGGCGGCGCCGCCTTGGTCCAGCCAATTGTCGACCGCGTCGCGGTCGAGTTCACCTTTAAGAAATTGCAGCAACCACCAGTCGTGATTGCCGATGAGCAGTTGGGATTTCGGATGGTTGGCGATCGCTTCGACGACGAGATCGAGGGCGCCGCAACTGTCGGGTCCTCTGTCGACGATATCGCCGAGGAAGATGATCTCCATGGTCGCCTGACGGCCTGCGGTGACCGTATCGAGCCCCTGAAGAAGCGTCGAAAGTAGCCCGGCCGCACCATGCACGTCGCCGATGGCCGCGATCAGGGATGGATATGACGACATGACGGAAACTCTCTTCGCCGGGACGGGGGCGATTTTCTGCGAGGCGTTAATTCGCTCGAAAGTAGAACAACCTAAATTGGTATCACTCCACCCCGGATTGCGGATAAGGCTCTGTCAACTCTTCGAGACACTGGATCGCGGACGTGTTCTTTTTCAAACCGCTGAACAATTTCCGCCTGAATCCGTTGGAGCGGACCTATACTCTTTGCGGACTCGGGCTGGGCACCCTGTTCGCCGTCACCGGACTTTTGATCGATATGCAGGTGCGTCGCTGGCAGGGGCTCGCCCCCGGCTTTGGTGCAACCTTTACGGCGACAGCGATGCACGTCTTAGCGCTGTCGTCGCCGCTGGTGATCGGGCGGGTCTTTCTCGAGATCGGCCGCCGCCAAAGCAAGCTGGAGGATCGGCTTCGGCAGATGCATCAGGCCGAGGCCTTGATGCGCGAGCAGGCCCATTGCGATGCCGTGACAGGGCTGTTCAATCGCTCCTATCTGACCAGCCGGCTGGAGGAGGGAATCGCGAGCCGGTTGTGGCAAAAGCGCGGCGCGCTCGTCTACATGCTCGACCTCGACAAGTTTAAGAAGATCAACGACACCTTCGGTCATCGCGCTGGCGATTTGGTCCTGATCGAAGTCGGTCGACGACTGCGCGAGCTCTGTCTTGATGACGATATTCCGGTGCGTCTCGGCGGCGACGAATTCCTCGTCGTACACTTTCCCCAACCCGGCGAGGGCGCCGAGGACTTTGCAAAAACCCTCATCGCGTGCGTTGGGCAGACCATCGACTTCGAGAATGTGCCGCTAACGCCCGGACTCAGCATCGGGATCGCGCGTGTCGGCGACGATGGCCGGACATGGTCCGACGTCATGCGCTCGGCTGATATCGCGCTCTACCGAGCCAAGTCGAAATATGCCAACGCGTTCGAGATTTACCGGCCCGAGATGCGTCAGGCCAAGGACGCGGAGGCCGAACTGGTCGGCGAGATGAAGCGTGGCCTCGACCGGAATGAATTCGTGCTGCAATTTCAGCCGATCATCGCGGCGCGCGACGGCGCCATTCGCAGTTTCGAGGCGCTTGTCCGCTGGAACCATCCGCGCCGGGGTCAGTTGGCGCCCGCCGAATTCATCCCCGCGGCGGAGAGTTCCGGGCTGATCTTCCACTTGGGCAACCGGGTGCTGGTCGATGCGTGCACGGCGGCGGCCAGCTGGGCGGCGCCGATCGGCGTCGCGGTGAATCTGTCGCCGATCCAGTTCCAGGATGGGCAATTGGCACCTCGGGTGCGGGAGGTGTTGGAAGAGAGCGGCCTTGCGCCAGGTCGCCTGGATCTCGAAGTGACGGAATCACTCCTGCTCGATCCGACCCCGACCGTCATTCGCATGATCGCCGAACTCCGCGAAATCGGCGTCAAGATCACCATGGACGATTTCGGTACGGGATTTTCCAGCCTCGGAAATCTCCGGCAGTTCCGCTTCGACCGCCTCAAGATCGATCGCTCGTTCACCCAGGAACTGGCATCGGGCGAAGAAACGGCCGAGATCGTGCGCACCATCGTCCGCATGGCGGCGACTCTGCGCATGGAGACGGTGCTCGAAGGGGTCGAGAACGAGCGTCAGGAGGTCTTCGCCAAGCTCGAGGGACTCGATGAGGTGCAGGGATTCTTCTATGCGAAGCCGATGAACGGCGACGCTGTCCACCGCTTCCTGGCCGAGCGCGCTGGGGCAGCACGAGTGGCCGGCGGAAGCGCCGCTTGAGCCGTCTACCAGACTATCCGAGCTGCTCGCTTAAAAGGCCCAGGTGCGCGCCTTCGAGATCAGGAAATCGCGGAAGACCTTGAGCTTCGCCGCATTGCGCATCTGCTCGGGGTAGCAAAGATAGGTGTCGAAAGTCGGCATCTCCATCTCCGGCAGAACCTGCACGAGCTTGGCGCGCTTGTCGATCATGTAGTCCGGCAGCAGCGCCACGCCGATGCCGCTCTCGATGGCCGAGCGGATGGCGATCAGATTGTTGATCTGCAGGATCGGGTGGCGCATTTTGCCCTCTGGAAGGCCGACCGTTTCGAGCGTGTTCAGATTGCGCAGATAGTTCGGAGCCGGCTCGCCGAAGGTGATGATCCGGTGCTTGTCGAGATCTTCGATCGTTTCCAGCGGCCCGAAGCGGGCGAGGTACGACGGCGCGGCGTAGACGTGAAGATGCACGGTGAACAGGCGGCGCTGGATCAGGTCCGGCTGCTGCGGCTGTCTGAGGCGGATCGCCGCGTCCGCCTTGCGCATCGTCAGGTCGATCTCCTCGTTATCGAAGACCAGCTGCAGCTCGAGTTCGGGGTAAAGCTCGAGAAATTCCTTCGAGCGCTCCGTCAGCCAGCCGGAGCCGAGGCCGACCGTGGTGGTCACGCGCAGCTTGCCGGTTGGCTTCTCGCGGGTTTCGGTGAGCTGCATGCGGACCTGTTCCAGCCGCTTGAGAACCTCATTGGCGGTCTGGAACAGCAGTTCGCCCTGTTCGGACAGCACCAGGCCGCGAGCGTGCCGATGAAACAGCGGCGCGCCGATCTCCTGCTCAAGGGCGGCGACCTGCCGGCTGATCGCCGACTGGCTGAGGTTGAGAGCGTCGGCGGCGTGGGTAAACGAGCCGGCTTCCGCGGCTGCGTGAAAAATCCGCAGTTTGTCCCAGTCGAGCGCCATGGGGTGTCATCTCCAGACGGCTTTGGAGCGGGGCGTTCCAAGACGCCCGCCCGCTGCCGCTATTCCGCCGCTTGGCGTTCGTTGTCGAGCGCCTGGGCGGCGAGCCATTTCTCGGCTTCCAGTGCTGCCATGCAACCGAGGCCGGCCGCGGTCACCGCTTGGCGATAGACGTCGTCGGCGACGTCGCCCGCCGCATAGACGCCCGGCACCGAAGTCTGTGTCGTGCCGGGTTCCACCCACAGATAGCCGGACGGCTTCTGTTTCAACTTTCCGACGAATAACTCGACCGCCGGCGCGTGGCCGATGGCGACGAACACGCCGTCGGTCGCCCGCTCGCTGACCTCGCCGCTCACGCGGTTTTTCAGGCGAACGCCATTGACCGATTTCAGCGGCTTGACGACCCCCAGGATCTCCTCGACCTCGGTGTCCCAGACGATTTCGACATTGTCGGCGGCAAACAGGCGGTTCTGCAGGATGCGCTCGGATCGCAATTCGTTCCGGCGATGCACCAGGGTAACCGACTTGGCGATATGCGACAGATAGAGCGCTTCTTCCACGGCCGTGTTGCCGCCGCCGACAACGACGACGTCCTTGCCGCGGTAGAAGAATCCGTCGCAGGTGGCGCAGGCCGAGACGCCGAAGCCCTGAAAGGTCGTCTCGCTTTCCAGGCCGAGCCATTTGGCCTGGGCGCCGGTGGCGATGATCAGCGCGTCGCAGGTGTAGACCGCGCCCGAATCGCCGGTCAGTCGAAACGGCCGCCGGTCGAGATCGGCCTCGACAATGACGTCGCTGGCGATCTCCGCTCCGACATTGAGCGCCTGGCTCTTCATCTGCTCCATCATCCACGGACCCTGGACGGGTTCGGCATAGCCCGGATAGTTCTCTACATCGGTCGTGATGGTCAGCTGGCCGCCTTCCTGAAGGCCGGCGACGAGCAGCGGCTTCATCATGGCGCGTGCCGCGTAGATCGCGGCGGTGTATCCTGCAGGACCAGATCCGACGATCAGAATGTCCACATGGCGTTCGGTCATGACGGCCTCGCTCGATTGGCGTCTGGCAGATGGCATCGCAAGTCGGCCCGTTCAATAGACGAGGGGGTGCGGTGCTGCAACACAAGGCGTCCGAGAGCTGTTGACGGCGGCATGGAGCGTTGCACCGATTGCCGATCCGGGGGCGAGAGGATATGAAAGCCCGCTGTTTCATGGCCCTTTAGCGCTGGCCTGCATTTTCCCGGAGCCGTTCCATTTTCAGGACCATCGCCCACGTCACCTCGATTTTCGGGCTCGCACTGGCGGCGGCGATGATCATTCCGGCACTGGTGGACCTTGCCGACGAAAACGAGGAATGGCGGGTTTTCATCGGCACCAGCCTGCTGGTCGGCATGGTCAGCGTGCTCGTCGCCGTGGCGACGCGCGGCGAACGCCCCAAATTCACCCAGAGACTCGGCTTCTTGCTTGTCACGACAGTCTGGCTGGTGGCGGTTCTCGTCGGCTCGCTGCCGATCTATTTTTCGGAGGTCAATGTCACCTTCGCCGGTGCCTTCTTCGAGTCCATGTCGGGGCTGACGACGACCGGTTCGACGGTGATCTCCGGCCTCGACGCGCTGTCGCCGGGCATCTTGATGTGGCGGTCGCTGCTGCAATGGCTCGGCGGCATCGGCATCGTCGGCATGGTGCTCTTGATCCTGCCATCGCTGCAGGCCGGTGGGTTGGCGCTTTTCCACATGGAAAGTTCGGACAAGTCGGACAAGGTCCTGCCCCGGATCAACCAGCTGGTCGGCGGACTGGTCACGGCCTATGTCGTCCTGACCACCCTTTGCGCGATAACCTACACCGCTCTCGGGATGAGCTTCTTCGACGCAGTCAATCACGCCATGACGACCGTGGCGACCGCCGGCTTTTCGACGCATGATGGTTCGATCGGGTATTTCGAAGACAAGCGCATCCTGCTCGCCGCCATAGTGTTCATGATCCTTGGGGCATTGCCCTTCGTGATCTACATCAGGGCGTTCCTGCCGAGACGCTTCCAGCTATGGCGCGACCCCCAGATCGCCGTCTTCCTGATGATCTGCCTGGTGCTGAGTCTCGCCATGGCGGTGACGCGCCGGGTCGTGAACGACACGCCCTTCGGCGAGGCGCTGCTGTCCTCGGCGTTCAATCTGGTCTCGATCATCACCACTACGGGTTATGCGTCCGAAGACTATACGCTGTGGTCGAATGCCGCGATCGGCCTGTTCTTTCTCGCCACCTTCCTCGGCGGCTGCGCCGGGTCGACGACCGGCGGCATCAAGGCCAACCGGCTGGTCATCCTTTATCTGCTGGTCCGCTCGAGCTTTCGCCGGCTGGTGCGGCCGCATGCGATCATTCGCTTGAAATACGGCAATGACGACATCTCGCCGCAGACCATCCAGACGGTCACGATCTTCTTCTTCCTGTTTTTCGGCGCGCTGTTGATGGGCACGGTGTTGCTGACGATGTTCGGCCTCGACATCGTCACCGCCTTTACCGGATCGTTGACGGCGCTGGCCAATGTCGGTCCCGCCTTCGGACAGATCATCGGCCCGGCGGGCAATTTCGGCTCGCTCCCGGATCCGGTCTTGTGGATCCTGTCGATCGGCATGCTGCTCGGCCGGCTGGAACTGGTAACCGTTCTCATCCTGCTGTTTCCGTCGGTCTGGCTGGATTGATGGTGGTGTGCGCCGTCCCGGTCGCTGGGCCGTCCCTCGATCGGAGCTGACCGGGAGCCCGCATGCGTATCGTCTATATCAATCTCGATAGGGCCATCGAACGGCGCGCCTTCATGGAAGAACAGAGCGCCGCGCTCGGGCTGCGCTTCGAGCGTTTTCCAGCTGTCCGTGCGGACGATATCTCGGACGAGACCGCGCGCACCCTCGGGAAAGGCTGGGAGCGGCCGCTGACGAAGCCGGAGCTGGCCTGCTTCCTGTCCCACCAGACGCTGTGGTCCGAACTGGCTCGCGGCAAGGAGCCCATGCTGGTCCTGGAGGACGACGTGGTGCTCTCCGGCCGACTTGCCGCGGCGTTGCCGCGATTGACCGGATTGACCGATGTCGATCTGGTCAATCTGGAGAGCTTCGACCGCAAGCGGTTCGTTGCGCGCAACGGGCGTGCGCTCGGCGCAATCTCCATCGTCCGGGTTCATCGCGACAAATCAGGATCGGCTGCCTATCTGCTGTGGCCGAGCGGCGCACAGAAGCTGCTGGCGCGCGCCCGGCTCGGGGCCGCGCCAGTGGATGCCTTCATCCATTCGCTGAAACGCCTCGTATCCTATCAGGTGGAGCCGGCGCTCGCGATGCAGCTGCACATCCTGAAGGCGAGGGGCATCGAACCGCCGATCCCCATCGGTTCGACCATTCAGGCCTCCCGGCAACGGCTTGCGGTCACACCCGAAAATTTGCCCTTCCACCTCCGGCGCCTGACGACGCAGGTGAAGCTGGCGGGAGACCATGTCATGCGCCTGTTCGGCCGGCGGTACCGGCGAACGCGGGTCGACGATGGCGATTTTCAGCCACGGTCCGCGGCGGACCAGAGCCGTTCATAGACACGCTGGATTTCCGCAGCCTCGCGCGCCAGGGGAAATTTCGCCCTGACATGGGCGAGCGCCGAAGCGCCGGCGCGCGCTAAAGCATCGGGGTCGGACAGATAGGCCTCGACGGCCGCCGCGAGCGCTTTTTCGTCGCCGACCGGAACGATGCGTCCGGTCTCGCCCTCGATGACCATGTCCCGGAACGCGCCGGCGTCGCTGACGACGACCGCGGCGCCGGACGCCATCGCTTCCAGCGGGGTCAGGCCGAAGCCCTCGTTGCGCGGCGGCGCGACGTAAAGATCGAAGGCCCGGAACCACGCCGTCACATCCTCGACCTCGCCGAGGAAGCGGATGCGTTCATGGAGCCCGGCGGCCTCGACGCGGCGCCGCAGATCGGCGTCGAACCCTGCGTGCTCTGCCGTGGCGCGGCCGGTGACGATGGCTGTCCATTCGGGATGGCGCGGCAAGAGGGCGATCATCGCGTCGATGAACAGGTCGGTGCCCTTCTGGTGGCGGATGCGCCCCGAGCAACCGATCAGCCGCCGCCCGGCGAGACCGAGCTCGGCCTTCTGTGCCTCGCGCGACGGTGCCGGATGAAAGCGATCGAGGTCGATGCCGTGCAGGACGATCTCGGCCGGGACCGTGAGGTAGCCGGCGCTCCTGCCGCTCGTCGCGATCACCGCGTCCATGCGCCGGATGAGCCCGCGCGTCCAGCCGGTGTGGCGGCGTTGCGCGGCGGAGGTGAAGACGAGCCGCAGCGGCATCCGCAGGATGTCGCGCAGCACGATGCCGGCCAGCATCTCCACGTTGCGCCGGGCATGCCAAATGCGGAACGGCCGTCCTGTCGGACGCGACCAGAGGCCGGGCATGTCGTGAAGACGCAACTTCGGCAGGTGGTCCGGCAAACCCGGTCCCAGCGCCGCGATTCCGAGCGAGCGTGCTTGGAGGGGGACGAGCTGGACGATCGTCGAGGTCACGCCGGACAGCCGGCGTTTGAAGTTCGGCGCGATGACCGCGATGTCTCGAACGTTCATCTGGGCGACTCCGTCACGGCGCATTCGACCCTTACGGCCAGCTCAAGCGACGGCGAAGGGCAGGGGGGCCGTTTCAGCACCGCCAAACCTCGCCCACGCGCTTGCACGCACCCCATCCCCTCTTTCCTTGGGGACAGGGTGTGCCGTCTCGAAGGTCCTTTGCGCCTACGCCCAGCTGACCTGAAGGATCTCGTAGGACCTTGCGCCGCCCGGCGCCGCGACCTCGACGGTGTCGCCCTCGCCCTTGCCGATCAAGGCGCGGGCGATCGGCGAGGAGATCGAGATGCGTCCCATCTTCACGTCGGCTTCCTGGTCGCCGACGATCTGATAGACCTTCTCCGCCTCGGTATCCTCGTCGACGAGCTTGACCGTCGCGCCGAACTTCACCTTGTCGCCGGACAGCTTCTTGACGTCGATGACCTCGGCGCGGGCGGTCAGGTCCTCCAACTCGAAGATGCGCCCCTCGTTCAGGCTCTGGGACTCCTTGGCGGCATGGTACTCGGCGTTTTCCGACAGGTCCCCGTGTGCGCGCGCCTCGGAGATCGCCTGGATGATCCGTGGCCGCTCTTCCTGTTGGCGACGGCGAAGCTCCTCCCGTAGCGCATCAAACCCGTGGGTCGTCATCGGGACCTTTTCCATGGCCTCCACCTTTCCCATGCGCGGGCGTGCCGCGACATCGTCTTTTCGTTGGTTGCCGGCAGGCCGAGGCCCGACGCCGGAGCACAATAATAAACCGGCCCCGAACGGCAGCGACCGTTCGGAACCAGCGAGACAATCCGGACAGTGACGGTGCCTGGCGTCCCGTCCGAAGGGCGCGTTTTAGTCAGGCAGCCGTAAAGTACGATTGCAACGGCCGAACTTCAAGATTGCCGGTCCGGAGTGCGGCGATCGCCTCGGCGGCGGCGCTCATCCCGGCCAAGGTCGTGTAGTACGGCACCTTGTGGATCAACGCCGCGCGGCGCAGCGAGCGCGAATCGGACAGCGCCTTGGCGCCCTCCGTGGTGTTGAGGACGAGCTGCACCTGACGGTTGCGAATCGCGTCCTCGATATGCGGGCGTCCCTCCAGGACCTTGTTGATCTTCTCGGCGGCGATCCCGTTATCGATGAGGAAGCGCTGGGTGCCGCCCGTCGCGATCACTTTGAAGCCGAGGTCGTAGAGCCGGCGGACGGGCGCGAGGGCCCGCTGCTTGTCCCCGTCACGAACCGAGATGAACACCGTACCGTCGCGCGGCAGGTCGACACCGGCGCCGAGCTGCGACTTGGCGAAGGCGACGGCGAAGTCGTAATCGAGGCCCATGACCTCGCCGGTCGAGCGCATCTCCGGGCCGAGCAGGGTGTCGACGCCGGGGAAGCGGGCGAACGGGAACACCGCCTCCTTGACCGCGATGTGCTTCAGGCCGCGCGGGTCGGGCGCGCCACCATAGGCCGCGAAGGCCGTATCGAGGGTTTCGCCGGCCATGATCCGCGCCGCGACCTTGGCGATCGGCGAGCCGATGGTCTTGGCGACGAAGGGCACGGTGCGCGAGGCGCGGGGATTGACCTCCAGGACATAGATGTCGTCGCCCTTGATGGCGAACTGGACGTTCATCAGGCCGCCGACCTTGAGCGCCAGCGCCATGTCGCGGGTCTGGCGGGCAAGCTCGTCGGTGATCGCCGTCGACAGCGAGCGGACCGGCAGCGAACAGGCCGAATCGCCGGAATGGATGCCGGCTTCCTCGATGTGCTCCATGATGCCGGCCACATAGGTGGATGAGCCGTCCGACAGGCAGTCGACGTCCACCTCGATCGCGTCCTTGAGATAGGAGTCGATCAGCACCGGCGATTTGCCCGAGACGACCACGGCATGGGTGATGTAGCGCTCGAACTGCGGTTCGTTGCGGACGATCTCCATCGCCCGGCCGCCGAGCACGTAGGACGGGCGAATGACCACCGGATAGCCGATTTCGGCGACGATCTTGCGCGCTTCCTCGACCGAGCGGGCGATGCCGTTGCGCGGCTGGCGCAGACCCAGATCGGTGAGCAGCTTTTGAAAGCGGTCGCGATCCTCGGCGAGGTCGATCGCGTCCGGCGAGGTGCCGAGGATGGGAATGCCGGCCTTTTCGAGGGCGTCGGCGAGCTTCAGCGGCGTCTGGCCGCCGAACTGCACGATGACCCCCTGCAGCGTCCCCCTGGCCTGTTCGACCTTCAGGATCTCCAGCACGTCCTCGGCCGTCAGTGGCTCGAAATACAGCCGGTCCGACGTGTCGTAGTCGGTCGAGACGGTCTCGGGATTGCAGTTGATCATGATCGCCTCGAAGCCCGCGTCCTTGAGGGCGAAGGCGGCGTGGCAGCAGCAATAATCGAACTCGATGCCCTGGCCGATCCGGTTCGGGCCGCCGCCGAGGATGACCACCTTCTTGGCGTCGCTGACCTCGGCCTCGGACCGCGGCGCGCCGGCGAAGGGCCGCTCGTAGGTCGAGTACATGTAAGGGGTCGGCGAGGCGAATTCGGCGGCGCAGGTGTCGATCCGCTTGTAGACCGGATGAATGTCGAGCCGGTCCCGCAAGGCGGCGACATCCGCCTCATCCTGACCGACGAGCTTCGCCAGCCGGGCATCGGAAAAGCCGACCGACTTCAAAAAGCGCAGATTGTCGGCGTCCTTGGGCAATCCGTGCTCGCGAACTCGCGCCTCGAGGTCGATGATCGCCTTGATGCGGGCGATGAACCACGGGTCGATCTTGCAGGATTGGTGAACCTGCTCCGGACTGGTGCCCATGCGCAGCGCCTGGGCGACCATCAGCAGCCGATCCGGCGTCGGTGTGCCGAGAGCGGCGCGGATGGCGTTCTTGTCGTCGCCTTCGCCAATGCCCGGAATCTCGATCTCGTCGAGCCCGTCAAGTCCGGTCTCCAAGCCTCTCAGCGCCTTTTGCAGCGATTCCTCGAAGGTCCGGCCGATCGCCATGACCTCGCCGACCGACTTCATTGCCGTGGTCAGATACGGCTCGGCCCCGGGGAATTTCTCGAAGGCGAAACGCGGGATCTTGGTCACGACATAGTCGATCGAGGGCTCGAACGAGGCCGGCGTCGCGCCGCCGGTGATGTCGTTGTCGAGTTCGTCGAGCGTGTAGCCGACGGCGAGCTTCGCCGCGACCCGGGCGATCGGAAAGCCGGTCGCCTTGGAAGCCAGCGCCGATGAGCGGGAGACGCGCGGGTTCATCTCGATGACGACCAGGCGGCCGTCCTCCGGGTTCACCGCGAACTGCACGTTCGAGCCGCCGGTTTCCACCCCGATCTCGCGCAACACCGCGATCGAGGCGTTGCGCATGATCTGGTATTCCTTGTCGGTCAAGGTCAGCGCCGGCGCGACGGTGATCGAATCCCCGGTATGGACGCCCATCGGGTCGATGTTCTCGATCGAGCAGATGATGATGCAATTGTCCGCCTTGTCGCGAACGACCTCCATCTCGTACTCTTTCCAGCCGAGCACGCTCTCCTCGACTAGCACTTCGGTGGTCGGCGAGGCGTCGAGCCCGCCCTCGACGATCTCGAAGAATTCCGAGCGGTTGTAGGCGATGCCGCCGCCGGTTCCGCCGAGAGTAAAGGACGGGCGGATGATCGCCGGCAGGCCGACCGCGTCGAGCGCCTCCGCCGCGGCGGCCAGCGCCCGTGTCATGTAGCGCTGCTTGCGATCGGATTCGCCAAGCTGCCACGCGTCCTCGAGCGCGGTCAGCGCCGCGTCCCGCTCGGCCGGATCGGAGATCGCGTGGATGATCTCGGCCTTGCGGTCGTCATGGACCCGGCGGTCGGCGGCCTTGGCATCGGTGGCGTTGGCCAGCAGCGAGCGCGGCGTCTCCAGGCCGATTTTCGCCATCGCCTCGCGGAAGAGGGCGCGGTCCTCGGCCTTGTCGATGGCGTTCGCGTCGGCGCCGATCATCTCGACACCGTATTTCTCCAGGACGCCCATGCGCCGCAGCGACAGCGCCGTGTTCAGCGCCGTCTGCCCGCCCATCGTCGGCAGGATCGCGTCCGGCCGCTCCTTGGCGATGATCTTGGCGACCACTTCGGGCGTGATCGGCTCGATATAGGTGGCGTCGGCGAGATCGGGGTCGGTCATGATCGTCGCGGGGTTCGAATTGACCAGGACGATCCGGTAGCCTTCCTCCTTCAGCGCCTTGCAGGCCTGGGTGCCGGAATAGTCGAATTCGCAGGCCTGGCCGATGATGATCGGGCCGGCACCGATGATGAGGATGGTGTGGATGTCGGTGCGTTTCGGCATGGCAAGCTGTCGTCCGGTTGGGTTGCGCGCCAAGATTCCGCCCGCATCAGGGATGCGGCCGGTTGCGGCGGGTTCTGTCGAGGCTGAGGCCGGCTTATAGGCAAGCGGATCGCAATCCGAAAGAGCCGGCGGCCCGGAATCGTGTCGCTTTCCCAAATTCTCCGGTGCGGTGCCTTTCGCGCGTTCCGGCGGCGCCACACCCTGTCACGATCGCATCAATCGTCGCTTTGAGGCGCTGGGATGGGACGGGCCGCCGCCGGCTACGCTTCCACCGGCGCGGATTTTTCCTTCGCCGCCGTGCCGCGCAGCGGACCCCCGTCATAGCTGTCGTAGCCGAGCGACAAAGCGAGGCAGGCGAGTTCGACGGTCTTCGGGATTTCCACCGCCTTGCCGTCGCGGTGGCCCTTTTCGTAATACTGGATGACCCGCTTCTTCAGGCCGAGCCGCTCGGCGGCGTCCTTCTGCTTCAGCCCGAGCGACTTGCGCCAGGTTCGAAAAGCCTCCGGGTCCATCGGAACTCCCCTTCCTACAGCCACGTCGTGAGGCCGCCCCGCCGCGGCGACCAGCTTCGAGAAAGCCGGGTCTGCTTAGATCGTCGCCTTGGCAAAGTCGATTCCACGGCCGCGGATTCCCTTGGTCGACGCCCCTAAAAAATGCACCTCGTGCGCAATAATTGCTTGACTTGACGCACAGAGTGCGCATTTATGAATGGATTGCAATCGAGCGACGATCATTCCTTCAGGTTGAAGTTAATCGGATGGAAGGCTTCGGGCGCTAGAGCATCGGGTCGAAAAGTGGAATCCGGTTTTCGGATCATTCCGATGCTCAATCAAAATGTTAGAGCGTCCTTTGTGCGTCCGAATGGACGCCCGGCGCTCTGAGACTGGCACATCGAACGAGGAGCGCGAACATGCTTTCGGATATCATCGTCGGCCGCTCTTCCTATGGCGGCGACCGGGGCAGGGACGACCTGCACCGTCACGCCACTTTCAGCTGCGGCTTCCGCAGCTGGATGAAGCGGCTCTTGATGCGGTTCCGCGCGGCTTAAGCCGCCGGCGGACCGAAATACCCTTAGACAGCATGAAGGCGCCGGATCACTCCGGCGCCTTCATGCGTTTGGGCTTTTTGACGGGGGCGCCGCTCAGGCGGCGATCTTGCCGGCCTTGTGATCGTCGATCATCCGGAAAAACCGCTGGAACAGATAGTGCGAATCCTGCGGGCCGGGCGAGGCCTCCGGATGATGCTGCACCGAGAACACTGGCTTGCCGGCAACGCGCAGGCCGCAGTTCGAGCCGTCGAACAGCGAGCGGTGGGTTTCCTCGACGCCGGCCGGCAGAGAGTCCGCCGCCACCGCGAAGCCGTGGTTCATCGACACGATCTCGACCTTGCCGGTGGTGAAATCCTTGACCGGATGGTTGGCGCCGTGATGGCCCTGATGCATCTTCTCGGTCCGCCCGCCCAGCGCCAGCGCCAGCATCTGGTGGCCGAGGCAGATGCCGAATACGGGCACGCCCTTGTCGACCAGCGTCTGGATCGTCGGCACGGCGTAATCGCCGGTCGCGGCCGGATCGCCCGGACCATTCGACAGGAACACCCCGTCCGGCTCGTGCGCGAGGATCTCCTCGGCGCTCGCCGTCGGCGGCACCAGAACGACCTTGGCGCCCTGGCCGGCCATCAGCCGCAGGATGTTGCGCTTGGTGCCGTAGTCGATCGCCACGATCGTGTAGCGCGGCGCCGCCTCGGCCGCATAGCCTTCGTTCCACACCCAGGGTTTTTCGTCCCAGACGGTGGTGTCGCCGCTGCCGACATCCTTTGCCAGATCGAGCCCGACGATACCGCCCCAGGCCGCCGCGCGGGCTTTTAGCGCGTCGAGGTCGAAGTTTCCGTCCGGATCGTGGGCGATCACCGCGTTGGGCATGCCGGTCTCGCGGATCAGCGCCGTCAGCGCCCGCGTGTCGACGCCCGACAGCGCGATGACGCCGCGCTCCTTCAGCCAGGCGTCGAGATGGCCCGACGAGCGATAGTTCGACGGCTCGGAAATGTCGGCCCGGAAGATCGCGCCGACGGCCCCGGACGCCTTGGCCGGGGTCAGGTCTTCCTGGTCCTCGGCATTGGCGCCGACATTGCCGATATGCGGGAAGGTGAAGGTAACGATCTGGCGGCTGTAAGAGGGGTCGGTGAGAATTTCCTGATAACCGGTCAATGCGGTGTTGAAACAGACCTCGCCCTCGATCGCGCCGGTCGCGCCGAGGCCGAAGCCCTCGATCACGGTTCCGTCCGCGAGCACGAGGAGCGCGGTTGTCTTGCGCGTCGTCCAGCCGTCGGTCATGGTCTCACCTTTCAGTCGTCGAATATGCCGGCGCATTGCCACAATCGGGGCGCTATCTGCCAGGCATTGCGTCGGTTCGCCATGATATCGGCGCATGGCTGCCTTGGCGCAACCGCCCTTGCGCGCCGCCCGGCAATTCTCTACATCCGCGCCGCATTGCACTGCAAGAGGCGGCGTCGTCATTGGCGGATGGCCGCCGGTGCGGCATATTCGGGCGCCACGTCCGATGCAATTGAGAGACAGGCCCGGTCAAGATCGAAGCCCGCCCCCGCTTGTAGGGGCACCGGGGCTTTACCTACGTGAAGAACAGGTGTCGATTACGCGCCACGCTGGCCGACTTCGGTCCGCGCGGGCGGATTTGACGAAACGCGAAAGTCACCACCATGCGCGAGCATCTCGCGGACGCTTTGAACACAGCGACCAAAAGCCAGGACAAACGCCGCATCTCGACCCTGCGGCTGATCAACGCGGCGATCAAGGATCGCGACGTGGCCAACCGCAATGCCGGGCGCGACCCGGTCGGCGACGAGGAGGTGCTGCACATCCTCGTCAAGATGATCAAGCAGCGGGTTGAATCCGCCAAGGACTACGAGGACAGCGGCCGGCTGGAACTGGCCGAACAGGAGCGCGACGAGATCGCCGTCATCCGCGATCTGTTGCCGCCGCAGCTCGACCCCAGCGAAATGGAACGGGCTTGCCGGCAGGTGGTCGAGGAGACCGACGCCAAGGGCCTGCGCGACGTTGGCCGCTGCATGAACGCCCTCAAGGAACGCTTTCCCGGCAAGCTCGACATCGGCAAGGCCTCGACCGTAGTGAAGGGGTTGCTCCGATAGGGGCGGGCCGTTTGCGGGCCAAGGGGCTTTCCCGGCGCCTTGGCGACGCGAGACCGAGGAATTCCGAGACAGACGCCGGCAGCTTTGCGCCCTTCTTTGCTGTTCAGGGCGCATCTGCGAACGCTCGAAAGCGGTCATTCGCACTCAGCAAGTGCGGCGTCCGCGCGGTCTGCTAGATGTTTGATCCCAAGGTTTGATGGTGCAATCTTCTCGCACGAATGGAAGGAGGCACCTCTGGCGGCCGGCGCTATAGGTGAAGCAAGAGCCGCCGAATCATCGGCGCGCGAAGGGATCGGGCGCCGCCGGCGCGATGGTCATGATCCGATCAGACTGACACCCTGGTCAGAGGCGACAGCCTGAAAATGGCGTTCCGACCTCGATGGGCAGGACTATCGACTGCCCTCAGGGAACGAAACCGTGAAGCAGGAGCTGCCATCCGGCTGGCGACCGACGGTTAGCTCCCCGCCAAGCTGTTTCGCAAGTGAGCGCACTACCCGCATTCCCAGGCTTGTGCTCGCAACGGCAGGATCAAAATCGTCCGGCAGATTACAGCCTTCGTCGCAGACGATCAGCGAATGCCCCTCATTTTCGACCTCATAGAGCACGTCGATCCGCCCCGATCCGTGTTTGGCGGCGTTCGTCACCAGCTCGTTGACAATCAACCCGATCGGCTGAATCCAACTGTTCGGCACATCGCCCTCTGCGCCCTCCACGCGGATCGGTCGGTCTAGAATCGCCCCGAGGTCCTCACCAAGCCGCTTGAGGAAGGCGATGCACGACGTCGTTTCGGTATCTCCGGCATAAAAGTGGCGGTGTACCTGCGCGACGGCGGCCACCCGGTTTGCGGCGAGTTGTAAGTGTGAGGTCGCGTCGCCTATATCGGGCGAACGGGCCTGCATGTTCAGCAATGTCGATACAAACTGCAGGCTGTTCATCACCCGATGGTCGATCTCCTTGGCCATCAATTCGGCGCGCGAAACTGCGTTTCGCGCCGACAATTGCAGTTCCAATTGGTCCATGACAACGGACGCGAGATCCTTCAAATCCTCAATCTGCTCTTCGTCGATGGGCCGAGGCTGCTTGTCGATGATGCAAAGAGTGCCGAGATTGTGACCATCGCTCGTCGTCAACGGCACCCCTGCATAAAAGCGCAGACCGAAATCGCCCGCCACCAGTGGGTTGGCAAGCGAGCGCGGATCGACGCTGGCATCGGTGAGTATGTGTGGGTCTTGGGACAGGATGGCCGACGCGCATAGCCCTGGCTCGCGGCCGATCTCCGCGACAGGTAGGCCGTGGTGAGATTTGAACCAGATACGGTCTTCGTCGACGACGCTGATGATCGAGATCGGCACCCGGAAGCGTCGCGCTGCGAGCGCCGTGATGCGATCAAATGCTCCGTCAGGTGGGGTGTCGAGGATATCGTAGCGTCGTACTGCCGCCATGCGCCGCCGCTCTGTATCTGAAATGATCGATTCGGCCGTCATCTGCATTATATCCGTGCGGGACTTATAGTTATGGAGAGATGGTCTTGCCTTAACATGGTACATTTAGGATGACGCGCCGAACCAAGGCAAGCGTCGAGAGTTTGGCTTGGCAACAGGGGCACTGGCCGGGTCGATGGTCGACCTTCCGATCGAACGTCTCGCTCATCGCGCGTGCCTTGCCCTCGTGGCCGGGCTTGGCGCCGCCCGGCCTGGCCTTGTCGCGCCGCTCCTTGCGATCGGTGAAAGGCGGCTTGGAAGACGTCCGCGATGTCTTCTCCGGTCGCTGCAACCGCAGCACCAGTTCGATCAGTTCGTCCTTCGATAGCCGCTGCAAATCACCGCGTTCCATCCGATCATGGATTCAGCGATCCGCGCCGTTGGCAAGGGGGTGGGCAATTACGCTTATTCTGCTCTGCGGTTGATCGACCTTGTACAGCCAACGATAGGCCCCCCCCCTCAAAACACCAGCGCCCAGATCAGCGGCAGGAGGATCGCCGTCGCCAGCGCGTTGAGGCCCATGGCGAGGCCGGAAAACGCGCCCGCCACCTCGCTCTCCTGCAGCGCCCGCGCCGTGCCGATGCCGTGCGAGGCCGTGCCGAGCGCAAAGCCGCGCGCCGCTTCGTCGCGAATGCCGAGGCGATCGAGCAGCACCGGGCCGAGCGCGGCGCCGAGAATTCCCGTCGCGATCACCAGCACCGCGGTCAGCGAGGGCAGGCCGCCGAGCTTTTCGGCAATGCCCATGGCGACCGGCGCGGTCGCCGATTTCGGCGCCAGCGCAATCAGGCTGATCGGGTCGGCCCGCAACAAAAGGCCGAGGCCGACGGCCGAGACGATCGCCGTCAACGAGCCGGTGAGAAGGCTCGCGGCGATAGCGGCGGCGCTCTGGCGGACCTTGTCGAACTGGCGGTAGAGCGGGATCGCCAGCGCCACCGTCGCCGGGCCGAGCAGGAAGTGGATGAACTGCGCCCCCTCGAAATAGGTCTGGTAGCTCGTCCCGGTTAGCGTCAGCACCGCGACGACGAGGATCACGGTGATCAGTACCGGATTGAGCAGCGCCGTCGACCCGGCCTTGCGATAGACGAAGCTCGCCGCCTGATAGGCGATCAGTGTCATGGTCAGCGACAGGAGCGGGCTCGCCGCCAGATAGACCCAGACGTCGGTCAACCGGTCAGGCATCGCTCTGCTCCTTCCGGCCGGGGCCGAACCGATTCATCACAAAGGCGGTGACGGCGATCGTCAAAAGCGTCGAGACGACGAGGGTGATGCTGATCGCCAGCGCATCGCCTTCCAGCCGGGCGAGATGCACCATGATGCCGGCGCCGGCCGGCACGAACAGCAGCGAGAGATTGGCCAACAGCCCGTCGCCGACCGCGCCGAGGTTTTGCGGCACGTGGCCCCTGATCAACAGCGCGGCGAATAAAAGCGCCATGCCGATGACCGGGCCGGGGAGGGGCAGGGCGGTGGCGACGCTGATCGCCTCGCCGGCGAGCTGGCAGACGAAGATGGCGGTGATGGCTTGCAGCATGAGCGGCTCCCGGCTTTGCGGACGCCAAGCTATCGCCGAATTGCGCGTCCATCCGCAAGCGCGACCGAATGGCGACGCGATTGCTGACGGACGTCCGCAATGGGGGCTATGATCGGAGACGAGTCCGACCTATCAGGCAATCCATGCGCTTTCCGCCTTCCTTCCTCGACGACATTCGCGACCGGGTTCCGATCTCGGACGTGATCGGCCGCCGTGTCGCCTGGGATCGCCGCAAGTCGCAGCCCGGGCGGGGCGACTACTGGGCCTGCTGCCCGTTCCATGGCGAGAAGACGCCGTCCTTCCACTGCGAGGACCAGAAGGGCCGTTACCATTGTTTCGGCTGCGGGGTCTCGGGCGACCATTTCCGCTTCCTGACCGAGCTCGAGGGCCTGTCCTTTCCCGAGGCGGTGGAGCGGCTGGCTGGGGAGGCGGGGCTCGCGATGCCCGACCGCGATCCGGCGGCGGAGCGGCGCGAGGAGGCGCGCGCGACCATCCTCGACGCCATGCGCCACGCCGCGGCGTTCTTCCAGACCACGCTGCACGAATCGGACGGCGCCAAAGCGCGGGCCTACCTGCGCGATCGCGGCCTCAATCCGCAGACCCAGAAGCAGTTCGGCCTCGGCTACGCGCCGAATTCGCGCAACCGGCTGAAGGAGCATCTGGCCGCCAAGGGCGTCGGCAAGGCCGAAATCGAGGCCGCCGGGCTCGTCGTCCACGGCGAGGGGATCGCCGTCTCCTACGACCGGTTCCGCGACCGCATCATGTTTCCGATCACCGATCTGCGCGAGGCCGTCATCGCCTTTGGCGGCCGCGCGATGGCGGCCGACGCCCAGGCGAAATATCTCAATTCCCCGGAATCGGAGATCTTCCACAAGGGCCAGGTGCTGTTCAATCACGCCCGCGCCCGGCGCGCGGCGCGGGCCGCCGAAACCCTCGTCGTGGTCGAGGGCTATATGGACGTGATCATGCTCGCCCAGGCCGGCATCGAACACGCCGTCGCTCCGCTCGGCACGGCGCTGACCGAGCGCCAGCTCGACCTGTTGTGGCGGACCACCGGCGAGCCGATCCTGTGTTTCGACGGCGACGCGGCGGGGCTGAAGGCCGCGCACCGCGCCGCCGAACTGGCGCTTCCGGCGCTGAAGCCGGGCCGCTCGCTGCGCTTTGCGCTGCTGCCCGACGGCAAGGACCCCGACGATCTGGTGCGCGAGGGCGGCCCGGACGCCGTGCGGGACCTGCTCGGCGCGGCGCGGCCGCTCGCCGACCTTTTATGGATGCGCGAGACCGCCAGCGGTCTGTTCGATACGCCCGAGCGCCGCGCCGATCTGGAACACCGGCTGAAAGCCTTGCTGCGCCAGGTCGGCGACGAGAGCGTGCGCCGGCATTATTTGCAGGATGCCGATGAGCGGCTGCGGTCGTTTTTCGCTGGCAGCAGTAGCGGCGGTCATGGCGGCGGCAAGGACCGCAACAACGCGCGCGGCCGCCGCGACGACCGCGCCGGTTCGTCCGGTCGCGGCCCGGCGGGGGGAGGGCGGCGTTCGGCGATCTCCGACCGGCTGGCCCGCTCCAGTCTCACCAAGCCGTTGCGCGTGCCGGAGCCCTCCTTGCGCGAGATCGCGATCGTCCTCGGTTTCGTGAACCATCCGGTCCTGATCCATGAGGCGTTCGACTATTTCGCCGATCTGGACTTGCCGGAGGGCGATCTCGACCGTCTGCGATCCTCGGTCCTCGACGCCCATGCCGAAGCCCCGCCCGCCGATCGCGAGGCGCTGCTGGCGGAACTCGCCCGGCGTGGCGCGCGCGAAATTTTCGACGCCTACGAGGCCAAGGCCCGGCAGGTCAGGCTTTGGCCGTTCCTTTCCGATGCCGCGCCCGAGGACGCGCGGGAAGCCGTGCGCCAGGCATTGCACTTGCAACACCGTTCGCGATCCCTAAGTCTGGAACTGAAGAACGCCGAGGAAGCGCTCGGACGCGAATCCTCGGAAGCGTCGTTTGCGCATCTGATCGAGGTGAAACGCGAGATCGAGCGGGTGGACGGTACCGAGGCGTTGATCGACGGATTCGGAACATTGTCCGGGCGCCCCGCCAAGGCGATCTGACGCGGGCCGCACAGTTTCCGTCGGATACCATGTTGGGACTCGTTGGGCGGCGAACCATTGCCTTTAACCCCTTGACGCATCATATGACGGCGACCGTCGGGATCATTCCCTGATCCTTGCGCTTGAATTTTTCGCAACCCGCCCCCTTTTGAGGGCCGTGAGGCTTCCTTGATAGCATGCGACGCTTCCCTCGGGATGCAGCCCGGCTGCTGTCGCACTATGGTTAAGCGAACGTTTACGGCTGCTGCCGTATAAAGGCAGCCAAGATGACCGCAGCGTCGATGGTCCGCGTCTAGCGGCGCGTCCCTGCTCGCGAACTGGAGAAGATTGCGCATGGCGACCAAGGCCAAAGAAAGCGAAGCGCCGATCGGGGAGCGGCCGGATGCGGCTGCGCCAGACGGACCTTTGCTCGATCTGTCCGACGATGCCGTCAAAAAGATGATCAAGGCCGGGAAAAAACGCGGCTTTGTGACCATGGACAAGCTGAATTCGATGCTGTCGGCCGACGATGTCACGTCGGAGCAGATCGAGGACATGATGTCGATGCTCAGCGACATGGGCATCAATGTGGTGGAGAGCGACGAGGACGGCGAAGCCGAGGACAACGCCGAGACCTCCGAATCCACCGAGGTCGCGAGCCCCGGACGGACCCAGGTCGCGACCACCACCAAAAAGGAAGCCGGCGACCGGACCGACGACCCCGTGCGGATGTATCTGCGCGAGATGGGCTCGGTCGAACTGTTGTCGCGCGAGGGCGAGATCGCCATCGCCAAGCGCATCGAGGCCGGCCGCGAGACGATGATCGCCGGGCTTTGCGAAAGCCCGCTGTCGTTCCAGGCGATCATCATCTGGCGCGACGAACTGAACGACGGCAACATCATGCTGCGCGAGATCGTCGATCTCGAGGCGACCTATGCCGGCCCTGAGGCCAAGACCCCGACTCCTCCGCCACCAGCGGCCGACGGTACCACGCCGCAGCCGGTGCGCACGCCCCAGCCCGGCGCCCGGGCTCCCGGCGAGGAAGAGGAAGAAGAGGACGACGACCTCGAGAACAACCTCTCGCTCGCCGCGATGGAGGCCGAGATCAAGCCTCAGGTCATGGAGATCTTCGACCAGATCGCCGACGCTTATCGCCGGCTGCGCAAGCTGCAGGACCAGCAGGTGGAGAACCGTCTCGCCGCGCAGGGCACCCTGTCGCCCAGCCAGGAGCGCTCCTACAAGAAGCTGAAGGAAGAGCTGATCACGGCGGTCAAGAGCCTGTCGCTCAACCAGAACCGCATCGACGCTCTGGTCGCCCAGCTCTACGACATCAACAAGCGACTCGTCGGAAACGAGGGCCGGCTGTTGCGCCTTGCCGAATCCCACGGCGTCAAGCGCGACGAGTTCCTGCGCGAATACCAGGGCTCCGAGCTCGATCCCAACTGGACCCGCCACATCGCCAATCTCTCCGGCAAGGGTTGGCTCAAGCTGGTCCAGTCGGAGAAGGACCAGATCAAGGCGCTGCGCCAGGAGATCCAGAACCTCGCCACCGAGACCGGCCTCGAGATCACCGAATTCCGTCGCATCGTCCACATGGTCCAGAAGGGCGAGCGCGAGGCCCGCCAGGCCAAGAAGGAAATGGTCGAGGCGAACCTGCGTCTGGTCATTTCGATCGCGAAGAAATACACGAACCGCGGCCTGCAATTCCTTGATCTCATTCAGGAAGGCAATATCGGCCTGATGAAGGCCGTGGACAAGTTCGAGTACCGGCGCGGCTACAAGTTCTCGACCTACGCAACCTGGTGGATCCGGCAGGCGATCACCCGTTCGATCGCCGATCAGGCGCGCACCATCCGCATCCCGGTGCACATGATCGAGACGATCAACAAGATCGTGCGCACCAGCCGGCAGATGCTGCACGAGATCGGCCGCGAGCCGACCCCGGAGGAGCTGGCCGAAAAGCTCGCCATGCCGCTGGAAAAGGTCCGCAAGGTCCTCAAGATCGCCAAGGAGCCGATCTCCCTCGAAACGCCGGTCGGCGACGAGGAGGATTCCCATCTCGGCGATTTCATCGAGGACAAGAACGCGGTGCTGCCGATCGACGCCGCGATCCAGGGCAATTTGCGCGAGACGACGACCCGCGTCCTCGCCTCGCTCACCCCGCGCGAGGAGCGCGTCTTGCGCATGCGCTTCGGCATCGGCATGAACACCGACCATACGCTCGAAGAGGTCGGCCAGCAGTTCTCGGTGACCCGCGAGCGCATTCGCCAGATCGAGGCCAAGGCGCTCAGGAAGCTCAAGCACCCGAGCCGCTCGCGCAAGCTCAGGAGCTTTCTCGACAGCTGACGCAGGGGCCTGCCTGTGCTAGGATTGTCGCGATGACCGTGCACCACCGCCAATTGCTCGCCGATCCGCCCGAACCTCGCACGACCCAGGCCGCCGAGGGCCTGCGTCGGCGGCCGTTTACGGTCGCCGAGGTCGAGGCCTTCGTCGCCGCCGGCGTGATCGACGCGCACGAGCGGTTCGAACTGGTCGGCGGGGAGTTGGTGCCGATGTCGCCCAAGGGGATCCGCCACGAGCGGCTGAAGACCTTCGTGAACCGCGAACTCGCCCGCCAGCTTCCCGATGACCTCGCCTTCACGCCCGAGACGACCTTCCGCCTGTCGGAGGACACCTTCCTCGAACCCGACTTCGTCGTCTACGACAAGGCGGTCGGCCTCGAGGGGCTGAACGGCGCGACCTGTCTCCTGGCAATCGAGATTTCCGATACCAGCCTCGCCTGGGACCGCGGCCGCAAGGCGGGCATCTACGCCGCCTTTGGCATCGAGGAGCTCTGGGTCGTCGACGCCGTGCGGCTCGAAACCAGTGTCCACCGCCAGCCGACGCCGACCGGCTACCGCCTTGTCCGCGACCAGGCCGCCGCTTCCGCGCTGCAGGCGTTCCGCGTCCCGCAGCTTCGCCTCGACCTGTCCGGCCATGTCTGACCGACCGGCGCGCAAGTTGCCGGTTCGGCCGCTATCCACGCCGCTCTCCCGGAAACGGAACCCCAGCCGATGTCCTTCCTGAAAAAGCTATTCGGCGGCACCGCCGCCACCGAACCGAGTGCGCCGCGTGTCGCCGCCGAGGAAACCTATGAGGGTTTTTCCATCGCCGCGACGCCGATGGCAGAGGGCGGGCAATACCGGCTGGCCGCAACGATCACAAAGGAGATCGGCGGCGAGACGAAGACCCACCGGCTGATCCGCGCCGATCTGTTTGCCTCCGAGGAGGAGGCGGCGCGGTTTTCGCTGATCAAGGCCCGCCAGGTCATCGACGAGCAGGGCGAGCGCCTGTTCGGCGGCTGAGGACCAGTGCCCTTCTTTTTACTATCTCAGGGAAGGCCGTTGAGGTTTTCCATGCTGTTCCTCGTCGGGAAAGAGCGTTTTCCGGGATCCGGGGAGCGCCCTTTGTCCGTGCGGTCTCGGTTTGTGGGGGCGGCTTCAGTAACAAAGGAGAGTGCTCCGAAGCCCATCATAACGAGGACGTCGCCGTGGACCATTGGGGAACACGTCTCAAGGCCGCATTGCAGGCGCGCCAGATCGGCAAGCATTACGCACTTGCGGTCGAACTGGGCGTGCATGAAAGCGCGATCAGTCGCTGGCTACAAGGCCTGGCCATTTCCGTCCCCCACCTGATCGCTCTTTGTCAAACCCTCGATATCTCCATCGACTGGCTGCTGACCGGACAAGGAAGCATGACGCAGCACAAGCTTCCGATGGCGGATTCCGCCGAGGCGACCAGGATTTTGTTCCAGGATATCACTCGCCGGGACATGACGACGACGGCGAGCGTCCTCGCCGTGCTGCTCGAACGCATGACCGCCATCGAGCATTGAAGAGAAGTCTCGCCCTTCTTTCCTGCGCAATAAATTCCGTTACGGCATGCGCTACATGCAATAGAAATACAACCAAAAATTGTAATAATGTTTAACAATTGCTTGGCTAGGTTGTGATTCCGCTGTGTGGCTCGCAACCAGTCGCCGGTCGGAGAAGCTTTGTTCCAGCCGCGCGCGATTCCCCTCAGCCAAGGAGAATTTCGATGACGACACCTTATGAAATCCAGATCACTTTGTCCGGTCCCGACATCACCACCCTCAAGAACGAGGGCTGGTCGCTCTTCGCGTTCAAATCGGTGAAGACCACGGCGGGAGGCGCCGAGCCGGTTTTGTGGTTCAAGACCCAGACCTTCATGCAGACGACAAAGGTCGACTGGACCGAGAGTTACCAGGCTTACGTGTCGACCAGCGCCATCGTGCCCAACGGCAGCATCGACGCGGAGACGGACCTGGCCGTCAACCTGGGGCAGACCATCACCGTCGACAAGGACGGCAACCTGAGCGCGGCGTCGTCCGGCGAGGACGGTGTGGTGACCTTGTCGAACCCGGTCTCCGGCGGCCAGTGGACGAGCGGCCTGTCGCAGGAGGCCGAGGGCGTCTTCGTGCCGATGTGTGCGTTGACCCTGCACGGCATGACCGAGGAATTGATCGCCCCGATCGAGAAGGTCCTGTTGATGTTCGCGACCGCCAAGTTCAATACCGGGCAGGTCATCTATCAATCCTTCTCGCAAGGGTTGCTGGTCGATTTGACCAGCGCACCCGCTGTCAACGGCATTAAGAGCCGGTCGGTCGGCTACGTGCTCAATGACGGCTGGAACTGGAATGACGCCACCTGGGCTCAGCCAACGCCGGCCAAGGCTGTTCTGGGCGACCTTCTGATCGAACAGGACAGCGGCCTGGCGCGCTCCGCGCGACTGCGCCGGCACAGGGCCGCCGCCTGATCAACGCCGATCGATGCTCGCTTCGTGCGGCTTGCGGGCCGCGCGGAACGCGCATCGGGCAACCCAAAGCAGGTCGGGGAGTCCGAATGGCTGGCGGGACGCTGACGATTAAGCTGGCGAATGGGAGCGCGGCACGCCTCAAGGCGAGCGGCTTCCAGCTCTATGGCTTTCGACAGGTCGTTAGCTCGAACAAGAGCGGCGTGCCGCTGGTCGCAAGCCGCCTTGGGGACGCGCAGTTCGTCGATACGATCTCGGTCGATCCATCCCTCCGCCATTTCAGCGTCTACATCTCACTCGATAGGATCGCCGTCGATCATGCCGTCTTCGCCGGCGATCAGGCGGGGATCCGCGAGGGGGAACTCGCCGAGGTTTCGACCACCGGCATCGAACCCAAGTCGGGTGGAACCGCCGGGGCGGTCACGGTTCTGAGCATGGCCGAGCGCGCCATGGTCTGCGGTCTGTCTGCCGCCGCCATGTTTCCGGCCAACGATGGACCGGCCGTTCCCTACAGCGGCTTCGATATCGAGGTCGGAGCGCAAGTCGTGATCGCGCCCACGGCCTCGATCCTGCTGATGTGGGCCACATCGACCTATGATCTGAGCGTCTTCATGGCCAAAAGCCTGGGGCGAAGCGTCCTCATCGCGACCGATCTGGCCGACGACACGATCGGTTTCGACATCGACGCCGGCTGGCAGTGGCCCGCCGGGGCGCTCTGGGCGAAGGCGATCCCGCCGAACACCGAACTGAAGCCTCTGCTCGTCCTGGAGCCGGGGCACAACCGACCGTTGGGGTTCTAGAGCATCGGACCAAAAAGTGAAATCCGGTTTTTGGATTATTCCGATGCTTAATCAAAGTGTTAGAGCGTCCTTTGTGCGTCCGAATGGACGTACCGCTCTAACTCCCCAGGCGGCGCGGCAAGGAACGAAAATCAAGCGAGGGAAACCTTCATCAACCCGTCGAAGCCGCGCTTCGACCATTTATCAAGGAGAATCCCAATGATCGAAATTCATGACTCCGTGGAACGCAGCGTCGTGGCGAGTGGCACGGCGATCGTCCAGTTGCCCGGCGTCGACAATATCGGCGTCCGCAACTGCCACAACCTACCCGGCCAACAATTGCAGACGCGATATTCCTATCTCCTCGTCAATACGGCGACGGACCACAGCATCTCGGCCGAGTGCACGGCGCTGCCGGGCGGCGGCATGCAGACCGCCAGCTTCCATCGGAACTGACGCCCCCTTCTCCCCTTGGGGGGTCCGAAGGACGAGGCGAGACCCGGTGGCTCGCCCCCGGTGCCCCGTAGGGGCGGATGAGGGGTTCTCAGCGCCGGATCGGGCCGCAATTTGTCGGACGGAGCGGCCGCGCACCCCCCAACCGCGCGGAGATCGTGCGACACCGCCGAGGCGACTGGCGACACCCCCAAGCGCGGTCGTCCCCGACCAGCCGCGACAGCCCATGACGCGCGTCATCCTCGGGCTTGACCCGAGGACCCATTCCAAGCCGTTGGAACCGCCAAACCATTGCAATCCGGGCCTCTCGCCACACCCCGTCAAAAAATCTTTCCCCACCCCCAGCGCCCCACCGTATCCTTCCCCCATCGCCCTCGCGGGAACACGGGTCATGAACCGGATGCGCGTGGAGGGAGGACGGTGCCGGATGGGTTGCGCTGCGGTGGCGCGGCTGGGTGATGAACCCCCACATCCGGGCCCTTTGCAGACCGG
>LAZR01000192.1_pt1 | contig 64850 bp, 57 predicted proteins | sample 329461 | NCBI WGS metagenome assembly LAZR01 (sample SAMN03002196, study PRJNA259156) | marine sediment metagenome | biome: sea floor; feature: Hydrothermal impacted sediments; material: marine sediment; isolation source: Loki non-amplified sample from Loki's castle hydrothermal vent sediment ... | reverse complement strand
TGATGATCGACCTCGCCAACGGCCATGACCTGGTCAACCTGTTCGTCCATCGTCCCGGAAGCCGGCTGCTGGTGGCTTCCGACAGCGGCCGCGGCTTCCTGGTCGAGGAGGAGGACGTGGTCGCCCAGACCCGCGCCGGCAAGCAGGTCCAGAAGTTGCGCGACAAGACCCGCTCGCTGCCCAGCGGCGCCGCCGAGGAGCTCGGCTACCTGCTCGACGCCCATGCGCTGATGCTCGCCGATTCGCGCCTGGTGCGCGGCGTCGACAAGCGCATCGCCGACAACAAGATCAACGCCGAGGCCGCCGTCGCCGCCGTGGTCGGGCTGGACTGGCTGTGGGAGGACCTGACCGAGGCGGACCGGCTTCGCGTGCTCGGGGCCATCCGCAAAAAGGCCGTCATCCCCTACTGTCAGAGCGTCAAGGACAAGGCCTGGTGGTACGACAGCTACCAGAACTGGAACGCCGTGATCAACAGCGGCTGCGGGTTGGCGGCGCTGGCGCTGAGCGACGAAGAGCCCAAGGCCGAAAAGGCCTACGAACTTGCCCAGACGGGGCTGAAACGGTTCTTCGACGGGCTAGGCCGGGAAGGCGGCTGGGACGAGGGGGTCGGCTACTGGGGCTATGCCCTTCGCTATGTGCTGCTGCTGAACGAGGCGGCGGGCCGCGTGTTGGACGATGAGCAATTGCTCCACCGCCGGGGGATGGATACGACGGGCCTGTTTCCGATCTACTTCACCCCCAACGGCCACGCGGCCGGGTTTGGCGACACCGCCACCGTTCCCACCCACGGGGCGCTGTACCTTCTGGTCCGTCACTTCGGCCTCAAGGAAGTGGCGTGGTGGCTGGACACGTATTCGTTCGGCCACGATATCGCCACCGACGGGTGGTCGGCGGTGGGGCTGTCGCTGCTGTTTCGCCCCGAGGGGATGGACACGCCCACCGACCCGGACCTCAAATGTGTGAAGGTCTTCAACGAAATCGGCTGGGCGTCCGTCGCCGATCACTGGCCTCACCCGACGATGTATGTCGCCGCCAAGACCGGCGATCTGTCGGCCAGTCACAGCCAGCGCGACATGAACGCGATTCAACTTCAGGTCGACGGCGAGATGATGCTGGCCGCCGGCGGCGCCACCCATCCAGGCCTGGCGACCAGCGACCCCGATGGGCAGGAGATAGTGGCCAGCCGCCACAATACCATTGTCGTCGGTGACCGCGATCACGCGATCGACGCCCAGGGAAGCATCGTCGATGCCATCAACGAGCCCAATTGCCGTTGGGTGGCCTGCGACGCCCAGCACGCCTGCGGGGCGAACGTGCATTTCGTCCGACACATTGTGATGGTCGTCGACCCCGCCGGCGGGGGCGGGCAGGCTGTCATCGTGCTCGATGAAGTTCAGAACATCGCGGCCGAGGGAGTGAAGATGTTCTGGCACACGCCGGTGAAGCTGCAGATGGACGACTCGGCAGGCGTCGGCATCCTAGAAGGCACGCAGGCTGATCTGCACGTGGCCTTCAACGCCACGCAGCGCGTGCATGTGACGCATCGGGCGAGCGGCCGGGGGGGATCCGATGGCCACGTGATCTGCGTCAAGGCCGGCAAGATGGAATCGGGCCTGTTTGTCAGCGTGTTTTCCCGTCACAAACTCTCCAGAGCCCCGGCGATCCGCCAGACGACCAACACGGTAAGGATCCAGATCCCCGGCGCAGCCATAACCTTCAAACGCCGCAAATATCACCTCCAACTCGACAGCGTCCGCTAGCCCAGGCCGCCCGAAACCAAAGAACCGACCGCCAAAGGCATCGTTGCGGCATCTGTCCCCTTGCTTTCCCTGAATCGTTATCTCGGCGCGTAGACCTTTTCCCGGCCCTCGGAGTTGATGCCGTAGTCCCAGGAGAGTGTCTTGGCGGGGAGGGCAGCGGCTTTCGATTCATCCGTATGGACGATTCCCCACTGGCCGGTCTGGATGTCGTAGGAGACGCCGAGGATGGCCGTCACGGCTGTCGGGGTGGCGACTGTTTCGGCGAGGGCTTCGGCGGCTTGGTCGGCCAGACTGTCGGCGCCGACCTCGTGCGGCCGGCCAGGCAATTCCTTTGGCACATAGATGGCATGGCCACCCATGCCTAAGAAGCCGCCGGGGGGCGGACTTCTCGTCCAGTACCGGTAGCCGGTTGGCGGACGGGGAGGGGGGTGGACCTGGCTGGCGACGGCATGGCGCTTCTGGCCGCTGAGCTTGACGGAGACGTTGACAGTGAATGGGGTGGGGCTGTCGAGGTCGATCTCTTTGACCTCCGCCAGCACGATCGCGCAGCGGTAGGACATTTCCTGGGCCAAGGCGAACCGATCGGTCCATTCGGCCGAGGCGATGACGCCCTCGGGTATGTCGGTGACGGTACGCCGCGACGACGGGGCAGATTGGTACTTCACATCGGGGATGGGGATCGGCCCCGTGGTCGGCTCGGGAATGGGCTCAAAGTATACTACCCGCTCGAACTCGTAGACCTTCACGTGCGGGGCGCCAAAGTAGGAGGCCAAGCGTTCGTTGACCTTGTCGACGAGTTCGGCTTGGATGAAGGCCTTAGCGTCGTTCTCGAGAATGGGCTCCCATTCAGCCGGCCAGTCGCGGGGCCGGTGGGCCAAGTCATAGCGATGCTGGGCCGATTCATAAGGCGACGACGCGCAACCGCCGACGGCTGAGGCGATGATCAACGTGCCGATGATGAGCAAGGTCTGTCCGCGCATGATAATGTCCCGCTTCGTCCTGCGCCACCTTGGCCGAGATTCCCCGGATAGGCTCTGGCCCACGGCCGCCGTGGGCCTTTTCGACAATGCTATCATGTTTTCGGTCCTTGTCAATCACGTCCGCAGTTTCCCGCAGCTTCGGTAAGGGGCGGCGAAACTGGCTTTGGTGGGCGCTGAAGGCGACATATAATCATCGGAAGCGGCCCGCGGTGATTGTGGGCCACACCTGTCTGGAACATCCTGATTGAAGGGCCACTGCGATGAATGATGGAACTCCAAAGCTCTTGGCTGTCCTTGCCGTGTTGGCCCTTGTCAGCAGTGGGCTGCAGGCGGGAGATGCCCACTCGAATTTCTCCCCCGATGATTCACGCTTGGTTTACATGTCCGGTGGCGAGGTGAAGGTCGTCAACATCGAAACCGGCAAGGTCAGCAATCTGACCAATTCCCCCACAGGCGACATGTGCCCGCATTGGTCGAATGACGGGGAGAGCATTGTCTTCGACTCCCAGCGAGATGATCCGCACCGGGACCTGTATGCGATGGCTGTCGACGGCACGAACGTTCGCCGCCTGACGGACAAGCCCGATCAGCAAGACAAGTGTCCCGCGTTCTCGCCCGATGACGCTCACATCACCTACATTTGCACGGCCAACGGCGACATGGACATCTTCGTGATGGCCAGCGATGGCACGGGGGTGACCAACCTCACCAACGACCCCGGCTCCGACCGCTGCCCTTCATGGACGCCTGACGGCAAGAAGATTACGTTCATGTCCGATCGGACGGGGTTCTTTGAGGTCTACATCTTCAACGCCACCGACGGCAGCGGCCTGAAGCAATTGACGGACCTTAAGATCAAGGGCTCGAACTGCTGGGTCGCCGCGGTGAGCCCCGATGGCAAGAACGTCTGTTTCGTCGGGGACTTCGAGGGCAACAACGAGCTGTACATCATGGACATCGATGGCAAGAACGTTCGCAACCTCACCCAGAACGCGGGCGGCGATCAGTGGCCGGCATGGTCGCATGACGGCAAGTCGATAGCGTTTTCCTCGACTCGGACCGGCGCAGAACGCCTCTATCTCATCCAGCCGGACGGTTCAGGCCTCCAACAGGTCACGGGCGTTGAAGCGGACGTCCGTCGAATCCTCGATCGTGTGCGAGAGCATGATTTTGAAGCTAATAGCGGCTACGAAGGTGTGGGCGATCTGACAGATGACGCTTGGCGGGTCCGTATGTTGGCGATTCGTGACCTTGTGCGGTCGGGGCGCGAAGCGGGCCCGGCCCTGAGAGCGGGCCTGAGCGATGACAATCGCCATGTTCGTCACGTATGCGTTTCGGCCTTGGGGATATTGGGTGTCCAGGCTGCGGGGGAGGAATTGGTCAAATTGCTGAGCGACGATCCCGATCCGATCGTTCGCGGCCAGTCGGCACAGGCGCTGGGGCAAATTGGATATGACAAAGCTGCACCGGCCCTGGCTGCAGCCGCAAAGGAAGACAAGAGCCAGCATGTTCAACATCGGGCCGATCTGGCCATTGGACGACTCAAGGACAAGCAGACAACCAGCGCCGAGGTGATGGCCGCCTGGACCGAACTCGACGAGGCGTCATTTCGTCAGTTGGAAGTCGGCAAGGCGGCGCCCGATTTTGAACTGAAGGACACCAACGGGACCACCTGGAGCCTGTCCGCTTTCAAGAACAAGAAGACCGTCGTGCTCATATGGATATTCGCCGACTGGTGCCCGGTCTGTCAGCGCGAGTTTCAGGACCTGATAACGATGCAGGAGCAGTTCAAGCAATCGGACATCCAGGTATTCACGATCGAATGCCATGACCGTTACCGGTCGAAGCTGATGGTCGGCGATCACGACATGTGGTGGCCGCATCTGGTCGATAACGCAGGGGCCGTAGGGGCCATGTATGGGGTCGATCCGATGGAGTTCGTGGTGCACGACGAATGGATCAACCGCCCGGCAACAATCATTGTCGATCCCGAAGGAATCGTCCGTTCCGCATACTACGGAACATATTGGGGCGACCGGCCGACCATTGAACAAACGTTCGAGATGATCAAGACAAACTCGTACGAGTTCCGTCATCCCCAGCGCAGAGAGCCCACGAAATAGAACGTCATGGCGGCGCGATTACTTCCGAATCCCGCCCTACCTGTTTATCTCTTCCGTCGCAGCAGCGCCAGGCTGCCGATGCCCAGAAGGGTCAACGTTGCAGGCTCGGGAACTTGTCCCAGTGCGAAGGGTGAGAAACTGTCGGTCAGGACGGTGATGGTGTAGGCGGCCGGGTCGCGAGCGATGATGGGCAATAGTTCCCACTCGCCGCTGTCGAGTTGGTGGTAGATGCCGAGCAGGTTCTCGTCCATGCCGCTCGGAAGCGTTTCGTGGAAATAACGGAACGTGAGGGCGACCTGCCCGTCGAACTCGCCGGTGAAAGCGATTTCCCACAGTTGAGCGTCGCCGGCGAGGTCGAAGTCAACGGGCCCCGGCATGGCGCCCAGCGTGTAGTCGCTGGTCACGATGCCTTCGGTGGTCACTTGGTCAAATGTGAAATTGAACCCGCCGATGCCCTCGTCGCCACCGCCGAACTCACCGGTGCTGTTGGTCCCGGCCGCCGCCCGCGCGCCGGCGCCTTGGCCGACGGTGTAGCTGGCGACGATATGCTCGCCGCCCAACGTGCCGGTGACGAAGAAGTTGAAACTGATGACCTCCCCCGGTTGGCTCACAAGATGGGCGAACATCCACTCGGGTGTCACATCAGCAAGCCCGATACACTTGCCGAACAGTCCGCCCATGCGATCGCCGAATGACGTTTCAGCGAACTCGTCCAGCGGGTCGGGGGCATCGGTTGGCTCGCCGCTGGGCCAGACTCCAAAGGTCTCACTCGGCGCTGCGACGACTAGCCCCTCCGGGTGCATCCAATAGCTGTCGATGGCCGTCGCATAGACATCGCTCTCTTTGGGCGAATAGCTAGGCAGCGACGGCGCGTAGTGTTGGTGCAGCTTTCCCGTGATGCCCGTGTATCCGAAGTAGTCGTTGTCGACGACCGTGGGATCATAGAAAGTGTCTGTCTCTTCCGGCGTCCCGGGATTGGCGTTGACGCCGGTCGTGTTCAAGGCGGTGACTGTAAAGGCCACCAGGTCCTCCCCACCGGCTCCGGCGCCAACAGCCACCGGATCGCTCATCACCAGATCGTAGATGTCGCCGCTGAAGATGGTTGTCTCCGCGCCGGCAACGGCGGAGGCGGCCAACAGGCACATTGCCACGAGAAAGAGCTTGTTCCGTGTGAACATAATAAGTCTCCCTGGTCGGTCGCGTGTTTCCCTTTTTGTTAAGGCCCCAACGGCTTAACACGATCAGCCCAGTCACCTGCGGGCCCCATCGAGGCCGATTCCCTGTGTCCACCGTGTATTCTATCCTCATACGCACGAATGGCAAGAACTTTCTCCGACACTTGAAGTTGGGGGGGCAGGCGCCTACGCAGCGCTGCAGGGCCGGTTGCCTTTGCCCACCGCCCTAATTCCTTCGCGCGACAGTTGCCTTGTGCGTGGCGTCAAGGGGCAGTATAGTGTGACGATCACCTCGGCCCTGCACGGGCCTCGGCCGCGTTCGGCTGACTGTCGACGGAGGCGCGCCCGCGGCTGGGCCGATGGGATAGGACGGTGTCGGTATGCTGACGATAGCTCCCAGCGCCTTGAATCACAGCGTGCTTGTGCTCAACAAGCACTACGCGGCGGTCCGAGTGGTCACCGCGCGGCGGGCGATGTGCATGCTGTTCAAACAGATCGCCGAGATCGTCTCCATCGACGACGGGTCCTGGCTGTCGCATGATTTCCAGTCCTGGCGCGAGGTCAGCGAGGTCCGCTCCAGGTACGAGCGCGAGCACCACGACTGGATTCGGTGCGTGCGGTTCGATCTGGCGGTTCCGCGGATCGTGCGGCTGCTGCTGTACGACCGGCTGCCCGTCGCGCCCGTCCGCCTGACGCGTCGCAACATCTACGCCCGCGACCGCAGCCGTTGCCAATACTGCGGCAACAGGTTCTCCACCAGCGAACTGACGCTCGACCACGTCGTGCCGCGCAGCCAGGGCGGGGTGATGGCCTGGACCAACGTGGTCTGCTGCTGCGTGACCTGCAACGTCCGCAAGGGTGGGCGGACCCCCCACCAGGCCCGCATGAAGCTCGTCATCGAGCCCGTCCGCCCCAAACGCTCGCCGATGATCACCGTGCACCTGACCAGCGAGAAATACGCCTCCTGGAAACAGTTCCTCGACGCGGCCTACTGGAACGTCGAACTGCGGGATTAGGAACCGGCAGTCGGGGACCGGGGCACGCCCACCATCCTAGCGGCCGAAGAGGCCGGCCAGCTTCTGCTCAATCTTCTGCCAGTGCGTGCCGTGCCAGAGGAGCTTGCGGCACCCCTGGCAGCGCCAGAATTGGTCACAGTGTCGAAACGCCAGCGGCGGCGCCTCGTCGGTGACCGTGTGTTTGGGCACGTCGGCCAGTTCGCCGCCGCACGCCATGCAGCGGGCGGGCAGACGTTCGAGGCCGAGTTGCGTGACGACGAATCGAAGTTGCTCCAGCCGGCTGAGTTGCTGAGGGATATAGAGGGCCCGGACGTCGCCATTCTTGACGACGTTGCGTTCGAAAAGCCCACCGTCGCTGCTGAGGATGGTCCGCCCGTCGCTGCGGGCCTGTTCGACCAGCCGGCCGTCGTCGATGCCGTATTCGAACGCGGCGTCGTAGCCGATCGCCCGCAGCCAGCGCGCCAGCCCACCCAGCATCGCATCGCAGAAGAACCTGGGGACGTTGTCCTTGGAGGCCGTCACGGGCGTTGCCCGATCAGCGCCGGCAGGATCTCGCCGGCGGGGCCGTGGAGGGCGATATCGACCAGGCTGCTGGCGGGCGTCGGATCGAGATTGATCTCGATGGTCTTGGCGCCGGCTTGGATCGCCTGGCGGATCAGGCCGGCGGCGGGGTAGACGATCGCGCTGGTGCCGATGGTCATGAACAGGTCGCATGTCGTGGCGGCCTCGATGGCGGCGGCCAGGATGTCCTGGGGAAGCATCTCGCCGAACCACACGACGTCCGGGCGAAGCAACTGGTCGCAGGCCGGACACCGCGGCGCCCCCGTGACCGGATCGTCCCCGATGGGACGGCGATACGCACAGCGACAGCACCGCATGTCACGAATCGAGCCGTGCAGTTCCAGAACGTCCGTCGAGCCGGCGTGCTGATGGAGGCAATCGACATTCTGCGTGATGAGCGTGAAACGCCCACCGGCGTGTGTGGTCTGTTGCTGCAGCGCGGCCAGCGCTTGGTGGGCGGCATTGGGTTGGGCAGCCAGCGCCTCCTGGCGGCGCTCGCTGTACCATTGCCACACCGCGCAGGGGTCTGCGGCGAAGCCTTCGGGTGTGGCGAACTCCTCGACACGGCGGTCTCGCCACAGGCCGTCCTCGCCGCGAAACGTCGCCACGCCGCTCTCGGCTGAGACGCCCGCGCCGGTCAGGACGGCCACACTGCCAGCCGCGTGCACTATCTCCTTGGCGCGATGAATGGATGTGGGTTCAGGCATTGGCCACCGTTTGGTTTATATCCCAGCTCCAGGCCGGACAAAAGGCGCAAATGCTGAGCGGCTAGACGCGCTCGGCGAGCAGATTGTCGATAAAGACCGCCAAGCCGTCGGTGGCGACGATGTCGGCGGGGACGATCTTCGACGCCGGGATACGCCAGGCCCCGGCGACGTCGGGTCCAACCACGCCGTCGGGTCCGGCCAGCGCTGCGTCACAGTCCAATGCCAGAAACTGATAGTCCATCCGTCAGCCCATCTCCCACTGCGGGGACCGTTTGAAGACGGCAGATGTACGCCGCCGCGGGGGCGAATGCAAGGGCTTGTAGCCGGAGGGGGCGAAGCTTGATTTTGCCGCTCCGCCCGCTAGCATGGCCGGCAGTGACGATTCGACTGGGACATTCTCACGAGGCCGACGACGTATTTCTGTTTCACGCGTTGACGGCGGGCAAGGTCGACACGGGCGATCTGCAGATCGAGCCGGTCGTGCTCGATTTTCAGGGGCTTAACGACAAGGCGTCTCGCGGCGAGCTGGAGGCGACGACCCTGAGCGTGCATGCCTACGCCTACGCCCGCAAGCACTACCGCCTGCTGCGGTCGGGCTGGACGTTCGGCGAGGGGCGCGGCCCGATGATCGTTGCCCGCGAGGCCATGACGGCGGAGACGCTCGCCGCCGCCAGCATTGCTGTTGGCGGCGTCACCAGCAGCGCCTACCTGGCGATGACGCTGTGGAACCCGCGGGCCCGCACGCGGGTGCTGCCGTTCGATAAGGTCCTGCCCGCGGTGGAGACGGGCCTGGTCGACGCCGGACTGATGGTCCACGAAGAGGAGATGGCCCTGGAGCTGACGGGCTTGGTCTGCGTGCACGACCTGGGCGAGTGGTGGTCGGGCAAGACAGACGGCCTGCCGCTGCCGTTGGGATCGGTGGTGGTGCGGCGGGACCTGGACGAGGATGTGCAGCGGCAGTTGCACAAGGCTGTCAGCGAGTCGGTGCACTACGCCCTGGCCAATCGGCAGGAGGTCGTCACGGCCGTTCGCGGAACCGTTGGCGGGCTCGAAGCGGACCTGGCCGACGATTTTCTGGGCCGATACATCACCGATCTGTCGCTGGATATTGGCGACCGCGGCCAGTCGGCTGCGGAGGAGTTTCTCAGACGCGGTTGCGAGACGGGCATCATCCCGGATTCGCTGCCGCTGGAGTTCGCGCCGTCGGCGGCGGCCGAGCCAAGTAGCAGCGCCCGCGACGGCGCGCGATCCTAGGAGTATGAATGATGAGCGTACCCGATACGGATCGTCAGGTTCTTCGAGACCTGGCCAAGCAGGTGGCCGAGGCGGCGGCGGACCCGAGCCAGGACAAGAAGCTGGCTGAGTGGAAGCGCCACAACAGCCTCAAGCCCGGACGGGCCATGGTCCTCCAGGCGCCCGAGGGTGTGTGGGACGAGTTCGTGCCCGCCGATTCGCTGCAGTGCCAGGACGATCGCTGCCGTGGAATCGAGGCCGCCCTTCGCACGCGCCTGTACAAGGTCGACCATCTTCACGACGACGAGCCGATTGTGACGACGCTGCCCACGACGATCCACACTCAGGTCACCGGCTACGGCGTGGCGGTCAAGACGACCAACCCCGAGGCCAAGGGCGTTCACGGGGCCGTCCACTACGACACGGTGCTGGAAGACGACGCGGATGTCGAGACGCTCTTTCAGGATCGCCACGTCACCGTCGACTGGGACGCATCGCACCGCGAGCACGAGATCGTGAGCGATCTCGTCGGCGACATCCTGGATGTCCGGATGGTCGGCTACGGTGGCGGATGGTTCTCGCCGATGGACCTGTTCATGGCGTGGCGCGGGCCCGACAAGATGCTGCTGGACCTGATCGATCGGCCCGAGTGGATCCACCGGGCGATGAATCGACTGTTGGAGATCGAGACCTCCGTCTCCAAGCAGATGGAGGCGCTTGGGGTTTTGGGGCTCAACAATGGCGCCAACCACGTCGGCTCGGGCGGGATCGGCACGACCGACGAGCTGCCTCAGCCCGATTTCGACGGCGAGCACGTTCGTCTGAAGGACCTGTGGGGCCACGCGGCGGCGCAGATTTTCTCGGAAGTCTCACCGGCGATGCACGATGAGTTCGCGATCCAATACGAGGCCAAATTCCTGTCGATGTTCGGGCTCAACTGCTACGGCTGCTGCGAGCCGCTGCACAAGAAGGTGCCCATCGTCCGCAAGATCCCCAACATTCGGCGACTGTCGATGAGCCCGTGGATCGAGCCGGTCGAAGGCGCCGAGGCCATCGGCGGCGACATGATCTTCTCGTTCAAGCCCAACCCCGCCTACCTGTCCAGCGGAACGTTCGACCTGGACATCTGCCGCAGGGAAATGATCGCCGTGCTGGACGCCTGCAAAGCCAACGGCTGCGTGTCGGAGTACATCATGAAAGACACCCACATCTGCTGCGGCGAGCCCGAGCGCTACGACCAGTGGACGGACATGGCCATGCAGTTGGCGGACGAGTACGCATGAGCCGGGAGCCGGGAACTGGGAACTGGGGAACCGGGGAACCGGGGAACAGGAGCCGGGAACTGAAGTTGTCGGGTGCCACGCTTCTGCTTTGCAGAAGCGTGCATTTCCGTTCGGGTCTCTGCACGCTTTTGCACACAACGCAAAAGCGTGGCACCCGATTGTTGCACGGTCCCGTTTCCCAGTTCCCGGCTCCCGCTTCCTGGTTCCTGGTTCCCGTTTCCCGGTTCCCGCTTCCCGGTTCCTAACCCCCAAATACGTTGAAGTGGACGATCTTGTCAAACTCCGGCTTGGGCGGCCGGGAGGGATGTTTCGTGGGGTGGCCGACGGCCATGATGGACCAGACGCGCAGGTTCTCGGGGACGTGGAGGACCTTGCGAAGCTCGGGCTCTTTTGGGGTGACCTGGCCTTCGACCCAGCAGGCGCCGAGCCCTTCGGCGACGGCGGCCAGCAGCATGTTCTCCATGGTGGCCGAGGCGTCCTGCACCCAGAACTCGCCATAGGGCGTGCCCTGCGGGTCCATCACAATCACGACCGCGGCGGAGGCGCCTTTGGTCATGTCCAACTCCGCCAACTGGTCGATTACCGCCGCGTCGTCGACGACGATGAACTGCCGCAACTGCATATTGCAGCCGGTCGGCGCCTCGATCCCGGCCTGCACGATCCGCTTGAGCGCCTCGCGGTCGACCGGGTCGGATGTGTAAGAACGAACGCTGCGTCGAGCGTTGATGGCGTCGTAGAGGTCCATGTGCAGGTTGCTCCCGATTCCCGGCGCCTAGTCCACCGGTTGATACTTGCAGACACAGTCGAACACGTCGCGGCCGACGCGCTCGGCGACCTTCGGGTCCTTTAGCAGCGCCAACAGCAGCGAGTCGACCTTGAAGGTCGCATCGAAGTTGCTTTCGACGGATCGGCCCATGCCTTCGAGAATGACCAGGTCGGCGTCCTCGGCGGCGGCGTTCAGCTCGTCGCTGACGTCCGACAGGTCGATCAGTGGAAGATCATTGCCCGTGGAGACGACCTCGAACATCTGGGCGTCCAGCAGGGCGGGCAGGTCGGCGTCGATGTCGGCGAGCTGTTCGATGACCTCGACCGTCTCGTCGGCGGTGATGTCATTGAGCGAGGGCAGCTCGTTGGCGGCCAGGACGACCTGCACGCCGGCCAAGGCCAGTTCCCGCGCCAGCGGCATGATACCCAGGATGAAATCGCACCCGGCGTTGTCGACGAAGATGACGGCCTTGCCCCACCTGGCCGGGAATGTCTGTCGCAGATCTTCGGCCAGCCGGTCGTAATCGTCCACCAGCCACGGGCGCGGCTTGGTGGCCTCGACGGTGGCGAGGAAATCGGGCGACGTCTGGGCGGTGTTCATCGCTGCCGACGAGCCCAGGTCGAAGATATTGCCCGCAAAGACGCACTCGGCTAGGTGCAGCCATCGGTCGTCGGGCGCCATCGCATGAAGCCGCCGGACCACGTCCGGATACAGGCGAATGGCCGATTCGTTCTCGCGCTGCTTGATGCGGGCGAACGGGTCGTGCAGGCGATTGGCGCGAAGGACGGCCTCGCGCTGACGACACAGGGCCATCACGGTCAGCGCCCCGTCCAGAGCGTCGGGGGTGGCGCGGAGTGTCCGGATGATCTCGGCGAACTGCTCGCGAGCGTCTTCGATGTGCCGGTCCGCGGCTCGGCCGTACTGGCCGGCGGCGTGGACAAGCGTTTCCTGGAAATGCCTGTCGAACAAGTCCAGCCAGTACTGGCAGGCGGCGTTGTCTTCGAGCAGGTCCCACGACTCGGCCCGGTAGGTCTCGGCGTCGTTGAGCAGGCAGAAATGACTCATAGGCAGGGCACGCTCACGGCCAAATGCGGCGTCCTTGTCGGTTCGATGGCTCGATGGGTCTGTTGCATGTCGCCTATTGAACCTTTATCACCACGATTGTCAAGTCATCGGCCTGTTGCTGCAGGCCCACAAAGTTTCGCACGTGCCACAGAATGCGCTGGGCCAGGTCGCTGGCGCCGAGGTCCTGCTGCAAGCCTTCGTGGATGGCCTGCTCCAGACGCTTGGCCCCGAACGCCTCGTCGTGGAAGCTCAACGCCTCGGTCACGCCGTCGGTGTAGATCACCAGCGTATCGCCGCTGTTAAAAGTAACATGCTCGTGCTGCCACACTCCCTGCGGATTCATGCCCAAGATGCCGCCCCCCGTGGTCAGCGGGCACGCCCGGCCGTCGCGAAACAGCAGCGGCGGGGGATGGCCGGCATTGACGTAGGTGAAGCGCTGGGTCTGGCTGTCGATCACACCATAGAACAGCGTGGCGAAATCGGCCAACTCGGTCGTCGCGCACAGATCCACATTAACGCGCCGAAGAATTTCGGATATGTCGTAGACATTGGCGGCGTGGGCCCGCAGGGCCGCTCGGATCGAGGCCATCAGAAGCGACGCCCGAATGCCTTTGCCCACGACGTCGCAGGCGGCGATACCCAGATGGCCTTTATCCAGAGGGATGAAGTCGTAGAAATCGCCGCCCAGTTCAAAGCACGGCTGGTAGGCGGCCTCGATATCCATGCCCGTAATGGCCGGCTTCTCGCGCGGGAACATCCGGGCCTGGACATCGCCCGCCAGGCGGAGCTGCCGCTTCATGTTGGCGGCCTGGATCGCCTCGGTCTGCAACTGGGCGTTGACGATGGCCGCGGCCGCCTGAGCGGCTACGGCGAACAGCAGGGCGTGTTCGAACCGGTCGAACCGGTATGTCTCGGCCTTGTACACGCGGATCACGCCCAGCGATTGGCCCTTGTAGACCAGCGGGACGCACAGGGCGCTGACCAGGCCCTCAGCTCGGGCGCCCTCGGGGAACAGCACCCGCGAATCCTTCTCCACGTCGGGGATATAGACGATCTTGCCGCCCGTGATCGCTTCGGAATCGATCTTGCTGTCTTCCAGCAGGATCGGGCCTTTGACCAGGTGCCGGTCTTGGACGTTGTTGGCCGACTTGATCAGCAGTTCCCGGCCGTCGTCGCTGAGCAGACGGATTGTGCAGGCCTTGGCCTGAAGTAGTTCGACCACGGTCGCCGTAACGGTGTCCAACACGCTCTGCAAGTCGCGCTGCCCGGTGAACTCAGCCGTCAGGCGATAGAGGGTCGAGAGCTCCTCGACGCGCAGGCGCAGTGTCTTTTGCCGGCTGCACAAGCTCGCCAGCATCGCCGCCATCAATTTCAAAAAACTGGCCGCCCACTCGGCGGCAGGCGGGCGGCCCTGCGGGCGGCCCTGCAGGTCCACCGGCTCGTAATCGCCGCGGGGATTGGGGGACGGTTCCAGCAACGTCAACTGGCCGATGATTTCATCGCCCACACGGATTGCGGCGGTCATGTTCGCCCGCCCGGTCGAGCCGTCGGCGGGCCGATCGCCGATGAGCACGCTGCCGTCGGGCGCGCAGATGTTGACCGGCGCCCCAATAGCGGTCGAGAACGTCTCCTGCATCTGTTGCAGGGCCTTGTCGTTGAAATAATCCCGTATCGTCGTCAACACACGATCCTTGGTCAGTCGGATCGACTTGGTTCGGCCATGTCCTGTGGTCACGGACATTATACGGTCCGGATATCGTCGCCTGAAAACCAAAGGGCGTCGGCTCAACGACAGCATACGCCCTCGGCGCACCAAAGCGGCGGAAAAGCGATATGATTACTCACCGGGGACATCGACGGGCCCGAGCCCGCCGACCAGCGGTCGCCCGCTGCCCGGCCGTTAGGCGCTTTCGCGCTTCACGTTTCGGGCGCTGAACAGCGTCGCGTCGACCTCGCCGGTCACCATCTCCAGCGTGATCTCATAAACTGCGCCCTCTTCCTTGTGTTCCGGCAGGTCGTACATGATGTTCAGCATGATGTCCTCGACCACGCTTCGCAAGGCCCGTGCCCCGACGTCGCGCTCGATAGCCTTTTGGGCGATCGCGTGCAGGGCCTCGTCGGTGAAATGCAGCGTGACGTTTTCCATCTGGAACAGCTGCTCGTACTGACGAATGAGAGCGTTGCGCGGCTCGGTGAGGATCCGCACCATGGCCTCTTCATCCAGTTCGTTCAGCGAGCGGACGCATGGCAGGCGGCCGACGAGTTCGGGGATCACGCCGAAATGGACCAGGTCCTCGGGCTGCACCTGCGCGAGAATCTCGCTGTGCTCGGAGGGCGTCTCGTCCTTTTCGCCCTCGGTGGCGAAGCCGATCAACTGCCTCCCCAGCCGCTTCTTGATGATGTCTTCCAGGCCCGTGAACGTGCCGCCGCAGATGAACAGAATGTGCTTGGTGTCCATCTGGATGTATTGCTGTTCGGGGTGCTTTCGCCCGCCCTGGGGCGGAATATTGGCCACCGTGCCTTCCAGCATCTTCAGCAGCGACTGCTGGACGCCCTCGCCGCTGACGTCGCGGGTGATCGAGACGTTGCTGGAGGTCTTGCCGATCTTGTCGATCTCGTCGATGTAGAGGATCCCGCGCTCGGCGGCCTCCAGGTCAAAATCCGCCGCTTGCAGGAGGCGAAGAAGAATGTTCTCCACGTCCTCGCCGACATAGCCGGCCTCGGTCAATGTCGTCGCGTCGCCAATGGCGAACGGCACGTTCAGCACCCGCGACAGCGTCCGGGCCAGCAGCGTCTTGCCCGAACCGGTCGGCCCCAGCAGCAACACGTTGGACTTGTCGATCTCGACCGAGCTGTCGTCCATGTCGGCGTGCATCAGCCGCTTGTAGTGGTTATGCACCGCTACGGCCAAGACCTTCTTGGCCGGATCCTGGCTGATGACATACTGGTCGAGGTAGTCCTTGATCTGCCGGGGCGTGGGGATCGTCGTAAACAGCGGCCTGGATCGGGCGGCCTGGCGACGTTCCTGGGAGACGATGTTGTGGCACAGCTCGACGCAGTGCGAGCAGATGAACACACCATTGGGGCCCTTGACAATGGGGCCCGCTTCTTCGCCGCTACGGCTGCAGAAACTGCAGCTATCGTTGGCGCCACCATCGTGCCCGCCACCGTCGTGCGAGCCGCTAGGTCCAGTGGGTCCGGATGTCGACGACGTCATACCTACTCCTCACAGAAAAAGACCGTTCGGCCAGCGCACAGGGCGCGCTGCTACTTACCACTATCGTCCGGCTCTGGCGGGCGCCTTAACGTGCAATTGGCCCCGTCAGCATTTTCGTCGGTTGCCTCCGTATCCGCATCGTCTCCTCCGCCGGGCGAGGGACTGAGCGGCGTGCCCGAAAGGCCGAAAGCAGCCCGCCTGAGACGCTGAAACTCCTCCCTGCTCAGTTGACCGCTCTGGTGCATTGCTTCCAAGTCATTTATGCAAAAGCCTTTGAAAGTGTCATCAGGCAAGGGCGACGCCATCTTCCTGCGAAGCCACAGCACCAGCCACCCAAACAGGGCAATGACTACAGCCAGGGCCGCCCCTGAGATCAGTATAGTCTTGGACGGCCCGCCTAGGCCCAACAATAGTTGCCCATGCGGTTCCATATGCTTGGGACATTCTATACCGATCCCATCGAAATTTCCATCTCCCTTTGTCCCCGGACCAGTCCCGGGCCCGCCAAGCCAGCGAACGGGCCGCCCGAATCCATCCATTCTGAGGCCAGAATTGGCCGATTTCGAGGAAAAAATCATTCATATTGTGTTTGCTTTCTTGCGGAACATGAACGATTATATGGAAGGAAGCTGTTATCTCATGACAGGTATCTATCATGCCTTCTGAAGGCGGCATTGAAGATCGGCGGATCAAGGCTGGCGAGTTGCTGGCGAGGCAGGGGTTTATGTCTCTGGCTGAGTTGGTGGACATCCTGGACGTCTCGGAGAGCACCGTACGCCGGGATCTGGAGGCGCTGGAGCAGCAGGGGCTCGTGCGCCGCACGCATGGTGGGGCCGTGTACATCAAGGACACGGGCGGCCAGGCGTATGCCTTTGCCGACCGCGAGACGACAGCCGCCGATGAGAAGCAGGCCATCGGCCGAGCGGTCGCCGAGTTGATCTCCGACGGCCAGGCCGTGCTCCTGGACGGCGGGACGACGTGTTACCAGGTCGCCCGGGCCATCGCGGGGCGACACCTTAGCGTGGTGACCAACGCCTTGCCGATTGCGTCGCTGCTGTCGGGCGGGATGTCCACCGAGGTGACACTGATCGGTGGGTATGTCTACCCGCGAACGGGCGTGGCGCTGGGGTCCATGGCCGAGCAGCAGGTGGCCCTCGTGCACGGGTCGCAGTTGGTGCTGAGTTGTGCGGGGGTCGCCGAGGACGGGGCGTATAACCAGAACGAGATGATGGTCGGCGTGGAACGGCAGATGATGGCCGTCGCCGACGAGGTGATCCTGGCCGTCGACCACACCAAGTTCGGGCGCCGCGCGGTCGCCAGGCTGTGCGACCTCAGCGAGGTGCACGTGATTGTCACCGACGACGGGGTCGACGGGCCGACGCGCCGATGGCTGGAATCGCTCGAGGCAAGACTGATCATCGCCGCGACGACGGAGGAGTCGCCATGAGTCGCCTGAACATCCCCATGCCGCGCGAGCAGTTGGAGCGGGTCGTTCGCCAGATCGTCCGTCAGCGCTATGCCGAAGGCCTGGCCGCGGGTGAGCCGCAGATGGCGATTGCCTACGAGCCGAACCTCGTGGTGAACATCTCGGCCCGTCACATGCACATCGCGGCCGAGGACCTGGCGACGCTCTTTGGGCCCGGGGCGGAGTTGACCGTCTATCGCTGGCTGTACCAGCCGGGCGATTTCGCCGCCGAGCAGCGCGTGGCCATCCGGGGCCCGCGAGGGCGGACCATCGAAAACGTACGTATTCTCGGGCCCGTCAGGGGCTACACCCAGGTCGAGATCGCCGCCACCGATGCGATCGCCCTGGGCATCGACGCCCCCGTCCGCCCGTCCGGCCAGACCGACAACACGCCCGGCGCCCTGATCATCGGGCCCAAGGGCGTCCTTGAGATGCCGTCCGGTGTGATCCGGGCGGAGCGTCATGTGCACATGTCGCCGGCCGACGCCGAGGCCTACGGCTTTGTCGACGGCCGATACGTCAGGCTGCAGATCAACAGCGACTGTGCGATGACATTCGACAACGTTTTGTGCCGGGTGGACCCCAGGTTTCTGCTGGAGGTCCATCTGGATACCGACGAAGGCAACGCCTGCGACCTGGTCAACGCCACGAGCGTGGAGTTGCAGGCGTGATGAAACAGGTGCGAGGAGAGAATCATGGCACTGCAAGCATTAGGCATGATTGAAACCCGGGCGATGGTGGCCCTGATCGAGGCGAGCGATGCGATGTGCAAAGCGGCCAACGTCGAGCTGGTCGGCTGGGACCGCGTAGGTGCAGGGATGGTGACCGCGTTCGTTCGCGGCGAAGTGGCGGCCGTCAAAGCGGCCGTCGACGCCGGGGCCGCTGCAGCCGGCAAGATCGGCGAAGTGGTCAGTGTGCACGTGATCCCGCGGCCGCATGACGAACTCGATGAAGCGATCCCCGCCAAGAAGCCCGCCCCCGCCAAGACCGGCGGCGGCAGGAAGTAGTCCCAAGCTGTCACAGGAGAAACGACCATGGACGCATTGGGCATGATCGAAACAAAAGGCTACGTCGGCGTTGTCGAAGCGACCGACGCGATGTGCAAAGCGGCCAACGTCGAACTCGTCAAGCGGATCGAGATCGGCGGCGGCTACGTGACCACACTGGTCCGCGGCGACGTGGGATCGGTGCGGGCGGCTGTCGAGGCCGGCGCTGCTGCAGCAGGGCGGGTGGGCGAGCTGGTCGGCTGCAACGTGATCCCGGCGCCGCACGCGAACCTCGAGAGCGTATTCCTTTAGGCCGGCCGAGGCGCGATGAACGTTCTGGTTTCCAACATCGGCTCGACGAGCTTCAAGTTCCGCCTGTTTGATATGGCCGGCGGCGAGCGGGAGATTGCCTCCGGCGGCGCCGACCGTATCGGCAGTGACGGCGGCGCGCTGACCCTCGCCATCGGGCAGGCCAAGACCGAGCAGTCGTGCGATTTCGCCGACCACGGGGCCTGCATCCGCGCGGTGCTGGACGGCCTGGTCGCCGGCGGAGCACTGGCGGCGGTGAGCGATCTGGACGCCGTCGCTTTCAAAGCCGTCATGGGCGGCGACTGCGATGCGGTCGTCCGCGTGGATGATGCGGTGCTGGAGAGAATGGAATACTTCGTCCCCGTTGCGCCGGCCCACAACCCGCCCTACATTGCGGCGATGCGGATGTTCCGCGATGTGCTGGGCGACACGCCGTTGGTGGCGGCCTTTGAGCCGGGCTTTCATAAGACCATGCCGCCGCGCCGCCGCATCTACGCCACCCCACCCGAATGGGCCCAGACCTACGGCGTGAAGCGCTACGGTTTCCACGGGGCCAGCCATTGCTACATCGCCACACGGCTGGCCGAACTGATGCCAGAGGCCGAGTGCGTCATCAGTTGTCACCTGGGTGGATCGAGCAGCATCTGCGCGATCCGTGACGGCCAGTCGCAGGCGACCAGCATGGGCCTGTCGCCCCAGTCGGGCCTGCCGCAGGGCAGCCGCACCGGCGACCTGGACCCCTACAGCCTCAAGCTGATGGCCGCCCAGACCGGCCGCGGGCTGGACGATCTGCTGACCGAGCTCGGCAGCGAAGCGGGCATGGCGGCCGTCAGCGGCACCGGCGGCGACATGCGCGACATCGAGCAAGGCGCAGCCGACGGCGACGAGCGCTGCCAACTGGCCACCGACCTGTACGTCACCGCGATCCGCGATTACATCGGGGCCTACCTGGTCGAACTGGGGGGGGCCGACGCGATCGCGTTTACCGGCGGGATCGGCCAGGGAAGCCCGGCCGTCCGGGCCGGCGCGCTGGCGGGCATGGAGTTCGCCGGCGTGATGATGGACCCCGACAAGAACGAAACAACCAGCGCCGAAGGCCGAATCGACGCACCCGATTCGCAAACGGCCTTGTGGGTGCTGGCAACCAACGAAGAACTGATAGTCGCCCGTCAAGCTGTGGGCTTGCTGAGCGGCTGAGAGTGACTCTGGAGAACAACCATGGATAACGCGATTGGCATGATTGAGACGCGCGGGTTGGTGGGCGTGATCGAGGCAACCGACGCCATGCTCAAGGCCGCCAAGGTCAAGTACGTGGGCATGCGCAAGGTCGGCAGCGGCTACGTCAGCACGATGGTCTCCGGCGATGTGGCCGCCTGCAAGGCAGCCGTCGACGCCGGCGCCGCCGCCGCCGGGCGGGTCAGCGAGGTGATCAGTGTTCACGTGATCCCGCGCCCGCATGCGGATATCGAAAAGTTGATGCCGTCATCGTAACCGGCGCTTAGCGCCGCGACCGGACGCAGGCGCCGATGCGCCGCGCGACCCGGAGAGGAGACGGGCATGTTTATTGCCAAAGTCAACGGCAACGTCGTGGCCACGCAGAAGATTCAGGCGATGAGCGGGCGGAAGCTGCTGATCGTCGAACCGCTGCAGGTCGACGAGAAGACCAAGAAAATGAAGCCGACCGGGCGATGCCTGGTGGCGGTCGATTCCATCGGCGCCGGCACGGACGATACGGTGCTGGTGACGCAGGGCTCCAGCGCGAGGATGACGGAAATCACGTCCGACTCGCCTGTGGATTGCGTCATCATCGGCATTATCGACACCATCACCGCCCTGGGTGAACAGGTGTATTCCAAAGAAGCGACATGATTTTCGATTCGCGACGTGCCGGCCGGCAGGTGGGCGTGCGATTACCGATTTGGCGTGCTCTGCTTGAACGCATTCACGATCGATCGCACCGGCCTTTGGCGGCTTGTCAAAACCTAGAATCGAAAATTGAGAATAGTGGATAGGAGTTCGTCATGACGCAAGCTAACGAACAAATGATCCAGCAAATGGTCGAGCAGGTCCTCCAACACGTCCAGACCGGGTGGGGCTCTCGCCAGGCCCCCGCAGCCGGCAAGGGAGCGCCGCCGCCGATTGCGACGGTCTCGACCGGCGGGGGATACGTGCCCCCCGTGCGGCCGGGCGTTGCTGCGCCGGTCGCGCCGGCAGCGAGCGGGGCCGGTCGGCTGGGCCAGTTCAGCGACGTCAATCTTGCCGTCGAAGCCGCCAAGACCGCCCAACGAGCCCTGATCGTCAGATCGCTCGCCCAGCGCAGGCAGATCGTCGAGATCATCCGCCGCATCTGCGTCGAGCAGGCCGAGCCGCTCGGGCGGATGGAGTACGAAGAGACCCGCATCGGCCACCTGCCTCACAAGGCGCAGAAGCTCATTGCCGTCGGCGAGAACCCGCTGACCGTCACCGATCTTGGCCCCAGGGGCTTCAGCGGCGACCACGGGATCACGCTGGAGGAGTGCGGCGCGTGGGGCGTCATCGGCGTGATCACACCCGTGACCCACTCGCTGCCGACGGTGGCCGACAATGCCTGCAACATGATCGCCGCGGGCAATGCCCTGGTCATCAACCCGCACCCCGGCGGCAAGGCGATCGCCGCCCACGGCGCGAAGATCTTCAACCAGGCCATCTACGATGCCGTCGGGATCGACAACCTCATCTGCGTCATCTGCGAGCCCACACTCGAGACGGCCAACGCGATCTTCACCCATCCCGACGTGGGCCTGCTGGGCGTCACCGGCGGGCCGGGCGTGGTGGCCGCCGCCCTGCGAAGCGGCAAGCGCGCCATCTGCGCCGGGCCGGGCAATCCGCCGGTGGTGATCGATTCCTCAGCCGCCCTGGACAACGCCGCGCGGTGCGTCATCGAGGGCGCCAGCTACGACAACAACCTGCTCTGCCTGGCCGAGAAGGAAGTGTTCGCCGAGTCGGTCATCTTCGATGCCTTCATGGACGCCATGGCCGGGGCCGGGGCGTATCGCCTCAACGGCCAGCAGATGGACGCGTTGGCGCGGATTTGCATCGAGCCGGGCGCCAACGGCGGCCATCCGCACGCCAACAGAAAGTTCGTCGGGGCCGAGCCCGAGGTGCTGGCCCGCGAGATCAACGTCACGATCCCGCCCGGCTGTCGGATGCTCTACGGCGAGACGAACGCGACGCACGACTGGGTGATGGCCGAGCAGATGATGCCGTGCCTGCCCATCGTTCGTTGCCAGACGTTCGAGGATTGCGTGGCCGCCGCGCTGGCGGCCGAGCACGCGTTCCGCCATACGTCGATCATCCATTCGCGGCTGGTGGATCACATGACCTACATGGGCAAGGCGATGGACACGACGCTGTTCGTCAAGAACGGCCCGTCCCTGGCCGGCAACGGATCGGGCGGGGAGGGCTACGGCGGCTACTCGATCGCGTGCGCGACCGGCGAGGGGATCTGCACGCCGCGGACCTACACCCGCCTCCGCCGCTGCGCGATGATCGACAACCTCCGGATTGTGTAAGGATGCGGCGATGTTAATCGGATTGGTTGAAGGCAACGTGGTCACGACGATCAAGCACCCGTCCATGCAGGGCTGGAAGGTGCTGATCGTTCAGCCGCTGGACCCCCAGGGCCGACCCCAGGAAGACCCGCTGCTGGCGATCGACATGCTCGGCGCCGGTCACGGCACGAAGGTGCTGATCACCAACGACGGCCGAGGCGCGCGAGAGATGGTCGGCGACAAGACCTCCCCCGTGCGATGGTCGGTCGTGGGCATTATCGACGAGGCGTAACCGAACATGGCAAGCGGACAAGCCAATTCGACGTTGCGACGGGTCTTTCTGACCGCCGACGCTCTTGCCGAGCGGATCGCCGCCGCCGGGGCGGGTGTGATCGAACTGGCCGCCAACGAGGTCCTCACACCCAGCGCGCAGGATCTCGCCGACGAGCGCAACGTCGTCGTTCGCCGGTCGGTGACCGCCGCCGACGCTCCCGTGACGCAGCCGACGATCAAGCCCGACCACCAGCAGGCCGTCGAGACGCTCGCCAACCCCGCCACCCGCCCGGTCGATCGGGCCGTGACCGGGCCGGTTGGGCTGGTGATCGAGCGCCCGGACGCCGGCGTCGTCACGCTGCTGCAGGCCCTGCGGCATGACGGGCCGGGGTTTATCGACTACGGCAGGACAGGCTGTTGGATGCGGAACACCGAGGCGCTGGCGGGCGACATCCGCAGCGGCATCGTCGCCGGCGGCGTGTTGCTGATGCGTTACGCCGCCAATGCGATGACCGTGGCCGGCAAGATGCGGGCGCTTCGGCCGGTGCAGGGCACCCAGGTGGCTGCGGTGGCCGCGGCGGTGCGACACTTCGACGCCAACGTGCTCGTGCTGGAACATCGCCTCCGTACGTTTCACGAGATGCGGGCCATGATCCGCGTCTTCACCGCCGCCCGCACGGGCCCGGCCAACCGCGACGTGATGGATACGATCGCCCGACTGGAACGGGCCTGAGGATAACGCTGATGCGAATTGCGAGAGTCATCGGGAAAGTAACGCTCAACCAGGCCATGCCCGACATCGTGCCGGGCAGCTTTCTGCTGGTCCGCACGGCCGACCGCGGCACGCTGGCCGGCGTCAATGAAGGCAAGGACGAAACCCTTGTCGCCTACGACCGCCTGGGCGCAGGCGAGGGCGACCACATCGGCATGAGCGAAGGCCGCGAGGCCACCAGGCCCTTCCTGCCCCAGCAAGTGCCCTACGACTGCTACTGCAGCTGCATTATCGACACCATCAACTTCGAGCCGATTCTCGAGGTGAAACCATGATGAATGAATGGGACGTGAAACGCGAAATCTGCGAGATTGGCCGCCGCATCTATGAGCGCGGGTTCGTTGCCGCCAACGACGGCAACATCTCCGTCCGCATGCCGGGCGGCCATTATCTGTGCACGCCGACAGGCGTCTCGAAGGGCTTCCTCAAGCCCTCCGACATCGCCATCGTCGATGACTCGGGCCGGCAGATCGGCGGCGACAAGCCCCGCACCTCCGAGATATTGCTGCACCTGGAGATCTTCCACGAGGTGGAGTGGGTCAATGCCGTCGTCCATGCCCACCCGCCGCACGCGACGGCCTTCGCGGTGGCCGGCATCGACGTGCCCGGCTGCATCCTGCCCGAGGTGGAGATCTTCATCGGCCAGGTCCCGCTGGCCGATTACGACACGCCCGGCAGCAAGGACTTCGCCCAGACCATCCTGCCGCACCTGCGGAACAAGGCCAACACCATCCTGCTGGCCAACCACGGGGCCGTCGCCTGCGACAAGACGCTCGAGCAGGCGTACTTCCATCTTGAGACGCTGGACATGTACTGTCGCATCCTGCTGCTGAGCAAAGAGGTCGGCAACATCCAGCAGCTGCCGGAACAGAAGGTCCGCGAACTGCTCGACCTGAAGCAGAAGATGGGTATCGAGGACCCGCGCCTGGCCGAGGGCGATACGTGCACGCTTAGCGGCAGCGACGAGTTTCTGCGCGGCTTTTCGACCCGTGCGATCCCCCAGCACACCGCCGACGCCAACGGCCACGGCCGGGGGAGCGGCATTGCGGGCCAGCCCTCCCAGAACGGCCAGCCCCAACCCCTGCCCGCCGCGCCCGCCCAGCGGTACCCAGCCGTCGTCGCCGGCAGAGAAATCCCCGCTGCCCTCGGCTCATCCTCCACCACCGCCCAACGCCGAGCCATGAACGACGAAGTCGAACGCCTCGTCCAACTCATCACCGACCAAATCATCAGCGGCGCGGCGCGGTAGGGCTCTCAAAACGTGCGAATTCTATGGAGTCGATTGACCCATAGGCGTTGCTGGATATGGCTCCGCCCGTGTCCAGAATCCGGCTTCGCCCGGCGACCATCGCAGTAACAGTTCCCGCTGGGATTCCGTGAGTGCGGTCTGGGACAGGTCCCTCTCGAAGTCAACTTGGCATTCGGAACTCAGGAGACGGGCCCACTTGGTGGCCCCCGACGCTTCCGGAGTCCCACGAATCGCCTTGGCTATGTCCGGATCTGCCTCAAGAGCAAGGGCACACAACACCAAGGCAGCAAACAAGGCATCAGCGTCCAGGTCGAATGGGCGTTGTGTTCCGTCGTCTTCGGCATGCCGCCCGACCAAGTGTGAGATAGCGAAGGGCAAGTCATCGTCCCACTCCCACGGGGGGGGGTACTCAGCGACAGCCGCCGCGAATCCTCGCAAGTCGTCGACGAGTCTAGACGCTTGTGTGTCGTCCAGGAGGAAGGAGTAGGTGAAGACTTGGTGCGTCAACCACCATACGGGTGGCGAATAGGTGCCCTCGAAGATACTGCACGGAGCCGATTTGAAGAGAGGCCCTATGCCATGAGCCTTCACGAAATCCGCCAGACCCATTCGGCCCACTATGAGCCCTATTGAGGCAGAAGTTTGCCACTTCCTGTAAATCCTCGCCCTTCTTTCGTCACACCCATCCGTTGCACGAGAAGCGACCTCCTGCCAGGCGCGGCTGCTTACGGATCCAAACATTGGGCACTGGTCAGCGATTTCTATCGCCAACCTGGCGTCTTCGTCTTCTCCTTCCTTGATGTGATGAGCCAGCGAACCCACCAGTGCGTCAACCACATGTGTCTGGTTCTCATTGGTGGCCCGCTGGAGCGCATTAAGCAGTTCCTCTGCGTCAACGGGACTCGGTCGATTATTTTCTGTTGGCGCGACTTGGTCGCGCGAAGGCGCAAGAGACGGGCGTCCAATGTGAATCCAGCAGGCCACGCATGCGTCGACTATCTGTTGTATCACTGCCGGGCTGGGCACGATGAATTCCAGGCACCTCGCGGCGAAAGAAACGAGTATTCGGTGTTCGTCCGCACTGCCGAGAGGCCTCTCCAGTAGGGCGCGAAGCATCCTGTCCCCCGCATCTTCTACATCCCGAGACTTTATCTGGAAAGCCAGTTGTGCAGGGACATCCCATTCTCTCCTGAGAATACGGGGAAGTAGAGTTTCAACAAGTTTGTCGGCCGTCTCATTCTTGCGCGCCAGATATCGGGCTGTGAAGTACTCCAAGAAAGTGGAGTGGGTGAACTTGTAGAGGGCCTCTCCATCATCGGTAGTCCCCGCATCAGTGAATACCCACGCACGACCTTTGCAGAATTGGATGAAATCTCGAGCAGCATGTTCTGCCCTATTCTCATCATCAAAACGACGAGGGAACAGATATTCGACCGCTTTTTCCACCAATCGCGATTCAGGGACACCTTCTTGGGCCTCCGGATTTTCGTAGACCCAATGGGCAAGAAACATGACTGTCGGCCTGATATGTTCCTCGAACGGAAGCGACACATGGATCCCACGGCTCTTGTCCCAACGTTCAAAAAGCATCATAGCGCACTTCTCATAGACATCAGGTCGGTTCTTCGGGATATAGCCCTGTCCTCGATAGAGATTACACATCAGCGCGAGCATCAATGGGTTCTTTCGCAGATCGGAGACAATCTCGCTCTCTTCCATGAACCTAGTGACACTTGTTCTTAGCTCTTGATTAGGAACTTCTGTACTTGTTTCAAACCAATTCCCCACATAAGCTGTCACTTGGGAGTCGTCGAATTCCATCAGAGAGAAGACCTCGAATAGCTCAGGGTCTAGTGGTGCTTGTTCGTAGCCTACGCGACGGGAAGTGACAATCACGGGAACCGTGGGGTAGAGCCTGCAGAATGACTCGATCGCCCCCGTTATTTCACGCCGATCGCTGGTCTCCAGCAATTCATCCATGCCATCGAAAATCACAAGTGATCTGCCTTGTCGCAGCATGTAATCAAGAGCGCCTACGGGGGGGACAAGCTGATATGTGCTGGCGCTCCTCTTCTCTATGAATTGAGCAATCGAGCAGTTGTCTTTCTTTCGTTCTGTGCCATAATCTCGCAGCACCACCAGCATGGGAGTTGCCTGTCTGCCGCCAACAAGCCGTTCTTCAGGATTCGCTGCAGCATCGGAGGCGATCTTCGCCACAAGGGTGGACTTTCCGCCTCCGGGATCCCCCAGAACAACAGCCCTGTAGACCTCCGAGACGAATTCGTCATAACTCAGGGATTTGTCATCTGTTTCTGAGTCAAGCCTCGCCAGCGTAGGGGGTACGTATAGTTTCCCGATGGGCCATTTCTTGGCCGTATCGAAGTCGGGTGGTGTGATCTGTCCATACTTTGCTGTCACTTCCCTTCTGTAGCTCTCCTCGAAGGATGCAATGTCGTCGATGTCCACGGGCGCAGGCGATATCGTCGACTCTACAGCCTTCTTGATTGCGAGCAATTCATCTCGAAGCACGCGGAAGCGAAGGATCGATTGGGCTTCATGAGCTGCAAGGTTCCCTTTCTCGATCGCCGCTGCGATGGCACGCTGTGTGCTTTCATAGAAGACGCTAAAGACCTCATCCCCGAAGGCTTTCGCTTCATCTTGCTCCATGTCGATATACAGAGACAGGGCATCTGTGAATGTTGTTTGGACTCCCGCGAACGTCTCGGCGTCGCTTTGCGCTACATGCGATGAGTACAGCCGCCGCAGGAGCATGTCAGCTTCCGGCGAGGTCAAGAATCGTTCGGCAGCGGGACGAAGCTCCTTCTTCAGTCGACGTTCTGAAATGCTGCCTAGGTGTGTCGTGGCTCGCTGCAGTATCGTCATGAGAGGCGTATCGTTCTCAAGAGTCTTTCGCAGCAAGTCCTTACGTTCTCGTAGCGACTTCACGCCCTGCCACAGGTAGCCCGGAAGAACGGTAATTAGGTTTGCAGTCAGTCCGACGAGCATGGCCGATATAAGAGGGTCCATTAGCTTGTCTCCACCTGGGGATATGAGGAATTGTCCCAAGAAGAAGCATACAGTGGCTCGGCCTGATCTGTCAAGGATTGAGTGGCCTGGTCGATCGGCGGCCTTGAGCGGCTCGCGGGACGCGGAATGACCTGCGAAACTCCTTCACCAATCCACATTCCGCGGTCCGCAATATGAATGTCGCGGCCGCGGGGTTATCCTACGAAGCCCATGACCAGTGAGACGACCCATTCCGGCTCGGCGCAGATGGCGTACACGACGCTCGGGCGGACGGGGTTGCGGGTTAGTGTGTTGGGGCTGGGCGGGGGGGGGCATAGTCGGCTGGGCCTTAGCACGGGCGGGGATGAGGCCAACGCCGAGGCCGTTGTGCGGCGCGGGCTGGAATTGGGGATCAACTTTATCGATACGGCCGAGAGCTACGGCACCCAGTCCGCTATCGGGCGGGCGCTGAAGGATGTTCGGCGCGACGAGATCGTGCTGTCGACGAAAAAGTGGGCGGGCAAGGTCGGCGAGTTTCTCACCCCCCGGCAGATGGCTGAGGGCGTGGAGCAATCGCTGCGGGAGTTGGGGACCGATTACCTGGATATCTTCCACATGCACGGCCTCCAGATGGGGGAGTACGACTACGTCGTCGGCGAGATCGTCCCCGAGCTTCAGGCGATGCAGCAGGCCGGCAAGATCCGGTTTCTCGGCGTGACCGAGATGTTCAACGCCGATAGTTCCCACGAAATGCTGTCCCGCGCCGTTGGGGAGGGATGCTGGGACGTGATTATGGTCGGGCTAAACATGCTGAACCCCTCAGCCGGCCGCGATGTCCTGCCCGCTGCCGCCGAGGCGGGCGTGGGCACGCTGGTGATGTTCGCGGTTCGCAACGCCCTGAGCCGGCCGAAGCGGCTGGCGGAGGTGGTGGACCAGTTGATCGACGAGGGGAAGGTTGACGCCGCCTCGCTGGATCGGACCGATCCGCTGGGTTTCGTGCTTGTCGGCGGTGGTGCCGACGGCGGCGCGTCGTCGGTGGTGGAGGCCGCCTACCGCTATTGTCGCTGGCGCCAGGGCGTGGACGTCGTGCTGACGGGCACGGGCGATGTCGACCACCTCGCGAGCAACGTCGAGTCGATCCTCCGGCCGGCCCTGCCCGACGACATCCTGGCTCGGCTGGATGACGTGTTCGGGCAAGTCGACAGCGTCTCGGGGTCGTAAGCACACCCACCCCATCCCACGGGGTCGAGCTGATCGGCCGCGTTCTTGTTTGGCCGTTGGCCGTGCGTTAGGCTTGTCGATTCACTGATCCCCGCTGGACGGAGTGGACCTGCTCTGGTGAGTGCTCTCAGGAGAAATAACGCGACACTGACGACCGGGCCGGTCGGTTGGACGCTGTTTAAGATGGCCGGGCCGATGCTGTTCGGCTTCGTGTCGATGGTGATTTTCAACCTCGTCGACACGTACTTCGTCTCGGATCTGGGCACACGGCCGCTGGCGGCGATGACGTTCACCTTCCCGGTGATCATGGTCGTGTTCAGCGTGGCGTTCGGCATCGGCATGGGGGCGACGGCCGTCGTCTCGCGGGCGATCGGCCAGGGCGACCACCACCGCGTTCAGGAACTGGCCACCCATGCGATGATGCTGGCGGTGGTGCTGGTCGCCGTGTTCTGCGCGATCGGGCTGGCCAGCATGGGCCCGATCTTCCGCATGCTGGGGGCGGCTGAGGACCTGATCCCCCTCATCGAGCAGTACATGCGGATCTGGTTCATCGGCATGGTGTTCGTCGTCGTGCCGATCGTGGGCAACAACATCATCCGCGCGACAGGCAATACGACGATCCCGGCCATCATCATGTTCGTCGGCGCCGGCCTCAACGCGGCGCTCGATCCGCTGCTGATCTTCGGCCTATGGGGCCTGCCGCGCATGGAACTGGCGGGGGCGGCCCTGGCGACGGTGATCGCCCGGTCGGTCACGCTGGTGCTGTCGCTGCTGATCATGCATTATCGCGAAGGCCTTCTGGAGCTGGCCGTGCCGCGATTGGCGGCGCTGTGGGCGTCCTGGCGGCGGGTCATGTTTATCGGCGTGCCGGCGTGCATGACCAACCTGCTGGTGACGGTGCTGATGGCCGTGATGACGCGGCTGGTGGCCGGCTTCGGTGAGGAGGCCGTGGCGGCCATTGGGGTCGGGCACCGCATCCTGCATTTTCCGGAAATGATCACCGCGGCGCTGGCTGCATCGATGGTCCCATTCGTTGGGCAGAACGCCGGCGCCGGGCACTTCGACCGCATCTATCGTGGTCTGAAGATCGGGCACATCTTCGCCGTCACCTGGGGGCTGGTCGCCTACATTGTGCTGGCGGTGGTTGCCCGGCCGCTGGCAGCGCCGTTCAGCAACGACCCGGACGTGCTGGAGAAGATCGTGCTGTTCCTGCGCATCGTGCCGTTGGGGATGGCGGCCATCGGGGCCGGCATGGTGACCGGCGCGGCGCTCAACGCGCTGCATCGGCCCATTCTCTCGGCCGCGTTCCGCATAACCCACGTGATGCTGCTGGTGGTGCTGGCGTGGAGCGGCTCGCAGCTGTGGCAGCTCAAGGGATTGTTCTTCGGCGGGCTGGCCAGCGACGTCATTCTGAGCTCCGTCGCGGCGGTGTGCGTCTGGCGGATCGTTGCCCGGCATCGGCGGGAGATGGACGCGCCGCCTGAAGCGCCGGCCGGCGATGCTCCGGCCACCTGTGGGTAACGGGGCGGGCACATGGCCCGGATCAGACCAGGCCGATCCAAGCCGTCATCCAGGAGCCCCGGGCCGGAGGGCCCGTCTCGGCCATAGGGCTTTCTCTTTTGTGCAAGAAATTTGTTTAATTGAAGAGATTGTTGCATGTAATATCTTGTACGAACAAGAGCTGGCTAAGAGGGGGGGGATATACTAGAAATTAGATTCAACTTGTGGGCAAATTGTTCCGTATAATATAGTGAGCGAGCGAGAGGGGTTCCCACCTGCAGACCCCTCCGGCTGGCCAGGTTTCTCCTCCTTTCCCTGGCCAGCCGCTTTTTTTGCGCTGATGATGGTGCGCCGAGAAGGGGGGCGATGGGGGATGTGTAATTCTCTTACCACAAAGGTCACAAAGAACACGAAGAGAAGGAGCCATAGGCCTTTCCTGTGTTGGTCGTGGCCTTTGTGTTCCTTGTGGTAGGCTGTTCGTTACAGCGATTTCCACATCGTTATGGTGTGGGGTTCGAAGCCCAGAGCCTCGTAGAAGCTCACCGCGCAGTCGTTCTTCACCGCGGCCAGGAGCGTGATGTCCTCGGCCTCATGGGCGGCGAACCATTCCAACGCCGCCGCCATCAGTTTCTTGCCGATGCCCTTGCCGCGGTAGTCGAAGCCGACCGACACGTCCGTGATGTTGCCGCTGATCTTATCTTCCACCGCCGGCGGGGCATCGACGAGACTGCCGTGGACGAAGCCGGCCACCGCGCCGTCGACCTCGGCGACGACGAGCACACACTTTTCATCGCCGACGGCCTCGGCCATCCACTGTCGAAATATCTCATCCCCGTTCGGCTTGCGCCGCCAGAACCGCTCGTCCAGGCCGTGGTGCAGCTCGATCATCTCCGCCCAAAGCTCAGCGACCCGATCCAGATCGGCCTCGGTCGCGTCGCGAACGATTACGTCAGCTTTGGGGCTCATGATGACTCCTTCGGCCGCGTGGCGACGGCGATCAGGCGGCGGCGATGCCGGCTGAGGCGCCCCAGGGGCGGAAACCCATACAGATGTATCTCACGAAAGCCCGCTTTCCGCAAGACGGCCCGCAACTCGGCGCCGTCGTAGAGGCGGAGCGACACGTGTTGGCGCTCGATCTGCTTGCCCTTGCGAAACGTCCAGTCCGACTCCATACGGCCGATGTTCGCGTTCCATTGACGGGTGTCCGTTATCTCAACATCGTTGATGACGGAAGTATCGGAAGCCACGAAGTGCGACAGCACCCACGATTTGTTTGATACGTCGACCAGGAACTTCCCGCCCGGCTTCAGTGCGCGGAATGCACCCTTCGCGGTCGCCAGGTCGCCGGCCTTATCGAAGTAGCCGAACGCGGTGAACCAGTTGATCACGGCGTGGAACTCGCCGTCAAAATCGATCTCGCGCATATCGCATCGAATGAAAGGAATGTCCAACCCTTCACGCTTCGCCCGCCGGCGCGCTTGGCGGACATAAGCGGCCGTTAGGTCCACGCCCGTCATCTTCAAGCCCATCCTGGCCAACGGAATGGTAATCCGCCCGACACCGCAAGGGCAGTCCAGCACGCGCTGACCCTTGCGGAGCTTCAGCAGCTTCTTGATCAACTCGGCCTGCGCCTGGGCGCGGTCCTCGCTGAAATGGCTGGCCAGCACCTTGCCGTACAGACCGTCGAAGAACGTCTCGTACCATGGCGGTGAGTTGGTCATGTCCTGACCTCCTTTCGAATCAACGCGGGCATGAAAAAGGCCCATTCCGTTCGCTTTGCGCGCTATATACCGGCGACGTAATAACGCCGACGCACATAGCGTTGCGGACGGTTACGTCAGCTTTGGCGGCCCTGATGACTCCTTCGGCTGGACACGATAGCATGGCCGCGCAAGCGTGAGCATGGTGCCGGTCCGTAGAGATGGACCCAACGAAAGCGGGCCTACGTTATCGGCCAATGATCAATGGCCGCGTCGATCGCCGACATGAGGCGGATCGTCTCCCCCAAAGCCGTCACCACGCGCCGATAGTGCGTGATGTCGTCGTAGCTGAGGGGGCGGCCCTTGCGGTCCTTGAGCCACTTGGCGCAGACCTGATACCCGCCGACGTGGAACTCCCACACGTCGGCGGGGACTGGCTCGAAATACTGGTCGTCGTTGATGTAGACTCGCTGCTGGGTGTCCACGTAACGGGGCTTGGCGACGGTGTCGTCGCCGGTGGCGGGGTAGTTGACGGCCGGGGCGGGGACGGCCTCGAGCAGGTGCAGGCCCACCAGCTCGCCCCCGAGCTTGCACAGCGCGGCAAACAGTTTGCGGTCGCCGGTCAGGGGCAGGCGGGGGAAGTCGATCTTGAGGAACTCCGCGTAGCGGCTGCGGTAGGTGGGGCTGTGGAACACGGCGTACATGTAATGGAAGATATCCTCCGGGCCGAACGTCTTGGCCATGTCGCCCACCCCGTCGCTGACAAACGCCAACCCCAACTTGCCCGCAAACTCCTCGACAAACTCCGGCGCAAGATTAGGCCGCCGCCCACCGGGCCCTTCCGGCCAAGGCGACGTCTCAGCAAACAACTTGTCCTTCTTGCCCTTACCATCGGGATCGGGGTACAGGTAGAGGGGAAATATTGATGATCCGTCGTACTTCGCCACGATCTTGTGCTGGCCACAGATACGATTGACCGCCATCGTCGCGAACGGTTCCCGGGATTGACGGGTTGCCGCGAGACCGAGGTTCCATTGACCAAGGAAGTGCTTGTTGAGTTCGGAGCGTGGCCTGTCGAGAAGGCAATGTGCAAAGAGCAAATGGCGGCTATCAAAAGGTCGGTAGAGGCACTCTACGACAAGTCGTTCTGGTGAGTTGTCCTTTCTGAGAATATCTCGAGCTGCCTCCAGATGAAAGCTGGCCGTGTCCTTCAGAGAATACTTCTCGCGAAGTTCCTCATCTGTGATTTCTGTCGAAAGCAACTCCCCCAGCTTCTGAGAGACCTCTTTGGCTGTGAAGTCAACAACGAACGCGTCCCTGTGGGAGTTGAGTCCAATGTTATGTAGTGGAAGAATGTTCGAAACGGACAATCCAACTTCATACTCATCCATCATTGAATCATCTCTCGGGACATAGAAATAGGCAGGCCCTGTCACCTTCGGATTCCGCCACTGGGTGCTCTCTATATCCTGTTCATTCAGCCACTGATACTTGGTCCTTCGCAAGCCATGCAGATCAGCGTGCCTTACCTTCGCCGGTTTCGTTAACCGCTTTGGCCTTCGCACGAAGATGCCTATGGCGACGCCCTGCTGGATGTCGAAGACGTTTTCATCCTTCGACCCATCGGGACAGGTCTCCTTCTTCTTTGAGTTGCCGTGCAAGTCGACGATGTAGATGTCGTCGAAGGTGCGCATAAGGCTCTGCCGCATGCCGCGAAAGGTGGGGTTGTCCAGGTAGCCGTGATTGGAGATGAAGGCAAGGATGCCATGCCCCGTCCGCTCGATCCGGTCCTGGGCAAAGCGGATGAACTTGACGTAGTCGTCATTTAGCCATTTGGGATTGCGTTCGCCGAGCGGCTTGCCGTCGACCTGCTTGTAGTCGTCGATCAGCCCCCTGATCCACTCGCCCTTGTTGGCTGAATGCCCCGAGTAGGGCGGATTTCCGAGGACGACCATGACGGGGGTGTCGCGTTTGACGTGGGAGGCCTGGTTGGCTTCTTTGGCGATGAGGCCGGCGAACAGTCCGGCGGCGTGGAACTCGGCCTCTTCCAGCGTGTTGGTCAGGAAGACGTTCAGCCGTTCGTTGCTACCGAAGGTGTAGCCGGTTTGTTCGAGTTGCAGGCCGAGCTTCATGTGGGCGACGGCGTAGGGGGCCATCAGCAGCTCGAAGCCGAACAGCCTGGGCAGCAAGTGCTCGCGGACGTACTGATCCCACAGGCCTTCGTTGCCGGCGAAGGTCCCGTGGATCGCATCGATCACGCCGTGGAGGAACGTGCCCGTCCCGGTAGCGGGGTCGAGGATCTGGACCTTGTGGACATCCCGGGTGGTCTTCTTGCCGGAGAGATGATCGGTGAAGGTGTGCTTGATCCTGGTCGCGTCGGCGAGCCCATCGGGCAGGTTGAAGTTGGTCTTGAGGATATGGTCGATGCTGCGGACGATGTAGCCGACGACGGGCTCGGGGGTGTAGTAAACACCGCGCGACTCGCGCATCTTGGGGTCGTAGTGGGCGAGGAAGGTCTCGTAGAAATGGACGACCGGATCGTCCCGTCGGGTGGCCTTTCCGAAGTTGGCGAGGATGGCGTGGATGTCGGTCCGGCGGAGCAGTTCGGCCAGGTGGTCGACGGCCCAGACGATTCGCTCATCGAGCCCGGGCCCGGCGACGTGGGTGAACATTTCGCGCAGGAAGGGGTTGGTGGGCGGCAGGTCGTAGGCGGCGTGCTCGCGGGTGAATTTATGAGGCTGTTTGCTGTGGATGATCGCGGCGAACAGGCCGTAGCAGATGGTCTGGGCGTACATGTCGGCGAACTGTGGCGGGGTGAGGTCGTGCAGCAGCACGTCGCGGAAGCCGGCCATCTGTTCGTGCAGGGCGCCGGTGTCGGCCTCGTCGTCGAAGGCGTTGGCGATGATGCTCCGTATGAGCTTGGCGACCCCGGCCATCCGCTTGGCAAGCTGCTTGGGGTTGGCGATCATCGGTGCGGCATCTGCATCGAAGAAGGCGTCCAGCAACTCGACAAGCTGGGTCTGCCCGGCCGGGTCGGCTCGAAGCTTGCCGGCGGCGTCGACGGTGGCGACTCGGGCGGCGAGGCGCTGCTCGCCATCGACGAACCAGCGGAACTCGATGTAGTCGGTGAGGATGAAGTTGTCCAGCGATTCGAGGTACCGCTCGAGTTGCTCGGTCTTGAGTACCTTGGGCAAGGAGACGCCGATGTCTTTGCACTCGACATGGCCCAGCGGGGTAGGACCGCGTTGAACGACGAAGTCCGGCGCGCCGCATTTGACACGGCGGGGCTCGTTGACGGCCGTCGTGCCGCTGTGGTGGGCCTGGAGCAGTCGTTGCAGGGCAGGGCGATAGGCGTGCTCGGCGGCGACGCCGGTGGCGAGCTGCTTGCGGAGCTCTGTCAGGTAGGTCGAGATGTGTTCAGCGGCGGAGGGCATGGAGGCGAGAGTACGCGCGGACCAGTAGCGTGTCAATGTGGCAAGTGGCGCGGACGACAACTTGGCGATGGTGACAAAGGGGGGTGTTGAAAAAGCCTGCTTTTCGTGGCATGGGCAGGATGCCCATGCCACGAAGGCGGGTTCAAGCCCACGCGCGGCCGCCGTCGAAGAGGGGGGCGCCGGGGCCGAGGTTGGGCAGGGATAAGAGCAGACCGTTTTCGGATTCGGTGACGACCAGGCCGAGCTTGCCGGCGGGGTCGAAGGCGCAGTTGGTTGGGTTGCGGCCGGGCAGGTCGTGGGTCTTGACGACGGCGCCATCGGCATCGACCGCACGAATCTGTCCGCCGCCATAGACGGCGACATAGAGCACTCCGTCGGCGCCGAAGGCTATGCCGTCCGGCCCGCCGGGCCCATCATCGGGTGCGCTGACATCGGCCCATGGCTTGGGGTCGAGCCACTGGCAGGCGGCGGCGTCCCACGGGCCTTTCCAGAGGCGGCTGGTCTGCGTCTCGGCGACGATAAGCGTCTGGTCGCCGTCGGTGAAGGCCAGGCCGTTGCAGAACTTGAACGGTTCGGCGATGACGGTTGCCTCCCCGTCCGGCCGAAGGCAGCAGACGAAGCTGGGCGGCTGATCCGGCGTGTATTGGGGGCACGTGAAGATGCAGTTGCCCGCCGTGTCGAAAGCCAGGTCGTTGGGCTTGCTGATCCGGCGGCCGCCGGCATACTCGCAGATCGTCTCCACGGTTCCGCTGCCGGGGAGGAGGCGGCGGATGGCGTTGACGTCGTCGCCGCTGTCGCAGAACCAGATTCGGCCCTGGCGGTCGACGGCCGCTCCGTTGGGCGCGCCGCCGGTGGTGAATCGTTCGACCTCGCCGTCGCGCCAGCGGATCAGGCCGCCGCCTTGCAGCTCCACGCACCACAGGTCGCCGGCGGGGTCGAAGACAGGCCCCTCAGGAAACGCCAGGCCGTCGGTGAGGATGTTGACTTTGGTAGGCATGTCGTGGCTCGATGGCGCGGCGGATTAGGAAATCCGCCGCGCGATGTTGGTTTCTATGGAATGTAGGGCGGGTCGACGTCGAGGCGGCGGCCGGCGATGAAGACGTCGGTCGGCTTGGTGCGGATGTCCAGCGGGTCGCCGGGCCAGACGACCAGATCGGCGTCTTTGCCGCGTTCGATCGAGCCGAGGCGTTTATCCAACCCCAGGATCTTCGCGGGGTTGATGGTCATGACCTTCATGGCGTCGTCGCGGCTGAGCCCTTCGCGCATGGCCAGCGCGGCGATGACGACCAGCCGCTCCATGGGCAGCACGGAGTGGTCGGTGGTGACGGCGACGGTCAGTCCGGCGTCGACGCAGCGGGGGATGGTGGCGAAGGTGCGGTGCTTCAGCTCGACCTTCATCCGCGAGTGCATGGTGGGGCCGATGACGACGGGGATCTTCCGCTTGACCAGTTCGTCGAGGATGTCGTGGGCCTCGGTGGCGTGCTCGAAGCAGTAGGTGAACTTGTACTTGTCGGCGATCCGCATGAACGTCAGCATGTCGACGGCCCGGTGGGCGTGGCAGCGGGCGGGCAACTTGCCGTTGAGGACGCGACAGACCGCCTCGAGCTTGGGGTCGGCGGCGAAGGGTTCTTTGGCGGCCTTTTTGCTCTTGGCGTGGATGCGGCGTTTCTTGTCGTAGGCGACGGCATCGGCGAAGGTTTTTCGCAGGATGGCGGCGATCGCCATGCGGGTCTTGGGGGCGCCCTTGTGGCCGTAAACGCGTTTGGGGTTTTCGCCCATGGCCATCTTCATCCCGGCTTCGGCGACGACGATCTGGTCGTTCAGCGACGGGGCGTGCGTTTTCAGCACCGCGCCGATGCCGCCCATGAGGTTGCCGCTGCCGGGGGTGACAAAGATCGTCGTCACGCCGGCCAGGGCCGCCTCGGTCAGCGCGACGTCGGACGGCTTGAACGCATCCAGCGCCAGCATGTGGGGGGTGATGGGGTCAGAGGTCTCGTTGGTGTCGCCGTCGCCGGGAAAGCCGTCCTCCATCAGCCCGGCGTGGCTGTGGGCGTCGATCAGTCCCGGCGTGACGAGCCGACCTCGACAGTTGATCGTTCGGGCGCCTTTCGGCACGACCGCGCTCTTGCCGACGGCTGCGATCTTGCCGCTGCGAATCACGATCGTGCCCCGTGCGATGGTCCCCTTCGTGACGGTCTCGATTTTGGCGTTGGTCAGCGCGATCGGCGGGTCAATCGTTTTCTTAGCCATGCCTGGAAGTATATGTCGCGTTGGCGGAAAGCTCAATGCAAGTCCAGGGCTGATGGGAATGTCCAATTCCCAATGACCAATGTCCAATGGGCGGGATCAGACGTCCCGGGGCATCCCCGATGGTGCAAAGAAGCGGCCCGGCGCTGACTGGTCATTGGTGTCATTGGACATTGGGAATTGGACATTGGTCATTGGCCGGCGGCCTAACCTGTTGGTCGCGAATGCGCATCCGGGGCCGTATCAATCAATGGCCGCTGCGTGACGCCCGGCGGCGGGGTCGCCGGCGGCGTGGAGCAGGCCGGTGTCCGGGTCGATCAGCAGCATTACGGGGTTAGCGATTGGGCCGGAGGTGACCGTTATCGTGTGGCCGCGGCGCTTGAGGTCCTGTTGGACGGCGTCTTCGATGCCGCTGTGGACGCATACCGAGCCGACCTCGACGAAGGTGTCGGCGCGGACGGGGGACGGGTTGAACGAGTTCTCGTGATGGAACGTGCTGAAGAGCGGGGCGGTGACGGCGTCGGCGGCCGAGAAGCCGAACTCGATGGCGTTGAGCAGCACGTTCAGTGAGGTCTGGTCCTGCAGGTCGCCGCCGGCGACGCTGATGGCGGCTGCGGGTCGGCCGTCCTTGAGCACGAGTGTGGGGGTCAGCGTAATTCGCGGACGCTTGCCCGGCGCGATGCAGTTGGGGTGGCCGGGGCAGGTGTTGAAGCTTCGCAGACGGTTGCCGTGCGTCACGCCGGTGGCCCCGCCGTCGCCCTTATTGCCGAAGACATTGCAACTGGGCGTGGCGGCGACGAGGTTGCCCCAGCGGTCGGCGACCACGCACGTCGTCGTGCCGCCGGGCCCGGGGCGGTGCAGGCCCGGCCCTTTCAGCGCAGCGGGGGTCAGCGGATCGCCGGGGCGGATGTCGGTCGAGGCGGCGGCCATATCGATCAGCTCGCGGCGGATGTCCGTGTAGGGGCCGGCCAGCAGGGCGGTGGTGGGCACATCGGTCAGCAGCGGATCGCCGTAGTACTCGTCGCGGTCGGCGAAGGCCAGCTTGAGCGACTCGACGAGCGCGTGCACGTAATCGGCCGACAGATGGCCCATCGCTTTCAGGTCGAAGCCCTCCAGCAGGCGCAGGGCCTGACACAGCACCGGCCCCTGCGTCCACGTGTCGCACTTGCAGACGGTGTAACCGCGATAGTCGACGGTGACGGGCTTCTCAACGCGCGTCACGTGGGCGGCCAGATCCGCCTTTCGCAGAAAGCCGCCCTTGGCCACATACCATGCCTCCAACTCGTCGGCGATGTCGCCGGTGTAGAAACGGTCGTTGGCAGCCTGGAGCTTCTCCTGGCGGCTGCCGCGGGCGGTGTGTTCGGCCTCGGCCATTCTACGCAGCGTGCGGGCCAGCCGCTCGTACCAGTCGCGGCCGCCGGCCATCCTGCGCAGCGTGTGGGCTAGACGCTCGTGCCAGTTGCGGCCGCCGGCATCCAGCAGGGCCAGCGCGGGTGCGGCTGCATCGGCGAAGCTCTTGGTCCCGTAGCGCATCAGGGCGGTGATGCACAGGCCCAGCGCGGCCGGGACGGGGGCGGCCTTGATGTCGCCGGCGGTGGGGATGCCGTTGGCCATGTACCACTCGATGGCCTTGGCGTCCTGCGGCGCGCAGCCCAGGCCCGAGAGCACCTCGACCTGCCGGCGATTGGCATCATAGATCATGAAGGGCACCTCGCCGCCGATGGCGAACAGCCCGTGGTCGGTGATGCTCAGCGCCATAATGGTCGCGACGGCGGCGTCAGCGGCGTTTCCGCCCTGGGCGAGCAGATCGATGCCGGCCTGAACAGCCTCAGCCCCACCGGCGGCGACAGCGCCACCCCGGCCGGACGCATGCCAGCCGATTGAGCTTTCACTGCGTGGGTTCACACCTCTCTCCTTTGATCACCAAAGTTGACCTTGTCCCTGTCTGCATTGTCGCGAGTTGCAAGGCGGGGAGTATACCAGCCGCGCAGCAGAAATCACCTATCCCGTCGGCCGCCCCTCCCTTGCCCGATGGGTGCTAGTCGATCGACGTGGGATTCGCCAGCTTCATCGCGGGTGTTAGGGCTGGCGCGTGGGGATGTTGAGGGTCTCTTTGTCGCTGCAAAGGCCCTGCACGAGCTTGGCGGTCACCGGGACCTCGCCAACGGGTGTGGTCTGCATATGGCGGCCCTTGCCTTCAAGGCGTTTCAGCACCAGAAGGCCGTTGTGGCAGGTTGGACAGTAGTTCAGGTCGATTCGGATACGTCGGAGCAGTTTTTTCGTCTTCCTTCCGGCTGCTTGCAACGGTTCGATGAGTTTGTTCAGGCGCATCGCGTCATTGTCGGCAACGGCCTGCATGAGTTGGTCGAGCGTGCTCTCGGCCGAAGCGTCTGCGGGTGCGCCCTGTCGGCGGAGAGCGGCCTGGGCCTCAGCCTCCTTGGCAACCGTGTCGATATCCTTGCTGACAGGCAGGAAGCAGACCTGCTGCGATCTCATGTAGCGTTGGCAGGTGTCGCAATACCTGACGGTCCGCAGAAGCAGCAGAGGGAACAGCCCACCCGCGGAAAAGCCGAGCACTTCCAGGCCGCGAAGGAGGTAGCCGAGCTTGCCGAGCGGCTCGGCGCCGTCACTGTCAATACCCGTCGAGTAGGTGAAGGACTGGGTGATGTAGTCAAAGAAGGCCCAGAAGCTGATCTTCGTGCCGTCATCCCAGTGGGGATCGATCGCCAGATACTCCAGGTACTGCGCAACGAAATATGCCGCCACCATCAGCGCGAAGACCAACGCCAGAATTGCCCAAGGCACACGAATGCCTTGCCATAGGGAGACGAGGCCGTAGCCGCTGCCGGCGAGGAACCCCACGCCGATCGCCGAGATGGGGATAAAATACATCATGTAGTATCCCATCAGGCTGATATCGCCTTCTGAGGCGAAGCATGCCAGCGACACGAGGGCCAGGGCGATGGCTGATGTTACCAGTCCGCCAAGGATCACAGCCAGTCCGGGCCGCTTCATCCCCGGCGCCATGGTGGTGAGGTCGTTGGGTAGCGAACTCATGCGAGGTTCTCCCTTCTCGGGTCTATGTGCGAGTAAACCAGCCGCGGCGAGCGAGGGCGATTCTATCGTACAACCAGCGGCGGGTACCACGCTTTTGCGTTGTGTGCAAAAGCGTGGCGCCCAGCTCCCTATCCCGAGCGGATCAGTGGGTGAGGGCGTAGGTGAAGGCGTTGACGCCGACGCGGAGGGCGTCGGGGCTTTGGTAGCTGCGGGCGAAGGGGTAGTTGAGTTGCTCCCAGCCGGTCGAGAGGCTCAGCGGGGCGTAGATCACCACGAGCTGGCCGTCGAGTTCGATGCCTTCGAGGTAGGGCGCCCGGAGATTGGGCTTTTCGCTGCGGACGAGCTCACTGTAGGCGACGTGGCGAATCGAGAACGGCATCTGATAGAGGGGCGAATCGGCCGGCAGGACGGCCAGGTCGGCGTCGGGCAGGACGCGCTTGATCTCGCGCCGAAAGGCTGCGTCGAACGCCTTGCGTCCGGCGGCGGCGTCGGCGATGAGCACGCCGCCGTTGGTAAGGTATTTGCGGAGGGTGGCGACCTCGTCGTCGGCGAGCGTGAAGTCTCGCAGGCCGGTGACGTAGAGCACGGGGTAGCTGAACGCCTCGGCGCCGGCGAGGGTGACGGCGTCGCGTTTGAACTGGACGTTGACGGTCGTCTGGGCGTCGATGGCCTTGAGCAGGTTGACCAGCCCGTGGGGGGTGGGGTCCCAGTCGCCGTCGTGGACGAGCTGGCCGACGACGAGGCGGTCGCGGGCGTCGTCGTCCTGCTGGTGGTAGCGTTTCTCGATGCCCCACGCGCGGGCGTACTCGAAGTTCGCCAGCATGACCGAGATGAGATTCACGCCCAGCCGCGTCGCATCGGCCTGGTGGTAGAGCGTGCCGCCCTCGATCGGATGGTTGACGACATCCCACCCGCAGTTCAGATCGATGGGCGAGTAGATCACGGCCGGCCTGGAGCCGAGGTAGACGGCCTCGAGATAGGGCGGGATGGCCTTGAACGGCTCGTGGTTCTTGCGGACCCGCATTTTGTCGATCGGGTGGACCGCGGCGAACAGGGGCGAGTCGGTGTCGATGGCGGCCAGGGGACGCTTGGGGAACAGCCGGGCGATCTGGCGGCGGGCCGAATCCCTGAACGCCTGGCGGCCGCACTGGGCGTGGACGACCAGCGTGCCGCCGTCGTAGAGATATCGCCGCAGGCGGGTCAGCAGGGCGTCGGACAGCTCGGGCATGGGCGTCCAGCCGGTGACATACAGCAGCGGCAGTTCGGCGGGATCCCAACTGAAGGTCGAGAGGGACGTGGGCACGTAGCGGTAGTGGATGGCGAGCTGCTTGTTGGCGACGGCCATCAGTCGCTCGATGTCGATCTGCGTGGTCGCAAAGGCGCTGTCGCCGCCCGGGCCCGTGACGTCGGAAAAATCGATCATGCCGACCAGCGCGGGCGGGGCGGGCTGGCGTTTGCGTTCGGTCCGCCGCAGCGGGGTGGCCGGCAGGGGCAGGGGGGGAAAGCTTTCGCCGCCGCTTCGGCGTTGGGGCTTGGCGCGCGGGGGCCGGCCGGCCTTGGGGTTGGACCACGGTTCGGCTGCGGGGGCAGCGACGGCGACGACCCACGCGCCGACCAGCACGACGGCCAGTCGGCGCCAACGGCGGGGTGTCGCGATGCGCATGGTGTCAGTTCGTCTCGCCGCCCAGCGGCGCCAGCGGGGCCAGGGACTTCCCGGGCGTCTCTTTCGGGTCGGCGGGGTCACCGGTCCGCTCTGGCGGGGCCAGCGGCTCGTCAGGCAGGGGCCTCTCAGGCGGCGGCTCGCCGGGAGGAGTGAGCCGGACCTTGAACCTGGCGGCATCGTCCTGGATGTCGGCGATTCGGTGGGTGGCGAACTTCACATTGGATTTGTTGAAGTCCTCGTGTTCGAGCGCCTCGCGGTAGAGTTCCAGCGCCCTGAGCTTGTCGTTGAGGCGCAGGTCGTAGACCACCGCCGCCTGGAACCGCGCCGGCTGATGGATATCGGGGTCCCAGGTCCATGCCCGCTGATACCAGTTGACGGCCCGGAGGTCTTCGTCGAAGTACTCCTTGTAGATCTCGCCGATGAAAAACGCCGCCGCCGGCGCCTTGGAGGACGTCGGATAGTGGTTCACCAGGAGCTTGAAGCGGGTCAACGCTTCGCGCTGCTTGGTGTAGCTGGTTGTCAGGAACGTGCGGAGCCAGCCCCGGCCCTGGTCGTAGATACGATGGGCGTCGGCGTACAACTGTTCGGCCTCGGGGATGGTCGCGTTGGGCATGAGATCCAGCGGCGGGAACTCGGCGCTGTCGAGATAGAGATACGTCCGCACGCCGTCGAAGCGGCGAAGGATGTTCCGGGACGCCTTGCCGTTGAGCTTGGGCCCATGGCGGCCGTAGTATTCTTCGGCCTCCCGCAAGGCCAGAAGGTACTCGTGGCGCCCGACAGCGACGTCCTCGGCCAGGGTCCCTTCGTTGGTATTGGCCGGCAGCCTAGCGTCCCGCGGGGGCATGGCGGCGATGCCCACCCACTTGAATGTCTGGGCCCGCCGGAGGTTCTGGTGCTCGCGCCGCACCCATTGCGTTCGCAGGATATCGCCGTTGGCGACGTAGAACTGGTGCAGCAGGCGCAGACGATGGTCGTAGGCGATACGGGAGGCCTCGACCCGGGAGGTGAGCTTCTGGGCCTCAGGCTTGTCGGCGGGCACTTCGACATACTTGACCGGCAGGACCACATAGTGCCGCAACGTCGGCGGGTTATCACAACCGGCCAGAGCGGTCAGAACGGTTAGCCCGACGAGAATTGTCGTTAGCGATGTGCGCATGTTGGTCATAGGGGATCTCCTTGCACCACACCCAGCGCTGAACGGCCCTATTATGTTGTCAAGATCTGACCGTTGCAAGCACTCTCATGCCATCTTCAGCCGGTGGGGCGATTCCACGCTGGACACGGCGGCGGCTCGGGCGGTATCATGGTGCCGGCACAGCAGGGATCGCTAAGTGAAAGAGGGACATGAAAATGACGCTTCATCGTTGGAAATTGGTCGGGATCGTACTGGCGATGATATGCGCGGGGGTTGCCGTCTCACCCACCCGTGGCGACAAGATTCTCGATGAGCGGGTCAAGCGCCTCATCAGCCAGTTGAAAGATGGCGACAAGAATGCGCGTCGTATGGCGGCTGAGAGCCTGGGCGATCTGGGCCCGGCTGCGGCCGACGCCGTCGGCGCGCTGATGCAAGCGCTGAAAGACAAACAGGGGGTCGTGCGGCATTTCTCGGCGTGGGCATTGGGCAAGATCGGCCCCGACGCCAGGGGGGCGGCTTCGGCGCTGGTGCGGTGCCTGAAAGACAAGGACGGTCGCGTTCGTCACCTTGCCGCCTGGTCGCTGGGGGAGATCAATGCGCCGGCCAGCGAGGCCGGGCCCGCTCTGGTCAAGGCGATCGACGACAAGAACCAGCTTGTGCGGCGATACGCGGCCCAGTCGCTGGGCGCGCTGGACCCAGCCTATACCGGGGCCGTCGAGCCGCTGGTGAAGCTGTTGGGCGGTTCATCGGAGGAACTGGCCCAGATAGCCGCTGTGTCGCTGGGGCGGATGGGCCCGGTGGCGGCCGATGCGATCGGGCCGCTCCAGAAGCTGCTGAAGATCGACGACCGGAAGCTGCGGTATACGGCGGCGATGTCGCTGGGCAAGATCGGCAATGCCGAAACATCGGTCCTGCCGATCATGATCGAGATGCTGTCCGACGAGAATCCGGACGTGCGTCTCAATGCGGCTCTGGCGATCGGCAACATGGGTCCGGCGGGCCTGGCTGCAACCGAGGCGCTGGCCCGAATGGTCAAGGACAAGGATCACAACGTCCGTTACGGGGCGATGGTGGCGCTGGGCTCGCTGGGGCCGGCCGCCAACTCGGCGGCGCCGACGCTGCTGGAGGCGTTTCGCCGGATCGAGGGCCCGCAGCGATGGGACGCGGTTTCGGCGTTGGTGCAGATGAAGCGGGGCAATCTGGCCGTGGCCGATCTCCGCAAAGTGCTCAAGGCCAAGGAGCCCAAGGACCGTCGCGAGGCCGCCATCGTGCTGTGCGCGATCGGGAAGGGCGCCAGGCCGGCCGGTGAGGATCTGCAGGCGTTGGCGAAAGACCCCGATGAGGCCGTGCGCGTCGCGGCGGGCCGGGCGCTGCTGGCGGTGATCGGCGACCGCGAGACGGCCGTCGCCGTGCTGATACCGGCGATGCGCGACAGCGAGGACGCAGATATTCGCTCCGACGCTGCGATGGGACTTGGAATGGTCGGCTCGCCGCCGCCCAAGGGGGTCGTGCCCGCCCTGATCGCGGCGATGAAGGATCGGAGCGAATGGGTCCGGTGGCAGGCGATCCGGTCGCTGGGGCGGTTTGGCACGGGCGCGGCCGATGCCCGGCCGGCGCTGATGGTGGCGCTGAAAGACATTCACGAGGCGGTGCGGTCGGCGGCCGCTACGGCGCTTGACGACATCGAGCTTCCCCCTCGCCGGCAATTCGCCTCTGCCAATGGGAGCGGGGGGCCCGGCTTCATGGAAGGCGACGACCCGGCCCTGTCGGATCCCAATTCGCTTCCCGAGCCGTTCGCCAAGGCCCCGGAAAGGGCCACGGTGGGCGAGGCCATCGAGGTGCCCACCGAGCGCACGCCTGTATTGGGCAGGCCGATCGGCTCGGTGGCCCCGCCTGCGACCACGCAGCCGGCCACGACACAACCGAAGGATGACGAAGACGACTCGGAGTAGCCCTGCTGCAACGGGCGGTTCCAGGGACGGCGCTCAGAGCGCCGGTGCGGTGGAGGCCTTCGTGCGGGCGCGGGCCAGGGGGTGGGTCTTGTCGTAGACCTGTTTCAGCCGCCGCGTGGTCATATGGGTGTAGATCTGTGTGGTGGAAAGGCTCTCGTGGCCGAGCATTTCCTGAACGCTTCGCAGGTCGGCGCCGGCGTTGAGCATGTGCGTGGCGAAGCTGTGGCGAAGCACATGGGGGCTGACGTGACCCGGAATACCGGCGGCGGCCATGTACTTGTTCAGCTTGCGGCGAATGGATCGGTCGGAGATGCGCTGGCCGGCGCGGTTGACGAACAGAGGCCCGGTGGCCGCCTCGCCGGCCGCGGCGGCGCGCTTGTCGAGATAGACCTGAACCGCCGACAGGGCGCACCCGCCCAGCGGCGCCAGGCGTTCCTTCTTTCCCTTGCCCCGAATCCTGAGCGCCCCGCCGAACTCATCGAGATCCTCGACATTCAGTTCGACCAGCTCGCTGATTCGCAGGCCGGCGGAGTAGATGGTCTCGAGAACGGCCCGATCTCGCGCGCCCAGCAGCGTGCTCGTATCCGGCGCCGACAGCAGGGCGCCGACCTGCTCGACGTCGAGGCACTTGGGCAGACGTTTGTCCTGCTTCGGTGTGCGAATGACGCTGACCGGCGAGCTGGACAGATGTCCCTGGCGAACGAGGTATTTGTAGAAGCTCCGCAGGGAGGCGAGCTTTCGGGCGGCGGTGGCCTTGGAATAGCCGCTGTTGCGCATCATGGCCAGGTAGGCGCGGACGTCCATCGGCTCGATCGTCAGCAGGCGCGCGTTGCACGCGTCGATGTCCATGTCGTCGGGGGAGGGCAGATCACCGTTGGTCAACTCGCCGGGCAGGACGTCGGAGCCTTCGGCGGCCCGGAGGAACTGGCAGAACTGGGTCAAGTCGGCGCCGTAGCTGCGGAGTGTGTGGACCGAGAAGTTCCGCTCGGCTTCGAGGTATTCGAGAAAGTCAGAGATGAATGGCGGTTGCTGCATGACCTTCCATGGTCCGGCCGTCCGTCGGTCTCGACATCGGCCTACGTGTTGTCTGGTGGCCTCGACCGGGGGCCGGCGCCTAGCTTCGTTCGTCGGACGAGGCCTGGAGCGGCTCGTTGGGCGAGCTGGCGGCATATTGAGCGACCTGGAAACTCAGCGTGGCGGCATCCAGCCAGTCCATCGGACAGTCCGGATCTTCAGCCAACTGTATCAGGCGGCCTACGATCTCGTCTTCACGGCCGACGGGATACTGGAACAGGAACGAGTGTCCGGCCCTCGAGAATGTCAGCAAGCGTTTGCTCATTATGCCTTTCCAAGCGATGACCCTGATCACCACGGCAGTATTCTTATCGGACGATACTCCGCCCAACTGCAGACAATGTGGTGCCGCAGCCCAGCCATCGCTGGCGAAAAAAGGCGCTCATCCTGCAGACACAAGAAACAGACGCGCCGCATGCGGCGGCAAAGCGTCGCCTGCGGCCCGCAACGGCAACAGGCCGGCCGCCAGGGGGGGCATGTGGCCTCACCGGCGATCAGGTCAAGGACCTAACGAACCGCACTGGCGTAAGGCAATATTCCACAGCTTGTTATGGCTCTTCCCTTTTACGGAGAGGCGATAATAAAACGATGTCTTGGCGGAGGGAGACCAAGACATCGCTTTCATCGACCGTGGCCCCGAAGGCAGGTGGAGGGAGACCTGCCTACTATTTGAGCCACAGCGAAAACTCACAACTCACTGTTGATTCTAGGAACGTCCAAGTGTCCAGTCAAGGCTTTTACGGATTTTAGGTATTCTGCTGCTGCCCCGCCAGGCGGCCCGCAGTGATGTCCAGACGGGTCATTCCAGCCGGACAGGACAGTGCTCTTGACTGGCCATTCTGGCCGGACTAGACTTGTCGTAGATGGCGGGCACGGGCGGCGAGGGGCCCGACCGAGTTGGAGCAGGCTGCATGGCGAAAAGCTTTGTCAAGGACTTCAAGGTTTTCTTCTTCCGCGGCCTAGCGGCGATGCTGCCGATGATGTTGACGTTGATGATCATCATCTACGTCTTCCGGTTCATCCAGGAGAACGTCGGTCGGCACCTGGACCAGGCCACCCAGTGGGGTGTGATCCAGATTCGCAGGCTGATCTACGGCGGGCCGTGGTCGTTCGCAGGGGCGGATGCGGAATGGCAGAAGGTCCAGGCCTTCTGGGACACTCACGGCCTGGCGTTCATCGGCATCGTGCTGGCGTTCACGTTGATCTATGTTCTGGGACGTTTCGTCGCCAGTATCATGGGCCGGTGGGCCCTGCGAGTTCTGGAGGCGGGGTTCAAGCGACTGCCCGTGATCCGGCAGTTGTACCCGCAGGTCAAGCAGGTGACGGACTATTTCTTTTCGGATCGACAGATTGACTTTTCGCGCGTAGTCGCTGTGGAGTATCCTCGCAAAGGCGTCTGGGCGCTGGGGTTGGTGACCGCCGGGGGGATGAAGAAACTGGCCGAGGCGGGGGGCAGTGACATGTTGACGATCTTCATTCCTTCAAGCCCCATGCCGGTGACGGGGTATACGATTACGGTCCGAAAAGACGAGGTGGTGGATCTGCCGCTGAGCATCGACGAAGCATTTCGCTTCACGATCAGCGGCGGCGTGATTCAGCCTCCTGCTCAAGTGACCCGTCCGACGAAAGAGCCGCCACCGCCCAGCGGGGCGGCCAACCTGTTGCCCAACAAGGAGACACAAGCGTGAGCATCGTAGTCAAAGCACGTCACATGGATGTTTCCGAGGACATCCGCGCGTATGTCGAATCCAAAGCCGAACGCCTGGTCCGCTATCTGGCCGATATCCAGAATACGGAAGTGACGCTGGATTTGGAGGGTGACAAACCGTTCGTCGAGATCGTGGTCACGGCCAAGAAGAAAGCCACTTTTGTGGCGACGCATCGGGATGACGATATGCATGCCGCCATCGATCAATGCATGCACAAGATTACTCGGCAGCTTCGCCGTCACAAAGATAAGGTACGCGATCGCCAGGGACCACCGCACGGTGAGGGGACATAAGTGTTGTCTTAATAATTTGTTGTGAGTTCTGGATTTGGGGGGCGTCTCAGGCGGCAGGCTGAAGAAGCTGCAGGCGCCGCCGACCTTGCGACTTATGACGGCCCTTAATGATGTTGTGAATGCCGCCGGAGTTCTGTACACTCTCGGCCAAGAAAGCGACCATGGTCTCGATGCGTTCGGGGCATCTGTAGGAGTTGTAAATGAAACTGTCGGACATCTTCATCGCGGACGCCATGGTTCCTCACCTCGAGGCCAAGACGCGCGATGAGGCCATTGGCGAACTTGTGCGGTCCCTGGTCGCTGCCGGCGCAGTCGCCAAGAGGAATGTCCCGGAAATCGTCAAGGCGGTGCTGGCCCGCGAGACGAAGGCCACCACCGGTATCGGCAAAGGCATTGCCCTGCCGCACGAACGGCTCAAGTGTGTTAAGCGCCCCGTCGGAGCGATCGGCCGCAGCGCCGAGGGCATCGATTTTTCCGCGCTGGATTCCAAGCCGGTCTATTCGGTCATTCTGTTGCTGTCCAACTCGGAAAGCGCCGATGAGCACCTGGAAGCGATGGAAACCATCTTCAAGCACGTTCAGCGGGACATGTTCCGCAAGTTTCTCCGCCAGAGCGAAACCAAAGAAGCCATGATCGATCTAATCCAGGAAGCCGACGAACTCGGGTAGGCGGGAGTCGGATGATATTGGTGGATGCAAGACGTTGCCAATCGTCAAGAAAGAGATCGAAGTTCCCAATAAGTATGGACTGCACGCCCGCCCGGCGATGCAACTGGTTGAGTTGGCCAACAGCTACCAAAGTAAGATAGAAGTCTCGAACGACACGCTGACAATCGATGCGAAGAGCATCATGTCTGTGATGCGTCTTGCGGCCGCCAAAGGCACGAAACTGACCATCGTTTGCGATGGTGAGGATGCCGAAGAAGCCGCCACGGCCATGATCGGATTGATCACGGCCGGTTTCGGCGAAATGGAATCGCCCCAGGCATAGGGCGTCTCCAGCGCTGGCGGCCCGACAGGCCGGCCGTGTCGCAGGAGAACAATCTAGACGATGAAGATCAAGAAGGGCATTGGGGTTTCTCCCGGTGTGGCGATCTGCCAGGCGGTGGTCGTCGACGCTGAGGAGTTCGATATCCCCCAGCGCAAGGTGCCAGCCGACCACGCCCAGGCCGAGTTGGCCCGTCTGCGCAAAGCCCTGACGGTCTCCAAGAAAGAACTGCAGGACCTCTCGAAGCGAACGGCCGAGCGGATCGGGCGCGAAACGGCCGGCATCTTCGACTTCCACATCTCCCTGCTGGAAGACCGGTCGCTTCAGAAGAAGGTCCAGGACGCCATCGTCACCGGCAGCGTCACGGCTGAGTACGCGGTGGCCACCGTGTTGCGCGGGTACGCCAGGGAGTTCCTGGCCATGCCCGAGCACCTCGCCGAGCGCGTCAAAGACGTCTACGATATCGAGAAACGCCTGCTGCGGAACCTGATCGGCCAGAAGCGACAGAGCCTCTCCCACCTCAACCAGGACGTCAGTGTCGTGGCGCACGACCTGACGCCGTCGCAAACGGCCAGCATGGACCGCAAGCACATTCGCGGGATTGTCATCGACGCCGGCGGGGCGACCAGTCATACCGCCATCCTCGCTCGAGCGCTGGGGATCCCGACGGTGGTGGGCACCAATGATGTCGCCGCCGAGGTCACCGCCGGCGACATGCTCATCATCGACGGCACGCGGGGGACCGTCATCCTCGACCCCGACGAGGCCACCATCACTCAATACAAGCAGATGGCCCAGCAGCAGGTCGACTTCATCCACAGCCTGGATTCCCTGAAGGACCTGCCCGCCATTACGCAGGACGGCCACGAGATCACGCTCCTGGGCAACATCGAGTTCCCCGGCGAGGCGGCGGCCGTTCTCGATAAGGGGGGGCAGGGCATCGGCCTGTATCGAACGGAGTTTCTCTACCTCGGGACCGAGCGCGAGCCCAACGAGCGTGACCACTACGACGCCTATCGCGAGGTCATTCGCCTCGTCAGCGACCACCAGGTGGTGATTCGCACGCTGGACCTCGGCGCCGACAAGTACACCCAGTCGCGCGCCCGCGTGCCGGAGCGCAATCCGTTTCTGGGCTGTCGGAGTATCCGGTTCTGCCTGCAGAACCTCCCCATGTTCAAGACGCAGATCCGCGCGATCCTCCGGGCGAGCGTGGATGCGAACGCCTCGATGTTGTTCCCGCTGGTGACCAACCTGCTGGAATTGCGTCAGGCCAAGACCATCGTCCGCGACGTGATGGAAGACCTCGAAGAAGAAGGCATCGAGTTTCGTCCGGACATCCCGATCGGGATGATGGTTGAGACCCCCTCGGCGGCGCTGCAGGCGGACGCCTTCGCCAAGGAGGTGGACTTCTTCTCCATCGGCACCAACGATCTGGTGCAGTACACGTTGGCCGTGGACCGCGGCAACGAGAAGGTCGCGTCGATGTTCACGGTCGCCCACCCCGCCGTGTTGCGACTGATCAAGGACATCATTCGGACCGGTCAGCGACACGGCATCAGCGTGAGTTTGTGCGGAGAAATGGCCGCCGACCCGCTCTACACGTTGCTGCTGCTGGGGCTGGGCCTGCAGGTCTTTTCCTGCGCGCCGCCGGCGATCCCGGAACTTAAGAAAATGATCCGTTCGGTGACGATGGCGCACGCGCGCCAGGTTGCCCGTCGGGTGATGAGCTTTCAGTCAGACAAAGAAACAGTGAACTACCTTCATGCAGAGGTCCGCGGTATTCTGCCGGATGATATCATCGGCTAGTGCGCGGCGCTGCGGCCTTGTCGGGGCGGACACCGGCGACAGGGCATGGAAGGACCGGAAAGGATTCGACTGGACGTGCCTCAGCGATGGGCTATCTGGCTGTCCATTCGGGATGATCTGCGTTTTCTGTCGCATCATGACACGATGCGCGCGATCGAACGAACGGCCGTTCGGGCCGGGCTGCCTCTGGCGTATACCCAGGGGTTCAATCCCCACCCGATCCTGTCGGTGGTCTGCCCGCGCCCCGTGGGCGTCGCCAGTTGCGACGACCTGCTGGTGGCGGCTCTGACCGGCCCGGCCGACGCGACGGCGATGCTGCAGCGCCTCAACGGCGCTGCGCCGCCCGGGATGCGATTCCTCGGCGCCGCGCCGCTGGCCGGCAAGAGGCCGCCCCAACCCCGTCGCATTGACCATGAACTGTCGCTCGATCCGCCCCAGGCCCGGCGCGTCGCCAGGCGAATCGATGACCTTCAAGACCAGCCGACCTGGCCCGTCGAGCGGCCGGGGCGACCCTCGCGCCGCGCCAGGGGCAAGGTCACCGCCGGACGGACGGTCAATGTTCGGCCCCTGACAGCCGATGTGATGGTAGAGGGGACGTCTCTGCGATGGACCCAGTTGTTTGTGGAAGGGCAGACGGCCTCGTGTCGCGATGTCCTCAACCTGCTGGGCCTCGATGAACGTATCAACAGCGCAAGGGCGATCCGCGTCGGAGCGGACTATCGACTGTCCGACGACCAGCGCGGCGATTTCAGAACGGCCCAGGCGCCTGACAAGACATAGGATTTGAAGACTCTCATGCCTAAAGAAATGCTAATCAACACACTGGAAGGCCATGAATGCCGGATCGCGATTGTCGATGACGGCCGCCTCCAGGAACTGTACGTCGAGCGAAGCCGAAGCGCTTCGCACGTCGGCAACATCTACAAGGGCCGAATCACCAACGTCGAGGCGGCCATCCAGGCTGCGTTCGTGGACTTCGGGCTGGGCAAGAACGGGTTCCTGCACATCTCCGACCTGCACCCGCGGTTTTTCCCGAAAGGCAAGGCGACCGACAGCGAATCGGTGGGCCGAAAACGCCCGCACTACCACCGCCCGCCAATCCAGGAATGCTTCAAGCGAGGCCAGGAAGTCGTTGTCCAGATGACCAAGGAGGGCATCGGCACCAAAGGCCCGACCCTGACGACCTACTTGTCGATCCCGGGCAGGTTGCTGGTGATGATGCCGGGCATGTCGCGCTTGGGCGTCTCGCGCAAGGTCGAGGACGACGACCTTCGCTCCAAGGCCAAGGCGACGCTGGAAGAGCTCAAGCTGCCGCCGAACATGGGCTTCATCGTTCGCACAGCGGGCATCGGGCGCCCCAAGCGCGAGATGCAGCGCGATCTGAACTACCTGCTGCGGCTGTGGAAGGATGTCGACAAACTGGCCAAGGAGGTCAAGGCGCCGGCGGAGATCTACCAGGAATCCGACTTGGTCATCCGCACGCTGCGCGACATCTACAACAGCGAGATCAAGCGCATCATCTGCGACAGCACCGAGGATGCCCGCAAGGTCAAGCGGTTCCTCGACATGGCCGTGCCGCGCGGCAAACACGTGGTGGAGGTGTATGCCGGAACGGCGGGGCTGTTCAGCGACTACGGGCTGGAGAACGAGATCGAGCGGATGTACGCCCGCCGCGTGGACCTGGTTTCCGGCGGGTCGCTGGTGATCGATCAGGCCGAGGCGCTGGTGGCCATTGACATCAACTCCGGCAAGTTCCGCGAGCACTCCGATGCCGAGACCACCGCGCTGAAGACGGACCTGGAGGCCGCCCGTGAGATCGCCCGCCAACTGCGCATCCGCGACCTGGGCGGCCAGATCGTGATCGATTTCATCGATCTGCGGGACGAGCGCCACTGCCGCCAGGTTGAGCGGGAATTGCGTGAGGCCATCAAGCCAGACCGCGCCAAGACGAAGATCCTTCGGATGAGCCAGTTCGGTATTGTTGAGATGACCCGCCAGCGCGTGCGCCCGTCGTTGAAAGAAAGCATCTACCGCACATGTGCCCATTGCGACGGGGCCGGTGTCGTCAAGAGCGAAGAATCGCAAACGATCCACATTATGCGATCGCTGCAGCATCTCTGCGCTAACGACAGCATCGCCAGCGTCGATGTCGCCGTTACGCCGGCCGTCGCCCACCACCTGAACAACCTCCATCGAACCCAGCTCGCCGAGCTGGAGTCGGCCACCGGGCGGACGATCATCGTCCGGGCCGAGCCGGACCTGACCGGCAATGAGGTGCGGTTTAATTGCCTCAACCAGCGGGGCTCGTCGGTGGCGTGGGAAAAGACATTCGCCCAGCCCAAAACCGGTTCGTCCGGCAAAGTCGCCATCGAGACCGTCGCCCTGGCTAAGCTGCCCAAGGAGAAGGAACCGGCCGCCGAAAGCACCGACGAGGAAACCGTCGAGAAAGTTCCCGCCAAGACCCGCAAGAAACGCTCGCGTCGAAGCCGGTCGCGCAGCAGCAAGACCGAGGCAAAAGTCGACGCCGCCGCTGAAGCGGCCGAACCGGCGGCGGAAACATCCGACGATGAGGATGGACCCAAAGCCAAGAAATCGCGCCGGCGCGGCCGGCGGGGCGGCAAGAAGCACGCTCGCAAGCCGGCCAAGGTCGATAGCGACAAGACCGACGCTCCCGTCGACACCCCTGAAGAGACGGCTTTACCCGAGCCTCCTGATGAGCCCGCGCCGACGCCCGCGGACGAGCGGCCGCTGGATGGCTCTGGTGCGGCCGAGGAACTCAACACCGATTGGCCTTTTGCCGATTGGGCCAAAGAGAACGGCGAACAGGCCAACAGCTAGCGCAGATTCCGACATCACGTAGCTCCGTTGGGCGCCACGCGTCTGCCCTGCCCCATCGGGGTTGCAGAAGCGTGCATTTCGATTCGGGTTCCTGCACGCTTTTGCACACAGCGCAAAAGCGTGGTGCCCAATCATTGCATGATCCCATTGCCTAGGCACCGTCCCGCCGGCGCTGACCTGCGCATTCCAGTCCGTCAGGGCGAAACATGTCAGCCCATAGCGGAAACTATGGGTCAGCAGCTTGGCGCGGTATTCGGCGTTGTCTGGCATGGGCAAGCGCGGCGGCGGTCAGCGGCCACACAGATCGATCACGCGGGCGATCTCGCTGCGCAGATCAGGCCGCGGCACAATGTGGTCGATGAATCCGTGCTCCAGCAGGAACTCGGCCCGCTGAAAGCCGTTCGGCAGTTCCGCCCTGATGGTGTTGGAGATGACGCGCTGCCCGGCGAAGCCGATCAGCGCCCCCGGCTCGGCGAGGATAATGTCGGCCAGCATCGCGAAACTGGCGGTCGTCCCGCCGGTGGTCGGGTCGGCCAGGATCGAAATATACAGCCCGCCGGCGTCGTCCAATCGCGCCAGCGCCGCCGACGTCTTGCCCATCTGCATCAGGCTCAGCGCGCCTTCGTGCATCCGGGCGCCCCCCGACATGCAAACGATCACCAGCGGCAGGGCGCCCTCGGTGGCGTGCTCGATCAACAGCGTGAGGCGCTCGCCCAGCACCGATCCCATCGATCCCATCAGGAAATCGCCGTCCATGATCCCCATCGCGATTCGCCGCCCCTTGATATAGGCCGTCCCGGTCAGCACCGCTTCGCTGTTGCCGGTTTTTTCCTGCTCCTTGGTGATGCGTTGCTCGTAGGTCTGGCCCAGCCATTCGAACGCCAGCGGATCGGCAGGGACGATATCGGTGAACATCTCGGCGAAGCTCTCCGGATCGGCCAGTTGGTCGACGCGCTGGCGCCCGCCGACGCGGAAGTGGTGCTGACACTTCGGGCAGACCTCCATGTTCTCGGCGACCTGCTTGCGATAGAGCATGTTCTCGCAGCCGCTGCACCGCATCCAGAGCCCGTCGGGGATGTCCTTCTTGCCGCGCATGGCGGGGCCTTCGAAGGCATCGGGGCGGTAGGGGCCTTCCACGTTGCCGCCGTTGAGCATGTCATCAGGGATATCGGCCATCGGTCTGCTCCGCGTCTCGCCGGGCGCGCCTTACGGCAGCGCGGTGTCGTCCAGGTCGCAGCTGCACCAGGTGAACGCTGGGTCCACGACCTGCCACAGCTTACTCAGATCGGTTTGGGTCAGCAAACATCGCAGCAGGCCGATCACCAGCGGGCGGGCCACGACGGCGACGTGTTTCTGCTTCTGTCGTTTGGCGATGGCCTTGACCGCCTTGGCCAGACGCTGCTGGGCGCCGGCGGGCGGCTCGCCGCCGGGCGGGCAAGCGTCGGCGGGCTGCTCGCGCCACTGCTTGTACAGCTTGGGCTGGCGCCGCTTGATCTCATCGATCGTCAGGCCCTGCCACAGACCGTAGTCCATGTCTCGCAGGTTCGGATGGGTGATGATCTTGACGCCCAACTCCTTGGCCAGCGTCTTGGCGGTCTGCTGCTCGGCCTCGGCGTCGCTGGCGTAGATGACGCCGATCTCCTCGGTCACCAACTCGCAGGCGATGACCTGGGCGACTTTCAGGCCGACGTCGGTCAGCGGCGAGCCGTTCGCCGATTCGATACGCCCATCCATCTCCCAGGTGGTCTGGCCGGTTTGGACGAGGCAGAGCTTGGCCATTATTCGCCTCCCCCTTCGGCCGCGCGGCGAAGCTCGCCGATGGCTGCGGCCGGATCGGACGCGCGGAAGATCGACGTTCCGGCGATGAAGACATCGGCCCCCGCCTGGGCGCATGAGCCGATGGTGGCCAGTGTGATGCCGCCGTCGACCGCCAGTCGTTGGTGAGGCGCAAGGCGGCGGCGAATCTCGGCGATCTTGGCTAATTGGTTGTCCATGAACGTCTGGCCGCCGTAGCCGGGCTCGACCGTCATGACCAGCACGACGTCGACGGCCGGCAGGACGGCCTCCAGGGCAGTGGCGGGGGTATTCGGCTTGAGCGTAATCCCCGCGCCCTTGCCCAACTCGTGCAATCGCGCCACCAGCGCCATGGGGTCGGGGGTTGCCTCGATGTGGAACGTGATCGAATCGGCGCCGGCGTCGGCGAACCGCTCAATATAGGTCGCCGGGTCGGTCACCATCAGGTGCACGTCCAGCAGAGCGTCGGTGTACGCCCGCAGCGATCGGACCACGGGCGGGCCGAGCGTGAGGTTGGGCACGAAGTGTCCGTCCATCACGTCCACGTGCAGCAGGTCGGCCCCGCCGGCGAGGACGGTATCGATCTGCCGATCGAGGTGGGCGAAATCCGCCGCCAGCAGGCTGGGCGCAATGGCCACCCCGGAAGGAACTCGTCGCCATGGATTGCCGCGCTTGCCCGTCATGCTTGTCTGGATAATCAAAGCCCACCGGTCAGGCGGGCTTTAGGGGTCTTTGTCAGGAGCGTGCTAGATTATTCGCGTCGGACTACGTGTGGTCAAGCACTTCCAGAGGCGGCATGGGCTTGCCTTCCAGGTACGTCAGCGACGCCCCGCCCCCGGTGGAGACGTAGGTCATCCGCTCGGCCAGGCCCATCTGCTCGACAGCCGCCGCCGAATCGCCGCCGCCGATCACGCTGAAGGCCCCGCCGTCGGTGGCTGCAGCGACCGCCTCGGCGACCGCACGCGTGCCGGCTGCGTACGGCGAACGCTCGAAGACGCCCATCGGGCCGTTCCATACGATCGTCTTGGCCGATCCGATCACGTCTGCAAAGGCTTGGACGCTCGCAGGCCCGATATCCATGCCCAACAACCCGTCGGGAATGTCGACGTCCTCGACCGTCAGCGGCTGGTCGGACTTGAAATCGCTCGCAGCCACGTGGTCGACGGGCAGGAGAATCTTTTCTCCCGCCTCGGCCAGCAGGTCGGCCATGGCGTCGACCTGGTCGACCTCGACGAGACTGCCGCCGACGGTGTGGCCCCGGGCCTTCAACAGCGTGTAGGCCATCGCGCCGCCGATCAGGATGCGGTCGACGATCTTCAGCAGTGACCGGATCAGCTTGATCTTGTCGCAGACCTTGACGCCGCCGAGGATGGCGACGAACGGGCGGGCCGGGTCGGCGACGGCCTTGTGGAGGTACTTGATTTCCTTCTCGACCAGCAGCCCCGCGACGGCCTGGCCGCCGGCGGCCTTGATGGCCTCGGCGACGCCGAACATGCTGGCGTGCTTGCGGTGGCAGGTGCCGAAAGCGTCGTTGACATAAACATCGCCGAGTGTGGCAAGATCGGCGACGAACTGGGCGTGGATCGCCTTCTGCGGGTCGCTGAGGGTCTTGTCGGGGTTCTTTTTGGCCTTGCCGGGCATGGTCTCACCCGCGCAGAAGCGAACGTTCTCCAGCAGCATGACCTCGCCATCGGCCAGGGAACCGGCCATAGCGACGGCTGCATCGCCGACGACCTCCGGCGGGCCCAGTTGAACGGGCTTGCCCAGCAGCTCGCCAAGTCGCTGGGCGACGGGCTTCAGCGAGAGCGCCTCCTCGAAGCCCTCCCCGCGGGGGCGGCCCAGATGGCTGGCCAGCACCAGCCGCCCGCCGGCGTCGAGGACGGCCTGGATCGTGGGCAGGGCCATCACGATCCGGTGGTCGTCGGCGATCGCCCCGTCCTTGAGGGGAACGTTGAAGTCCACGCGCATGAGCACCCTCTTGCCCACAACGTCGATATCCGAAATGGTCTTGATCGCCATGGTGATCCTTCGCAGGCGTGTGGAGGTCTTCCCATCGCCGCCGCGTCGATCAACAGCCGGTGGGGCCCGTTTGATTCCGAAAAAGCCACGCGAGCTATACGAGGCATGGCGCTATCCTACGGACCTACGTCATGATGTCAACATTAAGACGGGCAGCGCCTTGCTGCTATGAATGCTATCTCCTGGAATATGACGATAGTGTCTTGTGCGTTGGATAGCAAGGGGTTAGATGCTGGTCCATGGTGACCGGTAAGCGCCCCCTACGGTGACGAAAGTGGGGTCCCGGGCGGCAAGGGATCCGCTGCCAGGCCGGAGAGATCGCCCTGGGAATCCAAGTCTAATAAATTTCGACCCGCAATTGACCGAGAAAATGCTTGTTGATCCCCATGATCATGATAAGATCGTCAAAAAGGTCTGCGATGATCGTGGACCGGATTCATCCGGGAAATCCCGGTTAACGGGACAGTAGTGAAGGGAGATTCGTCATGAAACACGCCACATTGCTGCTAGGCCTTGCCCTGATCGTCCTGGCCTCAGGCACATCCGATGCTCACGGGGCATGGAAAACAAGGAACCTGTTCACAGGGGTGGGCTAACCGTGCTGAGTTGTCGGGGCCTTAACAAAAAGGGAAGCAGGCAACCGTACAAGGAGACGTAATTATGCTCATACGGAACAAGCTCTTTCTCGCGGCCATGTGCCTGTTGGCCGCCTCCGCCGTTGCCGGCGCGCAGACGACCATCTTCAGCGGCGATATCTACGACCTGATTGTCAGCGATCCGGTGGCTGTTGGCGCCGGGGCCGGCGGGGAGGACTTGGTGGCCTTTACCGTGACCGCCTTCAATACGACCGACTATCACACCGGCGGCAGCGCCCGCCTTTCCTACGACCCAGTAGTCATTGATTCCGACTTTTACGGGTATACGGGAATCACTGGCAAGCTGCATCAGCACCGCGCCAGTCTTTTCGGGATAGGCTCATCTGTGGACACGGATGTATACGCTACAGCAATTGACAGCCATTGGACCAATATCGAGAGTCAGTTCACCCCCGCCGTCGAGACCTACGACGTTTGGCCCAGCAGCGAGCCAAGCGATGCCGAGGGCATTTCCGCTATTTTCGCCGAAACGTCTTTTGGCGACCACATGGGAGGCGTGCTGGCCGGCTATCCGGGCGCCGGCGAACCGTACAGCGAACCGTTCCCTGATTGGCCGCTCGCGTACCTCGTTAGTCAGCTTGACGAGGTCATCAGTTTCGACTTCTACGTCACCGGCACGAAAGGCGGCGAGCATATCGTCGCCAGCTACACCGTCGGGCAGGGGCCACCGGGACCAGTCCCCGAGCCTGCAACGTTGGCGCTTTTGGGTATCGGCAGCCTGGCGATGCTGCGGCGGAAGAGATAAGCAGGGAGGGCGGGTGCGCCGCCGCCTGTGGCGAGTAGCGCCGAGCCGCACCACGCACCCACGCGCGGGCGTGGCATGAAGGCGTGGGTCCGCCTCGACTGAGTTCGCCGAAGTCAAAGGACCCGCCCTACCCGCTGCCACGTCGATCAACAGCCGGCGCGGGGTGAGAGTGTATTGCAGGAGCCCCCGCAAATCCAAAGGCCCAGCACCACAGGGCGGATTCAGTCCGCTTCCGGCGTCCAGGGGCCGGGGTTGAGTTCGGGATAGATGGAGGCGGGCCCGATGGCTTTGACAGCGCCGCTGGCATAAAGCACGTTGATCTTGCCGAGATGGCGAGCGGTGTCGAGGTCGTTAAGGTCTAACGTGATGTCTTCCGCTTGGGCATCGACATACAGGTAGTTGAAGTCCATCAGCACGATCGTGTCCGGGCTGACCGTTGGCGCTTCGCTTGCCATGACGTTGTAGCCGTAGTTGGTGATGACGTCTCGAAATTTCAGGACCTCATTTACATGTGAAGCGAGATTCTTCCAGTGGAACTCGCCATTGACCCAGAGCTCGTTCGGCCAGTAACACTCATAGTAAATCAACTCCACGGTCCGCATACCGTCTTCGGCGCGGTCGTAGATACGCCAGATCCCGTCGTTGGTTGACCAGGAGGGTTGTCCGCAGCACGGAGAGTGATCCCACTTGGACTGCACGCCGGGATTTTCTTCGATAACATACTCCGTATAGGACTCCCCACTTGCGCTGACCCCCCGTCGCGATGCACAGAGGAACTCTGTTGCGTCGAAGGGTATGAACTTGTTCGGGTCGATGCCCGATCTGTATAGCAGGGGCGGGGCCCCGTTTCCGAAGGCGCTGATCCCGTCGGGACAAAGAAACAGGGGGTTACTCTCATGCTTGCCGTGCATAATCTCAGCCGCCAGTTGGCCGGGCCAGAACTCTTTCTTTGCGAACAAGGGTTCGGCGAACTGCGCTAGGCCGCTCTGACGTCTGCTGCTTTGCGTGGCGACGATGAGTTTCATCAGGTGGCTGAGGTTGCTGGCGCAGACCACCCGTCGAGCAACGGCAGCGTACCGGGCCGTGGCGGGCACGACAATCGATACCAGCAGGCCGATGATGGCGATCACGATCAGCAGTTCAGTAAGTGAGAATCCTTTTCGCTTCATGGCTGCGGCTCCCTTGTGTTGATGGCCGGACCTTCACCTTCGGTGGGCTCCTCGATCGCGTGGCAAGGATTTTCGGCCATCATTTGATGGACCAGTTCCATGTTACGGTGCAGTGGCGTGCCGGTCGCGCGGAAAGCTTCGATCACCTCATCGGTGTGCTTGATGATCTCGATGGACCGGGCCAAACCGTCGGCTTCTGCAGGATCGACCTCGAAGCTGATGCGATACTTCTTACCCAGCGCGCGGACCGCCAGGATTTGAAGGTCCGGCGTTTGCTCGGCGTCGGTTGTCTGGACCAGAGCGACGAGGGCATGTGGATTCTTACTGGTGGTCAATGCAGAGGCAGCGCTCTTGCGAACGTCCTCGTCCTCATCATGCAGCAGGTCCCTCAGGTGTCCAACCGCTGCCAGATCGTCATATGACCGGATGAGCGCCTTAGTGGCGGCCTGGCGAACGCTGGGGGATAGATCTTGCATTGCGGCTTCGATGACCGGGCGGTCGGAAGACCTGCCAAACGCGCTTAGGCAGACCAGGGCGGTTCGACGAACGGTGGGGTCGGGGTCGTTGGCGGCAGTGCGGGCGAGGGCGTCGGCGGCGCCGTAGGAGCGGTCATCGGCGATGCGGACAACACTTTCGACGCGCTGCTTTGCTGTTTCACCGGTAACCTGGGCTTTGGCCGGGTACAGCACGACTACCAGCGCGATCAGGCCGGCCCCTCCGGCGAAACCCCACAGCCATTTCTTATTTGTCGGCATGTGTCCGTATCCGAAATGCGGGCCGCGCTGCGCGCCAGCCTGTGCCGATCGGACCCGCCCACGCAATACCACGGGCTTATACCCATTCTAGTCCATTACGGCTGCAAGGGACAACAAATTTTATTGCCGGCGCAGGCGCATAAGAACGGGCCCGCGTTTCAACCGGTTCAGCGAGAACGCCTCCTCGAAGCCCTCCCCGCCGGGGCGGCCCAGATGGCTGGCCAGCACCAGCCGCCCGCCGGCATCGAGGACGGTCTGGATCGTGGGCAGGGCCATCACGATCCGGTGGTCGTCGGTGACCGCCCCGTCCTTGAGGGGAACGTTGAAATCCACGCGCATGAGCACCCTCTTGCCCACAACGTCGATATCCGAGATGGTCTTGGTCGCCATGGTGATCCTTCGCAGGAGTGTGGAGGTCATCCCATCGCCGCCGCGTCGATCAACAGCCGGCGCGGGGCGAGAGTGTATCGCAACACCCCCCGCAAATCCAGAGGTCCAGCACCACAGGGCGGACTCAGTCCGCTTCCGGCGTCCAGGGGGCGGGGTAGATGGTGGGATACACCCAGGTCGATCCGACGGCTTTGACAGCGCCGCTTGCGTAGAGGATGTTATGCTTTCCGGTGTGCCTGGCGCTGTCCAGATCGTTGAGGTCGTCCACGATCAAGGGATCGGCTGAGTCGACGTAGATGTCCTTGAAGTCCATCAGCACGATGGTCTCGCGATCGACGATCGCGTGTTCGTCAAGCTGGACGTTGTAGCCGTAGCTTGTGCGGACATCGGGGAAATAGAACTTCATTCCGACCTTGGAGGAGAGATTTTTGTAGATCTTGCCGTTCACGTCGAGTTCGTTGGGCAAGGAGCAGTGGTAGTAGGTCAGCACCAGTGTGCGTATTCCGTCCTTGGGTTCCGTGACGCGCCAGATACCGTCATTGGTTGACCATTGGCCCCACCCGCAGCACCCACTGTGGTTCCACTTGGACGGCAGCCCGTCGTTCTCCTCGATGACATATTCCGTGTACTTGTTCCCGCTCGAGTCGACCCCGGTACGCGAAACGCAGGAATAGTGCGATGCGTCGAACGGGATCCATCCGCCGTGGATGCCGGATTTATAATTCAGCGGCAAGTGCTCCACGCCGGGGCCGTCGTCATCGGGGCACAGGAACACGGCCGCATTGCGGGCCTCGACAATCACATTTCGCGGCCAGAAATCTTTTTCCAGCAGGTACGACTGGGGCCCTTCGGTCTCGTGGCGTGCGATGCGTTCATTTTGTGCTGTCACGATATAGTTGAACAGGAGGCGGAGGTTGGTGGCGCAGACGGCCTTGCGGGCCACAGCCAGGTACCGGGCCGTTGACGGCACGACAATGGATGACAGGAGCCCGATGATGGCCACAACGATCAGCAGTTCAATAAGTGAGAACGCTTTGCGTGTCATGGGAGCTTCTCCTCGGGCTGGGCTTCAAGCGCCCTGTCGATCACCATCGCCATGCCGGTCTCCTCATAGGCTTGTTCGATTTCCTTTATGTGCTTGTTGGCGACGACCGGTCGTCGCCATTGCTCAACCGTCAGTGCGGCGGGAGAATCTAGTCCACTTCCGGCGTCCAGGGGGCGGGGTAGATGGTGGGATACAGCCAGGTCGATCCGACGGCTTTGACAGCGCCGCTTGCGTAGAGGATGTTATGCTTTCCGGTGTGCCTGGCACTGTCCAGATCGTTGAGGTCGTCCACGATCAAGGGATCGGCTGAGTCGACGTAGATGTCCTTGAAGTCCATCAGCACGATGGTCTCGCGATCGACGATCGCGTGTTCGTCAAGCTGGACGTTGTAGCCGTAGCTTGTGGGGACATCGGGGAAATAGAACTTCAATCCGACCTTGGCGGAGAGATTTTTGTAGATCTTGCCGTTCACGTCGAGCTCGTTGGGCAAGGAGCATTCGTAGTAGGTCAGGACCAGTGTGCGTATTCCTCCCTTGGGCTCCGTGACGCGCCAGATACCGTCATTGGTTGACCAGATGGATTGGCCGTGGCACTCACGATGGTCCCACTTGGACGGCAGCCAGGCGGCCTCCTCGATGACGTATTCCGTGTAGCTGTGGCCGCTCGCATCGACCCCGGTGCGGGAGGCACAGGAATAGTGAGATTCGTCGAACGGGATCCATCCGCCGTGGATGCCGGATTTATAGTCCAGCGGCAAGTGCTCCATGCCGGGGCCGTCGTCATCGGGGCACAGGAACACGGCCGCATTGCGGGCTTCGATGATCACATTTCGCGGCCAGAAATCTTTTTCCAGCAGGTACGACTGCGGTCCTTCGGTCTCGTGGCGTGCGATGCGTTCATTTTGTGCTGTCACGATATAGTTGAACAGCAGGCGGAGGTTGGTGGCGCAGACGGTCCTGCGGGCCACAGCCAGGTACCGGGCCGTTGACGGCACGACAATGGATGACAGAAGCCCGATGATGGCCACAACGATCAGCAGTTCAATAAGTGAGAACGCTTTGCGTGTCATGGGAGCTTCTCCTCGGGCTGGGCGTGGGAAGAACGGGCTTCATCGACGCGAGCGTCTTGGCCGCCGGTCGTGTGACAGTACTCGGCATGCTCTTGGTTCAACTGGGCTTCAAGCGCCCGGTCGATCACCAGCGCCGTGCCGGTCTGCTTATAGGCTTGTTCGACTTCCGTGATGTGCTTGATGCCGACGAGCAGTCGCCGCCATTCTTCAGCCGTCAGCTTGGCGGGAACCAACGCCATCGGGAACCTGCGGATCAGGGCCTCCCCGGCGGCCAGGCGTCGCTGCGGATCGCCGCTTTCGATCGTCTGCACCAATCTCACCAAGGCTTCGGGCTGGCGGCTAAGGCCCAGGGCTGCCAGGGCCGCCTGCTGATCCGCCGGCGAACTGGCGTCCTGGTCGATTTCGATTATCCGCTGGACGGCGGCGGGGTCATCGTACATCAGGACAAGATGCTGGGCGGCGGTTCGTCGAACGGATTGGTCCTCGTCGGCCAGGGCGGCCTCGATGACGGGGCGGTCGGACGACCTGCCAAAGGCGCTTAGGCAGGTGAGGGCGGCTCGACGAACGGTGGGGTCGAGGTCGTTGGCGACGGTGCGGGCGAGGGCGTCGGCGGCGCCGTAGGAACGGTCACCGGCGAGGCGGACAACGCTGTCGACGCGCTGCTTTGCTGTTTCACCGGTCACTTGGGCTTTGGCCGGGTACAGCACGACCACCAGCGCGATCAGGCAGACCCCTCCGGCGATGCCCCACATCCATTTGGCCCGTTTTTCGTTGGTAGGCATATGTCCGTATCCGAAAACCGGCCCGCGCTGCGCGCCGACCTGTGCCGATCGAACCCGTCCGTTGGGCCCATCCACGCAACGACGCGGCCTTCCACTTATTCTAGTCCATTACGGTCACCAGTGACAAGGAATTTTATCACCGATTTATTGCCGGCGCAGGCGCATAAGAACGGGCCCGCCGGAACGCTCCGACGGGCCCGGGTTTCAACCGGTTCGTCGGTGGGGCGGCTAGAGGCTGGCCGGGGCTAGAGGCCGGCCAGCTTCTCGATCAGGTCGGCGGTGCGGCAGGAGTAGCCCCACTCGTTGTCGTACCACATGGTGACCTTCACCAGGT
>LAZR01000191.1_pt1 | contig 64878 bp, 88 predicted proteins | sample 329461 | NCBI WGS metagenome assembly LAZR01 (sample SAMN03002196, study PRJNA259156) | marine sediment metagenome | biome: sea floor; feature: Hydrothermal impacted sediments; material: marine sediment; isolation source: Loki non-amplified sample from Loki's castle hydrothermal vent sediment ... | reverse complement strand
GATCAAGGCAACCCAGAAGATCCGATAAAACCTTCGAAGCCGGTTGATCACGAATCTGGAGCTGGTTTCTTGGGTATTGATTTCGGTGATACATTTGGGAGCCCCAGTGTTAACACTCAATCTTGGGTTCCGCCTAGCACCGATGACACACCGGAGAATAACCAAGCAGCTGACGACTTCACTATTCCTTGGGGCGATTTAAATTCTGCCCAACAACAAATTAGGGATTATGATCGCTGGCGGGCTGACAATTTTCCAGGAGGCGGAGAATGAACATATTTGAGCATGGCCATTCCGGCGCCAATCAAAAACTAATAAATTTACGGATTCTCACAGTAGGGGCTGTTTCCTATATTTTTTATATCCCGGCAGAATAAGACTAGGGGCAATCTCCACAAACATTAAATATTTAGAAGTGCTTGGTATTTTTAGTCGGAATTGGTCACTTGAATTCAAAAACGGTAGCACGCCCTACTACCACAACCAGTAAAGTTTGTAAGGCAATCATATTATTTTCAACCAAAATCGATGACTCAATCGAGAATAAAAATGGTACAAGAACCACTCCAATCGCCACAATACGTGAATTATTTCCTTTCCTAAAGAAAGTAGATCCAAAGGGGTGGAAACAAGCAGCCGATAAAACCAATAAAACCAATCCAACACTAACAGAAATAGGGACAAAATACTGGCGAACCAATTTACGATTTAGATTGGATACAAAATCTCGTCCAGATTGTATCAATTTAACTGAGACTACTGGAAGAGGAATTGCAACCAGAATCAAACACAGTCCACTAGAAGGCAAAACAATATGTCCTGCATACATGATGGTAAATCGCAGGGGGGGGATAGGGTCAATCGATGCTACCATTGTGGAATCTGCCATCGAGGACAAATATTTCAGATACTTGGTGGGTATTCGTAAACTATCGGGCATTGTTGGTGCTACCAATGAACAATCTTTGCTTGCATTTACTCAATCCATCATGAACAGCAACAGAATAGAAACTCATGGAGAAACAGTTATCATTCCCAAGAGTAAAGGTCCATTATATGTACTTGATATTGATCCAAAACCAATTATAATTGGAAATTCAATCTATGATTGGGAAGAGAAAAATGATACTTGGTATCTTGATATTCCTTATTCATACAATGCAGTTGAGAATCTGAAGGCAAGATTTCAACTTAGTAACGGTGCTATTACAATATTCATGTCAATGGATGACGAGAAATATGGATTGTCTCAACAGGAATATATTGGGTATCATGAATTTGTGTATGATGTATTACAAACTGCACTTGGAATTGATTACAATAACAATCCACTGAAGGCAGTTCAATTTGATATTAATCGGGATATACCAAAAACAACAATTTCTCCCTCGACAGTAAATTTGCTGGATTATGCGATAGATAATTCCTCCACACCCGGCAAGATAAAGGTGGAGATAGAAGATATGGCTGGATCATATTTTCAAATTTATCGAGTAAACAGAGCAGTTTTGGGTGATTGTTTCAGATTTGAATTTTGTGTGAGAGCGAAGATAATAGCTGAGGAATTCTCTATACTGGATGAGACTGTTTCCACTATTCAAGCAATGCTAACAACTGGGTTATCTGAACCTGTTATTGCGGCAACTAGGTCGGGCAAGACTATCCAAGAAATACTTCGTGATGTTATTGACCCCATCCCAAAATATGATAGAAGAATAAATGCTATGCAGACTCAATTAATTGAGATACAGAATACAGTCGAGGGATCAGTAAGTCTGAGTGCGATGGCCACCGAAGTTGCAATTCAAGATGGTCAATTAATTAGGGAATTAAAATCAACGATCGAACAATTTCAGGGCCCTAACGCAGAAGTGGATCAACAAATTGAATTATTATCAATAATCGTGCAGGATCAACAAGAGGCAGGAAAACAGAGAGATCAGATTTTATCAGATTTCCTGTCCCGCAATGAAAAAGTAGAAGAGGCACTTGAGCTATCAGAAATAAATACTGCAAATATAACTTCAATTCTTGCCGAAGTAAGAGATTTCATGAAGAAAGAACCAGAAACTCAATTAGTTGCTCGAGAAAAAGATGAGGTTTTTCTTATCCAGAGAATGGTCCTTGACAAGACTCCCAACTATAAATCATATGCTTTTCCTGCATACAAAGAAGTGATAATCAGAAAATTAGCCAAAGAAGAGGTAAAGATCGATGGTAATTTGTTGGTTAGTATTATTAAAGCATTGGAGAAAAAGAAATGGCTTGGTGCAGAACAGATAAGAAAGAAAGTTGGTAAGCGAAGAACAACTGTTTTGGAAACATTACAATATGGTATTGAGGTTGGAATAATCGAGATAGATGAATCTTTAAGAACTCATAAGTTTAATTTGGTGTAAGACTTGCAAGGACGTATAAACAAATGGAATTGGAATCACTAGATTGGGTAGTTTTTCATAGTAGTGCAAAGACTAAACCCGATGAATATATATTGGAGGCATTACAAATTTATCGTAAAGAATTGGAGGATGAGCGATTGAGTGCAATATTACAACAGGGGGAAGGGGGAAGTTATAATCCTTTTGATGGCCCTATCCTTCCACCATATGGCGCCCCTTATGATGAGGTAGAAGCAGATGTATTGGAATATCTCTACCTTCTTATTCAAACAGGTTTAGAATGTTCAGATAAGGTCTTGCAGAGTATACCGCTTCATATTCGCAACACCTATTTTCTTTCCAATGATAATTCATTTGCCAAGAAACTAAGGGCGGTAATATGATGTGGAATTATTTATTATTGGCTTCTTTGTTTGGTTATATTGGTGCCATTTCAATACGGCGATTCTTCTTTCAATCTCATGATTATTTGATGGTGGTGAAAAATGATGGAGCACAAAAAGTAAACCTTACAATTTATCAAACAAAATGGAAGTCTGGACGAAGATACCTCATAACTGAAAAAGGCAAAACGGTTTCTGTTCCAGATGGCCTCACATACAAAATAGACGCTGAGGCCCTTGCAAAAATATGGGGTCACGGGAAAAATAAATATGAACAAATAACTCTTGAATCTGAAGATTATATTATTTTTCAAAATGAAATACTAGAAGGCGAAAAAAAGGATGAACACATTTTGAAGGAATTAAATGATCGCAAAGTAAGAATGATTGCAAATGCCCAATTTCGAATTGCAGAAGGCAATGTTGTATATGGGGATGGTGCAGATTTAAAAGAATTAGCAAAAACCATGGCGACCGATATTGAATTTGAACTCTTGAACTATCTATATTCATTGATACACGCAGGCTTGACATGCTCAGATGCAATATTAATGAGTTTTTCACAACCTGTCAGAAATACATATTTGCTTGCAAATAACAATCGTCTTGGACGGCAATTACGAAAAATAGCTGCATGATCGGGCATAGACAAACTATTTATAATAAAACTAAAATAATTATTTAATGTATATTCAAAAACCAAGACATAAAATTTTGAAGGATGGAGATCATCCAAATCGGCATGAACAGAATTTATTATATCGGATACGTCATTTGGAACGTACATATCGTGTGTTTTTGACCTATCACAAACCCCCGCACTGTTTATGGGATATTCGCCTTTTGGCAAATCTTAGAGAACTTGTAACCCGATCACTGAATTTATTTTTCATCAATGATTTTTATCTAAGATTCAGAGATGACACAAGAATATATTTATTGGAGAAAATGAAAAAATTATTAGAAATAATAGAAAATGATCCCATAGAGATTAGACCTAAACTCTCAATAGATGACAAGCAATTGATAGGGGCGTTGAACTTTGCATCGGATACCGCCATCCACAATATTAATTATCTCGGCTACAATTTAGATAAACTGTCCGAACATTTTGTTGTATGGACTCTCAACAAGGCATATTACATTTTGAGTCACATATATTCCAAATTTACGGAAAAACAATTGAAGGTGATAACTCACCACATCAGAGGTATCGAAAAAAGATTGACTTCTTCTATTTGAAGTAAAGGATAAACAATTTATATTACACAATATAACTAATCATGTGGATAGTACAATATTTCTAATAGCAATTGTCTTTATTTATTTATTTATTTATTGAATTAAAAAGAGGAAAAGATAAAAATCCATTTGCTATAATAATATGGGTGTTGCTTGCAGGTCTGTTGGGGTTGGAAATGATGGGCTATATTGGGGATGGAAATTTAAATGTATTATAAAATCCATTAACAAAACAATAAATATAAAAATATAGAAATATAGAAATACATTAATGCTTATAGAAAAACTCGAGGTGCTCACGACAAATCGTGACTATCCTGTTCTATACCCGGCAGAATTTGATTGTGATTGCGATCCGGATTTCTCATATAAGGTGGGAAAACTGAAAGGAATTCCAGTATTTAATTTGCCTGCTCTCGATACCTGTCCCCACAGAACGTGGTTATGTGAGGCTGCCTGCTATGCACAGAAGGGCCACTTCACTCGACCAAGAGCCAGAAATTTACTTAAGCGCAACCACCAAGCATCGAAGTGTGATTGTTTTGTTAGGCGCATGACATATATTATAAAAAACCTGCTCAATTATGTGATACTTACTAAACACATGGTGATTAGGTGGCATTCATCTGGTGATTTCTATTCCAGAAAACATTTTAGGAAATGTGTAGACCTCGCAGAATTATTTCCGGAGATTACCTTCTTTGCCTATACAAGGAATTACACACTTGATCTAAATCTATGTCCCGATAATTTTATTGTATTCTATTCAAGAGATGTTACCACCAAGAAGATCAATTTAACCGCTAAAAAACATTCGTTTATGATGAATCACCACAAAGACAAGGTAAAAGTGCCCCATCTGACAAAATACAAGAATGGAGTAATTTGTACCTCTAATCGATGTGATTTGTGCAAGTATTGTTGGGAAGGAAAAGGAGATGTGTATTTTCCACAAAAATATAAAACACATGAAGTAAAGAATCCATCAATAAAAGACAAAATATAAAAATACAGAAATATAGAACTATATTGTGGCTACAATAGTAATGGATGAGAATGTCAAACATCGCCTGGATTCTCTTCAACTAGAATGTAACAAGGGCAGAGATGGCAGTAAACTAACAAAAAGCGATATTATTAATTTGTTACTGCCTAAAAAAATAGATAAGCACTCTGCAACTAAAATACTATCGGGGCTAAATTAATGAGATTTGTTCCTGGAATTCTACCAACTTACGCAAAAATGTTTTTTGATATTTTGCTCCCTGCCTTTACTGTAATTTCTCTGTATATTTGGGGTGTTGAATATTATGCGGGCATTCTGTTATTATTCACACTAATAACAGTTTACGGCACATGGTTAACTGCAAAAGGGCTGAGTTATTTAGCTTATCCAAAATACATGGATCGTGAGATATGGAGGCAGACCTCATTCGGTACCATGTATGAGATGAATAATCAACAGAAAAAATTCAATATGGAACAATGTCCTAAATGTAAGACCAAACACCTCCGTTATTTATTTATCATGGAGACAGATATTTACGGAGTGGTTGGTATACATCCAATAGGAAATACACTTATCAAATGTAACAACTGTGAATGGAAACTCGGCGGTCACGAAATAGGACAGGTAAAAAAATGAAAATAATAACATTATGTGGCTCTACTAAATTTAAATTAGAATTTGAGATGTCAGCGAAGGCATTATCTGAAGTAGGCTGGTTTGTTCATTCAGTTGAAATCTACGGCCATGCAGATAACATTCCAATGACTCCTGAATACAAGAAATGGTTGGAGGATACACATTATTGGAAAATAGATCGCTCTGATGCAATTTATGTAGTTGACGTCAATGGTTATATTGGTGATAGTACAAAAAGAGAGATCGAATATGCCACTAAAAAAGGAATAGAAATATTCTACCAATCGAGATTATACATAAAAGGCGAATCAGTTGAGTGAATTAGTTATTCCGCGTCCAACAGTTGTGAGAACGGACGATGCAAAGCGAAAGAAAAAAAAGATGAAACCTAAGATAAAAAGCCTCAAAGGTTTCATCCAATTATCTTTACATGACTTTTTCAAATACGATAACCAACAACTCAGAAAAGTAGCCACTACCAAACACTGTAACGAACTTTTCTCCACTAACCAATGTCCACACACTAAACGAAAAATATTGGTCTGTAAAATACCACCCATGCATTTATCCATTCATATTGCATTATGTGAAGTGTGCAAGGTGAATCATGAACACAACATCCAGATAGGTATAGGAAAAGTCTATCGGGCCATAAAAAACTTTCCGCTATCCATTGCAGATGTAACACGGATTGTAGAACTTCCGGCTACCAATGTACGAACATACATAAGAACACTTGATCAGAAAGGCATAATATTAACATATCAGAATAGGGACGATATGAGAAAAAGACAAGTGGAGTTAAATCCATTATGGATCAGCAACTAAGTGGATCATTTACAATCAATGCGACGCCTGAATTAGTTCTTCCTAGGGCCGGATATGCGATTTTATTGGTATTAGCCGACTATGAACCAAGAACCGTGACTCAATTAAAACAATTGGGATTTACAAACAAAGACCTTAGCTACGGATTGAGGCGATTAAGGGAGAAGGAATTAATTGATTGCAGACCCAACATGTCTGATCTACGGATGAATTATTATTCATTAAAACCATATATTGATTTCAGTGAGAAAACATTAGAGATATTGAAAAGTAACTCTAAGAAAAAACCACGTAAACAAAACAAACTAAAAGCCCCAACTCCTGATTTAACATCTAAACCACCAAAACTAATTACAAGACCAACTATAACTCATGAATCAGACTTTCTCGTCAATATAATTAATAATGAAGAAGTAAGCATGATTTAATTTAGATAATAAATACAGTTATGTCCACTTAATTATTCCCTTATTAAAAAGAATAATGAATACAAGACTTAGACTTACTACAATTATGGGTATCCATTGAAATATCGTCATATTTGTAAAAAAAGAATCCAAAGAGTCAACAGGATCTGTCATGAATACATCTTGTCGAATATCTATAAAAACAATATGCATGTATTCACATTAAGGGATAAATACAAAAGAATCAGTATAAGCCAACCCCTGTACTGTAACCCCAAATAGGCCTCCAATTATAATTGCATTCCATTTCCTATTTGCGACTATAATTACAATTATTATTAGACTAATTATCCAGTGATGAATGTGATATAATTGTCCATTAAGATCTACCATGTTTATTTTACTGTCATATATTCCAGTTTCACCCTCACCATTCCCAGATATGAGCATCGTGATTCCATATGCCGCAATAAATGAGATCAAAAATTTTAGTATTTCATGAGATTTATTTTTGGGGATGGTCTTTAGAGCCAGTGATTTTGATACCATACTAAAAAAGAATCAACGGTGTCTATAAAAACAATATGCATTTGATTAATAAACACATGCCTTAATTAATTAATAATACTCAATAGATGTTGTCCGTGCCTGCTCCAATAGGAAAAACTAGACCTACAGCGATTTTGAAAACATAAAATGGTAGTACAGGCTTGGGAATTTTCGGACCAGTACCCATGCCGTTTCTACACTAAACATTATACTTCGAACGGTTTTGGTAGTAGTTTTTTTTTATTTTCTTGGTAGTACCCGACACACTAACACAACCAAAATAACTACGCTTTTGAAAGAATACTAAATCAAATAGCTCATACCTTTATTTATTAGTACCACTCTTTATAAAATAAGACACGCATACTGACATGATGATAAAACCAGTAGTTGGTTACGAAGGACGATATTCCATAGATCATAACGGAAACGTGTTTAGTATTAAATACAACATGATGAAAAAATTACCAAACAAGGCAAAGGATGGTCATTTACGGGTTAGGCTGCATAAAAAAGGAAAAGTAAGGACAATTAAAATTTCTCGTTTAGTAGCAGAAGCATTTATCCCCAATCCAGACAATCTAAAGTGGGTTAGACGAAAAAATCTTGACAATACTGATGACCGCATAGAAAATTTGGAATGGTTTTCACCTGTAGAAAAACAACTACCAGAACCTGCAAAAATTGCAGAAGAAATTGCAGAAGAGAAGGCATACGCAGAACATATTATGACATTAGAATTAAAACCTGTGGTGGGGTATGAAGGCTTATATTCAGTAGACCGTATGGGTAGCATTTATAGTCATAGAAACAAAATGAAGAAAAGAATTCCAAGTAAGGGACGATACTATCGCATCGGTCTTGCAAAAAATGGAAAATCTAGAACCTTTTCAGTTGCCAGGATTACTGCGGAGGCATTTATTCCAAATCCGGAAAACAAACCACAAATAAATCATAAAAACTTAGATAAACACGATAACAGGGTAGAAAATTTGGAATGGTGCACAAAATTTGAAAATATGGCACACGCAATGAATGCGAGACAAAACAAAGTTCATCCATAGTATTTATGAATACGCGACATAATATTTTCTCATGGTATTTCTAATTCTATTTGGAATGGCAAGTATAATGATCTTTCTATCACCAGTATTAATCCACGTTTTTCGCAAATACAGAATAAATATTCTCTTCAAGAATTTTAATATGACTATACCTCAGATCGTAGGTACAAGCATAGTTATGTCACTAATTCTATTCATTACTGCCAAACAATATGTGTCACAGATCGAACGAACACTCGACAAAATACGTGCGAGTGAAGTTACCATCTCATTGAGGGCACCACCAATAATTTCAGGAGTGGAATTTATCATTTTTATGGTAGGAATGGTTACTATAATGCTCACAATAATAACTATCCCGTTATATTTTTCTGGAAAAATAAAAATTGAACCGAAACAACAACATTCATTAGATAATAAAAACTAATACATTATAGGCATGGTTGCGCACAAAAAAACCACTCCATCAATTAAAAAAGGCATTCGATACTTCTCAACAAGTCCCACTTGGTGGGTTTCACTAATCCTACTGGCTCTTTGGTTTCTTATTCCTGAATACTCGGGTATTAAGCCCGTCATGAATCAAATGTTCGGGGATGGTGGTGTGGGCAATGTATTATATTATTCAGTCGGGCTGATTGTGTCAGTTGCTGTATTCTTTTTTGGAGTTGGAGTGAAAGAACATAATGGCTAAGAAAAAACCACTAAAATTAGATCTTGAGAAAGGCACACTTCGGACATATGTGAAACGCAATTATGGTGAGAAAGGCTTCACTGGAAAAGATACTATTAAAGTAAGCGTTCTTCATGATATTAAACAGGGCAAGAAAACACCGAAAGGTAACAAACCAAATGCCAAGACGAAGAAACGGGCCAATTTTGCAATCAATTCTAGAAAATGGAAAAAATAAATATAACCACTACATTTTTTAGTAATCTTCTTATAATAAAATATGGCTGACTCCCATATCACGGGCGTAGTTTCTTGATGAGAAATGAGTGAATTATGGATTTCATAAATACTATTCAAAATAATTGGGAATTGACACTCTTGGGTATCTCAGGGATATTCATAATCCTCGGGGTGGCTCGCATGACAAACAATAAAAAATCGGATTTTTATATTGAAGGAGTTTTAATAATACTGGGGGCTGCCGGAATAGGTATTGGTTTGGGATATTTATTATTTGAAAATTTCATAGAACCAAATAAGGAAATACTTGCTGCCGTAGTATTCATTGGGGCGGTATTCATATTATGGGTTGCATGGCCCATATTGGCAATTGCCAATAAAACTATCCGAAAAAAGAAATCTAAGAAAAAGAGATCGAAAAAACACAGAAGCAAAAGAAAGAAAAAATAAACAAATCAACAAACCTTTAGAGCAAGAACATTTTATATGATTATAGATGAGAAGAGGCCATCGAAAAACACGTCACAATGAAGAAGGTACGAAAGTTATCGATGTGCCTGAGAGAAAAACACGTAGAGTGGAGTTAAGACGAAGAAATTCTGCATTTAGTCCAGAAGTGACAGGCCCCACTGAATTGGAATTCGAAGTGAATTCCGAGGCGATTCCAGACTCTACAATTGCGTTGACTTCATTAGGAACGGTAGAATCAGAGGCAAAAATAAATTTAGTTCCAGAAAATTCACCTGCGGCAGTTGGTTGGAAATCTGCTGAGTCACAGGATGAAGTAGTAAGAGTAATTTCCGAAATATTTCCGGAATATCCAAATCAATATATTATTGGGCGAGGAATGCAGGCAAGGGGCTATCACGTCAGACAAGATGGCTCAGTTATATTAGTTGATGGCAAACGAGTAGATCGGATTCCAATCGATGATGTTGATTTCTTTGTATTTTCTAGTGATACTGAAGATATGACAAGTACAAGGTTGCAACAACTTGGTGAAGCTCGCCAGCGACTGGACGGCCCATTTCCATTCTCTAAAACTGGTCATCTGAGAACCTTCGTTATCGGAGTTCTTGGTGATTCAGGTCAATTGTACGGAATTCGTGTACAATATGTTAATCTCCAAAATCCGCGTGATAGAATACATCGGGTAAAAAATAATGCCCGGGGAGAAAAAATACAATCTGAATGGGATTTTGCAAGGCGTGATCCTCGCTATCAGAGGCAAAACCTGCACAGATTAGAATTTGAGGTGGCTGATATTTATGAGTAGGTCTCACAGAAGAACCCACAGCGGTGAAATTACTAACGTTAAAACAAACGAATACGCCGGTAGGCATTCCCGAGTTTTTCAAACAACTACGCCTCCACGGGGACGGAGCCCCAGATATAATACTGAAGAATTAGTCAAACCGCAACTACATCCAGAGGTAGAGAAATCTCTTGCAAATATTGGTGCAGAAATAAGAATTAATCAAGAAGTTCCCTATGTAATAATTTATGATTCAGAACTTCGAAGAGAATTGGGTACATATGGTATTATTGCCGAGGATATTGGTGCGGGACGTCAACGGAGCAGACAATTTCATCTTTCAAAAGACCCATCTGCAATATCAATGTATGATTTATTATATGCCTATCAATTGGGCCTCATTGGTGGTAAGGGCAATAACCGGTCTGTGAATTATGATGCAATCCTTGCTTGGGGTGTTTACAACGATCCAGATTTTATGGAGAAACTATCTGTATATCTTAACCTGCGAAGTCGTGGATTGATTGTTATGAGTGGAACTAGATATGGAACAGATTTCACAATATATATAGAATCTGCAGAAGAATTCCATAGCAAGGACAGAAACAAATCCGAGCGATTACAATCTGAAGTTGCATTGATTGATGTGGGTAGTGTAGGTACCAATATAGAGTTGCCTGAAGTCATCAAGGGTGAGCATCTGGCACGAACAATAGGAAAAACTTACATGATCGCGTCTGTGGATTCAGAAAAGAAAACAAGTGAATACACTGTCAGAGATCGAAGCGGGGGGGCACACATCGTCAAGAATGTACAATTTGCAAAACTACGTGACCGGAATGGCCACCTGTTGGAGCCAAGCCAAAATGTGACATTCAGAGTATTGAATATGGAAGAACTCGGAATTGATAGTACTGTGGATATTTCTGCCCAGATAGCAAAAAGAATGGACGAAAATACGGATATGGTTCCATGGGAACTACGTCCAAGATTTAGGGATTGATATTATGTCAAGAGATTATAGACGAACAGATCGCAACCACAACAGAACTCTCGCAATAAAAGGATCTGGGGAGAAGAAACACGGAGTTGGCAGAAAATCCGCCAAGATTGCAGAAGATACTAGGCGATTCAAACAAAGACGTTCCAGAGTACAGGGTGGCCCAGTTGCACTCACCTTACCAAGAACTCGCCTAAAAGAAGAACTCAATGAAGATGGGGTTAGAATTGAGCTCGATCGCACTACCAGTATAAGAACACCAAGGATGAGAATATCAAGTGGGAAAATCCCGAGCGAATTTCAAAAAAGAGGAATAGTGGTCGAAAATTTTCGATCAGAATCATTTTTTGACATAGAGTTAGGTGATCAGGTTTGGGGATCAACATTCACCTTATCAACTTTTGATACATTATATGCCTATCAACTGGGTCTGCTGGGTACTCCCGTGACTCGAAAATCCAGCTTCAAAGGAGTAATGAACTGGGCAATTGTGAATGATCCAGATTTCATGGAAAAATATATGGTATACATGGCACTACGTGATGCAAATTTTATTGTAGTAGATGGCTATCAATACGGGGTTACATTTGCATTTATCGAACCATTACCAAAAGGCGTTCGGGATGGGATAAAAACTGCCTCGCCAGAAAAAATAGGCCCACAAAGAGATATTGCACTTATCAGTGGTGGATTGGTTGATGTTGTTCCGGAACAGGATGATATGCGAATTAACGAATTAATCAAGGGCCAACATCTTGCAACTAAAAATGATCTCAGATATTATACTGCAACTGCAAATGGTCAGAGAGATGAAGATGGTCACATAAAGGTTCCAGGTGAGGGAATAACCGTTGCACTATTAAAACGTGATCGACTTAGCATTCCTTTTGCAGGAGATAATGTGGAGACACTAATATTTAATTCTCCCTCTGCATTCGAATTTGAGGGTGATATTGAATGACTCGAGATCACAGACGAAAACAAGGGAAAAAACCTATTGCAGTGATTCATCGAGATAAGGCAAATAGATCTCCATCACAAATAAGAATTGATGTGATTAGAAATGAGGCTAAAGATGATATACTCGTTGAATTGGATAGGGCGAACGAAATATTACAATTTGATGATGAAGGGGCGTATCCTGCCACATACATGATTAAAAACCGAGTCAGGAATTTAGGGGCTCTTCACGGAATAGAGAATTTAAAAGCCCCTACATTATATGACAAAATCGATTACGAATTTGCAAACAAATTACATACACAATGGAGTGATTTTGAAGAGACGGGGGTGGAAGACCAATATGAGGCAAGCAAAAACGCTGCAATAGCTGAAAAAATAGTTCCTGATATCACATTACAACAGATGCAGTGGACGTCAAGAATGGTCTCTCCATTTGAAAAAGAGGGAACTACCTACTCCCCTCCACTAAATATATTATTATCTGAATATTATTCGGAAACAGTAGACGCAGAACACACATCACTGAAGGCGGAGATTAAAGAATTATTCTTTGTCAACGGGTTGGGACAATTAACCGATATTGAAAATCCATTAATACAGGAATATCTTGATCTTGAGGGTGAGACACAAGATGAATTTGTGGAACAAGTAATTGCCGTAAAGGTGGTAAAAGGGACTTATGTACAACCTCTTCCCAATGAATATTCATTTGAAGAGGTATTAACTCCGCGGATGAAAACAGAACTCCCAACAAAAGAGAAATTAGGATCTAAAGATCCAGAAAAAATCAAAGTTATAAGGTCACCCACAGATAAAAACACAGTGAATGAGTCTATAGATGCTGTAATTAATGAAGAGTTTTTTGTAGATGAATATGAACACAGCGTGGATTTTGATAGAGGTGCAGGTATTATACGAATTGATATAGATCGGAATTTGGAAGCTCCAGAAGTGCCAGTTTCAGATTTACAATTGGAAGCGATAGAAACAGATGTTAGAGAAAACTTTCAAGATGCCCTCAAAAACCATCCGGGAGTAGTAGTTACTGTAACACAGGATAGATTTGGAAATATTGTGGCGGTCCTTGGCGACGGTGACATTACTGTCGCTGATGATGAATCAAACCTCGTAACAGTTACCACAGTTGAAACTACAGATGAAACCGAAAGGGGTTTTGATAGGACACAAGCTCTGGTTCTAGAAGTGAATAAAGAGCACACTCGCACCAAATCAGTTAAAACTACTGAAGATAAGGTCGCAACCTTTGAAATTCAACAAGAAAAACTAATCAAGACCTATGAACACACCCTTAGATATAATCGAAAACTAATGATGGTCCAAGAGGCCTCACTTAATCTACTAATTGAAGAGGCGGCCGAATTTGAGGAGGATCTTGATACGGAAATTGCCGACGCCGTGAATGACATATTTGACGACGAGGTGTCAAAATTTGATTTAGAGGCAAAAGACATGCAAAGGGAGTTACATAAGCGAGTAAAACAAGAGCTGAAATGGGAGGCAAGACTAGAGCGGGAAAGCAATGAACGAAAACTTGCCATTGCACAGAATCAGATTTTTAACATAAATACTGCATTGACTCCGGAAACATTCAAGAAGAATCGCAGCCCCCGGCGAAGAAGAGTATCTCGGCTACGCAAACTTCCAAAAATTAGACGACAAAAACGTCGAAGAATGACAAAACAAGAAGTAAAAGCATTTGTTAAAAAACGCAATTTGCAACTAATAGCGGAACAAAAGAAAAAAAAGAAACTCATCAAAGCAGTTGATGTCGATGAGGTAGAAAAACTACCCAAACAGAAAAAAAGAAAGAAAAAACAAAAACAAAAAGTTACTCTGGCAGAAAACACTGGAAGTCAATTAACACTCATGAATGAAATGAAAGACGATGTAAAAAGAAGCGAGACCGAATACAATCGCAATCCTAATTCACAAACATGGGGGCATTACATGACTTCTATTGGTGATTTAAATGATTTTATTGATAAGAGCAGTGCTGATGAAGATAAACCGGGTGCAGTAGTAATTGCTCGACATATGGAAAAATCAAACACATCCAACAATTATAAATGATAGTAAGTTACAGATGATATTGTATGACAAGGGATCATCGCAGATCAGTTAATAAAAAGCCCACTAATGTTAAGGGTAAATCGGACTTAACAACAGGTGAAAAGCGTTTACTAGGCAAGATCAAAAAACATCCGGTGAGTCCCAAAAAAGAAGATAAACAGGCGCGAATGGATGACCTTAATACGCGGGATGTGTATGCACAAATGATAACACAACAAAAAGCTCTGATAAAAGATGATCCTGCTCGTAAAGCGGAGCTCAATACATTGATTGAGGACTACCAAGATAAGATAGATGACATTGATGCAAAACTGGGACTGGAGTCAGTGCCAAAGACAAAGCCTACCAAAGAAATAGGCACGGCTCGTCCAAAAATTCAGAAAATATTTCAGGAAACTGGGCCTAAAAACGAGGAGGCACAGGAAGCTGAACAAATAGCAAGAGCCTGGATCATTGAGCCAAGCCAAATCAAAAGCAATGGTATGAATGATATCATTGGGCATAACGCCGCAAAAATTGCACTTAAGACACACATTAAAGTTCCACTGATTGCCCCGCAATTTTTTGACGAAACTAAAAAACCAAATCGCACCTTTCTATTCGTGGGCCCTCCTGGTACGGGAAAAACGGAGCTTGCAAAGGCTGCCGCAAAAGATGCGAATATTAATTTCATGGAAATAAGGGCCTCAGATCTACTTAGTAAATATTTTGGAACTCCAAGTATTCGAGTGAAGGCATTATTTAGAGAGGCAGCAAAACGCCAGCCAATTCTAATCTTCATCGATGAGGCCGATGATTTGTTTGATAGGACAGATGAGAAAGTCAAGAAAATAGCAAACGAGTTCTATAAGGCGATTGCCGATTTGCAGATGTCCAATGAACGCATGTATGTGATTGCTGCAACTAACAAACCAGAAAACCTCGATGGTGGTGCAATTCGTAGATTTACTCCCATTCCAGTAAATCTCCCCTTAGTGGGGGAAAGAGAAGCTATGTTTGAAACCCGAACTCGCACAAACGTAGTCAAAGTTGAGGGATTGGATTATGCAAAATTGGCTGCAGAAACAGATGGTTATTCAGGATCGGATATAGCAGCAATTACTTCGGATGCGTTGTCAAAACCATTAGATGAATTAGTTGAAGCTTTGGGAGATAAAGATTTAAATCGTATAAAAGGGATCTCTCCAGATACATTACGTCCGGTAACAATGGATGATTTTCTTGAGATAATAGATAAGAAACCTCCGACTGCGACTGCAGATGAATTGGCGGCAATAGATGCATTCTGGAGGCAACAGAAATAACATGTCTAGAGGACACAGAAGAACAAAATCCACCGGTGGATTAACTGACGTTGGTAAGAGTGTTAGTGAAACCAAGACTAATCCATGGAAATCAGGTAATTCTAAAGACGCATTAAAACTATCTGCCCCGACAGAAAATAAAATAGATAGTGAATTAAACACGCTAGATCGGGATGTGTTGGCTCTTTATATTAACATAAGTGCCGAGAACATAACTCCAAATAAACTGGTTCCCAAAAAAGTAATGGTGAAAATCGATAACAATCTAGAGTATTATTCTTTCTGGGAAAGCCTTCCTGACAGAGATAAAACTGAAATCAAAAGACTATATTTAGAATATTATTTATCATCTTTATTATTACGTGCTTATAATAATGCAATGCTAATAATCATGGATAGTCCCGAAATAAATGAAGATTTAAAAATTCATTATCGTGCAGAAAGACAGAAATTAGTACAGCAAAAACTAATGCTTGATACACTACTATTACATGCATTAAGCATTCATCAAAAATCAACAGTGCCTGAAATACGTGGGCCTGAGCGAAAATTAGATCCAGAAGTGCGTTCGGCAATACGTGATATTGTTCGTGATTTGGAGGATATGAAGGAAACAGATTTCTCAAGAGATGAAAAAACATCTGAATATCACACTACAATGATTGCATCACTTGACGAGGCCTCTAGGGCAAAAATAATTATAATTGAGGGTGATCTTCCATGAGTCGAAGAAGCAGAGATTATTACCGAGTAGACAAACGTAAACGAATAGAGATAAAAACAAAGAAATCGATAAAAAAACAAAAACGTTCTAGACGACGATATGCAGTCCATCAAGAAGAAAAATTAATTGTAGATTCAGTAGGTAATGATTACATTATCAACAACACCGGGTTACAGCCAATACAACTCAAGGGACTAGAGCTTGTAATTGATAGTGCTATGAATAAACAACTGGATGACACAATGGGCGATCGGCCGGAACGAAATTATCTAATGGATGATCGCGGTAAAGAAAAAGCTCTTGCCAACTATATCGATGATTTAAGAAACCAACACCCTCGAATGAAATCTTCTCTTACACCATTAGATGATTTTACATTTTCTCTTTCGGAAGAAATGAGATTTGCGATCAGATTATTTACCGATGCCCGCTTAAATGATAGTGATGAGGTGAAACACTCAACAATGAAATATATTGAGGCAATTACCGATGATATGGATATTGCAAGAAAAAAACACCTTGAATCATTGGGAATCTTATTATCAACTGATGAACTTAGAAAAATCAACAAAGAATTGAAAAACCTAGATTTTGACAAAGATGATTCTAAATCAATAAAAAAACTAACAAAACTTGCAGATAGGCGGGACACTCCAAATCTGGATGAAGAAGAGTATGGTGAAATATTTAACAAATTTGCAACCAATTCATTGGAGTTTGCAGAAATCTACAAATCAATTCAACTTGAATTAGTGAAGGTAAAAGAAAATTCATCAGCAAAAGCAGAAGCAAACAAACTAAAAATAGCACTGGATTCAATGTTGGATGATCTTTATGTTCCTCCAATACACTTTCAGAAAGACAGTGAACACAATTATATACAAACTTTAGTTAATGGTGATTTTATTGGTGGAAAAGCAGAAACCAAATTTAGAAAACTGCTCGAACAGGAAAATTATCTCATACTATCTCCCGTCATGGCTGACGAAACTCACAGAAACATAATGTCTGGCACGTTTGACGAATCATTGGATTTAATGCCTGATTTGAAAGGGACTGCAGGCGGGCCGCCCGGAAATCGTTGGGGGGATTCAAAAATCAACGAACAACTGGATAGACGGGCTCACAGAAAAATCATATTTGAAAACGGAACTCCTGAAATTGGAGGTATTAAGAGCCGAACAGGAAAATACATTGTGAAGATAAAGGAAAATACGATAAAACCTGTAACCTCAAGAAGAGATTTTCTTCGGCAACAAGCTGGTAACAATCCATCAATAGAAAGAGAAATGGGGCGATTGGAAAACATTCTTGATTCAGAAGGATATGATGGCAGAAATGTAATCTTGGGCATCCTTTCCGGTAAAGTAAGGATATATGAACCGGACTCAAACAAAGAAAGTGTTGCTTTTGCCCAATTAAATACTTTGCGAGAAAAATACATCAAATCATTACCAGGCACTACTTCAACAGGTGAATTTAGATTCAAAGACGTAGGTGAATTTGATTGGAGTAGAATAACAAACAGTGCAGATCCAAGGGATGCAATAGCTCGCTATTTCGACCCATTTTTGGTCTACAATCCATCAACAGATGAATTCGAACACACACAAGATAATCTAAAAACTCCATCGTTGATAAATTATGGAGTTCAAATTGGTTTGGTGACTGAACAAGAAGAAAGAATTATAGTGAACGGAAAATCTTTTGATAGAGGCAAACCACAAAGTATTCGCAGGGCAATTTTAACCAATCTTAATGCAGATAAGGTGAATGCAGACCAATTCCACAAAGCAATGGAACAAAAAGGTGTTTATTGGACCCAAGGGGATATTCTAAAACTATCGTTATTCTTTGGATGGGATTATTCGAGAGGTGGTGACGAACAGAGGGCAAAATTTCTAGATCTGCATCTTAAAGGCACTCTTGATAAGATACTAAAAGAAAGCGAGATAAAACCTCCCCAAAACCTCATTGATGAATTGAAAAAAGAAACTATACTATACGATACTGCCGATGGGTCAAAGGCTACTTCTGAGCGATTTCTCAGAATTGAAGAATTAGAGGCAGAAATAAAAGCTTACCAAATTAGCACTCCTATTAAAATCGGAACTGAAACATTACCTTCTGAAGTATCTCCCACTGAATATGCTGAGCGGACATTATTAGATTTCCGGCTTTCTCCTGAATTAGCAAAAACATATGGCGTCCTAACCGATGAATTTGCCAAACCAACAGAGGTTAAGGGGGCGGTCAGAGAAATCAATAAAAACGGAGAGCGTGCAATTATTCAACTTGATAGAGTATCACAAAGAGATTTGAACTCTGATATTGATCGTCTTTACAAATTAAGAACGGAAGCGCAATGGGTTGAATTCATGAATGAAGTTGGTCACAAATATGACATTAAATCTGCTCGAGATTACAATAATACAAAACCAAGACCAAAACCTGTCGAGATAGAAAAAATGTTGCAGTCACAGGCAACAATACCTCTCAGAGATCCAAATACTATTGGGTACAGAAACAAACTTTATTTTGCCACACTAAAGGCAATGTTTATTTCAATATTAACTGGTGATTTTAAACTTCAAGATAAAATGAAGAAAGATGCGTTATTTAGGCGAGATATAACAATTGATCCAAAAGACGCAGGATTAACCACAATCTCAGACCCACTTGCAGATGATAAATTATTAGATGAATTGTTTATTAATCAGCCCCAGTTGGGAGATGGAATGGTAACTCCGGAGGGAAGAGAACTCCTGATTGACGAGGCTATTGAACTTGAAAAAGAAAGACAGAAACCAGTTGAGCGAAAACCAGTTGAGCAAAAATTTATTCCTGTTGAGAAAAAACCCATTCCAATAAAAACGATGCCTCGAAGAAAAATCAATCATGGAATTAAAAAATGGAGACGCCCCGGCCCAAACAGGGCTCCAGTGGGGACAATCATCAGATTGAATGGCAACATGGGTCGTGTAAACCAAGGTATTGAAAAACAATTAGGTACAAAATCTAGCACAGTTTTAGAGTCTCAATTGCGATCACAACTTGGAACAAACCAACGTGATATAAATCAGATCAGAAAAGATCTAACCAGAAAGAATGTGAATGATGCGGTTGTTACAATAAAGCTAAATTCTGCAAAAGCTGTTATGGTTAGACAAGAGGCCGAATTACAACAGATCTTAGATGCGGATTCAAAAAGAATAGGCGGGGGACTGGAGTCAATTCCGCGGTCTGATGTGGAAATTTTATTAAGTCGTACCCGACAGGAAACAAAAAACCTAACGCGATTGGAACAGAGAAAACCCAATAAGTTTTCCAAAAAGAAACCAAAACCCTAATAATTATATTTAATCTATTATTAATTATGCCTCTCTTTGGTTATGGTGAACACAAGAAAAAAGAACCAAGACAAAAATCACAACTATCACTATTTCATCGGGAGGAGATTAACAAAAAACCAAAAACAGATACTAAAAACATGGTGATAGAATCTACTGACACATTTACTGGCGATAGTGCATTTGACATGGCGGTTCAGCGAAGATTATTTGGATTAAAAGTGACTGTAGAGCATCACAATGGGCCAAAAAAAGTAAAACATATGCAAAGAGGAGCTATCCAATCAACATACAAACTACGTATCAAAAGAGACAAGAATTTAAAAAATCTGTCTGAGGATGAAAAAAAGGAGATTGCCCGATTAGATGGTGTGATTAAAGAAACCTATGCGCAGGCAGATAGGAAAAGATTATCTGAGGATCGAAGAGGCACTATCCCAAAACACCGATCAATTGACAAACATTTCAGACGTTCGGTAAAAGACAAAAAATTTACACCAGATGTCGATGCCATTCGCGGAGAGAAAGCAGAAAAAATCAAGAAAATGAAGAAAAAAGGTATCAAGTTCTCAAGAAAGAATAAATAAAAAATTTTAAACACATCAACAATATTTAACTAGTTGCGATGGTAATCTCATTTTGTGAGCAGTAGTCGTCGAGATAACATTGCAGTTCGTGGTGACAAACGAATCAAACGTCAATTCGAAAACAGAAATACAAAAGACGACCGAAAACCCTTTGACAGGGGCGCTCGACAACCACGTCCAATCGATCACACCCCATCTCAGAATATTCGGGAAAACGAACGATTGAATTTATTAATTACCACTCCTGAAGAAATTGATTCGGAGGGGTTTTCTGGACTTGCGGGGGTTGATGATGTACTTCACAACATTAGAAATAATTTTATTATACCCTTACTCCTTAGAGAAAAGGGTGAGATTATCGATGTCCAGAAACATATGATGTTATATGGTCCTCCTGGAACGGGAAAAACAGAGCTTGCAAAGGCAATGGCAAAAGATATGGATTTTGTCTTTTACAACGCAGATCTCAGCGCAATTCGAGACCTCAGTGGGAAACGAAGTACTAGTGAGGGAGTTCACGCCATTTTTAAACATGCTAGAAATCAAAAACGACCTGCCATTATATTTATCGATGAGGCCGATCAAGTTATTTCCTCAAGATTTATTCAAAAACAAAATATTATGGATCGTCCTGCAAAAGATGCACTGTTGACTGAAATGGAAGGACTTTCCAGTCAGGCCGACAACGTACACGTGGTCATTGCCACGAATTATCCTGACAAAATAGATGGTGCGTTTGTATCAAGAGCACAACACATAGCGATAGCTAGGCCGGATTTATTTGCGAGAAAACAAATATTCGCGAACCAATTCAAAAAACAATCAATAGATAGTTTTGCTGACGATTGGGATATGGGCGAGGTTGCAAACCTCACTGACGGGTATACTGGTCGAGAAATCAGAGAAATTGTTCGTAAAATAAAATTAAGGCATTTTGATGACCTCCCCCTTACCCTTGACCAAGATACACTAAATATAGAGTTGAGTCGGCTAAAAAAACACAAAGTGGATATGGGTCTATTTCTTGAAGTACTTGATACAGTTCAGGCTAGATATGATCCGGAAATTGAAATATCAATTGATAATTTTAATAATCAAATCAACTAATAAACCATTGCCAAAGATTAAATATATTAAAAACATAATAAAATAAATGATTGAACTTCCATTACTTGGCAGAAAGAAACGCAAGGCGATTGCAATCAGTAAGATAGAATATACTGAACAATCTTGCAACCCAATCTTTGGTTGCAGTCATGCGTGCACCTATTGTTTTAGTCGAAAACAACAGGTAAGATATAAACAGGCAGCAAGCAATGCTGATTGGCATAAGCCAAAAATGTACGATGATTTCCTAATAGGATTACAGGAACAGATTGATGCAGGACAGGTGAAAAAAGACAAGGAAATATTTGTATCGACAATGACTGATGTCTATCAACCAGCTGCAGTAAAATATGATGTCGCAAGAAAAATTCTGATAAAATTACAAGACGCAGGATTGATTTACCGTCTGCTCACTAAATCTCCAGAGATCGTTAGAGATATAGATATTTTAGACGGATACGAAAAAGGCATCGCAGGCCTTTCGATAACGACCAACATTTCTAACGATAAACAACGAAAGAGATGGGAGCCTAGAACGCGATCAATAAAGGAAAGACTCGATGCATTGAAAAAAATGTCTGAACATGATATTCGTTTGTGGTCTTCGGTGGAACCAATTCTTCCAGAAACTAATATCACTAGCATGCTTGATGAATTACTCGAACATTCTCAATTTAACATTGAGCAGATAATGATAGGTAAGATGAATTATCAGGCAGGAGTTGATGATTTAATTGATTGGGAGGCTGCGATTAATGTTATTGAGGGCTACAAATCAAAATATCCTGATATCTATTGGCACTACAAAAAAGAGACAGTTGCCTATTTGGAGAAAAAGGGGATTATTTAATTGAGACTAAACCCACAAATAATAATGCTTTTATTAATATTGTCGGGCATCCAGATTAATTCTCTATCAAATGAATCAAATGATTGCGAATCTTCTGATGAATACGAATTTATTATTGGTAAATGGCATACTTTTCCGATAGAATATGAATACAATTATGCAGTGCCGCCAATGATAAAACATGCCATGGATCGGGCAATTCAGACCTATGATGACTTATTTTCTTTTGATCTTTTCATTGAATCAAGCACTCCCAAATTGGTCATAGAATTTGGCAAACTATCTCCTCTCGAATTAGGTCATGCCTTAATATACATTAATGATGCAAACATATCATCTGACATGGGTGTGACTACAACCGATCCTGCCTACGTAACGGGTCAAATTGTCAATGCAACAGTTACATTTGGCACTCGAGTTAATTATCAAGAGGTAGACTTCTCATGCGATCTCATTCAAGCTGGCGCCGAATCAATCATCGATGTGAAGTCAGTGGCAATTCATGAACTTGGCCATGTATTGGGGCTATGGCATGTAAAAAATCTATATTCTACTATGCATTCTGTATATCGGGGCCCCTTTCAACAAACACTGAGTGACGGAGAGGTTTTAGGTTTGCATTTGCTTTACACTGATTTCTGTATCTATTAGGACTATCTCATGAATTGTGAATTTACATTAGAAATTGGTTTATGTGGAAAAAAAGCATCTCACGTCATAAATCGTGGATATAGTTATTTCTTATGTAATTCTCATTATTTTGATGAAAAGATTATCGTCATAATGATTGGCAAAAACGAGGAAAAAACAATAGGGGCTGCCATCGACAGTCTCCATTTACAAAACCATCCTCCTGTTGCGGTGTTATATGTCGATGACGGATCAACCGATAAATCTGTCCAGATAGCAAATATTCATGTGAAACATTTTGAATACGGTCGAGTTATTGAAAGACCGTATCGGATTAATGGGCCATATCTTGTGGGTCAACCCGCAATGGCCAATTTAATCAATTTGGGATTATACCAATATAAATATTCAGAAGACATTGATTATTTTATGATCATGAATGCATCTATATATCTTCCCACGGGGTATATAGAGAACTTATTACAAAAATTCAGAGAAGATAAATATTTGGCAATTGCATCAGGGTCTCTACAAATAAATGGAGTTGGCATCAATAAGCATGCTCCGTCTGGTGCAGGCCGGATGATAAAAACTGATTTTTTGGATCGCTATTCGCTCAATAGATGCCTCCCAATTTATTACGGGTGGGAGAGCGAAATTATGTCGACTGCGATGAGAATGGGGCGAAAAGTGGACGTATTCCAAGAAATAGAGATGTATTCATTAAAAGGATTGAGGCAGAAAAAATTGAATTATATTCACTGGGGTAGAGCAATGCGTGCATTAGGATATTCCTTTGTATCAATGCTCGTCCGTGCAGTTTTGATGACGGGTGCAAGAAAAACTCCAAAACCAGCTGTGCAACTTATCGCCGGATATTTCTCATCATACTGGACATGGGGGAATCTCACAAACCGGGAACGAGAAAGAGTAAATGCAACTAGAAAATGGTATCGCAAATTCGAAATAAAGCATAAGGCAAACAAAGCTCTGCATATTATTTCTAGCAAGTTATTCTAGAATTATTAACAATCTATTTAAATTATAATTAAGGTCATTCATTATGGAACACGATTATTACGGAAAATCAGTATTAGTCACCGGAGCAGGTGGATTCATCGGAAGCCATCTAGTCTCTGAACTATTGATCGCAGGGGCAAAAGTCACCGCATTAGTTTGGTACTCGCCAAATAATGATACTGGAAACATTCGCAAAATTGTAGCAGATACAAAAAACCTGATTATTTGTTGGGGTGACGTCCGCGATTATGTTTACCTTGATAAATTAATCAGCGAGAATGAGATGGTGTTTCATCTAGCTGCGCTTATCGGCATACCCTACTCGTATATCTCACCAGATTCATATATCAACACAAATATTACCGGAACATTAAATGTTCTCCAAGCAATAAAAAACCACGGACTGGCACGAGGAATTTTTGTATCAACAAGTGAGGTATATGGCAGTGGATTGACTGAACTAATGAATGAAAAACACCCTTTACAGGCCCAATCCCCATATGCCGCCTCAAAAATAGGTGCAGATAAATTGGTGGAGAGCTATGTGCACTCCTTCGACCTCCCATTAATTCTGGCTCGCCCTTTCAATACATATGGGCCTGGGCAATCAATGAGGGCAGTAATTCCCACGATAATTAAACAAGCAATTACATCAGATGAGATAAGGTTGGGAAATGTAGAAACAAAAAGGGATTTTGTATTTGTTAAGGATACAGTTGCAGGCTTGATGGCTCTTGGATTAACACACACATTCGGAGAACCAATTAACCTGGCAACTGGGGAAACTACCACTATTCGTAAAATCGCAAAAATAGTGAAGGATATAACCAACTCCAACGCAGAAATAATAATAGAATTACATAGAAAACGCCCAGACAAGAGTGAAGTCACATACCTTTGTGGAGATCCATCTAAGGCAAATAAATTGGGTTGGGTTGCAAAAACCCCTTTAGAAACAGGATTGACAAAAACAATTGCGTGGATTACCAATCATCAGGATTTTTATCCTCATCTGGAGTATCTTGTATGAAAGCAGTAATTCTAGCAGGTGGCAGAGGAAAACGCCTTTATCCATATACTACAAAATTACCAAAACCACTAGTTCCAATCGGAAAAAAACCGATCATCAGAGTATTGATTGATCAATTACTTAAAGCAGGAACTAGCTCAATAACTTTGGCCACCGGCCACCTGTCTTATATGATAGAAGAACATTTCCGCCAGAATAATGTAGGTCTCGAGATAACATTTTCCAAAGAGGAAAAAAGATTGGGTACTGCCGCTCCGTTGAAACAAATCACCAATTTACCAAAAAACTTTCTAGTTCTGAATGGGGATTTACTCACTGATCTCGATTTCAGAGATCTCTACGAACATCACACCAAAAACAAAAATATGATGACAATTGCAACCTACGAGAAAAAAATATCGGTTAGTCTTGGTGTTCTGGAATTATCAGGTAAAGAGGTAGTTGATTATTTTGAAAAACCAAGTTATTTATATCCGGTTAGTATGGGAATATATGTGATGGAGCGGGAAGTTCTCGACTTTATTCCAGAAAATACTTTTTACGATATTCCTGATCTTGTTAAAGAATTACTATCTAAACAGAAAAAAATAGGGGCCTATTTATTTAATGGGCGATGGCTAGATATTGGAACTAATACGGATTATCAGAAAGCATTGGAACTATTCGAGAATGAAAAAGAAAAATTTACAATAAGTCGGGATTAACATCCAGACACATTAATTCAAAATTTGTCACAGCAGTTTCCCAGTTAAAATTATCTTCTGCAAACTGTCTAATCTCTTCTCCATCATTTATTCCAAAATTTTCTATCTGTTTTGCCAAGGCGGAAGGACTCGAAAGATCTGCAACCTCTACATTTTCGATACCGAAAACTGGATCATATACGCTGAGATCTGAAAGAATCATAGGAATTCCCGCTGCCATAAATTCCATCACACTATTGCCGATTTGATCCGATATGGGGATAGATACCATAATATCTGTGCCTGCAATAAATATCGCATATTCTTCTAATGGCATATTATAATCATGATAATAAATATTATGCGGGGTTTCTTTAATACGTTCTAGTTGTTTTTTTGTCACCAGATGTGTGCTGAGGACAATATTCTGTGGCGATTGAAATTTTTCTAAAGTTTCAACTATAAAATCTCCTCGATATATATCGGACATACCTCTAGAGAAATAAATAAGCGGTATTGTGTTCCCCTCTCTTAGATATGATCTGGGCCTAAATAGACTACAATCGACACCCCAATAAAACTCATGCACATTTGCATCAGAGTTTCTGTCTAGGATTGTGTGGTGCATCAGAGGGCTTGTACATTGAATTGCATCAACCTTATCAATAACGTATTGCACAATCTCTGAAAAATATTGAAATACTTCTGATCCATACGATGCAGAAACAACTGGAACTAATTTATTTCCAGCAGCGATATAAGAATAATAACCGAGCCCATGTGCAAAAATAACATCAATATCATGCTGTTTTACAAATTTTCTGAGTGCTCGAGATCTCCACCCTTTATGACGCATGAAAGAATTCATTTCCCACCGATACAGAAGATTTCTAATATATTTTATATTTATATTTTTTCCGATAATTTCTGTATGCATTGTTGGAGGCGTTTTTAATTGATCAAGCGAAGTTATTTTCCGATCTCCATCAAAAAATCCAAAAATAACGTCATGATTCTTTGCTAAAGCCTTTGCCCATTTTCCGGGGTGATGTGATTCTGGCTGTCCAAGAATAAGAATATTCACAAAATACTAATAGATAGGTCTATTTAAAACAATTGAGATTAAACGGCTCGTGGTAAACAATATATTATATATTAAATAAACCAATCTAGCTTACTACAATGCAATACAAAATTCACTGCCCTGCGGTGTTACAAAATAGCTTTCCGAAATTCTTATCTTTGTTTTCACATTATGTGGGTGCAAAAACAACCTTAGAACCAAATCAGTTTTTTAATATCGTGGATACTCAAAACTTTATTAGATTCAGTACTTATGGTGCAAAGATAACTGAACTAGAAACAATACAGAACATGGGGCTGATTTCTGAAGTCTCCATCGGCGTCATGATGGGGATGGAGCGTATATTAAGTGGCCAATCTCCAAAACAAGCCGGAGATCCAATACACAGAATTCCATACGTGGATTTCCTTTTAGATGCAATTGTTAATGGTGTCGAAGTAGAAAAAAATATAAAAATTCCTCGTTGTTCAATTTCTCCAAAAGGAGTCATCGCACTGAGTCATGATGTGGATCATCTTACTTTACGCAAAACAATTATGCTGTCTAGATATAAATTCTGGTTAAAAAAGAAAATATTTATTTCACCATTATTCTTAATAAAGGCTGGCCTGAACCTGTTACCGTGGGTTGATTTCACAAATAATTTTCGAAAATATCATAAAATAGAAGACAAGTTACCATCAACTTATTTCTTTTTGGACACCACCTTAAAAAACACCCCACGTGGTACGATATCTCAAATCTACGCAACTAATAACGAAATAGGCATTCATGGTAATTTTGGAACCCATGATGATCTGGATGCCTTGAACTCACAGATTGCAGATATGGAAAACGAACTAAAACCTATCAAAGGTATTCGTTATCATTTTCTTAATTTTAATCCCGATCTTACATGGGATTTAATTTCAAAAGCGGATATTAAGTACGATGCATCATTGGGTTTTAGTGATGATTGGGGGTATCGTACAGGGACTAATCGCCCATATTCGATATCTGGTGTTGTAGAAATTCCAATGATCTTTATGGATACCTACTTGAAAGAAATTAGTGATAAAAACCCATGTAAATATTGGGAGAAAAATATTGCAACAATGATGAATATAACTAGAGAAACAAGAGGAATTCTAACCATTAATTGGCATCAATCTGCACTTAATTTTCCATTAGGTAATTATTATCAAAAAATAATCAACGAAGGAAAAAAGAATGATTTTGTGTTTTTGACACATTATCAGGTATACAGGCGGTTTAAAGCACAGAAAAATTATCTAACATCCAAAACTGGCGTGCAGATAATAAAGGATAAAATCTTATGGGATAAAGAATTTGAAAATTTATTCTTTCCTAAACTTCGTACCCTTCAAACCAAAGCCCAGTAATATGCCACTTAGAGGGCATATTTAGATATTCAGAATGATAATTTCCTAATGGTTTAACCACTAAATCTAATCCGCTAGATTTAATATCAAATCCTACACTACTAAGCAAATCAAAGGTTGTTTTTACTAACTCATTTTTTATATTTCCGAAAAATTTAATGAAACTAATTTTTTCTTTTATTAACTTCTCAAAAAGTTCTTGCAGTAACACAATCCCAGACTGTTGGGTAAAGAAAGTAAAATCTGCAAGATTTACAATCTTGGTTTGAGGCTGAAAAGAATAATAGGCATAGGCTAGTAATACATCTTTTTCATATAAGAATAGGGTCTTGTAATCTAATTTTGGATTTGAGTATAATCGCCAATCTAAATATTTACTATTCTGATGAATATGTATAATTTCTTCCTTTAGCCTGTAATTCTCATAAGCCTTCAGTAAATCTGTATCATTTTTTAGATTTTCTACTATCTCGAATTTATTATTGTCTATTATTCTATCAGCAAACACTTTATTTCTTTTCATCATCCCTTTGATTTTTAGTTTAGTCAAATACAGATATAGTAATGGCTTGAGAATTAATTTTTTCATACGGGATGCATTTTTGTATATATTGAAATAATTTAGATCAACCTCTTTGATCTTGATTAATCCAGTAGATATTTTATTTATGCCGCCGAAATATTCAAAACCAACCTTCCGCTCCCAAAGCTCTCCATATTTTGTTAATCCCCAAATAAACTGTATTTCTTTTTTTTCTGAAACATCTAGACAAAAATCATACACTTGTTTAAACAAATTTCGCCCCCGATATGCTGCATCTGTAAGTGTATTCTCTGATTTGGCAGCCAATATTTTCTTGCCCTCAACATTCATGAAATAAGGCATCATACCTTGAGTTGCAACTATTAAATCTCCATCTTTGATAATACCAAATACGGATAAATCAGGACGGAATTTTTTATAAAAATAAAACCAATCTGCAGACGTCCGCTCGTCTCGATACTGTTGATTATGCATGAAAAAGACATCATTTAATTCTTCCACTCCAATTTCTTTCTTAACCAAATCATTTGTCATTATTTATTAATAAACTAATCTGCTTAAAACTATTAACATTAAACGGTCTCGTGACAAACAACATATTATATATTCCCAAAAACAAAATCATCTGATGAGTGATTGTCACCTAAACACGTATTACTCGAATAACAAACCAGATGGAGTTAGCAGATACAACACAATTCCAAAAGAACGAGTGTATGGTAAAATATTAGACATAGGTTGCAGTGATGGGATTGCACAGATAAATTCGCGGCATGGTGAATATTTCAAATCAGAAAATTATTTAGGGCTTGAACCTGCCTCAGAACGGGCGGAACACGCAATCCATATGGGTCTAAACGTGCTGCTTACCACAATTGATAATTATGACATGGCTCAAAAATTCGATTTGATAATCATGAACGAAGTGATTGCACACATAGATTATGAAGAATGGGCCGAATTATTTAAAAAATTAAAAAGCCTATTGAACAAGGGCGGAACAATTTGTATTACAACCATCGCGAATGAGAAATTTCAGGACGCCGGCAATGTTCACAGATATCATCACCATGTAGTGATGGATATTACTGATGATATGATTTTGGAACATTTGCCCAGTGCAACAATAATAAAAATCCCCGCATGGCACGCTTTCAAACAGAAAGACGAATCTTTTCTGTGGGCACTTGGGCGGTGGGTCAAAAGAATCATCACCCGGCATCCTGCGGTTGGATTGATATTTCCTGCCCGGCGAGAAAAAATGTATCTTTACAGGTGAAACAATGGAAAAATTTGTAATAATGATGGGGTGTCACCCCGCAGAGAAAATCACTCCTGCACTGAAAGTTTTGGTTAGAAACTCAAACATGCAAACAAAAATAATCAAAACAGATGAGGCACTGATCGGGATCGCATGGGCACCATACGATCACGTAACAATTAGTAAGGACTTGATAAAAATTGGGCGTATTTCATATGACTATGACGCATTCCTAGGAATAGAACGATGGAATGGCAACGGGGTTGCTTTTGAGTTTAATGAGGGTGCATTGACTATTCTGATTGATCCATGGTTCAGACGATTAGTGTACCACACAACTGATGGAAAAATCATATCCAATGAGATAAAAGCAATTTTAGCACTTGATCGCAGTCATACACAAAAAATTGATTTGGTGGCGGTCGATCTATTTATTGCATTTCATGGGTTCTATGGCAGTCGTACATTGTTCGATTCAATTAAAATTCTACCCGCTGGGTCTGCAACAGTCATAAGCCAAATAGGGGCTAAAAACACCCAGTTCGATATTCAGTTTGATGTAGCTATCGTTTTTGAATGGAAATATAAAAGCACAATTCCTCTTTGGTTAGATAAAGATGAGGAAAGATGGGCGTTCGAGATGGCATCAATGATATGTGAACGGATGCAAGAAATAACAGATGAAGGGGTTGAAGGACTATATCTCAGTGGGGGGATTGATTCTCGATTACTTATGGCTGCCATTCCCAAGAAAAATATGAAAAATATAAATTTGATTCATATGGGAAATGACGATGCTACCGAGACTAAATTGGCAAAAGAAACCGCGAAACTAACCACCGCCTACTTCGATTATTACAATATTGGCCCCAAAGATGTCATTGATCATTGCGAATGGCAAATATGGTCCACAGAGGGGAGCGCTCATTTTGGATCTGCTATGATGGCCCCAACCATTCTGAACAACATTCATTTCATCAATGGCTTACCCGGTGATTTATCAATGGGGGGGATGTGGGCAGAAAAACTCGCCAAATATCCAATAAACAAAAATTCTAAATACCCTGTTGGTGAGGCATTGGCAAAAAGCAGTATGGTTAGCTGGATTATTACAAAACTCCTTGATACCTCATGGGGCTCACTAGATAATCGATTAGGCGCAATCTATGGAGAATTACAAAAAGAGGCAGATCGTTTTGATTATCTGAATGATAGTTTGAAATATGAGCTTTATGCAATGCATAATCGTGTGAGACGAAATGGTGTTACTGTAATAATGCAAGATCATGGGAGGGTAGAACAACCCTATCTTCATGACGAGATATTGGAAATGTGCCTAACAATCCCGCTCGAGGTCAGAAAAGACAGAAAATTTCAAATGAACGTATTGGGCATAATAGATCAAGAACATGCGGCAGCTCCATCAACATCGATGATCCACGTTAAAAAAACTAGCGGGATAGGAAATAAACTGGAAAAAATATTATTTGCAGTAATAAAACAACTTCCGTATTTCTCTGGTATGGGGCGAAAATATATCCACAAGCGTAAAGCAAAGAGAAAAGAAGATCATTACGGTCCTTTGAACACCTGGCTGCGGACTGACCCAGATTTCAAATCATTCATTATTACTAAACTCAACTCATTCAAAAAGAGAAATCTGGTGAATGCGTCCTACATAGACTCTCTGATCAAAGAACACATGAACTACGAGTTTAATCATATAGGCGTGCTCTCAACACTGGTGGATCTGGAAATTATGATTGATCTGTTTGTAGATATGAATGGATTTAAACTGACAAATACTTACTTCAAGGAGGGACAAACCGATCAATGATAAAAGAAAACCATTTTCTATATTCTGTAGCTCGGCCGGATGATTTGGATTGGTGGTTAGGTGCGGATGCCGAATCAATCCAATTATTAAGGGCGATAGAGTCTGGAGCCAACATGTATAGTTACTGGTCAGAATTTTCCAATCATCAATACCAATTAACTGATCAATTTGCGGGAATTCCAGTATCTTCATATGCAGACTGGTGGAACAGTATTTCTCGTAAGACAAGAAACATGGTTAGAAAAGCACAGAAATTAGGATTAACTGTCCAACGCATGGCATTCAACGATGAGCTTCTCGCCGCAACATATGCTATCTATAACGAATCGCCTACTCGCCAAAACCGGGCATTCCCTCCATATGGGCGTAATACAAAAAGAATTGCTATGGATCGAGAAAAAACACTCCCTCAATATTACCATGGGGAGGAATATTTGGTGGCAAGACATAATGGTAAAATCATCGCATACATACATCTGGTATATACAAGAGACTCCGTTATGTTTAACGAGATTTTAGGTCTAATGAAACACCGAAATACCTCTGCCATTAATTTTCTCATCAACGAAGCTGTGAAATTGGCAAGTGATATGAAACTAAAATATATCATATATGGAAAACTGGCAAACAATAATCTAGGTAAATTTAAACTGAATAACGGGTTTGAAAAAATAAAAATGTACCGGTACTTCGCTCCGGTGAATATACGTGGAAAACTCATATGTTCTCTCAGAATATACAAGTGGTGGTATTATGGTGGTCGATTAAAAGACAAGATCCTACGAATTAGCAAATCCTTCATCAGAAAACACTTAAGTAAAATAAAAAGAAAAATCTTTAAACCAAAAACATATCCTGTTCATCTTCTCGATGACTGTGAAACTGTCGCCTCTTTCTTCACCACTGCGCTGCAGGGGAATAATGATCTTAGATATTTCTACAATTATGAGAAAAAGCGAAAATTCAAAGAAATTATTTTGGTGGATAACGACCGTGCTGGTACCAGGGCCCTAACCAAACTTTATTCGGCCGATTGGGAATACCGTGTTGCAGACGCATTTGAACAAGTAGAAAATATCTATCTGGACAAGAAAAGATATGATTTGGTAAATTGTGACATATGGATTTCAATGATTCCAGACTTTTTCAAAACCCATCTTCCATTATTTGTAAAAATAACAAACAAATATCTGGTGGTAACAATGGGGCGACATTCATTTGAATCATTTGCCGGATTGCCACTTACATTAATTAATTTGGAAAATTTTATCAATAATGCTCATAAACTTTCTATATCTGTTGTAGATTTAAAAGACAGAAAAAGCAGTTGGGATGGTGGAGTATATTGGGCCATAATACAAGTAAATTGAAACAACAATTTATATTAAACCAAATTCCAATAAACATAGTTGTATGACTGAACTTAATTTTAAAAAACTACCATATACGGATACAACAGTCTCTATACACAAATCAAAAGCAAATATTGAAAGGCTACTGAAAGAAATAGGTGCCTTGGGTATTCAATGGACAGAATCATTCGAAGAACCAATTAAATTATTACTGAGAGTAAAGTTTTCGGATTATATTGCTAATTTCGAAATACAACTGTCGAGCCATCCAAACAAGCTTCAACAGGAAAAGCAACAGAAACAAGTTTATCGTGCCTACTATTGGTATTTCCACGGATTGGTTAAATTCATCCGATTTGGGTTGGTGGATGTAAAAGATGTATTTCTACCATATGCTTTTATTCCAAGTCTTAACACAACAGTAAGAGAGGCATTGGACCCGAGTAAATTAGATGGAAGCAGATTATTAACCGATTAATCATTAATTTTAGGATAGAATATTCGTGATAAATGGATGAAATAATATAAATACTGTTGTGGAAGAGATTATCAAGTAAATCAAATAATCCTATTAAGAGAATGGGAAAAAAAATATACTGGAAGAGAGCATAGAGTTATCATTAAAGAGATAAAGGATATCAATCTGATAAATGCAAATATTCTTTGCGAAAAGGATATGCAAGATTATTACTCTCTACACCAGATAGATTTTCATGGTTTGGTCCACATAATCATTGAAGATGATTATAAACATGAATCTAACTTAAAACCTAAGTGTGAGAATTGTAAAAAAGCACTCGAGGAATTAAAACCGACTGCCCCTATACATCACCGTAAAGCAACAACTTGGCTTTGTGGTGATTGTAATAATTGTGATGCCGTAAACGATAACAATTGAGGAAGAAAAAATAAATCGAAACCAAGGTTTAAATAAATATTTTATACAATTTAATTTGATGCTTCACCACCTTAAGAAACTGACCGAACGTCCAAAATGGACCGCATATGAGAAGCTTATCACCGAGGCAATCGAAAACGGATATCACATTATGGGGGTCTATGATTTTTGGAGACACCGCAATTCCTTCATAGGAAATGACAAAATGTTGGTATTACGTCACGATATAGACAACAGCGTGAATGATGCATATCACATGTTTCTTTTGGAGAAAGAATTAGGGGTTAAATCTACTTTCTATTTCAGATGGAAAACTGTCTCGCCAGTATTAATTGCTGAATTACAAGACGAGGGATTTGAGGTGGGGTTTCATCACGAACCAACCACGTTGTCACTGCCGTTTTTACTTGCGCAATGTACTTACGTGGAGACGTTTAGTGAGTATTCTTACCAAGAGTCATTTATCAAGGCCAATCAACAACAACTAAAAAATGATGTGAGCCAATTTCAACATATTTTTGGCAACATCAACAGCATTGTTGCTCATGGTCACAGAGTGACTACTGATATGGGGATAAGCAATTCAGATGTTGTGAATCCAGAAATTCTTAAAGAACTTGGTGTAATAAGTGCTAATGATTTAATGAAAGATAACGCATATCGTTTTATTGCGATAACAGATCAGGATTCTGTATATGGAATTTGGAACAAAGAGTCCAATAGCCACAATCCTCATAATCTGGTTGCCCGTGGGAAAAATATAGTGTTACTCACCCATCCATCTCACTGGGGGAAGAATTTCTTCAAGCGGCTGGCAACGGTGAAATATCACAAGTGGTTTGGGGTGATAACATAGATTCTCCAAAATGGAATATCTTGGATGTCGGTTGTGGAAATAGCCCTCGCGGAGATATTAATCTCGACATTGCAGATTTTGGTGCCCAAAATTTTGTAAAAGGAAATGCGTTGGCACTACCATTTGAAAAAGACGATTTCATTACAGTTTACAGTTCTGGTTTATCATTATGGCAAAAGATCAATCCATTTGAGGATCTGGTGAAAGCATTCGCAGAAGCAGAACGCGTGGCCAAGATCCAAGTGGTCATGGAATATGCCTTTTTTGATAAACACAAGACATGGGATTGTTATCACCCCGTGTTTGCCTATAATGAATTAAAGAAAACCTTCCCGGATATAAAATTGTCTCTGAGTCAACGACAGGCGAAGTTTGTTCCGTTGAATCTCTTTACTAAGATATTTGGGGTGCGAATCACCATTTTTGTGCTTAACAAGGTATTGCGTACTTCATTTCTAGCAAAACTAAAATTAAAAAAACTCCCAGTATACTTTCCTGAGGTGAAAGCATGAATTCAAAAACAGAAAAAATTATAGATTACTTAATAAAAGCTGAAGAACTATCGCCCGACGTGAGATCTAATCTCGAAATCACAAAACAAATTGAAGAAATTATAAATTCCATTCCGGCAGAACTTTATCTTAAAGCAGCCGATTTATGGGGTGAACAGATGCAAGTTTTTATGGCATTCGAAGAAACTGCGGAATTTCAAAATATCCTTGCGAAGCTGTTGAGGGGCAGGGCTGTAACATCGGAACTTGCGGACGAAATCGCAGATACAAAAATCATGATGGAACAGATGGAAACAATTTATGGCATCAAAGATCTGGTTGCCAAACAATACGCCTACAAGATAGGCCGATTGAAGGAGAGAGTAAAAAAACATGAACAAAAACAGATTCTTTAAACCCATTGTTTGGGTAGAGGGTAATATAGGGGCCGGTAAATCAACATTCACTGGGGACTTTGCAAGATTTCTTGGCTATCGCCCCTTTTTTGAACTAGCTGACCAAAACCCATACCTCAAGCTATTTTATGAGGATTTTAAGAGATGGGCATTTCCAATGCAAATTCATCTGATGCAAAGACGATATGCTCAGCATCAACTTGCCGCATACGAAAGCATTTCGCATAGTGAATGGAATGGCTGCATCATAGATCGCGGACTTCCGGGTGACCGAGTATTTGCGGAGGCCCATTATGACGACAACAACATACATGAATTAGAATGGCAAACTTATCAAGAATTTTATGAATTAATGACTCGCACGCTAACCCCTCCTGCAGTGCTGATTTATCTCGATGCCTCCCCAGAAGTCTGCTACGAACGAGCAAGAGGGGATAGTGCATCACGCAATCGCGATTCGGAAACCCCAATGGAAGATGATGAGTTTTACAAATATTTAGTAAAACTCGAAACTTATTATTTTCGCCTAATTGATGACATTCAACAAGGTTTTCACGCCTGGAGCAGTGGGATAACAGTGCATAAACTCAATTGGAATATCAATTCATTAAATCCTCAACGTCTGGCCCCGATCTTTTCTAGATTAAAGGTGGAACTGGATTTATGAGACACAATTCCACATACAACAAGGAAAAGATCGAAGTTATTGTCGGCACAATGTACTCTGGCAAAACACTGGCACTTAAAGAAAGAGGAAACAGGGCAGAAAAATATGCTCAGATAGATATTCAATATTTTTCACCAGATATCGATAATCGGGATAATCGGGCGGCTGTTGGCGGACAGAAGCTGGGAACTGGAATCTCACTCATGGGTGCATTAATGGAATCCGGATTTAATAATGGCTTGGTTTTGATGGATGAGGGTCAATTTTATGATGCATCAATCGTTCAGGCAATTCAGCTAGCAAAGCTAAAGGGATACAACATTGTGATTGCTGGCCTACAAAACGATTATCGGGGACAGCCGTTTGGATACATGCCTCAAATAATGGCATTAAGCGATGTACCTATTGACTATCTATATTCGGTTTGTAATATCGAAGGTTGCTCCGATGATGGCGTTTTACCCCAAAGATTGAGAAACGACAAGCCGGACAGTGCACTCTCCCCGACCATTATTATTGAAGGAAAAAGTGATAACAACGATTTGATTGAATACGAACCAAGATGCGAAACACATCACATCATTCCGGATCTCAGGGAATATTTGATGAGAGAGGCAACTGAATGAATATTGATGAATACCCAGATCTCACAAATCTGAAACTGATTGCAATTGGGAAGGCCTATATTTCACGAACTCATCAAAATAGCGATGCTGTGCCTTTACAAAGGGCTGTTGAGATTATAGAAGAATATAATGCGAGCGTATTGGCATTCATAAAGAGACTAAATGAGGAGAAGACTTAATGTCAGCCATAAGTAATCAATCTAGATTTTTTGATTTATTAGATTTTCTTCTATTAATGGAAGATCGCGGGTGGTTAAAACAAGATTCAATTAATCTAATCAAGGAGGCATATTTCTATACACATGGAGAAACAAAAGAGGAGGAAGACTCATGACACATTCTGTGGAAAGTCTCAACGATCACGATATATTTATGTTCAACCGTCTTGAGGATATCAAGGATCGTAAGGCCTTAGTGAATATAATTAGAGGTGGGGCTGCATATACTGGATACATCGTGGGGGTATACATACTTGACACTATTGCAAACGAATTCACAGAATATGATGGAGAAAAATCTAAAGAAACATATAAGATCATAGCAATTGATTTAGATCGTGTTTCAGATTATGATCGTAATTTTCCATTTCACATAGTTCTTCCATACGCTACTTTTACTGGGTTGCTAGAACGCTTATACGAAATGCGTATTGAAGCATGGACGGAGCTGGATTCTCCTAAAAAACTTAAAAAGATGCTTAAAAAGATGAAAGAAAAAGATCTAACCAATTTTTTATATTTCTTGGAGCAAGCAAAAACAACTCGTAATTTTTTTGCATCTACAATGTTGGCAGTGAGGGCAAAACGCCTTGCCAGTCCTGCAATTGTCACACTAAGCGTTCATTTACGGAATACAATCATAGAAGAAATTCCAATGAGTAGATTTCCGGAGGAGACTAAAGATGAGTAAAAAAGCAGGGCTTGTTGGCAGAAACCTTGCCAGAATGCGATATTCACAACAATATTTCAGCATGGTGATGCAGATGATCACCGCTCTTGGCATATTGACAATTGCATTGGGCCTGTCGCCAGGTCAATTTTTTGGAGTGGTGTTCTTTGGACTGGTATTTTATTGGCTATTTGGATATTTCATTGATAAGAATAATATAAGAAAAGCCGACCAATCACAGGATTTTTTACAGGTTAAACAACAATGGAAAACTATGTTATTAGAAGTATGGCATGAGATTAAAGATGAAAAAAAAATGTCTGAACTGCAAAAGTAAACTTTTTCATGTTGAGGAAACAAAAAAAGAAAACTTCTTCTATACTCAGCCTGTTTGTGCCAACTGCGGAACCAAATTTGGAGCCCTATTAAAAATAGAGATACGATGAACCTCTTAGTTCTTATAGTATACAGGATGTGATACATTGTGGATTATAAATTCATACCTCCAGACATTGAAGGCCCTGTACTAAATCCTGAAAAAGATCAACTACTACTTCAATTAGTGGTTGATGCAATAAACAACAGCAGTTCGACCAAAGGAGCCACCAAACACTTTATTGCCACATTAAATACACTGAACAAACTCAGTATGAGTCGAGATGAAATAACAACATTTCTATCTGCCTATCTTATTGCCTACATGGTTGAAAAACACGGAGAATTGGAACTAGAATAAATTTGAAGGGAAGCAATATCTTTTATTAACTCGACAATAAATATGACATGTGGAACTTCTCATCAAAAAAGAACAGATGGTATTGATGCCAATCGTTCTCCTGTTTCTCTTGTATGCAGCCTTCTTTCTCACCGGAGTCCAAATTGGTGGAGTCATCCTCTATGATAAAATCCTACATTTTGGATTTGCCTATATGGTTACTGTGGCGATTTTACTTGCAGTCAAAGATGAAACTGGATTAATAGCTGCATTTGTAATCACCATTGGGATGGAGTTGTACCGTTCACCATTCATGACAGGTGGGGTGTCTGGAATTGACAATGAAATTAAAAACACAGATGAGTTATATGACTTTGTTGCGTCATTCTTTGGAATTCTCTTTGGGTGGTTTGTTTACGAAAAACAGAAGTAAAGAATAACACTTATCATCTAAATTGTACATACAATATTTTAAACGCTGAAATTAACTAATCTCAGACGATCAGGCGAGAAGATGTCGCCACTACTCCATTTAGATCTATTAGATAGACTATTTGGAGCTACTTTTCGCATGATATTAATTGCTCCATTAATATCTGCATTTATTTGTAGTTTGCAGTTTTTACACTTGTACAAACCACGTTTTACTCGGTTTGCTTTTCTGATTAGACCACATGATGAACAGGTTTGTGAAGTATGCAGTCTCTCTGGTAGTAACAGCAGTAGCAAAATTATCCAAGCCTAGATCAATGGATAAATGCTGTGTGTAATCAAATTCGGGAATATCTATGTCAGTTTGATAAACAAATTCTATCTCAAAATAGTCTCCTTTGTATCTCGGTGCTATTCTCACCATATTGATCAATTTTTCCCGTATGTTGGGAGGAATAGTTACCCAAACATATCTTACTCCCATACTCAATTTACCTCTTTTACCAAGACTTAGTCTTAATTGATCTCCTTCCCGTTTGATCTGTCTTGTGATAAATTGAGCTACAAAATATCCATCCTTTGCTAGGTATGAAGGGGGATTGACTTCTTCATCAAATTCTCCTTTATTTTTCAATTTTAGTAACTCAAAAAATGAGGAATAACTCTGTCTCAGAGTTCTTAGGGTTAATTGTGCATTATCTGAATGAAGTTGAGTATAAGTAATATGAGATTTTATTTGTTTGAATAATTGTTTTGTGGTCATATATTTACCAGTGCTGTCAAAATGAGTCTTGATCAGATATAAAGCACTGTTGTACAGATTTTTACATTTGTGACTCAACCATTTCAATGTTTGATAATATTGAATATTCGGTCGCAAATGGTTTTTCTGAACAATAAATGACATATTTGACATGTTTTCTAGGGAACCAAAGTATTTGAATCTTTGGAGAACAAATAATTAAGAGGCCTGAAGTAATAAATGAAAAAATGTACGGGCAACAATAACACTTATGAATTACAGGATAGGTATGACATATGATGCTAGTCGCACTGTTACTAATGGTTAGTCTGCCGATTGGATTTTTAATTCTCTACATTGAAGGTGCTAATAGAAAACCCGATTATCTTCTATTCATCTTTTCAGGAATTATTATCGTGTTTCTTGCTAGTATTTTTAATTGGATGTTTCTATTTCCTTTCGTGGAACTTCAACATCTATGGATTGCGATTGTTGAGGAAACCCTGAAAATCTCTCTTTTTTATATGGTGAGTAACAAAATGAAATCTGATAAAATTGTGGAGATTGGGTTGTCATTTGCACTTTGGGAAAATATATTATATGCATTTGCAATTAATTCACCAATAGCATTTTTAGATTACTGGCAAATTGCCATCATCAGACTTCCTGCCACCATTCTACACTTCGCTTTAGCCCTCATGGTAATTAACATCGCCAAACAAAAGGATAATCGATTATGGCTTTTACTTCCGATTGCTCATTGGCTGGGAAATTTACTAATTCTTTCATTACCTCCAATTGCCTTTGCCACGGGCTAAAATTCATTCATTAATTAAAATCGAGATGAGTCAACCTACTCGGAAATTAAACAAATGCGGCAGAATCAATTTATGAGCTATTCGTTTGCACAATATTCATTAAAAACTAAACAACTATTTATTGGCTCCTGAAACACCGTTCTGAGGAAGGTGTCTTTCTGGAAACAACAAATTCAATAATTCTATAATATCGTTATCAACCTTATTATGGCGTAATTTTTTTACGAGTTTCAAAATACGGGCGGTTCCTTTACCCCCAAGATTCAAAGAACCACAACTCCCACAACGAGTAAATCCATGATTTGTGTGATGTGAAACATGAGAATCAATAATTGTATTGGAAAAATATTCTTTTGGAATTGCCGTACCAAGTGCCAAAACTTCATTCAAACGTTTTCCATCATATCTCCAACCCACTACATATAGTTGACGATCATTTTTCAAATCAGAACATCTTCGTCGATATGTATAATCCTTGGGTTCTAATTTTCCAATATCAGTGATCTCTTGAGGAGTCAATCCAACAATTCCCAATTTATGTGCAGTTGCTAAAATTCTCATTACCTGTGTTTTGTCATCAAGATTAAAATTCCTAGGGCTTTGAATGGCACTGATTCTAGTCGGATCTGGAATCGTATAAACAAAGGGATGGGTTCCTCCATCTTTTATTTCTTTCTGCATTTGACCATAATGGTATTTACATAGCAAAGTAACTTTATTATGGGGATCGATGCTGCTTTTGCTGCATTCAACAACTGCACAAAGCACACCGATGCTCCCATAGGGTATAGGCAATATCACCAATATAGAAATATAGTTTTATATTAATATATTTTCTGACTGGTTTAAAACTAAAAACCATAAAAAAGGTTTATCTAATTACATTCTCTGATCATATTAGTGAAAGAAAAAATCAATGGATTAATTTTGGGGACTTTACTATCGCTGGTCTCTTGGCAAGTTTGGCGAGAGCCATATTCTGAAACTTCCAAATTCATGCAAGCACTTCTACCGCTCGATAAAATCTGGTTATTAACCATTATTACTATTTCTTCATTTGTGGTGGTTATTTCTATCTGGACAGCAAAAGATGAATGGCATGTACTAATTCGTCATTATTATTTTATTTTGGTATTCTATAATTGGATAATGCTTGTGAATATGATTGTTACACAATACGATATGCGTGTCGCTGAAACTTTTTAAACAAATGCAATAGGTTTATTTGTATTAAACCTAAACTTAAATTATGACTCGTGAGCATCGTGCGGTTTCTCATAAAGGAAAAAAAATATCTACAAAAAAAGAGAGAATTGCACTGACTCCAAGAGACAAGGCAGTAATGCGTGAACTGGGAAACAGTAGATTTGAGACTGCCGGTGGATTGGATTATGATGATGAAAAATTACCGCCAATGGCAATTCGGGTGGCGCGTGGGGTCCCCGGTAAAGCTGCAAATCCTGTAGATGATGATCGTGATTTTGAAGTAATATTCCACACCCATCCTCAAACCCTGAAGAAATTTGATTCCAAATCGCGAGAGTATCGCATTTGGGTAAAATTCCAAACATTCTTCTCTACAGGCGACCTTAACAAGATTATACACTGGAGCTTCAAGAAATATAGACGAACCAACGAATATGTGGTCGGCCCGGCAGGCGATATTTATGAGAGCCAAATATTTGACCCAATCAAATTAAGAAAATGGATGAGAAAAGATGGTGATATAATAAAAAAATTGGAGCGTATTGAAACCGATGCATTTATAGCGTGGCTAGACTCACAAAATCTAAGATGGCGTGACTCATCCCGCGCACACGATATTATTATAAAATTAACTACCATAGTCTCTGACGACCCATTCGTACTAGGCGACTTAAAAACAGATCTAAAAATAACCGCGAAGGAAGAAAAAGCGATTATGGCATATATCGATGCGGAACAGGTTGCGACAAAGAACTGGCTAAAAACTATTGGTATCAAACTCAGATTGCTGCCGAAAGACACAGTCAGTTATTTGGATATTAGTATAAAACATTCCAGAAAAAACGAAAACGAATCACAAAGAAAACTACAGAGAGAATTTCGAAAACGGAATAAAACGGAATAAAAATAAACATATCCATAATCTTTTTCAAACAACAAGTTCATCACTAACTATGAATAAATTATTGGTATTATTATTGATTTTAATACTTTCTCCCGCCCTAACAACTGCCGCGGTAAAAAATCCAAACACCCACAATTTTGCAGAATTCGCGAAAAGACCGAATGATCAATATGAACTATCTAAGGATAGAACCTTTCTGGATAAACAAAAACGAATACAATATGAAATTATATTCAAGGACTGGGCAAATAATAGTTATGCACTGTTGGAAGTGGTTATTTGGAGCTCAAGAACCAACCCACAATGTACGCCTGAATTAAACACTGGGTGGGCTTTATACGGTTATGAATATTCAGAAGGTTTTGACCACTGGGGTCTAAACAAAGGGGCCTATGGCACTAATACAATTAAATTTGATGCATTGCTTGTTGATTTATTTGCTTGGATGCCTACAGAATGGTGGGATGATGCAGCGGCTAAAAATGAAGAAGGCTATGTTTGTGGGGGGTTAGTGATGTCCGCACACACATTTGATAAAGACCCCTCAGATCCTGATGCACATAGGCCCACAGGGACAGGTAATAAAATATATGATGTCGTAATGGTTAAAATATTTGAGAATGTTGTTGACAAAGCACTGGAAGGTATTGATGAACAACTATCGAATCCTTTTGGTGGTACAAATTTATACTGGACTATCGGTATAATTATAGTAATTGCAATTCCTATTATTATAAAATATATGAAACAAAATAAAAAATAAACATATCCATAATCTTTTTCAAATGGGTTGATACATTTACAATTGTGAACACTAAACTAGTATTGGCAATAATGATAATGAGTCTTTTTATTCTTAACCCCATAGCAGTACAGGGTAAGATAAAAATTGACAAACAACCAAAAGAAGCATATTCAGTTGATGTAGATGAGACTGATTTGATTCTGAAATACAAGGCAGATCTCTCTGGAGTAGATCCACATAGATTTTATGTTACCACTTTCAAGGTCCATGAGACTCATTCTTGTGATGCAGATAAAATTGATGTAGATGATGTTGGAAATAAAAATGATGAATGGCAACTCATCACCACATATGAGGATGATGAAGAATTTGCCTACATTGCAAGTTCAGAGCTATCATATGGTGATATGTCTGATACCGCGGAAGCAGCGGCATACAAATCTACATCTTCATACCTCCACAATGACAAATATATTTGTTTTGGAATTGTTGCGAAGTTCACCGCAACTAATGGTCCTCTTTTGGAAACAAAAACCATGAGAACGGTTATCAAAGTATATCAAGATCTTCCATTCATTGTAATTATCATCGTACAGGACGCATGGGCAAATTATGATCTTTACATTGTAGGGATTCTAATGGTCTCTTTTGCATTGATCTTCTATTACAGTAGGGTAAAGAAAAACGATAGAAGTCAGGCGGTTTCACTGGTGGGTTTGGGCTTAATTTTAATTGCCGCGTTCTTCATGCTGTCATGAAAGAATTAATCGAAGGCAGAATTTAATAAACCGAAAAGTCAATCTAGGAATGAGCAACGATCAATACGAAAAACTAAAAAATCTGCCCAAACAGACAAAATCCACAAGTTCACATGAAAAAGAACACATTTAAAAATAAAATAATCAACAATATTTATGTGTCAGCCACCAAAAGAGCACGGTTTTCGGTTAATATCAGCGATGTAGAATTAGAAAAGATTAAGGACATAGTAGGAAATTCTGAATTTTCAACAATATCTGAATTCTGTAGCAAGGCTACATCAGCAGCAATTAAAGAACATCGTGATAAATTAAAAAACGAATATCGCCCAACAATATCTAATGGTAACTCTATCAGACATTATCGCAACTCTGCGATTAATCGTGATATGATGCTAACACATCTGTTGGATAATCCTGGCAATCACACCATCGATCAGATTTGTGAGGGCCTTGGGTATGAAAACACCCCATCAAGAACATCTAACATGTATACCACTATGAAAACGATGATGGGTGAAGGATGGGTGTTCAGAGAGGTCCAAAAACAAGAATTCCCTTTGAAGAATGAAAAATTTGATCCAGAAAAATATTCTCTTGAATATTTGCAAGAATTACACAAAACTCACGGAACTCACAGAAAAGCCGCAAAGTTTCTGAATATTTCTAAATCATCATTTACAAGATGGATAACGCCTGAGTGGAGGGAGAAAAACGGATCACAAATCCGTCATCGCACAACATACGTGGCAAACCCTGCAAATATCCATGTACGGCGAATTATCAGGGGGCGCACAACAATATTACTAAACGCAAGCCAGCTACGGATTTACATGTATCTCTCAGAACCCCCCCTCGAACATTCTATGAAAGAACTAATAAATCGGTTCAACAGGGCAATAACTGATGACACAGAACAAACTCTGCGACAATTAAAAAACCATGGTCTGGTACAATATCGCATCAACGGCAACAACGCTCTTCACATAAGGGCTTTGACAACAGATAAACTAGTTATAAAAGATCACATATTTCAAAGAGATAAAATAATTCAGTAAACCCTATTCAATAAATCCAGCTTCAGTGATCTCCGTAATCATGTCTACTTTGAAAGTAAATTCAGAACTTATATGATCATTTTTGTAAATCCAGCCACCAAATTCCAAAACATCTATTCTAGTAATTAACGATTTAACTACAAACATCATCTCTTTGGTTAATCTAGAAAGCCCTAATGGAAATTCTTGATCGGGTTCTGTCTTCTGATGAATGGACCCATACACCGCACGCAATATCAAGTGGTCATTATTGTGTCCAACTATCTGTCCAAAATAAGATATAATTGTATACTCATCCTTTGGTAATTCCGCTAGAGATGAGCTGTTAATTTGATAATGATCTAGTGCATCAACTTGTACTATTTTTCCTATCCAGTGAGAAAAATTGTAATTTGTGTAAAAATCATGTGCTTTGTCATCTGCATCAAACCACTCATATGTATTATTATCTTCTTCATTAATAATGGCTTTTTTAGCAACAGATAATACTTTGCCATTTTGTTGGAATCGAATATAATCCTCCGATTCTTGGGAGTCATCATACTTTTCTATTTTTACTGGATATGCTGTACTTGTTAATGCCTCTATGAATTCCAGAAAATCATCTTCTGATAATGCTGAGGCAGTATTAACCATCGGTCGATCGTATCGTTTTATCCAGTCTTTAAGACTCTCGCGCACCCAGATACGAAAATGATCGAGATATAGCATGATTAACTCCAGAATTGAAATATTAGATACCCTATCGTACTAAGCATGCTAAACATAAGAACAATAAGCGCAATCAATGTTAGTTCGGCACCAAATGAGGACTCATCTTCTGGTACACAATATTCATTCTTCGACATATTCGACTCCGTATTCAATTTTCAAAAAACTTCCCGATCCCCGATCTGCTGCGTATGTCTACCAATGTGGCCACATGCTTCTTTTTGATTATATCTTCAAGCGTAAAACAATGTACTTTGATACCATGTTCTCGTTTTAATAAAGCTACTTTTCCTCTAAAATCGGCAGAGAACGCTAATGCTATGAAAATACCTTCTTTTTCTCCTTTCATCACCATGATGGAGTGGAATTTGTCCAGTTCGGGCCTACCTGCTTTGAATTTCTTTACCTCTATACCGACCTCATAATAACGCCCATCTATGCCTCCATCTGGCCCTCGTTCATGAACTTTGATATTCTTTTTATTCTCTGCATCTAATAAATGGATAACATAATTTTGGAATTCCCATCCATCCAGTTTGGCGATATCTTCTACTTCAAGAGGCATCCCTATAATATCTTGAATGTTTAGACCTAATCGTTCTGCCTGCAATCTACAAGCAGTGGGAGAAACTTCCATTCCTATAAATTGTCTGTTTAATCTCTGTGCTACGGCCATAGTGGTTCCACCGCCGCCAAAGCAATCTAAAACAATGTCTTCTTCATTAGAACTTGTTTTAATTATACGTTCAAGTAAGGCTTCGGGTTTTTGTGTTGGGTAGCCAATTCTCTCACTTGAATTTGAAGATACATTGTTGATGTCAGTCCATATATTGGTCATAGATTGGCCTTTGTGGTCATCCAAATACACTTTGTAATTAGCGATCCCATTTTTACTCCAATAAATAAGGTGTGGATTTTTAGCCAATCTCTCATCAAGTGTTGCTTGTGTCCATTTAAATCCAAAAGTATCTCTTGCTTTGACTGTTCCTCTATCGGGGAAATTCAATTCAGAAATCTTATCACCTCTATTCTCTAATGGGGCTACACGGTACCTTCGGCCTGTTTCCTCTTCTATTCCTGTATAATTTGATTGGATTATACTTTCAGGTAGTGGAGTATATTGAGGATTATAAGTATATGTGTCATTCTTTGAATAAAGCAGAATATAATCAGTGGCATCAACATATTTAGTGCTACTTACCTTTGCATTTGATCGTTTCCATTGGATCTGATTAACGAACCTATTCATTCCAAAAATATCATCACAAAGCATTTTAAGGTAATGTACTGCACTATCATCGCAGTGTAAGTAGAAGCTACCTGTTGGTTTAAGTACTCTATAAATCTCTTTTATTCTAGGTTCCATCCAATTTAGATATTTATTAATATCCTTACTGTATTTGCCACTTTCTCCTTTAATCCACCTATCATCAAACTGGCGTATTTCAGCTCCATCGCCCCATATTGTTGCATATTGTTTGTTGGAAAAGAATGGTGGATCTATGTAGACGAGATCTACACTGTCGGTCTCTAGTGTTTTTAAGTGTTTTAAATTATCTCCACAATATAATACGTTATTCATTGGGTAACCCCAAATTCAATTTCATCCATCTGTTCTTCTGTGGCAATAAAAACCATCCAAAAGACTGCGATAATTCCAAATAAGAATAATCCTATTGCTCGAATTGGCCAAGAAAAATACCAAGCAAAACTCTTCAGAAAAGATTTCATTAATATAGAAATTATCCCCAATATTTAATAATATTGTGTATCAACTTTATATTGGTCTTTTGGTATTTTTTAATCCAAAAGACTCCCTCCCCCCAAGGATGGATCTGACAAGTGCATTTGTGGGTTTGATACGCCAATAATTTGCAAACCCTCATTTTTCAAACATATCCAATATATTTATATCTCGACAGATAATATTAATACTATGGTTTCGTATAATTTTTATCTCGCAGGCGTTCCATTAGTTGCACTAATCTTGGGTTTTTTAATTGGATTGATAACTCCTGTTATCAGGGGGGAATTTCACCTCGGAAAAATATACAAAACTGATTACCCCGGTACTATAATTTGGGCTGTGGTGTTTTCAACACTATTCTTATCTTGGATGAACTGGCAATATGCAGGTGATTTTTTAATGACATTTGAGAACATATTGATTGATTTTTGGCCTGCAATGATCGTTGCCCCCATAATTGGGGTACTTGTTGGTCGAGGCACTAAATTCTGGCATATACTAAACTGATTTTGGTGAAAAACATGAGTACAATTGATGATCTTGATGAATTATTACTATCGATACCTTACTTTGGACAATTAATAACAATTATTTTTCTATGGCAATTTGCAAACCCTCACTCTTTTTCAAACTAATCCAACATATTTATATCTTGATAATATTACTTTAACTTATGGTAGCAATCGTGGGGTTGGCAGTCATTCCCTTAACAATTGGTTTTTTTATCGGTCTATTTCTTCCTGTGATCGCAGGTGAATTTAATCTCAAAGCAATATACAAGACAAACGTTGGCAGTCTAATGGTTATGGCAGTTGTTGCATCAACCGCCATTATTTCATGGTTGTATTGGCAAGATGCAGGGGATTTTGTGATGAGTTTTGAAAATTTAATTACTTCTTATTGGCCTGCAATAGTGATTGCTCCTGTAATTGGTGTATTCATTGGTCGCCAAACTAAATTCTGGCATATACTAAATTGATTTATCTAAGTTCTCTCTACAATATCTTTTATCTTATCTCTTGGGGTTGGATCATCTCCACCTAGCCATATCTCAATCAGTTGTACGATTATCATTCCGAGTGCCAAAAACCCGAATACAGTTCCAAAGACGAGTGCAAGTACATTCATAACATAATTAAAACACCTATATTCTTATATCTATTGTTCAGTTTTAATCGGCTCTCACAAAACTTTATATTTAAATTAATCATAGAAAATATGCCGCAAGGCAGTGATTAAATGAGTCTAATAGACGATATTAAACCAGCCGATTTTGATACTAAATTCTTTCCAGCTTGTAAGGATTTGGTCCCAAATACGATATACATCGCCAACGTAACTTCTATTCAGAAAGTTGATGGCGTTGGTCAATACCTCGAGGGGAAAAAAGTAGTAGAACTAAAGTTTGACATACTATCAACCCCAGACGAGAATTTTGATAAAACCATTGAATACAAGAAACAATGGAAACTAACCTCTGTTTTTATGAATAAACTCAAAGAGATGAAAGGTGCAGATTTGGAAAAAACCCCTTATCAGATTAGCCTTCTCAACTATCAAGATGAGTATAAGAAAGACGAATACGAACTGAGATTATATTATAATAAAAAAACTGATCAACAGATTGGTGAAAATATTAAGGCAAACATTAAGACAAGCATAGAATTATAATTCAAAATGCATTTTGGCCTTGGCCCACCTTAAACCTTAAATAACAATTCAAATAAATCCACAACATCAGATATGGCTAACAAATGCTCGCCTTAAAACCTTAAACTTTAAATAATAATAAAATATAATTACAATTGTATTACATATGATACTTAGTATACTGATACCGCATCCATCGAGTTTACCGTCATTGAGTCGAAACTAGAAACTACACTTGAATTACCACTGGCAACGCAACGGGATAGGCGACCCAGCCTGATTTGAAATCATGTGGCCTTGTGCCTTGCAGATTCGACTTCTGCCGTTGTCACCTTTTTATTACAAAGGGGTTGTAAATTAGTGGTAAAGGTCAGATTTGGGATCTGCATCTCCGGGGTTCGATTCCTCGCTCCCCCATTTATTTATCTAAAAAAGGTAGTGTGGCAGATTGATGAGACAGGTGTTAGTTGTTGGTAAACTTGACTAGGTTGCTAACCTAGTGGTGTAAAAGCTTCTTGGGTTCAAATCCCAAACCTGTCATATATGACACGTTGGCAGAGTGGACGATTGCGTGAGATTTAAGCTCTCATTTCCGTAGGGATCATCGGGGTTTCGAATACCCCACGTGTCATCATATAACGCACGCTTCATTGGTACGTATGACCTTGGAGGTCCGGCGGCCTTAGAAGCCGTTTTCGTAGGATATAGCAGGTTCAATTCCTGCACGTACCATCTTTTTATTATAATTAGACCATTAATTTTATATTAAAGATACAAGACGAGTACATTTTGCTCCCACCCTCCACTAAACGATATGTTTCTAACTGTATATTTGAAACCTAAATTATCTAAATGATTTATGTATAATTCATCGATTTTATTGGAAATAAATTTAAATTGATCATTATGCAATTGTTCTGCTTCGCTTCCTTCATATTTTTTAATCGATATTGAGTGCAACTCATGGGTGCTATCAATCTTAATCTCATTCTGAATCTTATGACAATATTCATGTAAAATTACACCAATTAGCGCCGCCGCCGCCTCATTTCTTAACATAGCGCTCCAATTACTTATGCTTAGAGAAGTCGAATTAACGGCTATGGTTCCATCGTCTACAAAATACGCTGCGAGGGTGGTTGTCTCCGTTTCACCAAAATCATAAACATTTATTTCGAGCTCTTTCCAGGACTTATTTAAGAAAAACATATCAATATCGAAAAATAAATCATTCAACTCCTGAATTTCTATAATATGTCTAAGTAAACTAACTAACAACTCTATTTCTTTTCTAACCTTCTTCTTCCCAAACCACCTTTTGACAAAATCCATCACGATATAATTCTTTCAAAAATACATTAACCCTTTCATTCCACCTTTTATTGATAGACTAATTCAAAACTAAAAGATAAAGTTTAAGTAAAATATAACTAATATTAAATTTAGTGTTAACACATGATAATTTACCAGACAATGCAAGACTGTAGCTGCTAGGCAGTTACGGTAATAGCCGTTTGGTGATGACAAGCTGATAACAAAAAGACAAATAAACGACCACATAATTACGGTCTCGAGGGCTAATATTAGCAATCGAGATAGAAAGGAAAAGAACAAACTCACAGTATATTGTTTTGAGTGTAATGAGGCAACTAAAACTAATCATTGGGACTGTCATTGGAACCATCACACCTACCATGGTGATCTGATAGTGCTTTATAATATGCTTACTTATATGATGCGAACTAATAGAACTAGAAAAACCCTAAAAAATAAATTTGGTAGAGAAAAAACTATCCCGAAAGGATTTTCTCCAGATATGGAAGATAGATTAATAGATGAATCTAGAATAAAAGAATTAAATAAATTTCGATGAACAATTACCTTGAAATACTCTTAGACTATAATGTGTACGACAAGAATGACAGACTGGAAACTAGGTGCAGCAAAAGAAAATTTACATCAATCAAAATTGAAAATAGAAACATATTTGCCAACTCTCACTGGAAAAAGTGAGGCAGATAAAAAATATCAAAAACTAATAAAATCGGCTCTTGGAGAAATTAAAAGTGCCGAGGGACAATTAATCGCTGCAATAAAAGTTTATGAAACTAGTGAGGGCGCTGAAGCACTTTGGGGAACTGGTCCTGATTATTAACAAAGCCATGAAGAAAATTTATAAAATATGGTAAACCCTGTTATTGCCGGATGAATATTATCGTCTGAAATGAAAGAACTGAATAAATTTCAATAAAAACTAAAAGATATATTGAAATACTCCTGACAGTATATTCTCACAATGCACGCAAAAATTAATTGGAACTATAGTTTATTCGCCAGTGTTGGTGTTCTATTTTTATTACTCGTAACTCGTTTTGTTGAGGGCAACCGAAAGATTCCTGATTCTATTAAACTTCCATTGGATATATTGATCATAATAACTTCTACATGGTTAGTAATTACATTTTTAAAACAGCGTTTTTATACAAATCTAAAGTTTAATGGAGAAAGCCAAATTCAAAAGGAACGCAATCGCAATTATGATCGATTCATTGCATTTCTGATTGGAGGTTTTGGGGCGGCCTCTTTGGTGGCGGGCCTGCCATATTCTTATATCACATCAATTTGGTTTGGTTATCTTCTCTATCAACTCCATTGGATACTTATTCTTCGACATGAGACACTTGATTTAATCGGTTCAGAAGAATTTGATTTTATTGCACTTAAAGATGAAGAATTTCCACTGGAATTATTAAAAAAAGCAATGTTGTATGGTCGAGATAATCCATTTCCAAGTGGGACAAGATCAAAATATCGACCTGAAAAACACTGGCAAATTGCATATGATTATTTGATAAAACGTTCTACAATTGAAATGATTGCAGAAGATCTGGGGGTTACTGATCAACTGATTGGAAATGGATATGTAGAGGGGGGATGTATAGCAATCGTGTTACATGAACAAATGGGCCACTGGGTTGAGCCATTCATCCCTGATTACAACCCTGATTACGATCCAAACTGGCAAGAGATAAAAATTAGAAGAAGAAAAGAAATTCCTATGAAATCATGGATAGGCGATAAAATGGTCGATCATGTAATGGCCGGCGGGGAGGCAATATTATATCAAGTCATCATTAACCGAAAAACTTCAAGAATAATAACCTATAACATAAAGCAACGATAAAGTTTAAATAAAATATAACAAATATAGAATTTGACAAACTAATGCTAATCAAGAGTAAGTTTAGAACATGGCATAAACGAACGTATAGGGCAACCGCCGATATACGTGGAGTAGAGGCCATCATCGTCGAACAGAATCAAGGCCGATACTTCTAAACTTTGCTCAAGAACTTTGTAATGAAAAAATAACAACCTGAAAAAATTTTTAAACTAACTTCGAAAGTAAACGAAAACCTTTGCAGATGTACGCTAATTTGGTTAAACATCTTCCCTTCCATGAGACGAAGTTTGAGGTAAGGAAGCTATCTGGGTTCAAATCCCAGCATCTGCACCATCTTGTTATGTCGACGGAGCAAGTTGGATTATGCACCTGACTGTTAATAAAAGCGGAAATCAGTGATAAAGAGGTTCGATTCCTCTCGTCGACGTTTAATTAGCCCTGTGGTGTAGCCGGAAATCATGTTAGGCCTTGAAAAAAGATAAGGAAACCTAACGACCTCGATTCAAATTCGAGCAGGGCTACCACTTAGGGAGTACTCGTTGGCGAGCTCCTGCTCTTACAACTACTTTAGTAGTAAGATAGGCGGGTATGGGGATTCGAATTCCTCTATTCCCACTTTTCATTAGCCCCGATGGTGTAGTCTGGAACAATCATGATCGGCTTTCACCCGATCGACGCGAATTCAAATTTCGCTCGGGGTGCCATTTTTAATTGTCCTTAGAGAATACTGGATGTGGCTGATGAGGAAGCAACAGTCTGTAATAATTAGAACATCGAAACAGAAAACTGTTCAATATGGGTGCAAATCCCATCATCCAGACCACTTCAATGTGCATGTAACTCAATGGAAGAGTGGTGGCCTTCGAATAAACAATTGGTAAGAAGACAGCCAAGGGTTGCGGGTTCAAATCCTGTCATGCACACCATTTAACTATGTCGGGATAGTGTAATGGTATCATGCCGAGCTGTCTACTCGGCGATGCGGATTCGATTTCCGCTCTCGACGTTTGCCGTTGAGGCCAATGTAGTGAGGCAGTTCCCTTGTAAGGATCAGACAGTGGGTGCAACTCCCACCAGCGGCTCCATTTACAAAGAAATCCAACTGCGGTTGGTTTCGTAAATGCTCCTTAGTATAGTGGCAACACACTGGGCTCATACATGAAGATGTAAGACCAGAACACAAATGCGTTGATCGATCGGCATTTCTCTGCAAAGAGTGGATGTTGGCAATCCGATTGAGAAACCCAGTATCGCTAGTTCAATTCTGGCAGGAGCAACCATTCGGGCTTGTAGCACAACGGTAATGCGCTGGGTTTGCAACTCAGAGACTCCCTGTTCAAATCCGGGCAAGTCCACCATTTGCAAAGAAATTATGTCGAGGCATAGTTTCGCAAACGGGATAACCTCTGAAGAGGACTCGAGTCTCCAAATTTGGGAGGTAACTTGATAGGTGAGTTCGATTCTCGCTTATCCCACCATTTGACTATGTGCCTGTAGTTTAATGGGAGAACACTTGAATGAAGATCAAGCAGTCTTGGTTCAATTCCGAGCAGGCACATCATGGCAGTTAGCAAAGCTCGGTTATGCACCGCTCTGATAACAAACCCTTAAGTAATCGAACTCGCATATACGTATGTGACTTACAAAGATAAAGTTCGACAAAGAGAGTACCAACGAGAATGGGCCTCTCGAAAAAGAAAAGGATTAGAAACAAAAATTGTTAATTCTCCGCAGTTTTCTGAAGAAAAAAGAAAAGAAAGGCGAAATAAAACCGTGCGTTCTTACAAAAAACGTCAACGTGATAATCGCAAGAACTGCAAGATAAACGCGTTTGGTTCAATCTGCTTCATATGCAAATCTGGCAAATACAAATTGATCTTACATCGTAAAGACGGTAAAGCTCATAAAAGTATTACCCATATGAATAATGAAGAGTTCGAGAGACTATTGGTATCCAATAAATATGTTCATCTATGCTATGTTTGTCATAGAGGGACACATTTTGCAATGGATAAGCTAAATCTTGATTGGTTGGGCATGCTTGCCCTTTGTTAGTACGGCGGCTACAACAGTTCAAGTCTGTTACTGCCAACCATTTACAAAGAAATTATGTTGCGACATGATTTCGTAAAATAGCCATGTTGGTGTACTAGTAAGCATCGGTGACTGTGGATCAGCGGGAGCAGGGGCAGAACCTGCACATGGCACCATTTAACTATTGGGCATATAGTGAAATGGAATCACAGAGGCCTTCTATTAGTATAAGGAGAAAGCCTCCATTCTCAGTTCAAATCTGAGTATGCCCGTTGGTCACGTAGCTGAGCCAGGTTTAGCACTCGGCTTTTAACCGGGAGAACGAGGTTTCAAATACCTCCGTGATCACCATTCACCTAACAATTGGGCATTAGTGTAGAGGCTAGCACGTGTGTCTTATATGCATGAAGGGGCGATTCGAGTTCGCCATGCCCAATCTTTTTTTCTTGATCAAAAAAACATTTAACAATTGTAACCTTCTTAATTAATCTTGGAATACGGTGATTGTGGATCTGGATAATATTGACAATATTCAATTCGAAGATATTTGTCAATTTCGCCCAGATGTTGTAATAATCCTGCCTATATTATTAAATGCTGATGATGCTTGGGAACTTCCTAATTTAAACAAATTAACCGCGCCTAGTGCGATAGTCATATATGACTACCTTAAATTAAGTAAAATAAGAGAATACCTCAATAAGGGGGTAATGGTGGCCACCCCTGCCGCTCAAGAAACCTGTCGATCTAAAGCAAAAGCCATTTTTGAAGATTATGATGATGATGATGATGATTCTATCCCCATCCTTATAGTCATTCGGTATGATGTGGGGGGTCATTGGATGCACACTATAGGTAAACTGTTTAATAAAGGTCATATGGTTTTTAGAATTGCTTCCATTAACCGCGCCTCTTCACTAGCTCCAAAAACTAAGATGGGTGAAATCGGAAAAGACCTAATTTTAAATGGTTTCAAACTGAGGGCATATTTGAATCAGATTAAGAAATCTTCATAAATGATAAATAAACTATAAATACAGACAAGAGTATTGTGATAATATAGATGAATATATGCAATGAAACACTCAAATCAAAGCCAATACATTACAAATTCACAATAGTTGATTATATAATAGGTTTGTTTTTTACATTTTTTTATAGTTGTTTATTTGTAGCGTACCACATCTTATTATTCACTCTTATTGTGAATGATGGATTTGAAACAATATTCCATTATTGGAAAGTAGTTTTAGTCCTTATTATTGGAGGCTTGCTAGTCTATCATAGCTTGTATTTCTTTGTATACTTATTTATAATAAATTTTGTTAGACATATGAAGAAACAACCCATTCCAGTTCATGAGTTGGATGGCAAAGGCAAGTTTCAGCTAGGATGGCCTGATGAAGCCAAAGCTATGTTTAATAAACAAAAAATTGGATAAAATGAGCTTCCAAGAAAAGAAATAAAATCAATAACATTGTTTAAAAATTAAAAAACTAATAGTATCGCATGGATCTCGGCCTTAGAAAATTGATATTTGCAACGTTTATAGTGCAAATGCCTTCCGCAATAATTGCAATATTTATGATAATCCTTGATATTTCAAGTTACTGGTTACTAGTCGAGATCTACTTGAGTGTTATATTACATGAATTTAGCCATTTCATCATATTTAGAAAAATGGCCTTAGATCCAATATTTGAATTAAAATACCAAATAAATAAAAAAGGAAAGGAAAAAAAATGGTTCCCCCATCCATCAGTAAACATGGATCGTCAAAACAGAGATTTACGAGTCAATATCAATTGGCTTAAATTGGGGATTGCTAGTGGTTTTTTATTCAACATTATATCTGGAATCATTCTTCTTTTTATATATTTTCCATCTAGAATTATTGGTGTTTATTCAATTCTCGTCGGACTTAATAGCCTCATAGAACATGATGGCAAGGCATTGCGTAATTTCGATTCTATATTTTTAAACGATTAATATCGAGAAACCAAAATATTTAAAATCATAATACCTCTAAATAACATAACATGCCAAAAAAACGCGGTGATCCCCGAAGAATGGTAAAAGGATTACCAAGACGCAAATTAAAACAGAGTAAGACCGTGAATCGAGAAATACTGGCTAAGGAAATATTCAGGAATAGCAAATTACTTGCAAGTTCTTATGAATATTTTAACAAGCGAGTCTATGATGATAGCGTGAGTATATTCGATCATCTTCCAGAAGTTGAGAGGGATTTCCTCTTGGATGTAGCACAATCAATTCTCAATAGATTCAACATTGAGGATGACTGGCATCCTGATAAAACGGTTGAATCCAATCTCACCGGTGGATATAAAATATATGCTCCAAAACTTCCAGAAGATGACTCTACTTCTAAAACGATCAATAATATTTAAACTTAAATCATCCAAAACTTTTATAATTATATTAATTATTACTAACATAATATGAGTACTGTTCAACACAATACAGAAATGCAATCAAAAGATTGGGCACATGTAACGGGCGTTTTTTTTGCAGTAATATGGGCAATAGCAATATTAATGGCAATTAACGCTTACTACTTTAGTGACAACTACTACATAATTACAACAATTAGTTTGATACTACTTGGTTTGGGGGCCTATTCCATGCACACGGCAGAAAAAGCAAGAGATACGGATAAACAAATTTTGCTTAATTATTTTGGAATAGCTGCCGGCGCATTTATTTCTCTGCTACTGATTATGGTATATCTCGCCTAATTTCAACACAACTTTTTTTATAAAACGATTAATAACATTTAATAGATCAAAGACACAAATACAAACCAATGACTGAAAAAATACCAATTTGGAAAAAAATATTACTAACTTTTTGTGTTTTTATCGCATTCTTAGTTATATTTTTTATATTAATATTACCATCAACTCCTCTATGGCTTGGTATGGGCATTACTGCACTGGCAATATGGACTGCGTTTAGCAACACGCCTAACGCCAGAAAGGCTGATATATTGTCGGTATTAACGTTCATACTATGGGTGCTATATGTTTACACTCTTGTGTTTGAATCTGGGACTCATTCTAGCAGTTTGATTATGAGTTGGGTGATTTCAATCATAATAACGGGAATATTGTATTTTAGATTTGTTCCATCATTTTTAGAAAAAATATTAGATATGGAAGTAAAAAACTCGGAGTATTGGAAAAAACACATTGAGGAAATGAGGAAAACTCAATCACGTGAGCGAGAGCTACGAGTAAAAGACTATGAAATCCCATAACGCGGTTGTTGGGTATAAAATATAAAATATAAAAGACCTAATCATTAATCCAAAAATCAATTAGTAAATAATTTACAACGATTAATAACATTTAATTATATAAGCTATAATTATAATTCATGGATAAAATGAGAAAACTTTTCTCTATCGGGATAGTTATTATTTTAATATCGCCATTTTTTGTCAGTATAAATATATCTGCCCAGAGTGACGAAGAACCCTTATTTACTGGATTCTTGGAGTTTTATGTTAATCATACAAAAAATTATGAAAATTATGAATTACAAAATACACCATTAATAAATCACACACATGTGTATTCAACTGATTACTCAAATTTTTCTGTAGAATGGAAACAAAGCAACTATGATCCTAAATTAAGTATTCACGCTCCTAAACTAATACTAATGAATTTTACACTGTATATTTTCACAAAATTAAAATATTATGAATATGATATAATAACGAATCACCATCCTTTTGCAGGTAGTGAATATGTTACAATTGAAAATGATCCTCAAATTGAAAATGATCCTCAATTATCTGACATTCCTTCAAACTACGAATTTGCCTTTGGTGTATTTATCGATGTTTTTCATAGTGCTGCTGTTTCAGGCTATCTTGATGTCCAGGTTCGCATGTTGCGGGGAGATCCTATTTTAATTTATGTTATATTCTCATTGATCATCACTTCTATTGCCCTGTTCTACGTCACATATAAGTGGTACAGAAGGAATGATAAAAATGATAGGTGAGATTGAAAATAACTAATTCAGAATCAGATAAGCATCAAATTAATAAGCTATACATGTTAATTCTTTATTTTGGGCTCTATTTGTTAATTATGGAAGTTATCTTTGCTGAATTTTGGTGGCTTATATGATGGCCAATCTTTTTTTATAAATTAATCCCAATATTTATATTTACTAAATTGCTATTTAGTATTGGAGTGAAGCTGAATGGAGCGTGAAGAAACAAGCCCTAAACGCACTTATGAATATTGTAATAATTGTGATAGGTTTTTAACTAAATATGAATCGGCTAGAGATCACCCCGAACATAAGATTATAATGAAAGAAGATTCACAGTTGGCTGAACAAAAAATCAAAATACAGATTGATGACGGCGAGCTGTTTGATATTGCTGATGCAGATATCCACACAATAGTCTTGATACTAACTAAACTACCTAACATCCTCCAAACCCGGTATTCTTCTTTATTACAACTGTTAAACAATATGAGGTTAAAATATGAGTAAAATAAGCACTAAATGCATATATTGTGGTGAAAGAGCGCATGAGGGGATATGTACAATTCAAGACGAATTTATTAAAGAACGCATTTCTAATGGTGATATATGTGCGAAACATGGTACTGATATAAAATATGGTAAACCTTGTTATCCCTGTTATAACGAAGGAAGACAAAACGCCAAAAGAATCGAAAATTTTCGTGGACAATACAATTATTTGGAAGTAAATGGTGACACTAAATGACAAAGAAAACACAATTCGAAGAATTATACTCTGAAATATTATACACAGACAGATATGATACAGAGAAGATAATTTTTTGGTATTTGGGCAAGGTTGGCTTACACAAAATGTTCCTTAAAGAAATTTATAATAAACGCGGTAACTTTTTCACTATTGATGATCCGTTTGCAATGTTTTTCAAACTGGTTGAAATTCCAATCTATAATATTTACGTGGTTACTCATGGCGATAAAATTATTCTAGATCGCCGGGCCAGCTATCAAGGGAACAAAAATTTGGATACCCTCATTGGTTACTCAATGGATAAGATATAAAAATTTAAAACATACAGTCGTTTAAAGAGATAAATATATTTTTATATTTATAATAACTAACTTATTTAATGGATACAATACAATTATTCGGAATCTTAGTTTTCATAATCATAATAATACATCAGATTAGAGAATATTTATATTCACAAATGACTAATTTCATAACTTTTGTAATAACAACAGATGGAAAGGTTGTTGAAACACTATCTTACACTTATTGGTTTGATCACGCCGGTTTGGTTTATTTAAGCATTGGAGATAAAAGGGTCTCAGTACCGGATGAATATTATCGGCTATCAAAAACTTATTCGATAACCACTGATAATAATGAGATTACTCTTGTCTATATCGAAGAATCTATGTGGGCGCATTGGGCATTGGGCCCTCCAAAAAGGCGGACTTCTCCCTTTGTTTCAAAAAACCGAATCATAGGAGAACTAAATTGAGTAATGCCGAAATAGAAATTCAACAGACAACTGATAAATTTATCAAGAAAGAGAAATTATTTACAAAGATACGATATGGGGTTATAACAATCCTGCTTCTGAGCATAATATATAGTATGGTCACGAGGGGTAATCTCTTATTTGAAATCATTCTATTTATTTCTGCCTACGCAGTGTTTTATACAGAAACAAGAAGTTTATCAAAAGTATGTGTGTATATGATTAATCAGTACACTGAATTAGAAAAAATTACAGAAGACCCCGCATCTAAGACAAAATATCATAAAGAAGCAGGTTTCTTTTTAGAGCAGTTGCTGCGATTAAAGAGATGAATTCCATGAGTGAAGAGCAAGCATATACTACATATTTAAAAATTCCAAAAGAATGTGCTAATCCTATTTGTAAAAAACCTCCAACTGAATTAGTTCACCAACAAGAGCAGGGGGATAATCGAAAGAAAGAATTAGAAAACACATTCCATTTTGTGTGTGTCTACTGCATGAGAAAAATTAAAGATGGTACGTTTTAATAATTAAACAAATCCACAACATACTTATAATTAAAACCGATATTTCATTTATGAGCAGACCATATCGCAGAAACCAAGAAAGGAGTAGTCAATGTTGGTTCCAGACGCGGTAGAAAACATTCATCTAATTCTAGTGGTAGTTTTCGTTTCGCTGATGGGATGTCGATTGGAATCTTCATCGGTCCGTACTTTGTCACTAAACTATATGAAAACCGTGGAAGAATAAGAATAGACCTTGGAGGAATCCTCCGAGACACTTTAATGATTTCATTAGTTTTAGCTGAACAAAATCTCCCCACCATTAATATTTCTAGGAAATGTCATTCATAACTTATCTGCCTTATAGGATTTCAAAATATAGTAAATGATAAATAAACTATAAATATCTAAACGATTGTAATTACATATGAGTATATTTTTATCTGCAATATTCCTTATACTAACTCCTTTATTAACAGTGGTAATATTACTGTTTGTCTGGATACCTGTCTCTGCCATTTCTAATAAATTCGCCTTCTGGTTGCGCAATTATAACAGATCAGAACAGCCTGAACCTATAGGAATGCCTACTAATCTAAGACGATTCATTATTGAAGATCCAATACCTAAAAAACTTGATATATCAAAAATTTATTGTGCGGCTTGCGGTACAAGAAATCCTGCTGGATCTGCATATTGCATAAATGATGGAGTGTATCTACAATGAGTGTTAAAAACAAAGATCTGAGAGAAAAACTACCATATCGAAAAATAATTCCTGTTTGGAAACGCCTTGATGAATGGCACAAAATTCCAGTTTTGGGTTCAATTATTATTTGGGTTGTAACTTGGGTAATTTGGGGGCATTGGGGCATTGGTGCATTCGCGTTCATGCTTGGCATAATACTATCCATGCCAAAAACTAAATATGAGGGACAAGATTACATTGCTACAACGGATTAGAACCATTTTCAAACACAAGCAAAAACTTTTCATATAAGTGAATAAAATATTACTTATGAAGACTAGATACCTGTTATTTATCATGCTGGGAATAATATTAACGAACACACTCAATGCTTCTGCATGGTCGATAACAGACCAACCTGGCGATCAAGCATGGGTTCATACTGATACTTCGCCTCATCTAGTAACTTATAAAACCGATGCAGAGGGGGGTTTTGGTGTAACTTTTGAACGCACTGCAATTGCCTCTGCAAATGCAAAATGTGAGCCAGGGGCCTCATCAGGCGTTGGTCCTCTGATTACAACACACAATTGGTTCGGAGGCAATCTTGATGTGGATTTAAAATCCCAACTGAACGGCCTCGTAAGCAATCTTGGTATGGAGCCTGATTATTATGATGATCCTGATCTTGCATTTGACCGAGAAGACGGAAATGGGTATTTCTGTATGTTATTCAGAATAAGATTTTCATATGATGTTGACCGTATATGGTCAAACGAAATCAGAGTGAAAGTTTATGCAAAAGAAGTACCAAGTGGTTTTTTTGGTTCCTTGCCAATTCCAATATATGTTCCATTAATAACATTGGGGATATTAGTATTGCTTACCAAATCTAAATCAAGGGTAACTTATTAATCGGAATTATAATTACTAAATTATTAAATTTAAACTAATCCAATATATTTATCACTCCTCATCATTTAGTACTAGTATGGCCAAAGTATTACTGGTTGTTGCTTTCCTGCTATTGGTTTTTACCACTCCACTAAGTGCTGCAGTTAATGCCACAGTTCCTAGCAATACATCTGTCTCCTTTTCAACAACTCACAAAAATATGAGTTGGACAATTACTGCCTCAAGTGGTGATTCAGGAAGAGCTGCACTTTGGATAAGTCTTCTTCCCGGAAACAGTGGTTATACTTGTACGGGAAACACCCAAAAAGCAAACACCGCTATAAGACACGATGCCCCTCAACAAAACTGGGCTGGAAGTAGCAGCGTTCTGACATGGGATGTTTTGGAATGGATACATTATGGGTATTCAGTTGAATCATTAATTCAAAACCGAGAAATTACATTTGATCAGAGTGGAGATTCATATCTATGTTTTGAGGTCAGAGTGTTCGTGATAAAAGAAGTTCCGAGTCTGGCATTTTTCCACACCACATTTACGATTGTAAAACTTACTGAAGCGGTCGCAAATAATGACGCCCCAATTGAGGGTGCAGCAGATGAAGTGGGCGGTGTATTTCAAGATATTCTTCCATTTAATGAAGTAATATTTCTGGCAACCATAATTTCTATAACTTTTCTAAGGAGAAAACAAAATGCCTAAGACAGTACGCGATCTGGTGATCTCTTTCACATCAATTGCTGCGATCTACGGTGCGGCGATGAATGCACTTGCCTCAACCCAAGAAGCATGCAATGATACCAATTGTGATATCAGAATTGCCTTTGGCCCCATAATGGTCTTTATTTTAATAGGTATTCTCGGTGCATTTGTATACATGGGCACAGATGTAACTGCGGCCATTATGGGCTATGTCTCATTATTTCTTGGTTTAAGTTATGAGTGGATGGTCCGTTCGCCCGGGTGGCGACAACTTATACGTGATGAAAAATACGGCGATGTATTAATGACCACAAACTTCTCAGATTCGTTGATCTGGGCCTCAATAATCTGGTTTGGTATCTGGTTTTTCCCCACTTGGATAATGGACAAGGAAAACTTCAGATAAGTTTTTTATACCGGGACATAATTTATTATACGTAAATGGCTAGCTCTAACCTTATGCTTGTTTTCTTCTTTAACAGAACTGAAACCCACCATACATGGTTCACAACGATATGTATACTTGCTTAGATCAATTTCCGCATTTGCTCTGCGTTTGTGATGCTTGCTCTTCAAGTGAGTTTTATAATTGCTATAGATTGAACAAGTCGTGCGGCACACATTACAACTAAAATCGCGTGTTCCACTCATCGATCGTTCATGATTTTGTACCTCTGCTCTAGTTACAAATTTTTTCTTAGGTTTGCAACAAATACAGGAATACTGCTTGATTCCGAGCTTTCTTTTTAAATGGACTCTCAGAGATTTAACAAAAGCGAATTGAAATTGACATAGGGGACAAGTTCTTTTGTCTATAGCATGAGATCTCACATGGTTCACAGTCTCATCAAGATCATCTGATTCAAACACACAATATTTAACTCCATTATCAGTAAAACCACAATGATATAACATCTTAAGATATTATTGTATAAATTAATATAAACTATAGGAACAAACTTTCCTAGAAGAAAAACTGTCTGAACATGAAAATCCCCTCTTTTGATAGAATTTTTTTTCTTTATGTCTATAATTAGATGTGTTTTTGCTTACATTACAATAACCTCCCAAACACGTGAAACATAAATACGCAGGGATTTCATATTGCCATCTCATTCATAGATACGCGTTGAACACCCAGTATTGCTGCGATAAAACTAAAAAACTAAAAGTGGATTACACCGTCTAGAACATGGTTTTAGATAGATAAGAAAATATAGTCTCTAGTCCCTCTTAAATTCCCAAGAAGCTAATACCTGACCTAATTTCATACCTATGTTGATTTCTTTTTTTTCCCGAATCAGTGCTTTGCACCCTCTTCAGCCCTCCAGCCCTCAGCCCTCCTGCGGAAACACCTTAAAAATTGCTGAGAACCTATTTAATTTGCTATCTGATTCTACCCTGCTTCCCGCTCGTATTTTTCCACTGAATCTCTATTTCTCTTCCTGACTGTTCCTGACTCCCTGAAAAAGGGGGTGTAAAGTTAAAATTACTATATAC